>Ga0268294_1038_pt1 | contig 100005 bp, 92 predicted proteins | sample MetS3V5B_FD_191342 | JGI IMG/M metagenome (GOLD analysis project Ga0268294, IMG submission 191342) | Soil microbial communities from Anza Borrego Desert, Southern California, United States - Methylocaldum S3-V5B | ecosystem: Environmental > Terrestrial > Soil > Desert | place: USA: California...
ACGAAGGTTCAGGGCGGCCAAGCCCAACCGCTTTGCCCTCAGCCATTGCGGTGTTGCGATCACCCCAATGACAAACGAGGCCGGAGCATCATAACAGACGCTCCGGCCTCTCAATGTATAAGGCGGCACTTGTGGTGCCGCCTTGGATCAGCTTGTAGTGCTGATCGTACCCGCGAGCTGGGAGGAGGAGCTGCTCAAGCGGGTCTCGTATTCCGAAAGCCGGGGCGAGTGAGGGAGGATCATCGCGCCGGCCAGAAAATCAGAATACGTAGCTGGTGGCGCCCTTGCGGCGCAGTTCTTCGCGGCTGGTGCCCAGACCCTTCAGCGTTTCGTCGTCGAGGTTCAGCAAGGCGCCGTTGACGTAGCGGGCAACCTGACGTTCACGAGCTTCTACCACGCGGTTGAAAGCACTGCGGAAGAAAGAATTTGCCATGGGAGTAATCCTTTTGGAGCGAGCCTTGTTCGGCGCCCGTTCGATGATTGAGATATAGGTTATTTTGCACTGCACAAGGAGAGGGCTTCCATCATTGGTGATATGCGTCCAGCGCATAGGACGCCGTGAACCTCGCGTTAATTTGACGGTAGATGTGTTCCGTCATTCATCTTCGGACTGGCTGGCACACCCCGCCAAAAATCGTCTAACATGGCATGGTGTTGTCGGAATCAAGCAGCCGGAAATTTGCACCCATGTTTCAGTCTTTCGAAGTAAAGTCGTCCCCACAATTCGGCCGTGAGCGTGTCACCGCGTTGAGGGCGAGGCTGGCCGAACTTGGTATCGATGGGTTTCTCGTGCCGCGTGCCGACGAATATCAGGGCGAATACGTGCCCGCGTCAGCCGAACGGCTTGCCTGGCTTACCGGCTTTACCGGTTCGGCTGGCATTGCACTCATCACGCAGCGTGAAGCCGTGGTTTTCGTTGATGGACGTTACGTGACGCAGCTTGCCGAGCAGGTGGACGGTACGGTCTTCACCGGCGGCGACCTCGTCAACGAACCGCCGCATATCTGGCTGCCGCGCCATGCGCCCAGAGGATTCCGGTTAGGTATCGATCCGTGGCTTCATGCGGGTGCCGAAGCGCGGCGCCTCGAAAAGGCGCTTGGGCAGATCGATGGCGCGCTGGTGCTTCTGGATGGCAATCCGCTCGATGCTATCTGGAATGATCGTCCGTCCGAACCGCTCGGCCCTGTTTCGATCCAGAAGCAGGAGCATGCGGGCCTGCTTGCCGGCGAAAAAATCGCGGAGATCGCCAGGCACGTGAAAGAGAAGAACGCAGCGGCGGTCCTCATAACCGACCCGTCGTCCGTCGCATGGATATTCAATATCCGCGGCGACGATGTTCCGCATACGCCGCATCCTTTGAGCCGCGCCATCATTCCGGCCGAAGGCAAGGCTGAAATCTTTCTGGATCCAATGAAGACCGGTATCGAGGTCTCAGCCTATCTCGCGCAGCTTTCCGTTCAGCGCCCGCCGTCCGAATTTCTCGCCCGACTGTCGGCTTTTGCGAAGGATGGCGGAAAGATCCTGATCGATTCCGAGCTGACGCCGCTGGCGCTGACGAAGGCTATTGCCGCTGTCGGCGGCGAGGTGGTGGAGGCTTCCGATCCCGCAAAACTGCCCCGGGCCTGCAAGAACAGGGCCGAGCTGGATGGCTCGGCTCAGGCCCATCTGCAGGATGGTGTGGCGATGGTGGAATTTCTCCATTGGCTCGATGCGCAGCCGCCCGGTTCGATTACGGAGATCGATGCGGTAAAGGCGCTGGAGGCGGCCCGTACTCGTGTGGGCCAGAACATGCAGAACCCGTTGAAGGATATTTCCTTCGACACAATCTCCGGAGCCGGCGAGCACGGTGCTGTCATCCACTACCGGGTGACGACCGAGACGGACCGCAAACTTGAGGCTGGCGAACTTTTCCTGATCGATTCCGGTGCCCAATATATCAACGGTACGACCGACATCACCCGCACTGTCGCTGTTGGCGCCGTAGCGGAAGACTGGAAGCGCTTCTTCACACTGGTGCTGAAAGGGATGATCGCCATCAGTGCGGCGCGTTTTCCGAAGGGGACGCGGGGCTGCGATCTCGACCCGCTCGCCCGCATTGCGCTCTGGAAGGCTGGAGGGGACTACGCCCACGGAACGGGCCACGGCGTCGGCTCCTATCTTTCGGTCCACGAGGGGCCGCAACGCATCTCACGGCTGGCGACACAGGAGCTATTGCCGGGCATGATCCTTTCCAACGAACCGGGCTACTATCGCCCCGGCTCCTTCGGCATCCGCATCGAAAACCTGATCTATGTGAAGGCGGCAGAAGAGATCGACGGCGGCGATCAGCCGATGCTCGCCTTCGAGACCCTGACATGGTGCCCGATCGACCGCCGGCTCGTCTTGCCGGCGCTGATGACGTTGGAAGAGCTCGGATGGCTCAACCGCTATCATGCCGACGTGCGGGAAAAGCTAATGCCGCTCGTCGATAATCAGGCGGTCAGGGATTGGTTGGTGGAGGCCACCGAGCCGCTGGCGTGAGCCGCGGAACGATCAGAAGCCGAATAGGTGGCGGCTTGCCATTGCCGCCGCCCAGCCGGCGGCGAGCATGATCAGACCCGGATAACGCAAGCTGACGAGAAGCGCCACCGACATGGCGATCTTCACATCCCATCCGCCATTGAAGAAGGCGGGTGCGACCAGTGTGGTCAGGACAGCTGCTGGCACGGCATTCAGCGCCTGTTCCATCCGGGGAGGGATGGTCTTCATCCGCGTGATCAGGACATAACCGCCGACACGCGTGAGAAAGGTCGCAACTGCCGCGGCGAAGATCAGCAGGAGCATTTCCGGGTTGAGAACCTCGCTCATGTCAGGCCTCCGCCTTCTCTGCCATAGGCTCCGGTTCGCTCGCCGGCAGCGGCAGCAATGCCGCCACCGCTACCCCGACCGCCGCGCCAATGCTGACATGCCATGGGGAGCCGACAAAGTGATAGGCGGCAATGGATCCGAGCGTGCTGGCAAGCACGACAGGATAGAAACCGGAGCGCCTGCGAAAACCGAGCACCAATCCCATGAAATACGTCGGCAGCAGGACGTCGATCGCCAATGTCCGCGGGTCGCCCATCATGCTTCCGAACCAGGCTCCGACGGTGCTGAAGAACAGCCAGGGAAAGTAGATCGAAAGCCCGAAACCGAGATACCATTCAAAGCTGACACCCCGGCCGTCCTCACCGCGCTTCACCGACTCGGCAAATTGTGGGTCCGTCAGCAGGAAAAAGGCGAAGAATTTCTGGACCGGTGAGAAGTGGGTGATGAAGCGCGTCAGCGCTGCCGAATAAAGGATATGCCTGAAGTTAACCGCGAAGACCGAAAGCACGATCAGCCAAGGGGCGACATGGTGGCCGAAGAGTTCGATGCCGACCAACTGGCTTGCCCCCGCGTAGACGGTGGCGCTCATGATGGCCGCATCGAGCACCGACAAGCCATTGTCGACAGCCACGGCACCGAACAGGATCGCAAAGGGCGCGGAGGAAATCGCAATGATAGCTCCGCCCTTCAGGCCATCGATGATGTCTTCGCGCTTCATGAAAAAGTCCTTTGGGACGCTTTAGGGCCGTGCCGAATTCAACGCAATTGAATATGGCTGATGGGACGATCGATTTCGCTGAACTGTCATTGGCTGCAGCCGTTCCCGCCGATCAATCAGCTAGCACGTCCTTGCTCGAGATGATGTCGACGCCGTTGGCTTTCATCTCGGCTATCGCAGCCACGACTCCTTCCGGATCGATCCCGCGGCTGGCGTCTTCTATGAACCGCACCTTTACATCCGGCAGCATCTCGACCGCATCGAGCACCGAATATCTGACGCAATAGTCGGTGGCGAGGCCGCAGATATCGAGTTCCGTCACCTGCTGCGCCTTCAGATATCCCGCGAGGCCCGTCAATGCCGCCTGATCGTTGTCGCGGAAGGCGGAATAGCTGTCGACAGCGGGGTTTTCGCCCTTCTGCTGAATATAGTCCACGGCTGCGATGTTGAGGTCCGGATGGAATTCGGCGTCGGGTGTTTCCTGCACGCAGTGATCGGGCCACATCACCTGCAGCTTGCCGGAAAGCTTTCCCATCTCGAAAGGCTTTTTACCTGGATGCTGTGAAGCGAAGCTCCCGTGATTTTTCGGGTGCCAGTCCTGAGACGCGACAATAACGTCGTATCCACCGTCCTCGATCAGCCGATTGGCGATTGGCACCACGTCGTCTCCGTGCGGCACGGGCAGGTTGCCACCAGGGCAGAAGCCGTTCTGGATGTCGATCAGCAGCAGGGCCTTCATTGCGACTTCCTCCGAATCTTGCTTCCAACAAAATGCCCATCACGGCGCCAACGATCAAGCCGGCCAATGCAAAGCGCCTTTCTAGGCAGATCCAAAGGTACCCTTTGGGTTCTGCCTCTGGAATGCCTGCAGCGATTACTCTGGTGTCCGCTCATCCGCTTGAAACATCGCAAAAAATTCCCCCGAGCGATGTTGCCGGCGTCATCGGCGGGCGCTAAATCGTGAGGCATGACACAGGATATCAGCCAGACACTCCGTATCGCCGTCGCTCAGCTCAACCCAACTGTCGGCGATATAGCCGGCAACCTGGCCCTTGCGCGGGAAGCGCGCAGGGACGCCGCCGGCGAAGAGGCAGACCTTGTTCTCTTCACAGAGCTCTTTATCTCCGGATACCCGCCAGAAGATCTCGTCCTCAAACCGGCTTTCCTGGCTGCCTGCCAGAGGGCTGTCGAACAGCTGGCGGCCGATACTGCCGATGGTGGTCCCGGCGTCGTCATCGGCTTTCCGCGACAGGGGGAGGCGGGCCGGCACAACTCGGTTGCCTTGCTGGACGGTGGCAAGATCGTTGCGATACGGGACAAGGTCGATCTGCCGAACTATGGCGAGTTCGATGAGAAACGCGTTTTCACGGAAGGATCGATCTCGGGGCCTTACAACTTCCGGGGCGTCAGGATCGGCATTCCGATATGCGAGGAGATCTGGAACGACATGGGCGTCTGCGAGACGCTGGCGGAAAGCGGAGCGGATATCCTGCTCGTGCCGAACGGTTCCCCTTACTATCGGGGCAAAGTGGATGTCCGCCATCAGGTCGCCCTGCGTCAGGTGATCGAAAGCGGTCTGCCGCTGCTGTTCGCCAACCAGGTCGGGGGACAGGACGAGCTTGTCTTCGACGGCGCAAGTTTTGCTTTCAACGCCGACAAGACACTCGCCTTCCAGATGAGCCAGTTTGAACCGGCAATCACCGTGACCGAATGGAAGAAGGCCAACGACAGCTGGCGTTGTACGCGCGGCCCGATGGCGCGTATTCCCGAAAAGGAGGAAGCGGATTACCGCGCGTGCCTGCTGGGCTTCCGCGACTATGTCAACAAGAACGGCTTCAAATCGGTGGTTCTCGGGCTTTCAGGCGGTATCGACTCGGCGCTCTGCGCGGCCATTGCCGTGGATGCCCTGGGAGAGGAACGGGTGCGCACGGTGATGCTGCCCTATCGCTACACGTCAGAAGAGTCGCTCAAGGATGCGGCCGATTGTGCCAAGGCTCTTGGCTGCCGCTACGACATCGTGGCGATTGCCGAGCCGGTCGACGGATTTTCATCGGCATTGTCGGAATTATTCGAGGGAACGGACGAGGGCATCACGGAGGAGAATCTGCAGAGCCGTGCGCGCGGGACGATCCTGATGGCGATCTCCAACAAGTTCGGTTCCATGGTGGTGACGACCGGCAACAAATCGGAAATGTCGGTGGGTTATGCGACGCTTTATGGCGACATGAACGGCGGCTTCAATCCGATCAAGGATCTTTACAAGATGCAGGTCTACGGGTTGTCCGCATGGCGCAACGAGCATCTGCCGCCTGGCGCGTTGGGATCCGGCGGCGAGGTCATCCCGAAGAACATCCTTGCCAAGGCGCCGTCTGCGGAATTGCGTCCCAACCAGACCGACCAGGATTCGCTGCCGCCCTATCCGGTACTCGACGATATCCTCGAATGCCTGGTCGAGCTGGAAATGGGAACGGAAGAGATTGTAGCCCGGGGTCACGATCTGGCGACCGTCCACCGAATTGAGCACCTGCTTTATCTTGCCGAATACAAGCGGAGGCAATCCGCACCCGGTGTAAAGATCACCAAAAAGAACTTCGGTCGAGATCGGCGCTATCCGATCACCAACCGATTCCGGGACCGGTGAGGGCATGGCGCTGCGGAGTTCTGTCGAGATCTACAATATTCGCACCCGGCAATACCGGGTTGTCTGGCAGACTGAAGCTCTGTTCGAAGCGCCGAACTGGTCGCCGCGTGGTGACTATCTGATGCTCAACAGCGACGGGCTGATCTACCGGCTGTCACCGCTGGGTGACAGCGCTCCCGTTCCAGTCGATACCGGCTTTGCGCGTGAGTGCAACAACGATCATGGCATTTCGCCGGACGGCTCGCTGATCGCCATTTCCGACAAGGTAGAATTCGGCAAGTCGGCAATCTATGTGCTACCGGCGGAGGGTGGTGATCCCCGGCTGGTGACGGAGAAACTGCCCTCCTACTGGCATGGCTGGTCACCGGATGGTGGAAAATTCGCCTATTGCGGTATCCGCGACGATCTCTTCGATATCTATACGATCGATAGGGAAGGCGGCGAAGAGACACGATTGACTTTCGGAGAGGGGCGGAACGACGGGCCCGACTATTCTCCCGACGGCGAATGGATCTATTTCAACTCCAGCCGTACCGGCATCATGCAGATCTGGCGCGTACCTGCGTCGGGAGGCGCAGCGGAACGTATCACCGACAGCAATTACGGCGACTGGTTTCCTCATCCGTCACCAAAAGGAGACAAGATCGTTTTCATCTCCTACGACGCGACGGTATTCGATCATCCGCGCGACCAAAACGTCCGCGTGCGGCTGATGGACATGGATGGCGGTCATGTGGAGACCTTGTTCGAGTTGTTTGGCGGGCAAGGCACAATGAATTCGCCCAACTGGTCGCCGGATGGAAACGAGTTCGCCTATGTGCGCTACTTCCCTGTCGCATGAGGGGCTTGAATGCGTGAGGCCGCTCATGCATAACCGCGACGTCAGGTGCCTGCCGCTGGCAGGAGAATCGGGAATCCGGTGCGAGACCGGAACGTGCCCAACGCTGTGAGGCGGACGCTTGCCGCAAAGTAGATGCCACTGGGATTTCCGGGAAGGCTGCGGCGAGCGGATGAAGCCAAGTCAGAAGACCGGCCTGTCGAGATAGACCGACCCGCGTGGACGGCGGCAAGGTTTTTTTGGTGCCCTGCTTTATTACGCGGGGTGTCAGCATTGTTGGGGATTAACGATGCGACCTGATCTTTTTGCCGATGCCTTGATGCCTGCAGAAGAATTCCCGGAACGTGACCGTGCTGCGGTCTACCGGGCCATAGAGACGCGCCGTGACGTGCGCGATCAGTTTTTACCCGAGCCGCTTCCGGACGATCTCGTTGGGCGGCTGCTTGGGGCGGCGCATGCTGCGCCGTCGGTCGGTTTCATGCAGCCGTGGAATTTTATCCTGGTGCGTGACCCGAAGGTCCGTGAAGCCGCCTGGCAGGCCTTCTCGCGGGCCAATGAGGAAGCGGCGGAGATGTTTCCGCAAGAACGACGCGAGGTCTACCAAAACCTGAAGCTGGAGGGCATCCGCAAGGCGCCGCTCAGCATTTGCGTCACCTGCGATCCCGAGCGGGCAGGCCCCGTTGTCATCGGTCGCACTCATGATCCGCGCATGGACGTATTCTCGTCCGTCTGCGCGGTGCAAAACCTTTGGCTGGCGGCACGGGCCGAAGGTGTCGGAGTGGGCTGGGTCAGCATTTTCCACGAGGCGGACCTGCGGACACTGCTTGGTATCCCCGAGGGAATTCAAATCGTTGCCTGGCTTTGCGTCGGCTACGTCGACCGCCTTTATCGAGAACCGGAGCTGGCGGTAAAGGGCTGGCGCCAGCGGCTCTTGCTCGAGGACCTGGTATTCAACGACAAATGGGGCCGAGCTTGATCACTGCTGGGGTTGTGGGCCGGTAGACTTCGGATTGGCAAGATCAATGCTTGTATCCGGCAGAAACTGGGGGCCCACTATGCGAACCTTCTTGTTCGGATCGTAGGTGCGCTCCAACGGCGGAGGCGGCGGCAGGTTTGCCGCTTTCGTTTCCTTCGGATCTTTTGTCCGCAGGTCGGTCACTCCTGAATAGGGCTCCGGTTTCGGCAATTCGATCCCCTGAACCTTCAGCCGCTCTTTCCGCTCCTCTTCGACATCGGAAGGGAGGCAGCCGTTCGATCGGATCGACGCAAGAATGGCATTGCGTTCATCCGACGAGCGCCAGAGCTGGCGTGCATTCTCCCGATCCGCCGTCAACGCGTCGCGCTCACGCTCCATCGCGCCAAGCGCATCGCGCATCTCGTCGCAGGCGCCGCCATTAGCGCTGCCACCGAAGACGACGATGCTGCCGCCGCAGCCGCTGCGGCGCATCTCGATTCGATGCCGACGAATGTCGCCGTTGATCTCGCTGAGATGTTGCGAATAGCGCCGCATCTCGGCGGTGTTGCCGATGATTTGCGGAGCATTGTTGAGTTGCCGGTAAAGCGCCGCGCAGGTGCCTATATCCCGCGCGGAAGCCATGTCGGGTGCAAGCAGAATTGGGGCGATCAGCAGGTTGCGAATGCGCATCAGTCGATGTCCGGCGATCTCTAGAATCGGTAACCGCATCATGAGGCAGGCCAGTTGACAATATCATAAGCACGCTCTCGCAATCTGCGGAGCCAGTACGGATTATGCGGTTCACAGGCCTAGGACTGCAGAGCGAAATCCGGTTGTGAGGCCTCCACAACAGCCAGCGCTGCCATGTTTACCACGCCGCGCGACGTTACCGAGGGCGAGAGGATATGTGCAGGCAGCGCCGTACCCAACAAAATCGGTCCGACATGAAGTGCATCGGTGAGATTTCGAACGATCCCCAACGAGATATTGGCCGCGTCCAGGTTCGGGAAGATCAGAAGATTGGCCTCTCCGGTCAGCGAGCTGTCTGGCATGGCGCGCTTGCGCAGGTCTTCCGAAAGCGCGGAGCCGCCCTGCATCTCACCGTCGACTTCCAGTTGAGGAGTCCGTTTGCGTACAAGGCTGAGGGCGGCGCGCATCTTTTGTGCGCTTTCGGAATCCCGAGAACCGAAATTCGAATGGCAGATCAGCGCCGCTTTGGGGACGATGCCGAACCGCTGGACTTCCTGGGAGGCGAGAATGGTGATTTCGGCGATTTCCTGTGCGGAAGGATTGTAGTTCACGAATGTATCCGTGAAGAAAATCGCGCCCCGTTGAGAGATCAAGAGGCTCAGGCCCGAGAAGGCGCAGACGCCCTCCCTTTTTCCGATAATCTGCTCGACGTCGCGCAGATGCCGATCATAACCGCCTTCCACGCCGCAAATCAGCGCGTCAGCCTCGCCGCGCTTGACGGCAAGCGCCCCGATTACTGTGTTGTTGGTGCGCACGATGGTGCGCGCAGTCTCCGGGTTGATGCCCCTGCGCCCTACCAGAGCGAAATAATCATCGACATATTCGCGGTATCGAGGATCGTCTTCCGGATTGACGACTGCGAAATCGACCTCAGGCCGAATACGAATGCCAAAGCGCTGAAGGCGCGCCTCGATGACCGACGGGCGGCCGATGAGGATGGGCGTGGCGGTCTTTTCCTCCAACAATACCTGCGCGGCGCGAAGCACGCGTTCATCTTCGCCCTCCGCAAAGATTACGCGCTTTTTCTCGGCGGTCTTGGCGGCGGCGAAAATCGGCTTCATGACAAAGCCAGAGCGCCAGACGAAGCGGTTGAGCTGATCGAGATAGGCGTCGAAGTCCTGGATCGGGCGGGAGGCTACGCCGGTTTCCGCTGCGGCTTTTGCGACGGCCGGTGCGATGCGCAGGATAAGCCGGGGATCGAAGGGTGAGGGGATGAGGTAGTCGGCGCCGAAGACGGGCGTTTCGCCGGAATAGGCGCGAGCGGCAACGTCGGAAACCTCCTCGCGGGCAAGTGCCGCGATCGCCTTGACCGCCGCCATCTTCATTTCCTCATTGATCGTCCGGGCGCCGCAATCCAGCGCGCCGCGGAAGATATAGGGGAAGCAAAGGACGTTGTTCACCTGATTCGGAAAATCCGAACGACCGGTGCAGATCATGGCATCCGGACGGGCGGAGCGGGCGAGTTCCGGCATGATTTCCGGTGTCGGGTTGGCGAGCGCCATGATGAGCGGCTTCGGCGCCATGCGCGCAAGCAGTTCTGGTTTGAGCACTCCGGCTGCAGACAATCCGAGGAAGACGTCGGCATCGTGGATGCTGTCGGCCAAAACACGCTTATCGGATTTCTGGGCGTAGATTTCCTTCCACTCGTCCATGAGCGTGTTGCGGCCGTCGTAGACCAGGCCTTCGATGTCATGAACCCAGATATTTTCCTTCTTCGCTCCGAGCGAAACGAGAAGATGCAGACAGGCAAGCGCCGCCGCACCGGCGCCGGACGTGACGATCTTCACGTCGCCGATATTCTTGCCGGCGAGTTCCAGCCCGTTCAGGATCGCGGCTGCCACGATGATCGCTGTGCCATGCTGATCGTCGTGAAACACCGGGATGTTCATCTTTTCGCGCAGCCGGCGCTCGACCTCGAAACATTCGGGAGACTTGATGTCTTCCAGGTTGATCCCGCCGAAGGTCGGCTCCAGCGCCGAGATGGTAGAAACCATCGTCTCGATACCGCGGGCTTCGATTTCGATGTCAAAGACATCGATGCCGGCGAATTTCTTGAAGAGGACGGCTTTGCCCTCCATGACCGGCTTCGATGCCAGCGGGCCGATATCGCCGAGGCCGAGCACGGCCGTGCCGTTGGAAATCACCGCGACAAGATTGGAGCGGGCTGTAAAATCGGCAGCCGCATCGGGATTGTCGCGGATCGCAAGGCAGGGAGCGGCGACACCCGGCGAATAGGCAAGTGCCAGGTCGCGCTGGTTTCCGAGCGGTTTGGTCGCCTGGATTTCGAGCTTGCCGGGGCGGGGATAGCGGTGGAAGAACAGCGCCTGCTCGTCGAGATCGCCCGTGGCCGGCACGGCCGGCGATTTTGGTTTATCCTGCGCGTTCATGGTTCCTCCTGGCTTGTTTTTTCTGCATGGGCTGATGGTAAGGAGAGACCCTCCTTACATCAATCGGCCGGGTGCGACAGCAGCTAATTTGCGGTGATAGCGGAAATGGAGCGATATCGGAGCGCCGCTGATCGGGGTTTTCCCGGAGCCTGTCATCATCCTGAAACACGAGTCTGGTTTTGAAAAACAAAGAAGCGGCGACGAAAGGACGACTTCGTGACCGGGCAAGTGGAAACAAGGCATTTCAGAACGCTCTTTATTTCGGACGTGCATCTCGGCTCCAAGGCCGCCCGAACTGACTTCCTGCTGGACTTCCTGCGTTATCATGAAGCCGATACCATTTTTCTCGTGGGTGACATCATCGACGGCTGGCGGCTGAAACGGAACTGGTATTGGCCGCAGGGGTGTAACGACGTTGTTCAGAAACTTCTGCGCAAGGCGCGCAAGGGAACACGCATAGTCTATATTCCCGGCAATCACGACGAATTCCTGCGGTCGTTTCCCGGCACGCATTTCGGCGGAATAGAGGTGGCCGAGCGAGCAATTCACGAGATGGCTGACGGCAGGAAATACCTCATCTTGCATGGCGACGAGTTCGATGTCGTCGTTCGCAACGCGCGCCTGCTCGCCTATCTCGGCGACTGGGCCTACGACGCGGCCATCGTCATCAACCTCGGCCTGGCTGCTATCCGCAGACGCCTCGGCATGCCTTACTGGTCTTTCTCCGCCTGGGCAAAGCTGCAGGTCAAACATGCTGTCAACTTCATTGGCGAGTTTCAGCGCGTCGTGGCCGAAGAGGCGCGCCGCCATAACGTGGAAGGCGTGATCTGCGGCCATATTCACCATGCAGTGATGGAGGACATCGACGGCATCCATTATGTCAATACCGGCGACTGGGTGGAAAGCTGCACGGCAATTGTCGAACATCAGGATGGCAGGCTCGAAATGATTTCCTGGCAGCGGGATACCGCTGCCGCCGAGATCAAGGCACTGGCGGCGCCGCAGGTCGTCGAGGACATGCGGGCTGCCTGAACTGCGATACGTGTCAGCTCTGCCTAGGGCCATTTCTTGCCATAGGCATAGGCAGGGCTCTGTGTTAGGTAAGCGGCAAGTTTCAGCAACCTACCCGTGAAATCGTGATTCCTACACAGACGGCGCCCGCCGCGCCCCGGTTCTTCCAATTGCGCTGCGCACTCGCCTATGGCGCACCACTGGGAGTGAACGGCGTCATTTTGCCTTATCTGCCGGTTTGGCTCGACGGACTTGCCTTTTCCGAATTCGAAATCGGGATTGTGCTGGCCGCGCAACTTCTCTTGCGGGTGTTCGCCGCGCCGGTGGCCGGCGTTTTTGCCGACCGGCTGGGGGAGCGGACGCTGATGCTTGTTTGGTCCGGCGCGTTGTCGTTGTCGACGGCGCTGGCCATGTTTTTTACGGACACCTTTTGGCCTGTGCTGTTGATCGTCAGCCTCCAGGCGGCTTTCTTTGCGCCTTATGCGCCGATCGTCGAATCCGTCGCAGTCACAGGTGTCCGGCGTTGGGGATTCCAGTACGGCGCCATGCGCGTCTGGGGCTCAGTCGGCTTCATGGCTGTCGCGCTTATCGTCGGAGAGCTTCAGGGTTACTGGGGTTTTCAGACGATCCCGCCCGCAGTGGCGGTCGGATTTGTGCTAACAGTCTTGGTTGCGTTTGCCGTTCCGAGGCTCGGTCAAGCCGTGATTCGACCCGCCAATGCCGGTTTTAATCCCAGCTCGATCCGTCGTGTCGACTTGCATGTGTTGATGATCGGAGCGTCGATTGCTCAGGCTAGCCATGGAATGTTCTATACCTTCGGCACGATCCACTGGCAGCAGATCGGCTTCTCGAGCGGATCCATCGGAATATTGTGGAGCGCCGCGATCATTTTCGAAATCGTCGTATTTTTGACGGCCGGCAGGCTCGCGAAGTCCGTATCGCCTTGGACGCTGTTGCGGATCGGCTGCGCGGCGGCGATCCTGCGCTGGAGCCTGTTTCCATTCTCGCTGGGGTTCTGGGGCTACATGGCGCTACAGGGCCTGCATGCGTTTTCGTTCGCTTTCGTGCATCTGGGACTTCAACAACGCCTGGTAGAGTCAGTGCAGGAGCATCAGGAATCCACGGTGCAGGGCGCGTATGTCTTCTACAACGGCGTGTTTCTGGCAATTTCGACCATATTGTCCGGTTTTCTTTACCGGCAATTCGGGGTGACGAGTTACCTCGCGATGTCGCTTCTCGCCTTGATCGGGCTGGCAACGATCGCATTTGCGGCTCGCATTCAACCCCAGAGGTCAGGGTCTGGCGGATAAACCAGCGAACCCTCGTAGCGAAGGCCGGTCGGCCTGTCCCTTGCAAGCAGCAATGGCCCGTCGAGATCGGCGTAATCGGCTTCCTGCGCCAATAAAACAGCCGGAGCCATCGCAAGCGAGGAGCCGACCATACAGCCGAGCATGACCAAAAATCCAAGTCGCTGAGCCTCGGCCTTCATGGCCAGTGCTTCCGTCAGGCCGCCGGTCTTGTCCAGTTTGATATTGACTGCATCATAGCGATCGCGAAGGCTTTCGAGATCTTTTGTCATGTGCACGCTTTCATCGGCGCAAACCGAGACCAAGCGCCGGATATTGGCCAGGGCCGCATCCTTGCCGGCGGGTAGAGGTTGCTCGATGAGCGACACGTTCAGTTCCGCCGCGACAGCCATGTGGTGCGAGAGATTTTCTTCCGTCCATCCTTCGTTGGCGTCCACGATGATGCGTGCGTTCGGAGCCGCTTCGCGAACGGCGCGAAGCCGTGATTCGTCATCCTCGGTACCGAGCTTGATCTTGAGGAGCGGGCGTTGAGCATTTCTGCGGGCATCGGCAGCCATAACCGCGGGCTCGCCGAGTGAAAGCGTAAATGCCGTAACGAGAGGCTTCTGGCTGGCTGCGCCAATGAGGTCTGCTACCCGGAGGCCGTCGCGCTTCGCCTCCAGATCCCAAAGCGCGCAATCGACTGCATTCCGTGCGGCCCCCGGTTTCATCCGGGTCTGCAATTCCTCGCGCGTCAGCCCGCTGTCGACAGCCTCCGTGATCGACTGGATATCGGAAAGGACGCCATCAAGGCTTTCGCCATACCGTTTATAGGGCACGCATTCGCCGCGTCCGGAGAAACCGTCTTCGCGGATCGTGCAGGTAATGACTTCGGCTTCAGTTTTCGAGCCGCGCGAAATCGTGAATAAGCCGGCGATCGGAAAAGTTTCTATTGTGGCTTCGAGGTGACGGCGCATGGTTTTACGCATCCTTTTGACGCAAATACCTGTGAGGCGGCTTTATTGCTGATCCTGAAAATGCGATCAACCGTATCGTATTGAAACCTCAAATGACCAGTGACTGCGAAAGAAGCCGTGACGTCCAAGGCAGCCGAAATCAAGGCCGAAGATCTGCCAGGCGGCGAACGTTATCTTTTGGCGGGCGACTGGCGAGGTTCGACAATTTCTCCGATCCTGAATGATCTTGAAAGGCTGGAACGCGCCCAGGGGCAGGGCAGGCTGGAGATCGATCTCAACGGCGTCGGCGGCGTCGATACGGCTGGAGCGTGGCTGATTCGACGGCTGATGACGTCCAAGGTTGAACAGGGCCGCGACGCGGTCCTTACCGGGGGCGAAGGACCGATCCGGGAACTGATCGGCGCATTGCCGGAAAAGGCGCCTGCGCCTCCCGCCGAGAATGGAAAGAAAGGCACGCTTTTCGAGCGGATATTTGCTCCGAGCGGCAAGATCATGGTGGGGCTCGGCGGCGATTTTTATGCTGCCATGCACATTCTCGGTTCGGCGGTCCGCGGCGCGCAGATGAAGTTCGGCCGAGGGGCGGGGGTTTCTCCCGCATCGGTGGTCACCCATATCGACCGGATGGGCGTGCGGGCCGTGCCGATCATCGTGCTGATGTCGTTCCTGATCGGCGCCATCATTGCACAGCAGGGCGCTTTTCAGCTCCGGTACTTCGGCGCGGAAATCTTCGTGGTCGACCTTGTCGGCATACTTCAGCTTCGCGAGATCGGGGTTCTCCTCACGGCGATCATGATCGCCGGCCGCTCGGGCAGCGCGATTACCGCGGAGATCGGTTCGATGAAGATGCGCGAGGAAATCGATGCGCTGACCGTCATCGGCCTCAATCCGGTGGGCGTGCTGATCTTTCCGCGCCTCGTGGCGCTTACAGTGGCATTGCCGCTCCTCACCATCATCGCCAATTTTGCCGCTCTTTTCGGCGCGGCGGTTGTTGCCTGGGCTTATTCGGGCATCACTTTCGACACATATCTGTCACGTCTGCATGAGGCGATCGACCACACGTCCGTTGCATCGGGAATGATCAAGGCGCCGTTCATGGCACTGGCGATCGGTATCGTTGCCGCCGTGGAGGGCATGAAAGTCGGCGGCAGCGCCGAATCTCTCGGGCAACACGTCACGACCTCCGTCGTCAAAGCAATCTTCGTCGTTATCCTCATGGATGCGCTTTTCGCCATCTTCTATTCGGCAATCGATTTTTGATGGGGGCGGGGTTGGAAGAGGCGGTAGAGGGTAACGGCAAGGATAAGCCAAACAGTGGCCAAGTCGTGCTTTCGGTACGTGATGTCACTGTCGGCTTTGGTAATCAGGTGGTGCTCGACCGTTTGAATCTCGATGTCTATCGCGGCGAAATTCTGGGCTTTGTGGGCGCTTCGGGCACCGGCAAGTCCGTTCTGATGCGCACGGTTCTCGGCCTTCTGCCGCACCGGTCAGGCGTGATCGAAATCCTCGGCATCGACTATGACAACGCCTCGGAAGAGGAGCGCATGCAGGTGGACATGCGGTTGGGTGTGCTGTTCCAGCACGGGGCACTGTTTTCGGCGCTGACCGTCAAGGAGAACATCCAGCTTCCGATGCGCGAATATCTCGACTTGCCACAATCCTTGATGGACGAGTTGGCTTATCTGAAGATCGAGATGGTGGGCCTGCCGCCGGATGCCGCCAACAAATACCCATCGGAGCTTTCAGGCGGCATGATCAAGCGTGCCGCCCTGGCCCGCGCGCTTGCGTTGGACCCGGATCTTGTATTCCTGGACGAGCCAACGTCGGGTCTCGATCCCATAGGGGCAGCCGATTTCGATGCGCTGATTGCCAAGCTGCGCGACACTCTCGGGCTGACGGTTTATATGGTAACACACGACCTCGACAGCCTTTTTTCGGTCTGTGACCGTATTGCCGTGCTTGGTCAGAAACGGGTATTGGTGGAAGGTACTCTTGAAGATATGTTTGCTCATGACGATCCATGGGTTCAGTCGTATTTCCGCGGAAAGCGGGCGCGGTCTGTCGTAATTCAAGAAAAGCGGCCGGCTGCGGAAGTAGAGAAGTGAACTAATCCATGGAAACCAGAGCCAATTACGCCCTTGTCGGTTTCTTCACGCTGCTGGTGATCGCCGCCGCCTTTGGCTTCGTCTACTGGATGGCGCAATCCGGTCGTGGTGGACCTACGGCTGAGCTCGCCATCCGCATCCCCGGATCGGCGAACGGCCTTTCCGTCGGCTCACCGGTCCGTTTCAACGGTATTCCGGTCGGTTCGGTCCGTAACCTCACCATCGATCCAGACGATCCGCGCTACTCGATCGCGTTCACGGAGGTAAGAGCGGATGCACCGGTCTACCAATCCACGCAAGCTGCTCTTGAAGTGCAGGGGTTGACCGGAGCGGCTTATATCGAGCTTTCAGGTGGCGCGAAGGGCGAAGAGAACATCCTCCAGAAGTCGTTGGAGACCGGTCGACCGGCCGTTCTGATCGCCGAGCAGTCGAGCGTCACGAACCTGCTCGCCACTGCCGACAAGATCCTCGACCGAGCCGACGCGGCGATCAGCGATATCCAAGGGTTCGTCGCGGATGCGCGCGGGCCGCTCACTCAAACCATTCGCAACGTCGAAACCTTCACCGGGGCTCTGGCTCAAAATTCCGACAGCATCGACAAGTTCCTGAACAGCTTGTCCACGCTGTCTACGACGATCGATCGCGTCTCCGGCACATTGAATTCGACCCTTCAGGCCGCCGAGCGGCTGGTGAGCGCGATCGATGCCGAGAAGATCAACGCGGTCGTGGCCAATACCGAACGAGCCACCCGAAATATCGCGAACGCTTCCGACAATTTTGGCGATCTCGTCGCCAACGTCAGGAACGCGGCGGCAAATTTCGAACAGGCAGGAACCCAAGCCCAGAGCGTATTGCGGCGTGTCGATACGGTGATGAGTTCGGTTAGTCCGGAGCAGGTGAAAACAACTATCGGCAATATAACGGCCGCGTCGGAAGACGCCCGGCAGACGATCAGTTCGGCGCGCGACGTGGTCGACAGCTTCGCCAATCGCAGGGAAGACATCGATCGCGCGGTTGGCGACTTCACCGAACTGGCCCGAAAGCTGAATGAGGCATCCAGCCGCGTCGACGGCATTCTCGCCAAAGTCGATGGCCTCGTCTCCAGCGACGATTCGCAGGGGCTTTTTGCCGAAGCGCGCCGGACGCTCGAATCCTTCCGGACCGTGGCCGACAACATCAACGCGCGAGTCGGCCCGATTGCCGACAATCTGTCGCGCTTCTCCTCAAGCGGTTTGAGGGACATCCAGACATTGGTGAACGACGCCCGGCGCACCGTCCAGTCGCTCGACCAGACAATCAACAATTTCGACCAGAACCCGCAAAGGCTGATCTTCGGCGGGGAGACAGTGAAGCAGTATGACGGCAGGACACGCCGGTGACGCGGGACGCCATTTGGAGACTGGGATTTTGATGACTGGTACGGAGTTATTAACGCGACGCGCAAACCGCCGCCCGCTCCTCGTCGCGCTGCCACTGGTGGCGGCGCTTGTCACCGGCTGTGGCAGCAGCGCGAACAACGATACGTTCGATCTGTCAATCACCCCAGCAGGCCAGGGGCCTTCGGCACGCAACCGGCAGATCCTGATACCCGAGCCGACGGCCGTCAAGCTTTTGAACAGCGAGCAGGTGGTGGTTCGCGTTTCCCCGTCGGAAATCCAGTATCTTGCCAACTCCCGATGGGGAGATCGCCTGCCGGCTCTCGTTCAGTCAAAACTCGTCGAAGCGTTCGAAAACTCCGGTCGTCTCGGTGGCGTCGGTAAACCGGGGCAGGGCCTCGCCATCGACTATCAGGTGGTGACCGACATCCGGGCCTTTGAAGTAAGCGCCGGCAGTCCCCGGGTCGCCGTTGTCGAAATTTCGGCAAAGCTGCTGAACGACCGCAACGGCACTGTGCGCGGCCAGAGCGTCTTCAAAGCCACCTCGCCAGTCTCCGGCTCCGAGAACCGTCATTTTATCGAAGCGCTCGACAAGGCTTTTGCCAAGGTTGGGGCGGAGATTGTCGACTGGGCGCTCAAGTCGATATAGGGCGTCGTTTCACCGCCTGGGGCAGCAGCCAAATCCGCAACTAAAAAGGCCGCCTTTGAGGCGGCCTTTTTAGTCTGTCTATTGTCGTTGCCTTCAGTTGAACCGGCCAGCGGCATGGGCGAGCATCGTATAGACCTTGCCCGTATCCGATGTGAGGTAACTCTGGGTGACAGTCTTGTCGCGGTCAGTGCGGGCGACATCGGCGAGCAGCTTTTCGAAGTCCGCGATGTAGCGGTCGACAGCGGTACGGAATTCCGGCTCCCGCTCGTACTTGCGCTTGATCTCGTCGAACGTCTGCTGACCTTTCAGCGTATAGAGACGGCGAGTAAAGACATCGCGTTCGCCGCGCTGGTAGCGGCGCCACAGGTCGACCGATGCGTCGTGATCGATCGCCCTGGCAATGTCCACGGAGAGCGAATTCAGCGACTCGACCATGTGGCGAGGATTGCGATTGTCTCCATTGCTGCGGGGTGCCGGCGCAGGTTCGGCTGTACGCACCGGCTGCTGCTGGCGTGGTACCGGAGATTCGCCCAGTTCATCGCGCGATGCGCCGCGGAGCAGATTGCTGATCCAGCCGTCATCGCTGGCATTGCCGCCGCGGGGGGCCGGTTCAGGCGCGCGTGAAGCCGGCGTCTGGGCAGGCCGATCAAGCGGAAGCGCGCCTCGCAGCGAGCTTGCGCCATATGTATCGCTGCGAGGAGCAGGCGGAGCGGGCTGCGGCGGGACAGGCGCAGGAGCGGCAGGCTGGGGACGAGCAGGTGCCGGAGCCGGACGGCTGGCGGAAGCCTCCGAAACTTCGAAATTCTGCGTCGAGCGTCCAACCAGGGCAGAAATGTCCTGGAGGGCCTTGATCTGTTCGGCGACTGCACGACGCATTGCGGCAGCGCTTTCTTTGGCCTCTTCCGGAAGATCGAAGGCACCGCGCTTGAGTTCCGAGCGGGTCGTATCCAGCTCGCGCCGGATGTCCTGGGCCGAACGCCGGATTTCATCGGTTGCGCCGGAGAAGCGATTGATGGCTTCCTCGACCGACTGGCGCAGCGTCTCGCGAAGTTGTTCTGCGGCACTGCCGGACCGGTCAGTGGCATCCGACAGAAGCCGCTCGACGTCGGTGAGGGACGCAGAGATACTTCCGCGCATCCGTTCGGAAAGGTCGCGCGTTCTTTTCTCGGCATCCGACAGGGTCGACTCGATGGCACGGGTGGCGTCGCCACCGGCATTGACTAGGGCTTCCCGCATCGCGTCGGCCGTTACTTCGGCGCGATGCTGGGTTTCACCGAGCGTGCGGCCGATGTCGGCGAAGGAGGCATGCAGGCTTTCACGCAGTCGCGAGCCGACCTGCAGGGAGCGTTCCTCGGCCTTTTCGAAAGCGCTGTCCACAAGGCCTGTGAGGTTGCGCATCGTCCCTTCGATTTCTTCCGAGCGCTTGAGCAGGCCGCCTGCCAGGCTGCGGAGCGCATTCTGACGTTCATCCAGGGTGCTGGCGAGGTTAGACTGCGCAGCACCGAGGAGGTCAGATGCCTCAGACAGCACTCTGGAGTGTTCGTCGAAGCGGCTGACGATACCGCCGACTTGCTCAAGCGTCTGGCCAAAGACTTCAGACATCCGCTCGATGTTGGTTTCGAGCATACGGGTCGAACCCGACACGATATCTGCAACATGGCCTGCCGATTGCGAGAAGCGGCTGGCCGTTGCGCCGAGCTTGCGGTCGGCCTCGGCGAGATGTTCAGCAGCGACGTCCGCGGTGCTGCCGATATCCTGCGCTGCCTGCTGAACCATGGCGCTGATGCTGGAATTGCTTTCAGCGAGCTTGTCGATGAGGCTGTTCACAGCCGCGGACAATCCCTGCTCAACATAGCGCATGGTGCCGGCGGCATTTTCAGTGCGCTGGGTGATGGCCGCCAGGGTATCGTTGGTCCGGGTGGCGATGGCGTCGATGAGCGCGGAATTCTCGTTGCGGATTCGGGCAGCGGTTTCCTCGGCCGTCGCAGACAGGCGTTCCGCACCCTGTTGGGCGGCACCCGTGATCTGCTCGACGGCAGCGCGGCCAGTCTCGGCATATTCCTCGACCATCGGTTTTGCCTTTTCGTCGAGAAGGCGGCTGAGTTCGGCCGAGCGGCTGGCGAGCATGGAATTCAAGTCGCGAGTGCGGTTGTCGAGCGCCGAACGGATCGCCTCGCCGCGGGCCGCGAGTGCGCGGTCTACGGCGTCCATGGCATTGTCAAGCTGGTCTGCCGTTTCCGTGAGCGTGGTGCGGATATCGTTGCCGCGTTCGCCAAGCGCCTTCTGGGCATCGTCGAGAGCCTCGGAGATTGCCGTTACCTGCTTCTTCACGAGGCTATCGGCTTCGGCGACCTTGTTGACGATCGCGTTCCCGGCTTCGGAGAAGGCATGTGCGACAGTCGCAGCCTGGCCGGCCAGCCTGTTCTGCGTCTCGGAAATTCGCCCGACGATCTGGATTGAGCGGTCCTCGATCGCCTTGGTAAATTCGCTGTTGCGGTTTGCCAATTCTTCCGTGAACTCGGCGCCTGCGCGGGCAAGCACCTCTGCCGAGCGGGTGGCCTCGCTGTCCATGCTTTGCGCCGCGGCGCTGACGGCTTCGCGTAGTGTCGAGGCGAGGCCGACAGCCTTGCTTTCGATTGTCTTGGTCACATTGTCCAGCCCGATCGTCAGGGCGCGGTCGATCGTGCCGAGACGCTCTTCGATACGGGCGGTGCGTCCGTCCATCGTGTCGGCGATCCTGTCCGTGGCCTCGACGGCAACGCGCTCCAGCTCAGCGGTGCGGCTGTCGAGTGCGGCCGAAAGATTGGTTCCGGCGTCGTTGACCAGCTGGGTGGCATTCACCACTTCGCCGCGGATGCGATCCTCAAGCCCTCCGAACGTCGATTCGATCCGGCTACCGGTCTCCTCGAGAGCCCCCTGAACGCCGCCGACAGTCTGGCGGATACGATTGGAGAAGGCATCCGCCGACCGACCGATCTCGCCGGCGGCATCGGAAAGACGAACGGCAAGGGTGCCGACGTTATCGCGGAGCCGCTCTTCGAGGGATTGCCCGGCAGTATCGATCGCATCCTTCAAGGCGCTGTTCTGATTCTCAAGTGTCATCTCCAGCATACCGGCGCTCGCCGCGATGGAGGTGCTCAGCGATGTTGCCTGATCCTGCATCAGGTCACCGATCTGGTTGCGCGCGTCGCCCAGCGTGTTGGCAAGCAGGCTAGTCCGCTCTTCGAGCGTTTCCCGCATCTGGTCGTGGCCGGAACTGAGGGTTGTCTCGAGCTGCTGATGGCCGAGGCCGATGGTCGCCGCAATCCGCTCCTGCGTGGAGCTCATAACGGTTTCCATCCGCTCCAGGCCGCCGGCCAGGCCTGCTTCAAAGCGGCCCGTGCCGTCGGTAAGAGCGCTTTCGATGCGATTGCTGGCGTTGCCCACGGCCTGTTCGAGCCGCTCTCCGCCGGATTCCAGGATACGCGAAAGCTCCGCGTTGCGGTTTTCCAGCGAGAGGTCGAGATTGAGCTGGTTATCGGCATAGGCGTTATGGATAGCCTCTGCCCGGGCCGCGAAGGACTGCTCGATGCGGCTGTCGGCATCGGACAGCACATTCACCAGCGCCGAGGCCTTGGCGTCCAGCATGCCGGAAAGACGATCTTCGCCAAGCGCGAACGACGTTGCGATTTCCATCGACTTGTCGTCCAGGAGTTCGGCGAGCTTATCGCGGTTGGTGCTCAGAGCTTCATGAATCTCGAACGTGCGACGCCCGAGATCGCCGCTCATGCGTTGTTCGGTTTCGGACAGGGCACGCGCGATAGCTTCCGACTTTTCGTCGAGCATGCCGGTGAGCCGGTCCTCGCCAAGCGCAAAGGACGTGGCGATCTCCATGGACTTGTCTTCGAGGATCTCGGAAATCCGCTCGCGATTGGTCTCCAGCGAGGCCTGCATCTGCGATGCATGGCGCCCGAGATCGCCGCTGAGCCGTTGCTCGCTTTCCGACAAAGTGCGAGCGATATGATCCGCCTTTTCATCGAACATGCCTGCGAGCCGCTCCGGCGCGTTCGACATCAGAGCGTCGATAGCTGCGGTTTTCTGGCTGAGCACCTCGGTCAGATGGTCGTGGCTGCCGGAAAGCGCAGCGATGATCGCACCCGAGCGGATTGCCAGTCCCTGTTCGAACTTGGTCTGGTTTTCTGTGAGCGTATTCAGAAGAGCGCTGTTGCCATCCGTCAGGGTGCTCTCGATTTGTCGATGAGCGCCCGTGAGGCCCTGCTGGAGCTCGCTCGTACGAGACGCGAGCACTTCCTGGATCTCTGCGGTACGGGAACCCAGAACATCCTGGATTTCCGCGGTGCGAGAGCCGAGAACATCCTGGATCTCTGCAGCGCGGGAGCCCAGAGCGTCCTGGATTTCGCTGCTGCGCGCAGACAGCGCATCGGAAAGCTCGCGCGAGCGGCTTTCGAGCATGGAGTCTAAAACTTCCTGGCCGGTGCCGAGTGTGGTGGCAAGCGCGAAGGATTGATCTGTCAACGATGAGCTGATGCGTTCGATGCTGGAGCTGAGAATATTCTCGATAGACTCCGAGCCGCTCGCCACCGTCTCGTTGATACGCGCCAGGCTGTCCATCAGCTTGCTGTCGAGCGAACCGGCCCGCTGATCGAATGCGGAGGTAAATTGAGAAACGCTGTCGTCGAATGTGGTGCTGAGGTGCCCCACGGTCGCCTGCAGGCGTTCCTCGAAGAAGCTGGAGCGCATGTCGAGGTCCATGACGACATCCTCGACGGTCGTCTGAAGGCTCTGGCGGAAGGAGGAACCCTTTTCCTCCAGCGAGCTGTTGAGGCTCGACAGTATTTCGTCGAGCGAGCCGGTAAGGGTCCTTTCGCTGCTGGAAAGCCCTTCCGTAATCTCTCGCGTGCGGGCCAGCAGGGTCTCGTTGAGCTGCCGGGTGCGATCTGCGAGCGCGGCATTCAATTTCTCGGTGTTGGCGTCGAGAGACGAGGCGCGGGTTTCGAACTCGGTCAGGAGCGCTTGGCCGCGCGTAGAGAGCACCGAGGTAAGCTGATCCATCCGCTCATCAAATTCATGGGCGAGCGCAAAGCCGGAGGAGTTCAAGGTTTGGAGCAGGTTTTCTGCCTTGGTGGTCAGCAGCGTTCCGAGCGCCTCGCCGGCGGCATCGGACTTCTCCATGAGTGCGGCTGCCCGGGTATCGATCATCGAGGCGAAGGCTTCGCCCGAGGTCGCAAGACGGATCGAAATCTCCTCCGTGGCCAGCGAAAGTTCTTCCTTGAGCTGATCGTGGGCGCCAACGATCGACGAGCGGATACGCTCGGCATGATTGACGATCGCATCGCGCTCTGCGCCGAGTTCGTGAACGAGACCGCGGACGCGCAGTTCATTGTCGGTAAAGCTGCGCTCGAGTGCGTTAACTTCCGAATGTACCAGCGTTTCGAGTTCTGTGGCGCGGGCGATCGTGCGTTCGATGCCTTCGTTCATCGCGGAGACTTCACGGCGCACGGCCTGGCCGACGCTCATGATGCGCTCGGAGGCGATGGTCTCCGGCTCGGAAAGGCGAAGCGCCACCTCCGCCATGGAGCGGGCGGCGTTTCTGAGGTCCTGTGCCCGCGCCATCATGATGGCGAACGCGAAGAACAGCATGATCGGGATGAGGATACCCACTGCGAGGGCGACAATGCCTGGAGCGGCAAGCACGCCTGCAACGGAGGTGATTTCCCAAAGCTGGTTGCCGTAAATTACCTGTCCCAACCCGATGCCGGCCACCGCCCAAAGAAGGGAAATGATCACAGCATTGCGGATAGCGGAGCGCATGGCGCCGCCTTCGAGCGTCCTGAGGATCGCGCTGGCGCTGCGTCTGCCGGCATCGTTCGCAGGCTGGAACGTCGGCGACTTGGCTGCAGCTTCGGAGACGGCCGACCTGAACGACTCGGCGGGCTCCTCTTGATGTTGCGGAGAAGACGGACGCTGCTTGGGTGTGTCTGACACTCTTGTCTCCGAGGCATGGGGCGCGGATCTGCTGCGCGGCGACTCATCGTTGAAATTGATCTTCAGAGCTTCTTCCAGCGCCTGGAAAGCCGTCTCGTCGATCGACTCGCTGCTCGTTTTCTTCGCCATGCGGTTACGCCTCGTTACATACTCGCCCGGCAATCCCATCAGACGCGCTGCCGCCCGCAGACCGACAGATGGAACACTGCCTGCCGGAAACCCGTGCCCCATCATGGGGCTTGAGTTTCCTATTCATTTTCATGTCGGACGGCCGTTCTTTCAAACGGATGATAATGAAAGCTTACCAACCTGCCATCCGTGGCAAAAGGAGAATATTCCCCGCCACCTTAGTCGTACTGTAGTGGCACATTCGGCTCCCTGGCACAATTAAAACGCCGGCCAGGGAGATCCGGCGCTGAATGTTGTTAACAGAATTTAAACCATCGCCAGATGCAAAAGTCCTAAAATCTCGGGAGCTTAGCAGAAATTAACCATATGGGAAGATTTCAGCCCCGATTGTGCCGGAATTTAACGGGATAGCCGGCTCCGACCCGCACAATTCGGGACATGTAAGAACAACAACAAGGAAACCTCCCATGGCAGTGGCAGCCGTCAGTATTGCGTTTGAAGCCCCCGAACACCAAGGCGGCGCTTGCCCGTCTCAATCCCGACCGATTGATCTTGTCCATCTCGCGACACAGACCATGGGCGACAAGGCTCTGGAGGTTGAGGTGCTTCAGATGTTTGCACGCCAGGCTCGGCGGGCGCTGCAGGATCTTGCCGTCGCGGACACGACCGCTACCGTCGCAATAGCTCATCGCCTGAAAGGGGCGGCCAACGCAGTCGGCGCCTTCAAGGTCGCCATTGCGGCCCAGAAGCTCGAGGACAGTGGCGCAGATACGGCCCTCAAGGCAGCTGTCGGGGCTGTGGTCGTGGAAGCGGAGAACTTCATCAACAAGCTCTGCCGCTGAGAGCGCCCCTTTATACATAGGGCGCCCGTGGAACAGCCCGCGGCGCCCGAAAATGTTGACTGCGCCGGGGTTTTATTGGAAGACAGCGCGCTTAAATAGAGCAGCAACCTTCAACATCCCGGATTTCCAATATCATGACGAAAATTTCGATCGTTGCCTTTGACGGAACGCGCTTCGATATCGAGGCCGAGCCGGGCTCCACGGTTATGGAGAATGCGGTTCGCAATTCCGTTCCCGGCATCGAGGCCGAATGCGGCGGTGCCTGCGCCTGCGCCACCTGTCATGTCTATGTCGATGAAGAGTGGACCGAAAAAGTCGGCCCGCCGTCTCCGATGGAAGAAGACATGCTCGATTTTGCATTCGAGGTGAAGCCAACCTCGCGTCTTTCCTGTCAGATCAAGGTCAAGCCGGAACTCGATGGCCTCGTGGTCAACGTGCCCGAGCGGCAGGCCTGATCACACTTCGGATTGCCGGCAAAAAAAAAAGCCTCGCTGCGCAGGAACGGCAAGCGAGGCAAGGCGGGCGCATCACCGACAGGCGAGGGAGGAGACACCTGCGGCTGAAGACGCGCCAGGAGAACAAAACGCAGGAGACCGTTACGCGGAACGCTTGAAACCGCTGCTTGCGACGCCCGGCGGTACCGATAGCGCGCTGATTGGTTATACCTTCCGCCCCAATCTCTGAAACATGCGGCAGGTAAGTTATGTCTTACTTCTATCCGAGATTCGTATTTTAGACTATCACCATAAATCACCTGTCATTGACAGGATGATGCGCAAGCTTCGCAAAAGGTTCGCGGGTGGTCTATTTGCCGCCCCGTTTCAGGCGGTATTGCAGCAGTCGCATCATACGGGCATCGAAATTGGCTGCCTCGACCTGATCGAATCGCAGCTGCTCGCGGTCATGCGCCTCCAGAATACGGCGCGTCGTGTCCGCCACCCGTTTTTCCAACGCGTCGCAGCTTTTCTGGGAGGGAAGCGCCAATAGCTCTCTTTCCAGCTGACGGGCGTGGTTGCGGGCGATCTCGGCGTGCCTCTCCTCGTGCCGCTTGATATCGGCCGACAGGGTATCCCAGATGAAGCGGAGGTCGTTGGCGGCCCGGCCACGGTTGCTCCAGCGGGGAAGTATGATGCGGGTGCGAAGCGTCACACGAGCGCCGCCGATTGAGCAATTGCCGCCCTTTTCCACGTAGGTAGCGTCGCCCCCGAATTTGATTTCGGTCGCACCGGGATGGCGATGGCCCGAGGTGCGGGTCATCGGTCCTCGTTTCTCCAATTCCTTGTCGAGGTCTTCCGCCGTGCGACCGCCGATCCGGAAATAGGAATAGGTCTTGCTGATCAGAGGTTCGGCGGTGGCTGGCGCAGAGATCACGCAGGAGACAAGAATTGCACCGAAAAGTCGGTGGACTCTGCGCATCAAAAACATTCTGGGGCCTGCGACGTTGAACTTGGGGTTAGCTTGGGGCATAGCCAGAAGGAGCGCAACATAAAGGCATCAAATTTTGCGTGATCCTTCGACAGATGGGCGGCGGGTGGTATCGCGCTGCAACAGCACGTGGCGCGTGGGGCACGGCCGAACCCTCGAACTCGGTTTTCAAGGCCATATCATGGCGATCATCAATGTCACGCCTGATTCGTTTTCCGATGGCGGGCGTCACGCAACTCTGGAAAGCGCCTTCGTTCATGCGATGGCTTGCGTAGAAGACGGCGCAGTCATCCTCGATATCGGTGGTGAATCAACGAGGCCGGGTGCGGCCGAAATTGCGCCTGCCGAAGAGCAGGATCGTGTCCTGCCGGTGGTCGAGAAGCTGCGCGCTGAGACGGACGCGCTCATTTCGATAGATACCTACCGCGCCGAGACAGCCAGGCTCGCGGTCGCAGCCGGCGCCCATATCATCAACGACGTGCACGGCCTGCAACGCGAGCCCCTTATTGCCGATGTCGCTGCGGCGACAGGCGCCGGGGTGTGCATCATGCATACTGGCCGTGGACGGGAGCAGGAGAGGCTTGCCGACAGGATCGACGACCAGGAGTTCTTTTTGACGGAGTCCGTGAGCATTGCACGAAAGGCTGGGGTGCCGGATGAGGCGATCGTGCTCGATCCGGGTTTTGGTTTCGCGAAGAACAAGGACGATGACCTGGAATTGATCGCCCGCTTTCCCGAGTTGCACCGGCTTGGTTTTCCACTGCTGGCCGGCACGTCCCGCAAACGCTTCATCGGCGCCGTGACGGGCCGCGAGCGGGCGGACGAACGCGATATCGGCACTGCCGCAACCACCGCCATGTTGAGGCTTGCAGGCGCGTCCATATTCCGTGTTCACAATGTCGCGGCCAACCTGGATGCGCTGAGGATGGCGGATGCCGTGCTGGCGGCGGCCTGGGCCGGTGAAGAGAAGAGAGGCTAGTCATGGGCATCTATACTATCACGCTGAAAAACTGCGGCTTTTATGCAAAGCACGGTGCCTTCGAGCAGGAAGCGTCTCTTGGCCAGCGGTTCTTCCTGGACGTGGTGATGGACGTGGAGGCGGACGACGCTCTCGAAAATGACAATGTCGCGAGCACGGTTCATTACGGCATAGCCTACGAAATCGTGGAGAGGGTCGTGACCCAGAACCGCCGCAACCTGATTGAGACGCTTGCTAAAGACGTGGCCAAGGCATTGTGTGCATGGTCCCCGCAGATCAGGCGTGCGGATATTACGGTGCGCAAGCCAAGTGTCCCGATTCCGGGCATCCTGGATTATGCAGAGGTCCGTGTTGAACACTTTGCCTGAAGACGCCTTGCATATTGCTGCGCTTGGGTTGGGAGGCAATATAGGCGACCCGCCGGCAGCAATGGCGGAAGCTTTGCGACAACTGGATGCGAGGGATAGCTGCCGCGTCGTATCGGTCTCCAGACTTTATTCCACGCCGCCATGGGGCAAGACGGATCAGGCGGATTTTTTCAATTGTTGCGCGCTGGTGGAAACGCGGCTCGATCCGGAGGATCTGCTCGAAATTTGTCTATCGATCGAGCGGGCAATGAAGCGCGTGCGTCTGGAGCGTTGGGGGCCGCGCATCATCGACATCGACATCCTGACTTATGGTTCTCGTGAAATGAAGACCTCGAAACTGGAAGTGCCGCATCCGCGGATGACGGAGCGCGGCTTCGTGATCATGCCGCTTGCGGACGTCGCGCCTGATCTTATCGTGAAGGGAAAGGTGGTGCGCGACTGGCTTGAAAACGTCGATACGGCGGGCATCAAGGTCGCGGAGGAGAGCCGGGACTGGTGGCGGCGCGTGTAAGCGCGCGCCGTCTACTGTTTGATCGAGCCGACCGCGATCGAATCCATGTCGCGATCCAGGGAAAGCCCGATAACGGGTACCATCTGGTCCTCGACCTTGACCGAAATGGTGATGTTCATCTTGTTTTCGTCGCGCAGGCTGGCGACCATGGCGCCATTGAGCTTGGCACGATTGATGCCCATGACCACCTTGTCGCCATTGACCGAACCGGAAATGATATCAAGTCCCTTGCCATCGGCACCATCCAGAAACCTTCCGGTGTAGCCACGGCCGTTTTGGGTGATGACGGCAGACATGGGCTGCTGGAAAACGCCGACGCGGCAGGTCCCGTCGAGCTTGATACCGATGTCTCCCTCCGGCGTGGGAGCGCCAGTCAGATTGCAGCTGAATTTCGTGCCCTTGTATTTGCCGGCGACGATTTCACCAGGCCCCTTCCATACGCCGGCGACCGATTGAAAGAAGGCCTTGTCGCGGGGAGCAGCCTCGGCTTCGGGCGCCATGGCGGAGGTTGCCGCAACGGCTAGAACGGCGAGCCCGCCGAGAAGCGAAAAGAAGCGCGGATACATAAACTTTCCTCTGGCAAGCAGCGACTGTAAGAGGCCTGTAATTTAAGCTGGAATGGTTAACGAGTGGTATCGGCGACGGAGGCTGCGCCATCCTGCGCCCGCCGATCATTCACTTTTGGAACCGCCGATCGACGCGATATCCGAAAGAAAATCGCCTATTCCAGGCCGTTTGACTGCCCTGAACGGCAACGGTCTGCAGAGATCCATCGCAGCAATTCCAATGCGGGCGGTGAGCAAGCCATTGATCACTCCTTCACCCAGCCGGCTTGAGAGTTTCGAGGCCAATCCATGGCCCAGGACCTGCTGTGCAAGGCTGTCCCCAACCGCGATCGAGCCAGTTACTGCAAGATGCGCAATTACGTCACGCATGAGCCGCAGCAGACCGAAGGTTCCGGGCCTGCCACCGTAAAGCTCGGCCATGGCCCGGATGAGCCGCGTGACTTCGAAGAGCACATAGGCGAGATCGACAATGGCGCGCGGGCTGACGGCCGTGACGATCGAGACTCTCTTGGCTGAGCCGAGAATCAGCGAGCGGGCCTTACGATCGAGCGGCGCCAGCAGTTCCCGTTCCGCGAGATCGAGAAGCTGCGGGCCGTCTATGATTTCGTCCTTGGTGGCGTCAAGCGCCGTGCGGCCCCTGGCGGTCTCCGCGCGGTGACTAAGCAGTTTGCCGAGTGCGGCCACGACCGAGCGCGCGGCCAGCGGACGGGGGGATCGGACCGCTTCCTCCGCCTCCACCTTCAATGTCTGGACGGCCGAAAGCCGCATCATTCCGAATATTTCGCGCCCCACGATCACCGCCAGCGCGAGCATTCCAAGCCCGAGCGCGGCCAGTGCCGCATAACCCAACCAATCGGCGCGCGCGAAGAGATCACGGATGACGCGATCGGCCCAGAGGCCGAAGGCTAGCGACAGGAAGGTACCAAAGGCGCCGATCGCGAGGTTGGCGAAGGAAAATCTTCTTCGGGCCCGAGGCTGGGCAACAGGGATCGCTTCCGTGGTTAACTCGGAGGGTGAGATGAATGGATCCTGCTCGTCCGGTGTGATGGCGACGTCATCGGCAAAACTGCGCGGACTGCGCCGAGCGGGTGTAACCACATCGCTTTGCGGCGTGTTCTTTTCTTCCACATCGAAGGAAGCAGGCCGACGGGTGCCGCTCTCGGATTTTTCGGGCGGTCTCATGCGAGGCGGTCTCCAAATAGAAACTGCATGGCGCGGTCCAATCGGATATGCGGAACGGAGAGTTTTATGCCGCCATTCGTCTCATGGAGTGCGGGCGGGCGGAAACGCACGACGTTGAGTTCCGGAAGCTCCGCATTTGGTTCATCGAGATGTTGAAACAGCGAATCAGGATTTTCAGGCAAATCACCGGGAAATATAGCTGTTTTTCTGTTTCCGTCGAAGCATTCGCCATTGATCGTTTCGCCTGCAATTGGCGTGCCGACGATCACCGGCAAAAGATGGTTGCCTTCCTTCACCGTGGCTTCCCTGGTGGCACGGACCGAGGCGATCGCCATGACTTCGATGCCGGCGCCGGCCATGCCGATCCGCTGGATTGCCCGATCCACGAGCCGGCCGGTCAGCCTCTCCAGCCGGTCATGGCTTTCGTGGTGCAGGTGATCGGCCTTCGTCGCCGCCACCAGAACCTTGTCGATCTTGCGCCCGACCAGAGACGAGAAAAAGCTGTTATGGCCGGGCTGGAAGCAGGTGAGCACGTCCGCGAGTGCGCGCTCCAGATCCTGCACCGCTTCGGGGCCGCGATTGATGGCCTGCAGTGCGTCGATAAGGACGATCTGCCTGTCCAGTCGGGCGAAATGTTCGCGGAAGAAGGGTTTGATCACGACGTTTTTGTAAGCATCGTAACGCCGCTCCATCATCGCCCTGAGCGAGCCTTTGGGTGCCTTGGTTGCAGGCAAGTTCGGCAGGGGCGCAAATGTCAGCGCCGGAGAACCTTCCAGATCACCCGGCATCAGGAAACGACCGGGGGGCAGGGTGGAAAGGGAACGCTCGTCAGCCTTGCAGGCCCTGAGATAGGCGGCAAAGCTTTCTGAAAGTCGGCGCGCCGTCATTTCATCGGCCGGTGCGTCCAGATCGACGCTCGCCGCCAGCGCCAGCCATTCCTCCGAGAGAGCCTTCCTGATGCCGGTGCCGGCAAGCGCTACGGTCTTGTCGCTGAATTCGCGAAAGTCTTGGGCGAGAAGCGGCAGGTCGAGCAACCATTCGCCTGGATAGTCGACGATGTCGATCGAGATTCGGCCGCGGGAGAACATGCGGTTCCAGCCGCTCGCGCTCTCATAATCCAGCGTGATGCGCAGTTCCGAAATGGCTCGCGTGGAATCTGGCCAGATTCGGTCCCGCACCAATGCCTGGATGTGGTCCTCGTATTGGAAGCGTGGTATTGCATCGTCCGGCTGCGGTTCGAGCCTGACCGCTGAAATCCGGCCGGACCGCATCGCTTCGAAAAGCGGCAGGCGGCCGCCGTTCAGCAGATTGTGGACAAGCGAGGATATGAATACCGTCTTGCCGGCGCGCGACAGGCCGGTAACACCAAGTCTGATCGTCGGATGGATGAGACCCGAGGCGCGGTCGGCGAGATTGTCGAGCGCAATGCGGGCGTCATCGGTAAGGCTGGTAAGCGAAGGCGGCAAAATGTCGTTCCGGGTCCAGAGTTTCCGATAATATAGGATGCGCAGAAAGCGACGCAAAGGCGACGCAGTATCTTACCTGGTCACGTCAGCCCCTCAGGCCGTCAAAAAATCCACCAGGGTCCAAGCGGCAGCAGTGCCGGCGGAGAACCCGCGATAGTCCAGAACCGCGAGGCCGGCGGGCGGATAGCCGCCTGGAATGGTGGCTATCATCTGATCTGAGCCGATCAGTGCTTCCAGAAGCTCTTCCATCGTCGGGTTGTGGCCGATCAGCATTACCGATTGGCTTTCCTTCTGACCTTCGAGAATGGCCAGATAGGTCCCGAGGGAGCCATTGTAGAGTTCGTCGATGTAAATCGGCTCGATCATCTCGCTGACGGCGCGACGGATCGCCTCGGCCGTCTGGCGGCAGCGCACGGCGGTCGAACTGATGACAGTCTCAGGCAGATAACTGCGGTCCGCGGCTTTGTCTGCGACGATTTCAGCCTCTGCAAAACCCTGATTATCCAGCGGCCGCTCGAAATCATGCTGGCCCGGCTCCGCCCAGCCCGATTTGGCGTGGCGCAGGAGATAGATGCGGGAAGGAGGAGGAGTGATCGTCGTCATACCCGGCGCCGGAACTGAGATTGGAATGGATGGTTAGCCTTTCGGCAGGATGTTCGTCAACTCCAGGGAAGTTCCGGCGTTTCGCACTACAAGTCTGTCGGATGCGGCTGAAGAAGATAGGAGCAGGGAAATAAAAGCATAAAAAATAGCCGTTTAGCTGATTTTTATGACGATTTTAAAAATGCTTTAAAGACCGGCGCAAGGCTTGAACCAGCATAGTTGAATAGGATATAGAGGCGCCGCATGAGATGTTCTTCAGGAGAATCGCGTTGAGTGAGAAGATCGATCTTGGCAATTATGTGCTCTCGGAAGACGACGAGTTCATGAATGCAAATCAGAAAGCGTATTTCCGGGCAAAATTGATCGCTTGGAAGAATGACATCCTGAGAGAAGCGCGGGAAACCCTGGGCCATCTGGCTGAAGAAAGCGCCAATCATCCGGACCTCGCGGACAGGGCCTCCTCTGAAACCGACAGAGCTATCGAACTTCGTGCCCGCGACCGTCAGCGGAAGCTGATTTCCAAAATCGACGCCGCCCTTCAGCGCATCGACGATGGCACCTACGGGTATTGTGAGGAAACTGGAGAGCCAATCGGCCTCAAGCGGCTCGACGCTCGTCCGATTGCGACGCTGTCGATCGAGGCCCAGGAACGCCACGAGCGCCGCGAAAAGGTCTATCGAGACGAATAAATTTTCCGGTTCTGCAGCGAACTAGTTCAAGGCACGGTTTTTCCGTGCCTTCTTTGTTTGTGCAAGTCGCCGGATGGAGCGCCGAACTATTTATCGCGGGTCGCGGACATTTCGCCGAAGATCCGGGTAACTTCGGTTTGCAAGGACGGTTCGGGTGTTGCGCCAGTGACAAGCGGCACGGCCGCCTCGTGAGGCGGCGTCCGGCGGTTCGACTGGCCAAGGATTGCCGGGTCACGGGTGGCCAAGTTGTGCGCCATCTCTTCCTCGAGCAGCCGGTCAAAATCGCTGCCGAGCTGTTGCGGCTTGTCCGCCGCGGACTGGAGCGATGCAGGGACCGTTTGCGGGGTGACTGGCACGATGCGCGACTCCTCAGCGTCCTGCGACACCTCTGGACGCGCGACATCAATTCTATTGGTCGAGCTGGCGAGGGGATGGGCGGTGGTCGCGGCTGCCGCCAAAGCGGCAATCGGTCGTGACGGTTCGGCCTGTGCCTCGGGCGCCGGTCGAGCAGGCAATTCTACTTTCGGCGCTGCGGTTGAGGCTGGGGCCGACGTTCCTGCGGCCCGCACGGGCATCGCTGACGATGAGCGGGGCGGCTCGCGAAGCGGGAGACCCTCCCGAACGGCCTGGCCCCGAGGTTCCGCTGCAGATGGTCGCTGGGGCGGGGCCGGACGCGGCTCGACCGGCATTGCCCGGTTTTCCGCAGGTGGTTCGGCGGGGGGGGCGGAAGGCAAGTCGCGTGATACCGGACGTAAAGACGCTGCCGGCGTCAAGTTGGCGGCGGTCGATATCCCGCTTTCGATGACGATATCGGTGGGGCCGCCGATCATGATCAGATGTTCGATATCGTCGCGGCGAACGAGGACGAGGCGGCGGCGCGTGTCGACCGCAGCGGCATCAAGCACCTGAAGCCGAGGTTGACGGTTCTTTCCGCCTCGAACGAAGGGAGACGGACCGTTTCGGCCGCGAATCATCCACAAGACGCCTGCTAGCAGGAGAAGGCCTACACCCACTCCGACGACGGCGATCACGAGGCGGCTGCCATAGGTGCCTAAAAGGTCTCCGAACATGTGTTGCCACTCCTCATGCGAATGCTGGCGTAAAAGACGATTTTTTTCCTGCCGAGGCAAGCTGCCGATCGCCGTTGTCAAACCTGACAACCGGCCTGAAATGACAAAGATAGGTCAGCTTGGCAAACTGTCCCGGGTTTTGTGGCCTTGTGGAGCTTTTTGCCGACTATGCAAGTTGCTAAGAAGGAATCGCGGGATTCTTCCCGCGGGTGACCAGGGCCGCGAGGCTGGCCGAAATGCGAGGAATTGATGACGAAGTTGCAGCAAGGCGGCAACTACGAAGCGCCATTGGTGGAACGGAGCGCACGCGGCGGCACCATCGTCCGGATCGTTCTTCTGGCTCTCGTGCTTTGCGGCGTTGCGGCCGGTTTTGTGTTGTTCCAGCACGCACTCGACAATGAGGTCGTGCTCGGTCTGCTCGGTATTCTTGCCATGGTGGGGATTTTTTTTCTTGTCTCCTCCCTGATAGGCCTCGTCGAGCTCATGCCGCAATCGCGATCGGACGAACTGGCACGCGGTTTTCTAGCCAGTCATCCCGACGGCATCCTCATTACTGATCCCAAGGGGCGTGTTCTTTACGCCAACGCCGCCTATGGCCGGATGACCGGTGCGACTAAGGCGAGCAATGTGCAATCGCTGGAAGCGCTGCTTTCCAGGACCCGCGAATCGACGGAGGCTCTTTACCGTTTGACCACCGCGTTGCGGGAAGGCCGCGAGGGGCATGAGGAGTTCAGGCTGCTGCAGCCGCTCGGTCGAGCGACGGGCAACGGTTCCGGTGCGCACTGGTATCGCCTCAAGGCGCGGCTACTTGGAGCTTCCGGCAAGAGCCAACTCGATATCTGGCAAATCACCGACATCACCTCCGAACGCGAGGATCAGGAGCGCTTCTTCCGCGAATTGCAGAACGCGATCGATTATCTTGACCATGCCCCGGCCGGTTTTTTCTCTGCCGGACGGAAGGGCGAGATCTTCTACCTCAATGCGACGCTAGCCGAATGGCTGGGTATCGATCTGACGAAGTTCACGCCGCGCTCGATGACGATTGCGGATATGGTGGCAGGCGAGGGCATGGCGCTGATCCAGTCCGTTCAGGCGGCCCCCGGACTGAAACGGACGGAAACCCTGGACCTCGATTTGCGCCGCACCAACGGCCAGAGCCTGCCCGTTCGCCTTGTGCACAATGTCAGCGCCACCCGCGATGGCGCGCCGGGCGAAAGCCGCACGATCGTGCTGGCGCGGCCGAAGGGCGGGGAAGGGGATCAATCCGCGTCCGCCATGCGGTTTACCCGGTTCTTCAACAATACGCCGATGGCGATCGCATCAGTAGACGGCGCGGGCAAAATCCTCCGCATCAACGCACCGTTCCTCAAGCTGTTTGCAGGGGTGGTTTCGCGCGACGAGATCGACTCGGGCGTGGAACTCGAGCGCATCGTGCACGAGAACACACGCCAGCAGCTGATGCAGGCGCTTGCCGCCGCCAAGGACCGGCAGGGGGACATTCCGCCGATTGACTCTCGCCATCCGGGCGATGAGAATCGTTATGTGCGCTTTTATGTGAATGCCGTGATCGACGAGAGCGACGAGGCGCCCGAGGAAGCGGCCATCGTCTACGCCGTGGAGACGACCGAGCAAAAGGCGCTCGAGACCCAGATGGCCCAAACCCAGAAGCTGAACGCGGTGGGAACGCTGGCAGGCGGCATCGCCCACGACTTCAACAATGTTTTGACGGCGATCCTGCTTTCCTCCGACCATCTTCTTTTACAGGCGCGTCCCTCGGACGCGAGTTTTGCAGATCTCATGGAGATCAAGCGGAACGCCAATCGTGCGGCGGTGCTAGTGCGGCAGTTGCTTGCCTTCTCGCGCAAGCAGACCATGCGTCCGGCGGTGCTGAACCTCACGGATGTCGTCGGTGACCTGCGCATGCTGGTAGACCGGCTGATTTCCGGCACGAATGTGAAGCTGGAAGTGGATTACGGACGTGACCTGTGGCCGGTCCGCACCGACCTTTCGCAGTTCGAACAGGTGCTGATCAATCTGTGCGTCAACGCCCGCGACGCAATGCCGACTGGCGGGACGATCCTGATCAAGACACGCAATGTGTCTGCGGAGGAGGCGTCGGATTTCCACCAGGCCGACCTCCCTTCGGAAGATTTCGTCATGGTCGAGGTCTCCGATACCGGCACGGGAATCCCGCCTGCAATCATGGACAAGATCTTCGAACCCTTTTTCACCACCAAGGAAGTCGGGAAGGGAACTGGGCTTGGCCTTTCGATGGTATACGGCATTGTCAAGCAGTCCGGCGGTTATATCTATCCCGAATCGGAAGTCGGTCGCGGGACCAGTTTCCGGATATTCCTGCCGCGCCACATTCCCGAGACGCCTGCGGTCATTCCAGGAGCTGCGGCTACCGCCGAGCCAGCGCCTTCCGTGCCTGTTCCGCCGGCGTCTGCCGCCGAGGACATGGACCTCACCGGAAAGTCCGCAGTCGTGCTTCTGGTCGAGGACGAGGAGGCGGTGCGTCGCGGCGGCAAGCGGATGCTGGAGACGCGCGGCTACACGGTCCACGAGGCGGGTTCCGGCGTAGAGGCGCTCGACATCATGGAAGAGCTGGAGGGTAGGGTCGACATCGTCGTCTCCGACGTGGTGATGCCGGAGATGGACGGACCGACGCTGCTTGCCGAGCTCCGCAAATCGTATCCGGACCTGAAATTCATCTTCGTGTCCGGCTATGCCGAAGATGCGTTTGCCCGCAACTTGCCGGCCGATGCCAAATTCGGTTTCCTGCCGAAGCCGTTCTCGCTGAAACAGCTCGCCGTCGCCGTCCGGGAAATGCTCGATTCGGATTAGGAAGATGCCGATCGAAATTCCGAACTTCCGCGATTCGTCCCGCAATTGCAGCGAGACGTTTGTTTTCTCAAGTGAATTTCCATGTGATTCATTGGCGTGAACATGACGGGAACGGAAGCCGAATAGCTATTTTCCGTCAAACTGTTGATCGGCTATTGCCAAATGAGAACAAAATAGGTACATCAGCTTTATCGGCTGCTTCATTGCTTGCGCGGCGGCAATAACCTAAAGGATGGGATCCATGGCACAGAATAGTTTGCGGCTGGTAGAGGAAAAAGGCGTGGACAAGAGCAAGGCGCTGGAAGCGGCACTGTCGCAGATCGAACGTTCCTTCGGCAAGGGATCGATCATGAAGCTCGGCTCGAACGAGAATATCGTCGAGATCGAAACGGTTTCCACGGGCTCTCTGAGCCTCGATATCGCACTCGGAATTGGCGGTCTGCCCAAGGGCCGCATCGTCGAGATCTACGGCCCGGAAAGCTCGGGCAAGACGACGCTCGCATTGCAGACGATCGCCGAAGCGCAGAAGAAGGGTGGCATCTGCGCCTTCGTTGACGCAGAACACGCGCTCGATCCGGTCTATGCACGGAAGCTTGGCGTCGATCTCCAGAATCTCTTGATCTCGCAGCCGGATACGGGCGAGCAGGCGCTTGAAATCACCGATACGCTGGTCCGCTCCGGCGCCGTCGATGTTCTCGTCGTCGACTCGGTCGCAGCGCTGACACCGCGCGCCGAAATCGAGGGGGAGATGGGTGATAGCCTGCCGGGTCTGCAGGCCCGCCTGATGAGCCAGGCTTTGCGTAAGCTGACCGCCTCTATCTCCCGCTCGAACTGCATGGTCATCTTCATCAACCAGATCCGCATGAAGATCGGTGTCATGTTCGGCTCTCCGGAAACCACCACCGGCGGCAATGCGCTGAAATTCTATGCTTCGGTTCGTCTGGATATCCGCCGCATCGGCCAGGTGAAGGAACGCGAAGAGGTCGTGGGCAACCAGACGCGCGTGAAGGTCGTCAAGAACAAGATGGCGCCTCCCTTCAAGCAGGTTGAATTCGACATCATGTATGGCGAAGGCGTTTCCAAGACCGGCGAACTGATCGACCTCGGCGTCAAGGCCGGCATTGTCGAGAAGTCCGGCGCCTGGTTCTCCTACAACAGCCAGCGTCTCGGTCAGGGCCGCGAGAACGCGAAGCTCTTCCTGCGCGACAACCCAGAGCTTGCCCGCGAGATCGAGATGTCGCTCCGCCAGAATGCGGGCCTGATCGCCGATCGCTTCCTGCAAAATGGCGGGCCGGATGCCGACGACGGCGACGCCGCCGCAGAAATGTAAGCGGTTCCGCCGCATTCAGGGTTTTCCCTGGCCGCTTACTTTTGAGCCGGCCGCCATCGAAAGATGAGCGGCCGGTTTCTCGTTCGGTTGGGGGGTGGAGCGGCTGGACAGTTGGGGGTGCGGACGATACAAGCCTTTGGTTTCGAATAACAGCATCGCATCCGGCGGTAAAAAGGGCCTAGCATGAGCGGCGTGAATGAAATTCGGTCGACCTTTCTCGACTATTTCCAGAAGAATGGACACGAGGTCGTGGCCTCAAGTCCGCTGGTGCCGCGCAACGACCCGACGCTGATGTTCACCAATGCCGGCATGGTGCAGTTCAAGAATGTCTTTACCGGTCTGGAAAAGCGCCCCTATTCGACGGCTGCCACCGCGCAGAAATGCGTGCGCGCAGGCGGCAAGCACAATGACCTCGACAATGTGGGGTATACCGCGCGCCACCACACCTTCTTTGAGATGCTCGGCAATTTTTCCTTTGGCGACTATTTCAAGGAACGCGCGATCGAGCTCGCCTGGAACCTGATCACCAAGGAATTCGGCATCGACCGGAACCGCCTGCTGGTGACCGTGTACCATACGGACGATGAAGCTTTCGGCCTCTGGAAGAAGATCGCTGGGCTGGCTGACGAGAAGATCATTCGTATTGCGACAAGCGACAATTTCTGGGCCATGGGTGATACTGGCCCCTGCGGCCCGTGCTCGGAGATCTTCTACGATCACGGCGACCATATCTGGGGAGGTCCTCCCGGTTCGCCGGAGGAGGATGGCGACCGGTTCATCGAGATCTGGAACCTCGTCTTCATGCAGTATGAGCAGGTGACGAAGGAGGAGCGGATCGATCTGCCGCGTCCGTCGATCGACACCGGCATGGGCCTGGAGCGGGTTGCGGCTCTTCTGCAGGGGCAACACGACAACTATGACATCGACCTTTTCCGCGCGCTGATTTCAGCCTCGGAGGAGGCGACCGGCGTCAAGGCCGAAGGTGAACGCCGGGCCAGCCACCGCGTCATCGCCGACCATCTGCGTTCGTCCGCCTTTCTGATTGCCGACGGCGTTCTGCCGTCCAATGAAGGTCGTGGTTACGTGCTCCGCCGCATCATGCGCCGCGCCATGCGTCATGCGCAGCTTCTCGGCGCTCGTGACCCGCTGCTCTTTAAACTCCTGCCGACGCTGGTGCAGCAAATGGGCCGCGCCTATCCGGAACTGATCCGGGCCGAAGCGCTGATCGCCGAGACGCTGAAGCTTGAGGAAACCCGCTTCCGGAAGACGCTCGAGCGCGGACTTTCTCTCCTTTCCGATGCAACAACGACGCTCGGTAAGGGCGACATGTTGGACGGAGAAACTGCCTTCAAGCTCTACGACACCTATGGTTTCCCGCTTGATCTGACGCAGGATGCGTTGCGTGCTCGCGAAATCGGCGTGGACATCTCCGGGTTCACCGATGCGATGGAGCGGCAGAAAGCCGAAGCCCGCTCCCATTGGGCCGGCTCAGGCGACAAGGCAACCGAGACGATCTGGTTTGAGCTCAAGGAGAAATTCGGCGCGACCGAGTTCCTCGGCTACGATACCGAGACCGCTGAAGGCGTGGTGCAGGCGATCGTGCGGGATGGCAAGACGATTGAGAGCGCTGCTACCGGAGAGCAAGTTCAGGTCGTCGTGAACCAGACGCCGTTTTATGGCGAATCCGGCGGACAGATGGGCGATACCGGTGTGATCTCCACCGACAATGCCACGCTGAATGTTACGGATACCCAAAAGAAGGGCGAGGGTCTCTTTGTCCATACCGCGACGGTTGCTGCAGGTATGCTGAAGGTGGGCGAGGCGGTCGCGTTGACGGTCGATCATGTCCGCCGGTCGCGTATCCGATCCAACCACTCCGCCACCCACCTCCTGCATGAAGCGCTGCGGGAGGTGCTGGGCACGCACGTCGCCCAGAAGGGGTCGCTGGTGGCGCCGGAACGTCTGCGTTTCGACGTATCGCATCCGAAGCCGATGACAGCCGAGGAATTGCAGAAGGTTGAGGACATGGCGAATGCCATCGTCCTTCAGAATGCGCCGGTCGCCACCCGCCTGATGAGCGTCGATGACGCGATCGCGGAAGGCGCTATGGCCTTGTTCGGCGAAAAGTATGGCGATGAGGTGCGTGTCGTCTCGATGGGCAAGGCCATTGCGGGCCCGAAAGCCGGCAAGCCCTATTCCATCGAGCTCTGCGGCGGAACGCATGTCAACGCAACGGGTGATATCGGTCTCGTGCGTATCCTTTCGGAGAGTGCTGTGGCAGCTGGCGTGCGCCGTGTCGAAGCCGTCACGGGCGAAGCGGCCCGTGCCTATCTTGCCGAGCAGGATGAGCGGGTGAAGACGCTTGCCGGTGCACTGAAGGTGCAGCCGGCCGACCTCGTTTCCCGAGTCGAGGCCTTGGTCGACGAACGGCGCAGGCTCGAGCGGGAACTGGCGGAAGCGAAGCGCCGGCTCGCCATGGGTGGCGGGCAGGGCGGTTCGACCGATGATGTCCGCGAAATCGCAGGCATCAAATTCATGGGTAAGGCATTGGCGGGCATCGACGCCAAGGACCTGAAAGGGCTGGCAGACGAAGGTAAGGCAAACCTCGGTTCCGGCGTGGTCACTCTGGTCGGCGTCTCGGAAGACGGCAAGGCGAGTGCGGTCGTGGCGGTAACGCCTGACCTTACCGGCCGCTTCAGCGCGGTCGACCTGGTGCGGATTGCCTCTGCAGCACTCGGCGGCAAGGGTGGCGGCGGTCGACCGGACATGGCTCAGGCCGGCGGTCCGGATGGCGCCAAGGCCAATGATGCGCTCGAGGCGGTTGCGGCTGCGCTGGGCGCCTGACCAATCTGCAGGGAAGGCGGGCTGAACCCGCTTTCCCTCTTCAAGGGAAGACCAATGGGCGTGAACGCCATGATTGAGGACGAACTTGAAGGGGCCATTGACGGCCTGCTGCCCGCTCTGTTTCGCGACGCGCCAAGTTCCGTCTCGTTCAACAAGCTGCGCAAGCGCCTGCTCCGTCAGGTGCGCCAGGCGTTTGACGATTTCCAGATGCTGAAAGGCCAGAAGCGCTGGCTCGTCGGTCTTTCGGGGGGCAAGGATTCCTATTCCCTGCTGGCGATCCTGCTGGATCTTCAATGGCGCGGCCTTCTGCCGGTCGAATTGATGGCCTGCAACCTGGATCAGGGACAGCCGAATTTTCCCAAACATGTGCTGCCGGATTACCTTGCGTCGATCGGCGTGAAGCACCGGATCGAGTATCGCGACACCTATTCCATCGTGAAGGAGAAGGTGCCGGAGGGCGCGACCTATTGTTCGCTCTGTTCGAGGCTCAGGCGCGGCAACCTCTACCGGATCGCGCGAGAGGAGGACTGTGATGCTCTCGTTCTCGGGCATCACCGCGAGGACATTCTGGAAACCTTCTTTATGAACTTCTTCCACGGCGGCAGGCTCGCTGGCATGCCGGCAAAGCTTCTGAATGATGAAGGGGATTTGATGGTCTTGCGGCCACTCGCTTACTGCGCCGAGGACGATCTGGCAAAATTTGCCTCCGCCATGCAGTTTCCGATCATCCCATGCGACCTTTGCGGATCGCAGGACGGCCTTCAGCGCAATGCGATGAAGGCGATGCTTGTGGATATCGAGGCTCGCATGCCGGGCCGCAAGGACGCGATGCTGCGAGCTCTTGCCCATGTCAATCCGTCCCACCTCCTCGACCCGAAACTTTTCGATTTTTCCGGCCTCCAAGCCACAAGAACCTGAGACTTTTCAATGACCCCTCCGCTAGACGTCACCAAGCTTGCCGACCTTTTGCGCCTTGCTGCCAAATCCGAGATTTTGCCGCGCTTCCGAAGGCTGGGAAATGACGATGTCCGCTCCAAGAGCGAGCCGACCGATCTGGTGACGGAAGCGGACGAAGCGGCAGAGCGCTTGATCCGGCGCGAGATGGAGGCGATCGCCCCCGGTGCGCTTTTCGTTGGGGAAGAATCGGTTGCCGCCGATCCGTCCTTGCTCGGCAAACTCGCCGATGCGGAATTCGCGGTGGTCGTCGATCCGGTCGACGGCACTTTCAACTTCGCCTCCGGCATTCCGGCCTTTGGCGTGATGGCGTCGGTCGTGTGGAAGGGCGAAGTGATTGCTGGCATCATCTATGATCCCATGGGTGACGACTGGATCATGGCTGAAAAGGGTGCCGGTGCTTTTCTGCGCCGGCCGGATGGCGAGGCGATCCGACTTTCCGTTGCCAAATCCCGTGCGATCGATGCGATGGTCGGCATGGCTTCGCCCGGCTATTTCTTCGGGGAAGATCGCGAACGCATCCTCGGCAATCTCGCCAAGGTCCGATTCTTTGCAAACTATCGCTGCTCGGCTCACGAATATCGCACCTTCGCGGGCGGCCACGTACAGTTCGTACTCTACAATAAGCTGATGCCCTGGGATCATCTGGCCGGTACGCTGATCGCTGCCGAGGCGGGCGGTTATATCGCCCGCTTCGACGGCTCAGCCTATCGCCCGCACCACGTCGATGGCGGCCTCCTCGTCGCCACCGACAAGGAGAGCTGGCAGATGCTGCGCGACGAGATCATCGGGCACTAAACGGCTCGATCATTCCGGCCTTCGACGGTCCAACGCTAGACCCGTGGGTTATGCGGCTGGAAGAGTTTTCCCTTCTCGCCGATCAGCACGAAGATCAATCCGACAATAGAGACGGAAAAGAAGCCGACGACCAGTGGCAGCGCAGTACCGTCGAAAGCCTGGCCAATGGCCACGCCGATAAATGATCCGCCGACCGTACTCATGAAGCCAAGCGCCGAAGAAGCCGTGCCGGCGACGTGTCCGAGCGGCTCCATGGCCAGCGAGTTGAAGTTGGACCCGATCCAACCGAATTGAAACATCGCGAGAGAAAAGAAGACGAGGAACAGCAGGATCGGCATCGGCTGCGGGCCGAATATCTGCACGAGCATCCATATGAAGGTGATCGTTATGAAGCCGAAAAGCGAGCCGTGGGAGAGGCGCCGCATGCCGAAACGACCGACGAAGCGAGCGTTGAGGAAGGAAGACAGGGACATGAAGACGGCAACCGCCGCAAAGGCGACCGGAAACCATATCCCGAGCTCATAGATTCCCACATAGATCTGCTGCGCCGAATTGATGAAACCGAACAATGCCCCGAAGATGAAGGTGCTGGCGATCGTGTAGCAGAGCGCAATCCGGTTGGTCAGCACGATGCGGAACGCATCGAGGATAGAGGAGGCCGTAAAAGGTCTGACGTCGGCGGAATCAAGAGTCTCGGGCAGGCGGACATACATCCAGAAGCCCATGGCAAGCGAAATGACCGCTATGAACGCAAAGATCAGGTGCCATTCGCCGAAGAACATGATGACCTGTCCGGTTCCGGGGGCGATGATCGGTACGATCATGAACACCATCATGATAAGCGACATGACTTCCGCCATCGCACGACCGCCATAAACGTCGCGGACGATGGAGATGGTGATGACACGCGTAGCAGCGGCGCCAGCGCCCTGGATGAAGCGCAGGATAAGCATCGTGGCGAAGGAGGGAACGACGATGATGCCGATCGAGCAGACGACATAGATTCCGATGCCGAACAGCATGGGTATGCGCCGGCCAAAGCGGTCGGAGAGCGGTCCATACAGGAGCTGGGCGACACCGAGTCCAAAAATATAGGAAGAAACCACATATTGCCGGTGGTTTTCGCTTTCGACGCCGAGCGAGGCGCCAATCTCTTGAAGTCCCGGAAGCATGATGTCGATGGCAAGCGCGTTGAGAGCCATCAGCATAGCCATCATTGCTATGAACTCGGGCCGGCTCATGCCGCGCAAGCGATCAACGGCCGTTTGTGAAAAATTTGTCACAGCACTTTCCTAAACAATGGGAAAGGCGCCGTGGGAGCGGCGCCTTGAAATTCATTCTCAAAAATCTGGGGCGTCGCCCGGCGCATTCATGCTGCGCCGCGAACGGAGATTCCCTGCTCCTGGAGATGGCTCTGCAGCTCGCCCGACTGGAACATCTCGCGGACGATATCGCAACCGCCAACGAACTCGCCCTTGACATAAAGCTGCGGAATGGTGGGCCAGTTGGAATAATCCTTGATGCCCTGGCGAATGTCCGCGTCGGCGAGCACATTTACACCCTTATAGTCCAGACCCAGATAGTCGAGAATCTGAACGACCTGGCCCGAGAAGCCACACTGCGGGAACTGGGGCGTGCCCTTCATGAAGAGAACGACGTCGTTCGTCTTCACTTCGTTGTCGATGAATTCGTTAATTCCGCTCATGTCATATCCTTTCACATGCGGTTTCAAGGACCGCTGCGCTGCGTTATCTTCCCTAAATAGCAATGTGGCCGGTGGAATTCCAGCGGAATAACCTCGGTATGGCCTGCGAGGCGTATCTAGCGACTGCGCTGCTTGCTGCGGCTTGCAGCGGTGCGCCGGCGGCTAACCTGTTTCCGGGCCGGCCGTGTGGCGCGGGATGTTTTCTTGACGAAGCGGCCGGTCGAAGCAGATCGCGTCTGTCGTTTTTTCCGCTTGGTGGTTGTGCGACCGTGGGACTTCTTCAGAAGCTCCTTCACGACATTTTCCACCACGCCCGTGATGATCTCCTTGATAAGGTCGGGCATCGTCAGCTCAATCTGCGGGAGCTGATGTCTGTAGAGCCAAAGCGTGCAAAACTCCGCCCATATTGCCCTTCAGCGCCTCGTAGACCATCTGATGCTGTTGCACGCGGCTTTTGCCGCGGAACTGCTCCGCCACCACCTCGGCTGCGTAGTGATCGCCATCGCCGGCGAGGTCCCGAATTGTCACCCTGGCACCTGGAATGCCTGCCTTGATCAGATCTTCGATTTCACCGGGTCGCATTGCCATGATGTATTCCTTTTCTCCTCCGCAGACTCATGCGGACCTTTTTTAGGAGAGAGTGCCCCAAACCCGTTCTTCGGTCAAAGCGGGATAGCGGAAAACCTCAGATTTCAGATGCCTCTGAAGCTCAATGATTCGAGAGCGAGTGCTTGAACCGGGTGAGGCTCGCCTTGGCGCGTTTTCCAAGCGGTTCGACCTGCTGACTTCTCGAAAAGCGGAAAATCCAGGCAGCACTGAAAGTGAGAATCATGAAGCCATAGGATTCGAGACTTTCTTCCATCACCACGATGTCCAGTTGCTCGGCAAGCTGGCTGAGACCGAGTACCACGGCTGCGAACCCCAACGGCCATGAGAGGCGGGGATGAATGGCGCGGGAGATGCCACCTCTGTGACGATACTCGAAAACGATCGTCGCGATCAGTAGGATCAGAACAGCTGCTGCGATAATAATCGGCAGCCACGTCTTCGAGACGCAATAAACTGTCACACTTCCACGGCATATTGGCATCTCGCGAGCAAAGAAGACGACTGAAATACAAGTTAAAGCAGTGGCGACGAAGCGAGCCAATATGCGTGTCTTTGTGGCTGCAACGATCCCCAGCAATGCGGTGATCGCCAGCGACAAGGATTGCAGATCCTCGATCGGGCCGTCCTCTGCGAAGATCACGGAAGTGGGCATTCCCAGCTTTGCGAAGATCAGCCAAGCGAGGGCGTTCAGGCAAAGTGTAACGATGAGCGCGTCAAGCCAGATGCGCTTGTATTGCCAGGTGGGGCCTGACGACCGCAACCAGGCCAGGATCCGTGTGTGCATTTTTCGCGTGATATCCAGTTCGTAAACATGGATTTTTACGCGGCAGGATCGAGTCCATCAATCCCTGCGGAGCCATAAATATCAGAGACAACAGCGGATTTCGCTGTTGTCTCTGGAGAATTGTCGCTGGAATTCAGTTGGTTCAGGCCATGAATTGTGGAAACCAGCTTTCGTTGGCGTTCACAAGGTCGGTGACTGAGACATCGAGAAGCTCATCGACAATCAGATTTTTCCCGGTCACTGTTCCGAGCAGCCGGAATGGTACGCCTGTGCTCTCTGCGCTCGCCTGCACGAAGTTGGCCAAGTCAGCCGACACGGCGATCACGTAACGTGCCTGATCTTCACCGAAGAGAAGAGCATGCGCCGGTCCGCGCTGTTCCTTGAGGCTGACCTTCATGCCTTTACCCGATGCCATCGCCATTTCTGCCAAAGCAAGGGCAAGTCCGCCCGAGGAAATGTCGTGGCAGGCGGTGACCTGACCGTTGCGGATCATGGACCGGACAAATTCGCCATTGCGGCGTTCGGCGGCGAGATCGACTTCCGGCGGCGGACCGTCGATCGTGTCGAGGATATCGCGCAGGTAGATCGAGGAGCCAAGGTGGCTGCCGTCGGTCCCGATCATGATCAGCCGATCGCCTTCACTGGCCGAGCCGATCTTCGCCATCTTCTGCCAGTCGGGCAGCAGGCCGACACCAGCGATTGTCGGCGTCGGAAGAATCGCGATGCCATTCGTCTCGTTGTAGAGCGACACGTTGCCGGATACGATGGGGAAATCGAGCGCCTTGCAGGCTTCACCTATACCCTTGATGGCACCGACCAACTGGCCCATGATCTCAGGCTTTTCCGGATTGCCGAAATTGAGATTATCGGTGGCGGCGAGCGGTTCCGCGCCGGTCGCGCAGATATTTCTCCAGCATTCGGCGACAGCTTGCTTGCCGCCTTCGAAGGGATCGGCCTCGACATAGCGGGGCGTGACGTCGGAGGAAAAGGCGAGGGCTTTCGTCGGATGGTTGTCGACGCGTACCACGCCGGCATCGCCACCGGGACGCTGCAGCGAATTGCCCTGGATCAGCGTGTCATACTGTTCCCACACCCAGCGGCGGCTGGACTGGTTCGGCGAGCCGACGAGCTTCAACAAGGCGTCATTGTAGTCTGCCGGTGCGGCAACTTGCGATGCGGGAAGGGGAGCGCGGCCGTTCGACTGGATCCAGGGGCGGTCATATTCCGGCGCCTCGTCTCCCAGTTCCTTGATCGGCAGGTTCGCCACTTCCTCGCCCTGATGCAGGATGCGAAAGCGCAGGTCGTCCGTCGTCTTGCCGACGATTGCGAAATCGAGGCCCCACTTATGGAATATTGCCTCGGCTTCCTTTTCCTTCTCCGGCTTCAGCACCATGAGCATGCGCTCTTGGCTCTCCGAGAGCATCATCTCATAGGCGGACATGCGGTCTTCGCGCACCGGAACCTTATCCAGGTCCAGTTCGATACCGAGATCGCCCTTTGCACCCATCTCGACCGCGGAACAGGTAAGGCCCGCGGCTCCCATGTCCTGAATGGCGATGACTGCGCCGGTTCCCATCAGTTCGAGGCAGGCTTCCAGCAGGCACTTTTCGGTAAAGGGGTCGCCGACCTGCACGGTCGGGCGTTTTTCTTCGATCGACTCGTCGAATTCGGCGGATGCCATCGTCGCGCCACCGACCCCGTCGCGCCCCGTCTTTGCTCCGAGATAGACCACCGGCAGACCGACGCCTTCAGCTTTGGAATAAAAGATGGCATCGGTGCGGGCGAGGCCGGCCGCGAACGCGTTGACCAGGATGTTGCCATTGTAGCGCGGATCGAATTCCACTTCGCCGCCCACCGTCGGCACGCCGAAGGAATTGCCATAACCTCCGACGCCGGCGACGACGCCCGAGACCAGGTGTTTGGTCTTCGGATGATCCGGTGCACCGAATCGAAGTGCATTCATGGCCGCAACCGGTCGCGCGCCCATGGTGAAGACGTCGCGGAGAATGCCGCCGACGCCGGTAGCCGCGCCTTGATAGGGCTCGATATAGGAGGGATGGTTATGGCTCTCCATCTTGAAGACGACACAATCGCCGTCGTCGATATCCACCACGCCCGCATTTTCGCCCGGCCCCTGGATGACGCGGCGACCTTTGGTCGGCAATGTCCGCAGCCACTTCTTCGAGGATTTGTAGGAGCAGTGCTCGTTCCACATGGCCGAGAAGATGCCGAGTTCCGTAAAGGTCGGCTCGCGGCCGATCAGATCGAGAATACGCTGGTACTCGTCCGGTTTGAGGCCATGGGAGGCGACGAGTTCAGGGGTGATCGCGATGCTGTTCGGAATGGTCATGATCTACTCTGGATGACAGGGCCAAGCTTTGGCGCTCTTTAGCCTATGTCGCCGAAAGGTGCGACAGGAAAATGCTGCCTTGCAAGGTGACAGGCTAAGTATATCCGGGACAAAAAAAGCGCCGCAACGCGGCGCTTCATTCTTCAACGGGACGTGTGATCCGTCAGAACTTGTAACCGACCGCTATGCCGGCGTAGGAAAGGCCATCGTTCTGGTCGCAAATATCCGCATTGGAGGAATGTTCGATCGTGGCGAGAACGCGCCAGTTTTCCGTTATGTTGTAACCCACGGCGGCTGATTCATGAAACTGGGCACGGCAACCTACATTCGGCCGATCGTTGGGATTATCGAGGCTTGCATCGGTAAGCGAGCCGCCGAAACCGAGATCGATGAAGAGTTTGTCGGTGACATTGGCGGTCCAGGTAAAGCCCGCAAAAACCTGATTGGCGCCGCCGGAGGTCGACACGATCGCGCCGACATGCACCCTTGGACGCAGCATATGATCAAGGAAGCTTTCGGCGTGTCGTTGATCGAACGGGTCGAAAAAGACTGTGGCGGAAGGGAAAAGCCCTGGTTCGAACGTCTTCTTGTCATGGATTGATCCGGAGAGGCCGATACGGACTTCGTCGAAGAGGCGTTCCTGGGCCAGCGCCGCCGATGATATGGCGGACGCCGTCAAGACGGTCCCGACGACGCAACCCAACAGTGCTTTGTTCATTCCTATCGCCCTTCATGCGGACCACTGGCTCGCGGTCAATACGATACGCGTTGGCGCTCGCATTCTCCCAAGCGGAAGTGGTACAGCGAGAGGCGATAGCCGTCCAGCAACCTTAATTGGTTGTTATGAATTGCGGCGAAAAAACGTAAAGATTCATGCGGTTCGGTGCAGCTCTGCAACAGGTCGCGAGTGCAGGAGATTTGCCCGGTTCAGCAGCCGCTTGTGCCGCCGGCCCAGCGCAGAACGTCGCGCTTGATTCGTTCGCCGTCGGCAGTACCCATCAGCGGTCCGAAAGCGTCGAGACGGGCAGGATTGCCTTCCGCCTGGACGACGAGGACAGGTCGCGATTCCGGACTATTGCGCGGAACTGCAAGGATGCGAGGGCGGCCGGAGAAGGAGTTCAACTCAGGCGCCAACCGGTATGGCTTGAACGCTGCGTCTCCGGATTTGAACCAGCACGAGTTTGCCGCAAGCGCGACGCGTTCCATCGTCGGCAATGCGGCGCGATTCGGGCCGGATGCCGGGCGCTCCGACTGGCATGCGGAAAGCAGAAGGCCGAGGGCCGAGACGGCGAGTACCACGTGAAGGCGGATGGAGGGGGCCATCATAACGTCCTAAGGTGAAATCAGGATATCCAGTCGTCGAGCAGGAGACGACAACGTCAGGCGGTGGCGGCCACCACGTCCAGCGCAGAGGCAAAGATGCCGCGCCCGTCACTGCCACCGTGTGCGGCTTCGATCAGGTTCTCCGGATGCGGCATCATGCCGAGCACATTGCCGCTGCGGTTCATGACGCCTGCGATGTCACTCAAGGAGCCGTTCGGATTTGTGCCCTCTGCATAGCGGAAGACGACCTGCCCATTGTCTTCCAGAGAGGACAACAGTTTGGAATCGACAAAGTAATTGCCGTCGTGATGGGCGACGGGGCAGCGGATCACCTGGCCCTTTTCGTAAGCACGGGTGAAATCCGTTTCGGCATTCACCACCTCGAGCTTCACTTCCTTGCAGACGAACTTCAGCGACGAGTTGCGCATCAGCGCTCCGGGCAGCATGCCTGCCTCGACGAGGATCTGGAAGCCGTTGCAGACACCCAGCACCTTGACGCCTCTATCGGCCTTTTCCTTGATGGCCTGCATGACCGGCATGCGGGCGGCGATCGCACCGCAGCGCAGATAATCGCCATAGGAAAAGCCGCCTGGAATAACGATCAGGTCAACATCGGGAATTTCGGTCTCCGTCTGCCAGACGGTGATCGGCGCCCTGCCGGAAATCTTGGTGAGGGCGGCAATCATGTCGCGGTCGCGATTGAGACCGGGAAGCTGGACGACGGCGGATTTCATGGGGCGTTTCAACCTCAATGGCCTCGAAAGTATCCGGTTCCGAGGCAGTTGCAGATATCGATCCGGCGCCTGCAGCGCCGAATCCGCGTCTTAGTCGAGGGAGATCGCGTAGTTTTCGATCACCGTATTGGCGAGGAGCTTTTCGCACATGGCCTTCAGATCGGCCTCGGCTTTGGCCTTGTCGGCACCGTCGAGTTCGATGTCGAAGACCTTGCCCTGCCGCACATGGCCTACCCCGGCAAACCCGAGACTGCCGAGTGCGCCTTCGATCGCCTTGCCCTGCGGGTCCAGAACGCCATTCTTCAGCGTGACCGTCACGCGTGCCTTGATCACTGATCTAACCCCCGAATTTACTTGACCAGAACCGGACCCGTGCCCCGGATCGGTTCGTTTTCGTTGATGATGCCGAGACGGCGCGCTACTTCCGAATAGGCTTCCAAAAGGCCGCCCATATCGCGGCGGAAACGATCCTTGTCCATCTTCTCCCTGGTCTCGATGTCCCAGAGGCGGCAGCTATCCGGCGAAATTTCATCGGCGAGGATGATGCGCATCATGTCGCCTTCGAAGAGGCGGCCGCATTCGATCTTGAAGTCGACAAGCTGAATTCCGACCCCGAGGAACAGGCCGGAGAGGAAGTCGTTGACGCGAATTGCAAGCGCCATGATATCGTCCAGTTCAGCGGGGTTCGCCCAGCCGAATGCGGTGATGTGCTCTTCGGAAACCATTGGATCGGCGAGCGCATCGGACTTGTAGTAGAATTCGATGATCGAGCGGGGAAGGACCGTGCCCTCTTCGATACCGAGCCTGCTCGAAAGTGATCCGGCGGCAACATTGCGCACGACGATCTCGAGGGGAATGATTTCCACTTCCTTGATGAGCTGCTCGCGCATGTTCAGCCGGCGGATGAAATGCGTGGGAATGCCGATCTTGTTCAGATGGGTGAAGATGTACTCGGAGATACGGTTGTTGAGTACGCCCTTGCCGTCGATGACGTCATGCTTCTTTTTGTTAAAAGCGGTGGCATCGTCCTTGAAGAATTGGATCAGCGTGCCGGGTTCAGGGCCTTCATACAGGATCTTGGCCTTGCCTTCGTAGATACGGCGGCGACGGTTCATAGTTTCTTGTCTCGTTGTTGGCGCCGCTCGCGGGCGCGATGGATGATGTTTGAGCGGTCCCTTATCGGAAAAGAAAGCGTTTCACAATGCAGGCCTCCAAAAGCTTTATGGGGCGAAGGTTTTGCGTAAAGCACTATCAGGAATCATCTGCCGGCCAGAGTACAGGGATTCCTGAAGCTTGTATTTCAGCCATCGCCAATGCCGAGCAAAAAGGGCGGCAATAAACAGGAAAAGCGGGGGTGCACACTTTTCGCGCTCCGAATTGAGCCTTGGCCGGTTAACGCCTCGCAATAGAGCGGTACGGTCAATCGCGCCTACCTGTTGACCCTCGACCACAAAGTTCCAGAGGACATAGCCATCAAATTGCGTCATGATTTCGGCGCAGCGCACCAGCCGTTTATAACGGATCACCTGCGACAACGACCGTCTCGTGCAGGAAGAGTTTGGTTTCGGTCAATTTTGCATCGGGATTTCGTCTGCCAACGAGCCTGAATCGATCTCGGCCAATTGCGCTTCGTTCCTCTTTTGATTAAGGGGGCAGGGCAAAAGTCCAGCTTGGGAGACCCGAAATGAGCGGCATCAGTGATCGCGAAAAAGCCTTCGAAAACAAGTTCGCCCACGATCAGGAGCTGAAATTCAAGGCGCTCGCCCGCCGCAACAAGCTCATCGGCCTTTGGGCTGCCGGTCTGCTCAGCAAAGCGGACGCGGAAGCCTATGCCAAGGAAGTGGTCGTCGCCGATTTCGAAGAGGCGGGTGACGAGGATGTTTTCCGTAAGCTGCGCGGTGATTTCGATGCAGCCGGCATTTCCGTCTCCGACCAGGATATTCGGGTGAAGATGATCGATCTGCTCGCTGATGCCGTAAAGCAGATCGAAGAGCAGTAAGTCTCATTTATTGAGGTGAAGACAAAGCCGCGCCGATCGGGCGCGGGGCTTTGAGCTATTGGGCTGAAGATTCCGTGGCCGCAAAGTCTTCTTATCAAGATCGCGGGATCGGGCCGCGGGCTCGCCATTTGTCCGACCGAATGAAATCGGCAATCGCAGGCCCGGGCATCGGCCTTGCGAGTGCGTAGCCCTGTAGAACGTCGCATCCGAGATCGCGCAGGATCCGTATATGCTCGGGTGTCTCCACGCCTTCGGCGATGACTCGAATGTTTAGTGACTTACCGATTTCGATGATCGAACCTACGAGCTTTCTTTGCTCTTGCGATTGAGAGACGAGGCGTACCAGTTGGCGATCGATCTTCAGGGCCCGAGGGCACAGTCGAATGAGGCCGATGATTGACGCATGTCCCGTGCCGAAATCGTCGATATCGATATCGATGCCGAGTTTCCTGAGCCGGGACAGGTTCTTCAGGACGCGATCGTCGCACTCGTCGAGGAATATCGATTCCAACAGCTCGAACGAGACGGTGCCGGGCTCGATCTTCAGCTTCTTCAGCTTTCGCGACAGCGACGGATCGTGCAGCCGACGGTAGGAAACGTTGACCGAGAGTTTCGGTATCGAGATGCCGTCACGCCGCCATGCGCGAAAATCCGCGAGCGCCTTGTCGAGAATTATCGCGTCGATCGAGGCCACCGCATCCAACTCTTCGGCGGTTTCGAGAAATTTATCCGGCGACAACATCCCGTGCTCCGGATGCATCCATCGTGCGAGCGTTTCCACCCCGGCGATCTCAAGGGTCGTGGCATCGAATTGGGGTTGGTAGAAGGGGATGAATTCGTTGCGTTCGAGGCCTAGCAAAATTTCATCGGACAGACGTTTGATGCTGATGATCTCGTTCTGGGTCTCCGCAGAGAAAAACTCATGACGGTTGCGGCCCTGGTTCTTGGCCCGGTAGAGTGCGATATCGGCGTTGAGAAGAAGATGGCGGGCGTCGAATATAGGTCCTGTTTCACAAGCGATACCGACACTCGCGCCGAAGCGGCAGTCATGACCTTCATATAAAACAGGCTTGCGTAGCTCCTTGATAATGCGTTCCGCAAGATTGGACAGCTTGCGCGGTGATCCCTGGAAGTTTGACAGGATGACGAATTCATCGCCCCCGATGCGGGCCACGAAATCACCCTTGCGAACAGTGTTTTTCAGGACGGTCGCGGTGTGTTTCAGCATCGCATCGCCGGCGCTGTGGCCAAGCGTGTCGTTGATTTGTTTGAAGCGGTCGAGGTCGATATGCAAGATAGCCAGGCCATGCCCGTTGCGGCCGCACTCGGCTGCCATGTGGTCCAGCATCTCATCCAGGTACCGTCTGTTGGGCAGATCCGTCAGATAGTCGTGCATCGCGTTGTGTTCGATGCGGCTGCGAGCGGCTTCGAGATCCCGATTGCGGGCCTCGGCAAGCATTTTGGCCCGTTCGAGCTCGCGATGCAGCATCACGTCGGCCGTCACATCCCAATTGGCCCCGACCATCTTCTGGTGACCGTTGCCATCGATGAATGGCATGGTGCGGGTGCGGATAACACGCTCGGAGCCGTTCTGGAGGACGACCCTGTACTCGTCGGAAAAGCGCTCGGGCCTGGCGAGGTGTCTGCGAACATTCGCCTGGACGCGCTCTGCATCATCAGGGTGAAGAAGGCTTTCCCATAGTCCGCCAATCACCACGGTCTCACTTTTTTCCAGTCCGTAGATCCGGAACATCCGCTCGTCCCAGTCGACTTCGCCGGTATCAAAGTCGGATTCGTAAACGCCTATGCCTGAAATTTCCAAAGCCATATCCAGCCGGCGCGACATGCGCGCCATAGCCTCTTCGGCTGCCTTGCGGGCGCTTATGTCAGTGTCAGTACCGACGACGCGCGTGGCATTGCCGCGGGCATCCCATTCGACACATGCGCCCCGGCATTCGATCCATATCCAGTGACCCTGTTTGTGGAGCTCCCTATATTCAAAAACGGCAAAGGCTGGGTCGCCCGCATTTTGGCGTTCCATCGCATGAACCACATGAGCCCGATCATCCGGATGCACCAGTTCCAGCCAGGCCTGCGTACTCGCAGCAAGCGGATCTTCTGGAGACATTCCGCGGATCTGCCGCCACACGGGCGAGTAGTATTTCTGGCCGGTGGCGTAGTTATGATCCCATACACCCGAGACCGAACTCACAAGAGCATTGTTCCAGCGACTTTCGCGTTCGGCGAGATTCTCGATGTGTCGCTTCTGTTCGGTAATATCCGACAAGAGGACGGCAATGACTGTCTGTCCGTTAAAGGCAGTGGCGAGTGGCGCCAACGAGACGAGTGCCGCTCGGCTCGCAGCTTCGGATTTGTCGAGTCGGACTTCCAGCCTTTGGGGTGTGAGACAGGCGACCAGATCGTCGAGCTTTTGGCTAAAGGTCGAGCGGTCCTGCGTGTGAACAAAATCTGCGAAAAACCTCGGTTGGCAACTGTCGCCGATCCATTCGCTTCGAAACGCGGCGTTGGCAAATAGCAGCAGACCGGCGTCATCGATTGCAGCCATCGCAAAGGGAAGAACCTCAAAGACCGTTTCAAGCACGCTGATATCAACTCCGCTGCCGAAGTTCAGAGGGCTTGAAAGAACATTTGACGGCATCTGTGCGCTGCCTGGCTCGGTGCTGGGGAGAGCGCAAGTTAGCAAAAGTCAATTAAATTCTACTTAAGATTGCCGTCCGAATTGCTGCACCTGAAATTCCGGAGGGCTTCATTCAATTCGCGCCTAAGGTCTCAAGCGGCTCAGGAATTGGGCAAATACCATTGTTCCTTCCGGCCACGGCCCGTGGCCCGACTCCGCGTTGATATGACCGGCATAGCCAGCATCAACGAGCAGCGAACCCCACGCGGAGGCAATATCGTCGGCGTGTTCGAAGGAGCCGAATGGGTCGTTGCGGCTGGCGACAGTCAAGGAAGGAAAGGGAAGAGGATCGCGCGGATAGGGACCAAAAGTCATCAGGTGTTTGGGCCGTATGGCGGGATTGTCGACTTCAGGCGGAGCCACGAAAAAAGCGCCCGCGATGGTGTTTCTGAAATGCGGAATTGCGTGGATGACAGACGGGATTCCGAGTGAATGGGCCACCAGCACCACGGGACGGCTTGAGGCGTTCACCTCTTCGGCAACGCGAGCAACCCAATCGTCGCGCACCGGCTTCGACCATTCCGCTTGTTCGACGCGTCGGGCTGTCTTGAGCTTTGCCTCCCAGCGGCTCTGCCAATGGTGGGGACCGGAATTGGTATAGCCCGGGATGATCAGGATATCGGCTTCAGAGGCTTTCATGAGAACGCGATTTGAGTAGCAAAATGATCGAAGTCAAGTGAGAGGCGACATATGCAGAAAATTTTGCTAGAATATCGGCGCCGGTTACCTTGCGAAGCGTGTCGGCTCTTTTTCGTCGGACGTACATAGCTCGTCGATCGGTTTAGTGCACCTCTGATCCCGTTTCCCCATGCGGGCTCTCATGTGAGTAAATGCCGCTGCGGTCACCTCTTGGCTCGAAATGCTGCAGCGTGCGGAAAGCTAGGCTGAGGAGGAGAACCTTATGACGGCGTTTCATATCATGGCCGGAGCGGACAGCGGTTTTGCGCGCCCGGCAATCCGAAAGATCGGGATTGCAGACATCACCGAAGCGCTCAGAATGGGCTGGAGCGATTTTCGCGAAAAGCCTTCGCACTACGTGTTCTTGTGTCTGATCTACCCGCTCGCCGGTGTATTCCTGATGGCCTGGAGCGCGGGTGCCAATCTGCTGCCCCTGCTTTTCCCGCTGATGTCGGGTTTTGCCCTGCTCGGACCGGTGGCGGCGCTCGGCCTCTATGAAATAAGCCGCCGGCGCGAAAATGGCGAAGACAGTTCGTGGCGGCACGCCTTCAGTGTGCTGCGATCGCCGGCATTGCCGTCCATTCTGGCCGTCGGCTTTTTCCTGTTCGTGCTTTTCATATCATGGCTCCTGGTCGCACAGTCGATCTACGCCGCCTATTTCGGCGACGTGCCGCCGAGTTCGTTCTCGGCTTTCTTCAATGAGGTTATGACGACCCCTCAAGGCATGGCGCTGATATTGTGGGGAAACCTGGCTGGCTTCCTTTTCGCAGTGGTAGTCCTGGCGACGACGGTGGTCGCGTTTCCACTGATGCTCGACCGGGACGTCGGGGCGGCGGCTGCGATCGACACGAGTGTGCGGGCAACAATTGCCAACCCTGTGCCGGTCGCCCTGTGGGGACTGATCGTGGCCGCCTTGCTAGTCATCGGGACGATTCCGATCTTCGCAGGGCTGGCGGTCATCATGCCCATCCTCGGTCATTCGACCTGGCATCTTTATCGCAAGCTCGTGGTATCTCCTTCGGTCCCGGCCCAAAGATGAAAAGAGCCCCTGGTCGCGGAGCTGCGGCCAAGGGCTTTGCAAAAGGCGCTATTAGCTATCAGCCAAAGACACGGCTGAAGATCGTATCGACGTGTTTGGTGTGATAACCGAGATCGAATTTTTCGCGGATATCCTCTTCGGTGAGCGCCGCACGGACTTCCTCGTCGCCGAGCAGCTCTTCCAGAAAGTCCTTACCTTCCTCCCAAACCTTCATGGCGTTGCGCTGCACGAGGCGATAGGCATCCTCGCGTGAAACGCCAGCTTGTGTAAGGGCAAGCAACACCCTTTGAGAATGAACAAGCCCGCGGAACTTGTTCATATTCTTCATCATATTCTCGGGATAGACGAGCAGCTTGTCGATTACGCTGGTCATGCGCGCCAGTGCGAAATCAAGCGTAACAGTCGCATCCGGTCCAATCATCCGCTCGACGGACGAGTGGGAAATATCCCGCTCGTGCCACAGCGCCACATTTTCCATCGCAGGCAGCGCATAGGAGCGGACCATACGGGCCAGACCCGTCAGGTTCTCGGTCAGCACCGGATTGCGTTTATGCGGCATTGCCGAAGAACCCTTCTGACCTGGGGAGAAATATTCTTCGGCTTCGAGGACTTCCGTACGCTGCAGGTGACGGATTTCGATTGCGAGGCGCTCGATCGACGACGCAATAACGCCGAGGGTGGCAAAATACATGGCATGCCGATCGCGTGGGATAACCTGCGTCGAAACCGGCTCTGGCTTCAGTCCCATGGCCGCCGCGACGTGTTCCTCCACCCGTGGATCGATATTGGCAAAGGTGCCGACTGCTCCAGAGATCGCACAAGTAGCGATCTCATCGCGCGCTTCGAGGAGCCGGGTCTTGTTCCGGTCGAATTCTGCATAGGCCTGGGCGAGCTTGACGCCAAAGGTCGTGGGCTCTGCGTGAATGCCGTGGCTGCGGCCGATGGTGACCGTGTCCTTGTGCTCGAATGCACGGCGTTTCAAAGCTTCAAGCAGCTTGTCGATATCAGAAAGCAGCAGGTCGGTCGCGCGGACGAGTTGTACGTTGAAGCAGGTATCAAGGACGTCGGAAGATGTCATGCCCTGATGCACGAAACGGCTGTCGGGCCCCACGAACTCCGCAAGATGCGTCAGAAAGGCGATGACGTCATGTTTCGTGACCGCCTCGATCTCGTCGATGCGTGCGACGTCGAATTCCGCCTTGCCTCCTTTTTCCCAGATGGTCTCAGCCGCCGACTTGGGGATCACGCCGATCGCGGCAAGAGCGTCGCAAGCATGCGCCTCGATTTCGAACCAGATGCGGTATTTGGTTTCGGGCGACCAGATGGCGACCATTTCGGGCCGGGAATAACGCGGGATCATTGGTTTCTGTTTCCTAAAAGAGTATTGGCGCCGCTGTAGCAAGAAGCGGGCGTGAGCTCAAGTTTTCCGGCGGGTGATGGACAGTCAGCGAGGCGTATTCAGCGGGATGGCAATCCAGCGTCCATCTTGCCCTTCGAAGCCGGCGCTCAAGACCATGACCAGAGCCACTTCCACGGGCGTACTTCCGCCCGAGGATCCGCTGACGATCCCACCCAGCCGATAGCCGCCGACACAGTTGCGAGAAAGAGGAATGTGCCGATCTTCGTGGACAATCTCGTCAGCCGGCATTCCGTCGCGTTCTGTAAAGCGCAGACGAAATGCAACGGTCCGGGATATCAGACCCTCGCAGCGCGGATCGAGAGGCTGCGGAAGTTCCTCGAGTACGAGCGTGTTCGGCTTGCCGATCGCCGGGAGCGCCGCAACGCTCAAGTAACGCAGCCGGTGCGGATCTGCGTCAACCTCCGTGGCCGGGTTGAAAGCGACAAACTCTGCGGGATGATTGGCAAGTTCGTGGCTCTCGATCACCGCTCCGGCGTCGTTGCGGACACGCCAGCGGGCCTTTGCAATTGTCGCGTCATCCTGCTCCAGACGCACTCGAAACGGTGTTCCGGGAAGAAAGGTATCGTTGGTGAGATCGAGAACATAGATATTCGCATAGGGAAAACCGGATCCATCATGGATGCCGTATTCTTCATAGGCAAATGTGTGGCCATCGGCAGAAAAGCCGATCGGCTGGATGCTTGCGATATCGGCCGCGGATGTCGTATCTGCAAAGAACATTGCAGCGCATGCCAATAGCGAATACCGCAAGCTAGACATCATCTTCGTCCATTCTCGGCGGCGGCCTTGAGCCGCGCAATATTTTCTCGATAGGCTGTGATTCCGTCGCCTTTGTAAACTGCGGAGCCGGCGACGAAGACATTGGCGCCGGCTGCCGTCGCCGCGCCGATGGTGTCGGCCGTAATGCCGCCGTCGACTTCGAGCTCGATCGGTCTGCCGCCGATCAGGGCCCTGGCCGCGCGGATCTTTTCGGTCATTGCCGGGATGAACTTCTGGCCGCCGAAGCCGGGGTTGACGCTCATGATCAAGATCAGATCGACGTCATCGAGAACATTCTCTATTGCCGCGAGTGGTGTCGCGGGATTGAGAGTGACGCCTACCTTCTTCCCGAGGGCGCGGATCGTCTGCAGCGAACGATGCAGGTGCGGACCAGCTTCGGCATGGACGGTGATGCCGTCACAGCCCGCCTTGGCAAACGCCTCGAGATAGGGGTCGGCCGGAGAGATCATCAGGTGGCAGTCAAAGAACGCCGACGTGTAGGACCGCAGCGACTTGATGACATCAGGTCCGAACGAGATGTTCGGTACGAAATGCCCGTCCATGACGTCGAGATGGACCCAATCGGCTCCCGCATCGACGACATCGCGCACCTCTTGCCCGAGCTTTGAGAAATCGGCGGCGAGAATGGACGGCGCTATGCGGATCGGCAGGGTCATCAGCGGAGGTCTCCAAGTTTTTCGCGACCCTTAGCATCAGCCGGTTGGGGGGACAATCGTCACTCGGTCGCAGGATGAACCAGAACAAAAGATGTCCCGCGCCATTCGAGCAGACGGAACGGATTTTCCTTCAGTTCATGCCCTTCGTCGAAGGCGATCGGACCGATCGCGGTGTTGAATGAACTCCTGCCTATAACTCCAGTCAGGGGCTGGTTCGCCGCTATGGAAACCGCCTCGTGCGCAAGCTCCACGGCGGCATAGGATGGCAGCATGTAGCCGTCCGGATCGATGTTTTTCGCCTGCAAGGCCGCAACGGCTGCAACTGCGGAAGGTAGTGCGGCGTAGTCGGGAAGGGCGATAGCGAGGACGCCTTCGCGGAGCGGCACCGGACGGTTTGCAGCCCTCAGGGCATCGCCACCCATAAGTACAAGCTGAAGATTTTCCGACGCGGCATCGCGCGCTATGATTGCTGCGTCGTTGCGGTCGCCGCCGACGAAGACCCGGGTTGCTCCGGCCTTTGCGACACGACGCACCAGCGCCACCTGTTGCTCCTGACCGGGCCGAAAAGTGTCGGAAAAGACCGGTGTTATGCCTGCCGGTTCGAGCTTCTGGCGGATCGCACTTGCAAGCTCGCGGCCATAGATGGTGCCGTCTTCGACAAATGCAATCGGCTCCGCTTTCCATAGGTCGAGGATGATCTCGGAGAGCTTTTCCGCCTCATCGCCTTCAACTGGCGCCATTCGATAGAAAGGCCAGCCATTGCGCAGCGTGTCCTCCATCAGGATCTTTGAGCGGACGGAAATGCTTATGGCCGGAATCTGCGCTGCCTTCAGTTGCGGCAGTGCAGTCGTGAGGGTCTCTACGCACAGGAAACCTATCGCGGCTACGGCCTTGGCCTCAGCGAGGCTCCGGGCCACATTTGCGCCACCGCTTTCCTCGCAGCTTTCCTCGACCTCGACGATCGTATCCCCCGTAGCTTCGGAGGCAGCGCGCGCGCCTTGAAAAACCTGATTTCCAAGCGAAGCATAGGGGCCGGAACGCGGGGCAACGACACCGATCACCGCAGCCGATGCCGATCCGTATCCCAGAAACGAAGCTAGCACTCCGGCGATAACAAAACGTCGTGCTGTCATGCTTTTCCTTGGATCTTGCCCTTGGGGGCCACATTTAGCTTTCTCGTCGCAGCCGTCAAAGAGAATCGGCTATAGGATGTAAAAACCCGCTGCTCCCGTGGACATCAAGTATTTTTGTCACCATATCAAGGGAGTGATGAGGGACGTGGCCCCTGGAGATGCCTTTGACGGACCAGCCTTTTCTCGATCCCGTCCTTTATCGCAACGGTATGGCGCGTTATGCCGGCCATGTTCAGGTGGTAACCACCGAGTTCAACGGGGTCAGGCGCGGCGTGACCGTGACTGCCGCCTGTTCGGTTTCGGACAATCCGCCAAGTGTGCTGGTGTGTCTGAACAGCAGCAATGCGAATAATGCAATCTTCGCCGAAAGCGGCAGATTTGCGCTGAATTCGCTGGCGGCTCACCATCAGGGATTGGCGACCGCCTTTGCCGGTTTGAGCGGAGTGCCGGCGGATGAGCGGTTTTCGCTGGGAAGCTGGAAGACCCTTTTTACGGGGGCGCCGGTTCTGTCAGATGCCATTGTCTCGTTCGATTGCCGGCTTACCGAGATCAAGCAGGCCTCTACGCACTTTGTTATGTTCGGTGAGGTGAAAGCAATCCATTTCGGCCCGGAGGCATCCTCGCTCATCTATCTGGACCGCGGCTTTCGAACACTTTAGAACGCTGTTTGAAGGGGTACAGTCATGCCGGACAGAACTTCAGGCACATTGCCCGCCTCGATCGATGAAACAATCGCGCTTCTTGCCGCCGGTGACTATCTTGCCGGCAGGTCTCTTGCGACGGTGATCTTCCTGGCGCTCAAGATGAAGCGCCCGCTCTTTCTCGAAGGCGAGGCTGGCGTCGGCAAGACCGAGATCGCCAAAACCCTTGCAACAGCTCTCGGCAGGCCGTTGATCCGCTTGCAGTGTTACGAAGGCCTGGACATTTCCTCGGCAGTCTACGAATGGAACTATCCCGCGCAGATGCTGGATATCCGGTTGTCGGAGGTGACAGGCATCCAGAGCCGGGAGCGATTGGAGGCCGATCTCTTCTCGGAACGTCATCTCATTCGTCGCCCGGTGCTGCAGGCCCTTGGTCGACCCGGCCAACCGGCCCCGGTATTCCTGATCGACGAACTTGACCGCACCGACGAGGCCTTCGAAGCCTTCCTTCTGGAAGTGCTGTCCGATTTCCAGGTGACGATCCCCGAGCTTGGCACGATCAAGGCCTCCGAGCCCCCCATTGTCATCATCACGACCAATCGGACCCGCGAAATTCATGACGCGCTGAAACGCCGCTGTCTTTATCACTGGGTCGATTACCCGGACGCGGCGCAGGAACTCGAGATCATCCGCCGCAAGGTTCCGCAATGCGCCGAGACCTTGTCGCGCCAGGTGGTTGCCTATGTCCAGAAACTCAGAACGCTCGATCTCTTCAAGAACCCAGGCGTGGCGGAGACCATCGACTGGGCGACGGCGTTGACGGAACTTGACCGGATCGCGCTCGACCCGGAGACGATTGCCGATACGCTGGGCACTCTCCTGAAATATCAGGACGATATCGCACGGATCAAGGGTGGCGAAGGTGAACGGGTTCTTGCCGAGGTGAAGGCGGAACTGCAGGCGGCGGTGTAGGTCATGATGACGAGCGCAAGTCAGGACGGCATCGTCGTTCCACCCGTACCGGTGGGGGATGGGCGGCTTGCCGAAAATCTCGTCTATTTTTCCCGGGTGCTCCGTCGAGCCGGTCTGAAGACCGGCCCAGCCGCGGCTGCCGACGCGATCGTTGCGGTAGACGCAATCGGCATTGGCTCGCGTGAAGAGTTTCACGCCGCGCTCTCGGCTGTTTTTGTCAAGCGCCATGAGGACCAGGCGGTCTTTGACGAAGCATTTCGGATATTCTGGCGCTCGCGCGACCTCGTGGGCAAGATGATTGCGATGATGTCGCCCAGAGTGCCTGACCATCATGAGCGAGAAAAGCAGAAGGCGGGCGCGACGCGAGTCGGTGATGCACTGACCGGCGATCAGCCGAAAGACACAACGCGCAAGGCACCTCCAGAGATCGAGATCGACTCGCGCTTCACCACCTCCGGCAGCGAAATCCTGAAGCGCATGGATTTTGCCCAGATGACGGCGACCGAACTGGCGCTGGCCCGCCGCGAACTCACCAGGCTGGTGCTGCCGCTCGACGAGGTCAAGACGCGGCGCTTCCGCTCATCAAACCGGCAGCCCACCATCGATCCGCGCGCCAGCATGCGCCAGGCGATGCGGAGTGGGGGCGATCTCATCCTTCCGCGCTTTCGACAACGCAAGAAAGCACCGCCGCCTCTTGTGGTGCTGGCCGACATATCCGGCTCGATGAGCCAATATACGCGCATCTTTCTGCATTTCCTGCATGCGCTTACCGAAAGGCGGGCGCGGGTTCAGACCTTCCTGTTCGGTACGCGGCTCACCAATGTAACCCGGCAAATGCGTCGCCGCGATCCGGACGAGGCGCTTGCGGGGTGTACAGATGCCGTGCGCGACTGGTCCGGTGGCACGCGGATCGGCGCGACGCTTTCCGAATTCAACCGCCTCTGGTCGCGCCGGGTGCTTGGCCAGGGGGCTGTCGTGCTGCTGATCACCGATGGGCTTGAGCGAGAGGGCGTGAAGGAACTGGAAAAGGAAATGGATCGCCTGCACCGTTCCTGCCGGCGGCTGATCTGGCTCAATCCGCTGTTGCGGTTCGAGGGTTTCGAGGCAAGGGCGCAGGGTGTTCGTGCGATGTTGCCGCATGTGGACGAATTCCGGGCCGTCCACAATCTGCAGTCGATTGCCGATCTTGCCGTCGCATTATCGGATGACCGCACGAAATCGGCGGATCCGCGCCGCTATATACATTCACGGAGGGTCGCATGACTGCATCTGAAATTCTCGATCCATTGCTGACCGCGCAGACCTGGAGAGAAAGCGGCCGCGACGTTGCCATCGCCACCGTGGTCGAGACATGGGGTTCGGCGCCGCGCCCGTCGGGCAGCCATCTGGTCATCGACGGCGAAGGCAATTTCGAAGGCTCGGTCTCCGGCGGTTGCGTTGAAGGCGCCGTCATTACCGAAGCGCTCGACGTCATCACGTCAGGCGTCCCGAAGATGCTCGAGTTCGGGGTAGCGGACGAGACCGCCTGGCGCGTCGGGCTCTCCTGCGGAGGCAAGATCAAGGTTTATGTGGAAAGGCTTGCCTGATGGAGCTTCAAACGCTCGCAAGGCTTAACGCTGCTCGGCAGGCCCGTAAGGCTGCCGTCGTCGCAACCGATCTTTCCGGCAGCGGGGTGCGGTTGATCCTGGAAGGCGAACCCGTTCCAGGTCCGCTCGGTGAGGAGGTCGCCAAGGCGTTCCGAAGCGGCAAAGCGACGACAGTGGAGATGGACGGGCGAGCGCTTTTCCTTAATGTCCATCTGCCGCCGCCGCGTATCGTAGTGATCGGAGCCGTGCATATCAGCCAGGCGCTGGCCCGCTTGGCCCCGGTAGCCGGCTACGATCTGACGATCATCGACCCGCGTACCGCGTTTGCGACGGAGGAACGTTTCGGTGGCGTCGAACTGGTCGCCGATTGGCCGGAGGACGTGCTGAAGGAGCAGCCGCTCGACGCCTATACCGCTCTGGCGGCGGTTACGCACGATCCGAAGATCGATGACTTTCCCCTGTCGGAGGCGCTCAGGGCCGGCTGTTTCTATGTAGGAGCGCTCGGGAGCCGCAAGACGCATGCGAAACGCGTGGAGCGGCTGAAGGAAATGGGGCGGACGGACGAAGAGATCGCCCGAATTGCCGCTCCGATCGGGTTGGATATCGGTGCGGCAAGCCCGGCGGAAATCGCCCTTGCCACTCTCGCTCAGATCGTCCAGGCCTTCCGCCGCCGCAATCTTGTCACTGATGGGTGATCGGGAATGAAGTACGGAACCTTCAACCTCGATGAAGCGGAAGGCGTGGTGCTGGCGCACAGCATCCGACTGCCTTCAGGCCGCATCTCAAAGGGACGGATTCTGTCCAAAGAGGATATAGCCAAGCTATCTCAGGAAGGCGTAGCGTCCGTGGTGGCCGTGCGGCTCGATCCGGGTGACATGCTTGAAGATCAGGCAGCCGCCGCCATCGCCAATGCCATCGTTCCCGACAATCTGCGTTTCTCCGACGCCACCACGGGACGGGTGAACATCTATGCCAAAGCGGATGGTCTCTTCGTCGCCGACAAGACCGTGGTCGACGCACTGAACCGGATCGATCCGGCGATGACGCTCGCCTGTCTGGCCGACCATGTCACGGTCCGCGAAGGCGATATGGTGGCGACCGTCAAGATCATTCCTCTGGCGGTCAGCGGCGACAGGGTCGGGGAGGCCGTTGCCCTGCTGTCTGGAGCCCCCCCTTTTCAAGTGAAGGTTTTCCATCCCCGCGCGGTGACATTGGTCGCGACAGAACTTCCGTCGCTGAAGACGTCGGTCATGGATCGGACGGCCAAACTTCTGGAACAGCGCCTTGCAACATCCGGCAGCCGCCTGACGAGCGAAATCCGTATCCCACACTCAGCGGAGCGGCTGACCGAGGTTCTTCGGGAGATCAAGGCCCAAGAGACGAGCGAGCCGGCTATGATTGTCGTTTTCGGCGCTTCCGCCGTGGCAGACAAAGACGACGTGATACCTGCCGCGATCCGCCGGGCCGGCGGAGAAGTGCATCACGTCGGAATGCCGGTCGATCCCGGCAATCTGCTCGTGCTCGGCCGGATCGGGGATGTGCCTGTGCTTGGCGCCCCCGGCTGCGCACGTTCTCCAAAAGAGAACGGTTTCGATTGGGTGTTGAGCCGCTTGATGGCGGGCGAGGCCGTGACGTCGTTCGATATCACCGGCATGGGAGTGGGCGGACTGCTGATGGAAATCGCCAGTCGCCCCAACCCCCGCGATTCTGTCGTGAAAAAGACGGCGGATCTGTCGGTGGGTGCGCTGCTACTGGCGGCAGGCCAGGCACGGCGCATGGGGAATGCCGGTCTTCACAAGCTGCTGGCGGAGTTCGATGGTATACCTCTGGTACGGCGCACGGCGACGATGTTGCAGAGTTCGCAGGCGTCTCCCGTCGTCGTCGTCACGGGCCATCGTCGCAAGGACGTGGAAACGGCGCTGGCCGGTCTGAACATCTCGGCCTGTTTCAATCCAGATTACGCATCCGGTATTGCAAGCTCCCTGGTCGCCGGTTTCTCGAGCCCGGAACTTGCATCGAAGGACGGTATCTTGGTGATGCTGGCTGACATGCCGGGCGTGACTACTGAGCATGTGGGCATGCTGATCGCTGCGTTTCGCGAGTCCGGCGGCGACGTGGTGATCCGGTCGGTGTCCGGCGGGAAGCGAGGAAATCCGGTTATACTGCCGAGAGCGGTCTACGCTGCAGTTCTGGAGCTTCAAGGTGATGTGGGTGCGCGCGCCATCATTGAGAACTCGGGCTTGCCCATCATCGATATCGACATCGGCCCTGCGGCGCATCTCGATGTGGATACGCCGGAAGAGGTGGCGGCAGCGGGCGGTATTCTCAGGGGGTAAGGATGGACAATGCCGGCATCGAGGAGATGTTTGAGGGGCTTGGCCCCGTATCGATCCGCCGTATGTTCGGCGGCAAGGGTATCTATCATCAGGGACTGATCATTGCGATCGATCTGCGCAACGAGATCATGCTGAAGGCGGACGAGGTTAGCGGTCCCGAGTTCGCCGCAGCCGGTGCGCGGCAGTGGGTATACGAAAACAAGAAAGGTACTGCCGTACCTATGCCTTATTGGTCGATACCCGAAGAGGCATTCGACGATCCCGATGAAATGAAAAAATGGGTGCGGCTCGCATTCGAAGCCGCATTGCGGGCAAAATCTACATCTTGAGGCAGGTCCGCTTTTAGCCATGGGCGTTTCGGTCCCCGGGCTTGTCTCTATTACTTTTGCGCCGTTTCGAGGTGCGAGAATGCCCTGGCAGAGAAGGCTGAAAGCGGCTGTGGGGGATCCTTCGGATCGAACCAGCCTATTTCAGACAGTTTGTCCGGTTCGGTCAGAGTCGGTTCGCCGGAAAAATCCCGTGTGACATAGATCAGCGAGACCCAATGCTGCCGGTCCGCCTCGATAATCTCTTCAGCCATGCAGAGAAACTCGACACTGCCGATTTTGAGGCCCGTTTCTTCTTCCGCCTCGCGGCGCGCTGCCTCGGAGGACGGCTCCATCGGATCGACTTTGCCGCCGACGATGTTCCAGAAACCGGCTTCCGGTGCCTTCATGCGCCGGCAGAGCAAGACTCTTCCGTCGTCGCGCAGGATAACGAGACCTGCACCGACGCCAGGAAAATCAATACCAGGTCTTGCCACCGAAGTTTAAGCCTTGGTGCCGTTCGCCACGATCAGCATGAATGCGGGGATATCGTCGCCGAAGCCGATCGGCGTCGGGCCATCATCGTGGTCCCGGTGGTAACGCTGGCGGCGCTCGCGATTGTCATCGTTTGCGGGTGCCGGGCTTGGCCGCATATTGCGGTTGCCGCCATTGTTCTGCGGCTTCCTGTCTGCCTTGCGTTCCGGTTTCACGTTTTCTACCCTAGCTTCCACAAGTGCCCCTTCGGCTGCTTCAATCGAATTATCCTGGATCTTCGTGTCAGCCTTGTGACTCGAATCGCCGCGCCCCGAATCGCTTCTTCGGCCGCGGCCGCGCTCCTTATCACGATCGCGACCTTTGCGGCCACGATCATTCTCATGGCTTTCCATGGGAGCGGGCAGGGCAGTCAGATCGCCGCTCAGCCACTCGATCTTTTCACCGATCAGTTTCTCGATCGCATCCAGATATTTGGTGTCCGACCGGGTGACGATCGTAAAGGCTCGGCCCGATCGTCCGGCACGACCGGTGCGTCCGATGCGATGGACATAGTCTTCCGCATGAATCGGCACATCGAAATTGAAGACATGGCTGACGTCCGGAATATCCAGACCACGTGCGGCGACGTCCGAGGCGACGAGCAGCGTGATATTGTTGTCCTTGAAATTTGCCAGCATGGTCGTCCGTGAGCGCTGATCCATGTCGCCATGCAGCGCGCCTACGGAGAAGCCGTGCCGCTCAAGGGAACGGAAGAGATCGGCGACGTCCTTCTTGCGATTGCAGAAGATGATCGCGTTCTTCAGGTCGTCCTGCGCCTTGACGAGATCGCGCAGTACGGCGCGTTTCTCGTAATCCTTGTTATGCGACGCGACGAGCCGCTGCGTCACTGTCTTTGCGGTCGTGGACGGCTTGGCCACCTCGATGCGCTCAGGATTTTGCAGGAAGCGATCGGCAAGCTTCTGGATCTCCGGCGGCATCGTCGCGGAGAAGAACAATGTCTGCCGGGTGAAGGGGATCATCTTGGCGATGCGCTCGATATCCGGGATGAAGCCCATGTCGAGCATACGGTCGGCTTCGTCGATCACGAGAATCTCGACGCCGGTCATTAGAAGCTTTCCGCGTTCGCAATGGTCGAGAAGCCGGCCCGGCGTGCAGATGAGGACGTCGGCGCCGCGCTCAAGCTTTCGGTCCTGATCCTCGAAGGAGACGCCACCGATCAGCAGTGCGACATTGAGCTTATGATTCTTGCCGTATTTGTCGAAGTTTTCTGCGACCTGCGCTGCTAGTTCACGGGTCGGCTCCAGGATCAGCGTGCGCGGCATCCGGGCACGGGCACGGCCCTTTTCCAAAAGCGTCAGCATCGGCAGAACGAATGAGGCAGTCTTTCCCGTTCCGGTTTGCGCTATACCGCAAATGTCACGGCGCTGCAGGGCGTGCGGGATTGCCCCGGCCTGGATCGGCGTAGGGATGGTGTAACCCGCGTCGGTGACAGCGGAGAGGACTTTCTGGCTCAGGCCAAGATCAGCGAATGTGGTCAAAGGGAATTACGTTTCCGTTCCGGTTCTGTACGAACTCTGTGCTAGTCGGCGCAATACAGCCGACAACTGGTCCGCGACATAGGACCAAAAACGCTGAAAGTCAAGGAAAACAGGGAATTCCGCTGGGGGATTGGTGAATGAACATCCTAAATGGAGAAGCCGGCTATCGTTCGCAAGCAAAGAAATTGTCTTTTGCCAATTATCGGTTCAGTTGAGGTAGGTCGTGAGCTTCAGTCCGGCGTTCAGGAAATGAATGGGATCGACGGCATTACCGCCTCGGCGAACCTCGTAGTGCACGTGCGGCCCCGTTGAGCGCCCGGTGGATCCGGCTCGTCCAACGACGTCGCCGGTGACAACCGTGTCGCCCTCCTTGACCAGGACTTTTGACAAATGGCCGTAGCGTGTCGTCGTGCCTTGGCCGTGGTCAATCTCGACCATGTTGCCGTAGCCGCCAGAAGGGCCAGCCGTGACGACCCTGCCGGAACCTGTCGCCTTCACCTCCTGACCGGTTTCGGCCTCGAAGTCGATTCCGGCATGCAGTGCCAATTTTCCGAGGAAAGGATCAATGCGATTTCCGAAGCGGCTGGTTATCGCATGGCCGGGGGCTGGATTGCCGAATGGCAGGTCGCGTGCCGTTTCACGCACGCTTTCCAGGCGGCTGAGAGCTGCATCGAGCTCGTCGAGCGAGGCGTCGAATGTGCCAATGTCTACCTGAGGCTCCACATAGGGGCCGCCGACGCCGTCGGCAGGGCCGGCTTTCGACGCGGAGGCGACCTCCACACCGGTCCGTCTGAGGATGGCGGTGATCGCATCAGCGGTATGCGATGCGCCGGTCGTCAGGTCGGCGATCTTGACGAGTTGTTCCTTCTCGAGGTCTTTCAGCGAAAGCGTCACCCTGGAAAAGACGCGATCGGCTCGATCGGAGATGTTTTCGCGCAGTGATGTGTAGCCAAGGGCACTGGATGTGTCGAGTGGTGTAGCAGCGGTCTTTCCGGAGAGCAGTTTGTCGATGGCCTGCAAGCCACCGCCGCCGTTCATAGACGCCTGACGTTCCTTCAGGGGCGACTGCAAGGTGGCCGGAGTAGAAGGCTCCTGTGCCGTCAGCCCCGATTCCTCCGCACGATTCAGCAAGGATCCGAGCTTTCCGTGGCGCGAAAACAATGCGCTCTGCTGTTCCAGCAGCTTCTCAACCTTCTGTTCTACGACCTGCTGATCTAGCAACTGCCGGGAGGTTATTCGGTCCAACTGAGCCCGCAGGGCTGCGATCCGATCCTCGTAGCCGTGCTGCATGCGGGCTTGCCGAGCCATCGTCGCACCGATCAGGTCGTCCCGGATCACGAGATAAGAGGTCGCTGCGAGATAGCCGATCGCAAAAACGGCGAGAAAGCAGAAGGTCAATGCGGCCATCCAAGGCCGAATGATCATATGGCGGACTTTCTCGCCACTGGCGAAAATGAGGACGTGCTGAGGCGCCCGTTTCCCAAATACCCGGCTTTCGGTTCCCTTCGCCACGTGAATCCCCCAGAGATACGACTCGTTTTCGCCGTCGTCCCGTTGATGGGGATTACACATGCTTATGGTTAACGAATAATTGCCTCAGGCGTTACTGCTTGAGCTCAATGAGCGATAGAAGGAGGGCGTCAGGCCCGCTTCTGCCCGCGCGACGTCATTGAACGGGGCTTTGAGGGACCCGCGGAAATTGGCGCGTACCAGTTGCTGAAATGTTGCCGCGGGATCTTTGCGCTCGCGAGCGCAGAGAAAGCGGAACCATTTTGCTCCGACGGCGACGTGCCCCTTTTCGTCGTTGTAGATCACGTCCAGAATCGCCGCCGTCTCGAGATCGCCGCTTTCACGCATCTTCGCCTGCAGCGATGGCGTTACGTCAAGGCCGCGGGCCTCAAGGATCAGCGGCACGACGGCAAGCCGAGCGGTGAGGTCATTGCGCGTAGAATGGGCTGCTTGCCACAGCCCGTCGTGGGCCGGCATATCGCCGTACTCGGCGCCAAGATCGTTCAATCGTGCCCGTACCATCCGGAAATGCTTGGCTTCCTCGAAGGCAACCTGCATCCAGCCGTCGAAGAAGGAATTCGGAACAGGTTCGGTGGCGAAACGCGCAACGATGTCGAGTGCAAGATCAACGGCATTGAGCTCGATATGGGCGATGGCGTGCAGGGTCGCAATACGGCCGTTGACGGTGTGCAGCGAGCGCTTTCCGACAGCTTTCGGCGGCACCAGTTCAGGCTTTTCCGGACGACCGGGACGTTCGGCAAGAGGAGGGTCGAGTGGAGAGCGCAGGGACAGCCGCCGTTCAAACCACCGGGTTGCCGTTTCCTGCGCAAGCCGTGTCTTGATGTCGAGATCGGCCGAAAGAATGGCCGTTGTGGCGCCGCCTCTCAAAGAAGTGATGGAGAATTCTCCCGGCATCTGACCGTCCTGTTATTGCGTCCTGAGGCTTTCAAGAACGTTCTCGGCATGGCCGGCGACTTTAACCTTGGGCCAGATCTTCGCGATCCGTCCGTCCGCGCCGATTAGGAAGGTCGTGCGTTCGACCCCCATATAGGTGCGGCCATACATGCTCTTTTCCTTCCAAACGCCATAAAGATTGGCAACAGCCGTATCTTCGTCCGAACCGAGAATGATCGACAGGGCGTGCTTCTTGGCGAATTTGTCGTGTTTCCTGATGCTGTCCGGCGAGATGCCGATGATGGCAGCCCCTGCTTTTTCAAATTCCGGCAGAAGCGAGGTAAAGGAGATCGCCTCCTTGGTGCAGGCCTCGGTGTCGTCTTTGGGATAGAAATATACGACGACCGGTTTTCCCAAAAACGCTTTCAAAGACACCGTTTCGCCACCGTCGCGCGGCAGTTCGAAGTTCGGGGCAATGTCGCCAACAGCCAATTCTGGCATGGTTTTCCTTTCTTTTGCCGGTATCTTGAATCATATTCGCCGCAATCGGTATATAGTGGCCGGCGAGGCGTCCAGCCACACACGCGAATATGGAAAGACAGATCTCAACCTGATGGCGGAAATTCGCGGAGAAAGGGTCGACTTCAACCGCAAGGACATCGTTCCACTGCACGAACTTCCCTCGGCCCGGGCTGAAGATCCGATTATCTTGAATTGTCCGCCTTTGCCAACGCGGATGAAGAGATTCAGCAAGGTTGTTGCACTGTTCGTGGTGCTGGTCATACTTGCAGTGGGCAGCGCCATTTTCGCAATCGAAGGAGGCGTCGCCGACAGCACGCTTTCGGCACGCGCCCAGGCCGCGCTCAACGATGCGATAGGTCCGCGGTATGCCGCGACCGTCGGTTCTACGGCCATCCGCTTTGACTCCGGCCTTCGCCTTGCCCTGGAAGCGCGCAATGTCGACATCGTCGAGCAGGCAACCGGCGAACATCTGAGCCGTGCCGGCGCCATGCGTATGGCAATCGATCCTCTCGCTCTCTTAAGCGGGCGCATATCGATCAAGCATATGGAGGCAGAAGATATCCGCCTCGATACCGCGCAATTGCCATCGGGAGACCCCCTGCCGCTGTCGGAAGTCCGGGTCGACGGCATGCCGGCGCTCCTCGAGCAGGCTTTCCAGCGTTTTGACGAAGCGCGGGGCCTCATGGAGCGAACAGGGACCGGTTCGATCGATATATCCGGAATCGAGATCCTTCTTCCTGCGGCGCCGGGGCGCAAGCCGATCGCACTTGTCGTGGACGATCTGAAACTGGCCCGCAGCCTCGATGGTGAGGTTGAGGTCACTGGCGCGATAAGCCTCAATGGCCGTCGCGCTACGCTGACGGCCGCGTCGAAGACGATTGAAGGTGTCACCACATCCTTATCGGCGAGGTTGGCTGGACTGGAGGTGACACCTTTTCTGCTCCAGCGAACCGAAGACGGCGCTCCTCGTGAAGGCATCGAAGGGTCGCTTGATCTGGATCTCGCCGCGGTCCGGGCGCGCGAGATGACACAGCCGCGCATCACGGCGATGTTGCGTCAATCTCCCGGGCATTTCTATTTCGATGGGCTTCAACAGTTATTTACAGGCGCAACGATCAATGTTGCCTACGATTTTTCGAAGAACTCGATCGAGCTTCTGAGATCGGAGGCGCGTTTCGGGCCGACCATCCTTCCGTTTACCGGCGCCGTGATTGACCTCAACAGGCTCAATCCGGACGACAAGCGTGTCGGTTTCGGCCTCGATCTTTTGATCAGCGGCGGGACCGCCGTCGGAGCCACGGAAAGTGAAGAGCCCACGCGCTTCGATCTTAAGGCAAACGGGCGTTACCTCTCCGCAGACCGCGAACTGCAATTCGATGAGATGGCGGTCTCCAGCCCCATGGGACGGATGGCGGGGGCTCTCAAGGTCCGTTTTGGAGAACAGTCGCCGGAAATCAGTTTCGGGGCTCAATTGCCGCAGATGCAAGTCACGGCGATAAAACAGCTTTGGCCGTTCTGGATGGCGCGAAGGCCGCGTGAATGGGTGATGGACAATATGTTCGGCGGCACGGTGACGAATGGTTCGATCGCCGTCTTCATTCCGGCTGGCCGGATGAAAGGGCCGGGCGTTCCCATGGATCTCAACCAGAACGAATTGCAGATCAATTTTGACCTTGCCGATGCCCGTATCAACCTGCCAGGCGACATCCCTCCGCTCCGCGATATCGACGGTCGCTTCGATCTCAAAGGAGAGGCGTTGGCAGTGGATATCGCACGTGCCATGTCCTTTTTCCCGTCGGGCCGCTCTGTCGTCGTGGATGGTGGCCGCTTTTCCATTCCCTCCACCTACGCAAAACCGTTGATGGCGGACCTTTTCCTGAAGCTCGCGGGACCAGCCGACGCGGTGACGGAACTTGCAAATTTTCGGCCAATCAGCGCACTCAAGGGGACAGAGTTCAAACCGGAGGACTTCTCCGGGAACGCACGGGTGGACCTGAGGGCGCGCATGGGCCTTATCAAGGCCCACAACCCGCCCGAACCGACCTGGAACGCCCACGCGGAGCTTGACGACGTCAGCCTCGCGCCGGAGTTCTCCGGGCGTAAGATCGGCGCTCTCAACGGAACTCTGGATGTCGACACGCAGGTCGCTCGGCTTGTCGCAAAAGGCACGATCGACGATGTACCGGCCGATATCACGCTCGCCGAACCGATCGATTCGGCCTCGCGCGCCAAGCGCGAGCGGATCATCAAGACCGTCCTCAACAACGAGCAGCGTCGGAAGCTGGCGCCCGGCCTGTCGGAAATTGTCGACGGATCGATATCTGCACAGTGGACCTGGGTCGACGAAACGCGCCAGACCGTGGCGCTGGATCTTGCCCGGGCGACGCTTTCCGTTCCGTGGCTCGGTTGGACGAAAGGCAGCGGGATACCGGCCAAGGCGCAATTCGAACTCTCTGAGGCGGGCGAACATACAGACATCCGGAATTTCGAACTCTCCGGAGAAGGATTCGGTGCTCGCGGCAACCTGTCTCTCAACCGAGACAGTCTGACAGCGGCTGAGTTTTCTCATGTGCAACTTTCGCCAGCAGACAATTATGCGGTTGCGGTGAAACGCGGGAAGGACAGCTTCGACATATCGATCACAGGATCAACCGTAGACGTCCGTCCGGTCATTACGCGGCTCAAGGCTGACAAAGTGAGTGGAAGCGGCGGTGGCCGCGGTCGCGACGACCAGGATAACGCTACGGTCCGCGCCAAGCTTGAGCACCTGATCGGATTTAACGACCAGGTTTTGTCGAATGTGTCGATGCTGTTCTCGAGCCGAAACGGGAGTATCTCGAAGGCCGATTTTTCCGGTATCACGGAAAGCGGGCAAGCGGTCGTCAGCGAAATGAGCCGCGGCGATACAATTTCCCTTACCAGCGGCGATGCCGGTGCCGTTATTCGCTTCATGAACCTTTACAACAACCTGCGAGGCGGGCTCCTGAATCTTCGGCTGAGAGCGGAGGGCGAAGCCTGGGCAGGCTCGCTGGACTTGAGAAGCTTCTCCCTCGTCAACGAGACGAAACTCCAGTCGCTTGTGTCTACGCCCGACCCAGAAGGCCGCAGCCTGAATTCCGCGACCAAGCGCAACATCGACGTGACTTCGGCGAAATTCCAGCGGGGTTTCGCAAGCCTGCTTTACCGCAACGGCGCGCTTGCGGTGGAAAATGGCGTGGTGCGCGGCGAGCAGATCGGCGCGACGTTCCAGGGGCTGGTGCGCGACAGCAAGGGCAATATGGATATGACCGGCACCTTCATGCCGGCCTACGGGCTGAACCGTCTGTTCGGAGAATTGCCGATCATCGGCGCCATCCTTGGCAACGGACGTGATCGCGGCCTGCTCGGCATCACCTTTAAGCTCGAAGGGCCTTTCGACAAACCGCGGCTGACGGTCAATCCGCTGTCGCTGATTGCACCCGGTATCTTCCGACAGATCTTTGAATTCCAATAAAAAGGGCCGCAACTGCGGCCCTCGGGGAAGTCTCTCGTGCCTCCGATCACATCGGACGGACAAGGATATGCTTCTTCTTGCCGAGCGACAGTTTGATGACGCCATCGGCGGTCACCTCACCGGTGCCGATCATCTTGCGTTCGTCGCTCACGCTTTGGTCGTTGATGCGAACCGCACCACCCTGGACGTGACGACGCGCTTCGCCGTTCGACCCGGCCAATCCCGCACGAACGATCAGGGTCAACAGTCCTATACCGGCATCAAGCTCGGCAGCCGGCATCTCGACAGAGGGCAGATTTTCGGAAAGTGCGCCCTCTTCGAAGGTCTTGCGCGCCGTCTCTGCTGCCTCCTCGGCTGCGGCACGGCCGTGCAGGATCGCCGTAACCTCCGTGGCAAGGATCTTCTTGGCTTCGTTGATCTCCGATCCGCCTAGCTGCGAAAGCTTGGCGATCTCATCCATGGGCAACGTGGTGAACAGCTTTGCGAAGCGGACAACGTCCGCGTCCTCGGTATTGCGCCAGTACTGCCAGAAGTCATAGACGGGCAGAAGATCCTTGTTCAGCCAGACCGCGCCGGACGCCGACTTGCCCATCTTGGCGCCGGAAGAGGTGGTCAGCAGCGGCGAGGTCAGCGCATACAACTGAGGCGTCCCCATGCGGTGACCGAGGTCGATACCGTTGACGATGTTACCCCATTGATCCGAGCCGCCCATCTGCAGCCGGCAGCCGTAGCGTTTCGCCAGTTCGACAAAATCGTAAGCCTGCAGGATCATGTAGTTGAATTCGAGGAAGGACAGGGACTGCTCGCGGTCGAGACGTGTCTTGACGCTGTCAAACGACAGCATTCGGTTGACCGAGAAATGCCGGCCGACGTCGCGCAGGAATTCTAGGTAGTTCAAAGGACGCAGCCAGTCGGCGTTGTTGATCATCAGAGCCGGATTGAGCTCGCGATCGTAGTCGAGGTAATTAGCGAAGACGTGCTTGAGCGAGGCGATGTTGTCCTCGATCATCTCAACCGTCATCAGCTTGCGGGCTTCCTCCTTGAAGGAAGGGTCACCGACCATGCCGGTGCCGCCGCCCATCAGCGAGATCGGTTGGTGCCCGGTGGCTTGCAGCCAGTGGAGCAGCATGATCTGGGTGAGATGGCCCACGTGCAGGCTCGAAGCTGTGGGATCATAGCCGATATATGCCGTCACGGTTTCCTTTGAAAACAGCTCATCGAGGCCTGTATCGTCGGAGACCTGATGGATGAAACCGCGCTCGTCGAGCGTGCGTAGGAAATCGGACTTGAACCTGGACATGATCTATCTCTGGCAGGATGGTGTTTTGGATATGTGCCGGGCGTCTAGCACTGTTTTTCCCGCTGATCACTTTAAAAGTGACGCCGAGGATGTTCAAATTCCGTAATGACGCATCCGCAGAGACAGATTCGGCTCTCGATGGGGTTGATCTAGAACATGGTGCGGATCTCTTGCTTCTGCATAGCTAAACATTAACGTTTTTTTGTTTTTGAGGCTTTACTATCTTCTGACACGCTAAACGGGTGGGTGCGGGGTGCTGCAGTGATTGGTTGATGAACGGTCCGGCCTTTCTCCTGGCGGTGAATTTTGTCATCGCCATCTGCTTTTCCCTGGTCTTCGTCGTGGTTTCGACGCGAAGCCGCTCACGAACTGCTGCGCTATGGTTTGCGGCAGGTTTTGCAGTCGCATCGCTGTCATCGCTGTGCGAACTACTTGTTGCCTATACCGAGCTGACAAGATTCTGGGCCTTCGGTGCCTTCGCAGCTGTGCTGGGCGGCCTGCTTCTTCTTCTGATCGGGGTGGGAGAGCTTTATGGCCGCAAGATCAAATTCGCCTATGCCTGCGTTTTTTTGGCCGCAAGCACTGTTTTGGACATGTGGATATACGATTTGCCGCGCGGCACCGTAGCCCATGCTTTTTCTTACCAGGCGCCCTTCGCGATCGTGGTACTGACAGGGGCGGCATCTGTTTTCCTGTCCACCCGCAGACTGATAATCGACAGAGCCCTAGGGGCGTTGCTGTTGGTGACCGGTCTGCATTTTTTTGCCAAGGCGGGTTTGGCAGTACTTTCCGGGGCGGGAACGACCGCCAAGGACTATATCCACACCAACTACGCCCTGATCTCGCAGAGTTCGACAGCCGTTCTCGTCGTGGCGGTCGGATTGACCCTGCTTTCGGTCCTGGTGCTGGAGATCATGGCCGACGAACGCAGCAATTCAGAGAGGGACGCGCTCTCCGGGCTGCCCAATCGACGCGGCTTCGAAAACGGCGTGAAGGCTGCCATGGCGCATGCGGCGAATGCCCGGCATGCAGTCATCATATGCGATCTGGATTATTTCAAGAACATCAACGACACCTATGGGCATCATGGCGGCGATCTGGTGATCCGAGCGTTTGGCGATCTCCTGCAACTGATGGCTCCGAAAAGTGCGGTGCTCGGACGCATCGGCGGCGAAGAGTTTGCTGTCTTCATGCCGAACACGACAGCGGAAATGGCCCTGTTGCTAGCCAATGCTCTCAGGAGCGGAACGATGGGTATTCAGATCGGCGCACTCTCGCCTTCCTTCAGTGTCACCGCAAGTTTCGGGGTGGCCGAAGTCGAGCAAGGCCAGGAATTTGTCGATGCCATGCGCAACGCGGATGACGCTCTTTACGAGGCAAAACGCTCCGGCCGCAATTGCGTCCGGCAGGCCACACCGTCCGCGCTTCCAAGATCTGCACCCATCAAGATCGTGAAATAGCAAGAGGCCGCCGAAGCGGCGGCCCAAAGCTTTTGATAAAATCAGCGGATTCGCTTGGCAGCAGGTTCCGGGACAAGTTCGCCATTGAGGCGACGGTCGAGATAGTCCTCGCATTCCGACATCAAGTCTTCGACGCGGCCGTTAAAGAAGTGGTTGGCGCCTTCGACGGTGCGATGGGTGATCAGGATGCCTTTTTGCGTCTTCAGCTTTTCTACGAGGCCATTGACGTCCTTTTCCGGCGCTACCTTGTCGGCATCGCCGTTGATGATCAGGCCCGAGGAGGGGCAGGGGGCGAGGAAGGAGAAGTCGTAGATATTGGGTTGCGGAGCGATCGACATGAACCCTTCGATCTCCGGACGGCGCATCAGAAGCTGCATGCCGATCCAGGCGCCGAATGAATAACCCGCTACCCAACAGCTCTTCGAGTCCGGGTGGAGGCTCTGTACCCAGTCCAATGCAGAAGCGGCATCCGAGAGTTCTCCCGCGCCGTGATCGAACTCGCCCTGACTGCGTCCGATGCTGCGGAAATTGAACCGGAGCGTCGTGAACCCGCGCTTCTGGAACATGTAGAAGAGCTGGTAGACAATCTGGTTGTTCATCGTTCCGCCGAACTGCGGATGAGGATGGAGAATAAGCGCAATGGGAGCGCTCTTTTCCTTGGAAGGCTGATAGCGGCCCTCCAGGCGGCCAGCGGGGCCGTTGAAAATGACTTCGGGCATCGGTACTCCGGTCAACGTGCTAAGGTTCTACGTTCTAAGGTTCTAAATCGGTCATCACGTCGAGTTTGACTTGACGAAGCCGCTCAGCTTTTCTAAAACCAACTTTAGAACCATTCGAAACTTTGGGCATCTTTGAAGTGACGCCCGATGCGATGTCTCATAAGGCAAGGCTCAAGGAAATTTCAAGGAAAATGCGGGGGCGCCCTGTCTGCCGCCCCTTACCCAACTCCTATTTAGAAGCGGAAACCAAAAGGCCAATGGCGCTGAACCGTATATATCTTGACTGGAACGCGACCGCGCCTTTGAGCGCGCAAGCTCGTGCCGCCATGATGGATACGCTTCGGTTGCCGGGCAATCCGTCATCTGTGCATGGCGAAGGAAGAGCCGCGCGTGCTGCGATGGACAAGGCGCGCCGGCAGGTGGCCGCGCTGGTGGGGGGTGAGCCCGCGCATGTGATTTTCACGAGCGGTGCTACGGAAGCGGCCAATCACGTATTGACCTCGGACTTCCTGATGGGTCGCGCTCCCCTGATAGTTAGCCATCTCTATGTTTCGGCTATCGAGCATCCGGCAATCCGCGAGGGCGGGCGCTTCGAGCCCGGCAGGCTCTCGGAGGTTCCGGTAACACGTGATGGCGTCATGGATCTGCCGGCCCTTGAGGAAATCCTTGGCCTCCACGATCGAAGCTCAGGCCTCCCGATGGTCGCTCTCATGCTGGTCAACAACGAAACCGGCATCGTGCAGCCGGTCGCGGAAGTCGCTCGTCTGGTGCATGCCCACGGCGGGCTGATGGTCGTCGATGCCGTGCAGGCAGTCGGTCGTATCCCAGTTGACATCAATGCGCTGGACGCCGATTTTCTGATCCTGTCCTCGCACAAGATCGGTGGGCCGAAGGGCGCGGGTGCGCTGGTGTCGCGTGGCGAGGCTCTGATGCCGAAGCCGCTGATCCGGGGCGGCGGTCAGGAGAAAGGTCATCGCTCGGGGACCGAGAATTTTCACGCGATCGTGGGGTTCGGCGCCGCTGCGGAGGCCGGGCTGGACGATCTCGGGCAGCGCAGCTCCGCCATAACCACCCTGCGAGACCAGCTTGAGCAAGGCATGCGTCAGGCCGCCCCGGATGTCATCATTCACGGCGCCGAAGTTGGCCGCGTCTGCAATACGTCCTTTTTCACCCTGCCAGGGTTGAAGTCGGAGACAGGGCAAATCGCCTTCGATCTGGAAGGTATCGCACTGTCGGCAGGCTCGGCCTGCTCTTCCGGAAAAGTTGGCGAGAGCCACGTTCTCACGGCCATGGGGCACGACCCGAAGCTCGGAGCTCTACGAATTTCGCTGGGCGCGGATACAACGAGCGATGATATTGCACGCGCACTCGCTGCTTTCGCGAAGATCGCTGCTCGGCGAAAACCGGCGGGAGAGGCCGCTTGAGCCGATCGGTAAATTTGCGGAAGCGCAAATTTCCACTTGCCAAAAGGTGTGAAAACAGCCTTCTGGCGCTTACATAGGGTGGCAGCTGCCGCCCGTGACGATGACAAGAATTGTCGGAATTTGAACCGGCAAGATTTGGAGAATGAATATGCCTGCTGTCCAGGAAACAGTCGAACAGGTCCGCCGGATCGACATCGACCAGTACAAATACGGCTTCGAGACCGTCATCGAAGTGGACAAGGCGCCGAAGGGGCTTTCGGAAGATATCATTCGCTTCATTTCGGCCAAGAAGCAGGAGCCGGAATGGATGCTGGAATGGCGCCTGGAGGCCTACCGTCGCTGGTTGACGATGGAAGAGCCGACATGGGCGCGCGTCACCTACCCGAAGATCGACTTCAACGACATCTATTATTACGCGGCACCCAAGAACGTGACTGGCCCGACCTCCCTCGAAGAGGTGGATCCGGAGCTTCTGAAGACCTACGAGAAGCTCGGTATTCCCCTTAGGGAGCAGGAGATCCTCGCGGGCGTCCAGAAAACCCGGGTTGCCGTCGATGCCGTCTTCGATTCGGTTTCGGTCGTCACAACTTTTAAAAAGGAACTTCAGCAGGCCGGCGTGATCTTCATGTCGATTTCTGAAGCCATCCGCGAGCATCCAGAACTTATCAAGAAGTATCTCGGCTCCGTCGTTCCGGCGTCGGATAACTTCTACGCAACGCTGAATTCGGCGGTCTTCACTGATGGATCTTTCGTCTTCGTGCCGAAGGGCGTCCGTTGCCCGATGGAGCTCTCCACCTACTTCCGTATCAACGAGAAGAACACTGGCCAGTTCGAGCGCACGCTGATCATCGCGGAAGAAGGCGCCTACGTTTCCTATCTCGAAGGGTGCACGGCACCCCAGCGCGATGAAAACCAATTGCATGCGGCCGTGGTCGAACTGGTTGCGCTCGATGACGCCGAAATCAAATATTCGACGGTACAGAACTGGTTTCCGGGCGACGCCCAGGGCAAGGGCGGGATCTACAATTTCGTCACCAAACGTGGCGATTGCCGCGGAGCGCGTTCCAAGATTTCCTGGACGCAGGTTGAAACCGGCTCGGCGATCACCTGGAAATACCCGAGCTGCATTCTGCGAGGCGACGACAGCCGCGGCGAATTCTATTCGATCGCGGTATCGAACGGCCACCAGCAGATCGATAGCGGCACCAAGATGATCCATCTCGGCAAGAACACGTCGAGCCGCATCATCTCGAAGGGCATTTCCGCTGGTAAATCCAACAATACTTACCGCGGCCAGGTGTCGATCCATCGCAAGGCCGAGAACGCGCGGAACTTCACCAACTGCGATTCGTTGCTGATCGGCGACAAGTGCGGCGCGCACACGGTTCCGTATATCGACGTCAAGAACGCTTCGGCAAAGATCGAGCACGAAGCGACCACGTCGAAGATTTCAGACGATCAGAAGTTTTATGTCATGCAGCGCGGCATTCCGGAAGAAGAGGCGATTGCGCTCATCGTCAATGGATTCGTCAAGGAAGTGATCCAGGAACTGCCGATGGAGTTCGCCGTCGAAGCGCAGAAGCTGATCGGGATTTCTCTGGAAGGAAGTGTTGGCTAACACGTGACGGCAAGAGGGTCGCGGGCATGTTTGATCCCCTCAATCTGGTCTACTACGCCCTGATCTGCGGATTTCTCGCGGCCTTTGCGCCGAACTTCGGAGGGCGTGCAGCCCGGGCCGGGTGGGGCCTTGCGGTGGGCGCAATCGCGGTCTTCCTTCTGCCGTGGGTCCGTAGCGCTCTCGGCTTTTGAATTTTGGCCAAATTTCTGGCCTCACTGAGACAAAGAACGAATGGAAAAATATCATGCTTGAGATCAAGAACCTGCATGCCCGTATTGCCGAGGACGGCACCGAAATCATTCGCGGCTTGAACCTGACGGTCAAGGCGGGCGAGATCGCGGCCATCATGGGGCCGAACGGCTCTGGCAAATCGACCCTTTCCTATATTCTCTCCGGCCGCGAGGACTACGAAGTCACCGAAGGTGACATCCTCTATAACGGCGAGAGCATCCTTGAGCTCGACCCGGCCGAGCGTGCCTCCAGGGGGATCTTCCTCGCGTTCCAGTATCCGGTGGAAATCCCCGGTGTTGCCACCATGCAGTTCCTCAAGGTCGCCATGAACGAGCAGCGCAAAGCGCGCGGCGAAGCGGAACTGACGACGCCGGATTTCATCCGCCGCGTCAAGGAGGCTGCAGAGAAGCTGAAGATCGACCAGGCCATGCTGCGCCGCCCGCTGAATGTCGGTTTCTCCGGCGGTGAAAAGAAGCGCGCGGAAATCCTGCAGATGGCGCTGCTGGAGCCGCAGCTTTGCGTGCTGGACGAAACGGATTCCGGCCTCGATATCGATGCGTTGAAGATCGTCGCCGATGGAGTCAATGCGCTGAAATCGCCGGACCGAGCGGTCATCGTTATCACCCATTATCAGCGCCTGCTCGATTATATCGTGCCGGACAGCGTGCATGTCCTCTACAAGGGCCAGATCATCCGCTCCGGCGATAAGTCGCTGGCGCTGGAACTGGAAGAGAACGGTTATGCCGATATCATCGGAGAAGCGGCTTAAGCGCCAAGGAGAGACGTTGTCATGAATATGCAGACGACAAGTCGCCTGACGGCTGCCGAGACCGCACTGGTCGAAGCATTCGCGGCCCAGATCGGAGAATTTCCAGGGAATGGAGCCGTCATCGGCACCCGTGACCGGTTGTTGGATGATCTCAAGAAGGGCGGTCTTCCCACCCGCCGGATTGAGTCCTGGCACTATACCGACCTCAAGAGCCTGCTGCGTCAGGTCCCCGACGTTACGCCTGTGGCAGCGGTCGATCCTATCACGGCATTGGTCGACGGCTCGAAGATTTTCTCGGTCGTGCAGGGGGTTGCGGATCCGAAGGCATCTGCGGACGGCATCGAAGTCGCCGTCTACAAGAATAAACTTACCGATGGCTCGGCTGTCGCGGATCTGGCCGCACTCGGAAATGACGATGCGATCGGTCGGATCAACGGCAGCTTCGTGCGGGACGGTTTTGCTCTTACGATTCCGGCAAATATTGAACTCGAGCAACCGCTTGAACTGCAGGTCCTGCACGCGGGCGGCCAGATTCACACGCGCTTCCCGGTTTCCTTCGGGGCCGCTTCCAAAGCGACGATCATCGAACGTCATCGGGCGGTGACGGAGGGCGCGGCTCTCGTCTCCTCGATCAGTGACATTCGGCTGGATGACGATGCGGAAGTCACCTGGATTATCGTGCAGCAGCAGGGCGCAGCAGATACCCATCTCGGCCAGATCCGCGTCAAACTGGGGCGGAAAGCCAAGCTCCGGCTTTTCGTGATCAATGCCGGCGGCAAACTCGTTCGCCAGGAGTTGCGGATCGACGTTGAGGGCGAGGGCGCCGAATTGACCTTGCGCGGCGTCAACCTTCTCGGTGGCGAGAGCCACACGGATGTTACGCTGATGCTCGGCCACAACGTGCCCCACACCAATTCGACCGAGACCATCCGCAACGTCGTGTTCGATCGGGCCAACGGTGTTTTCCAAGGGATGATCCGGGTTGCGCCGGATGCTCAGAAAACCGATGCCAAGATGGCCTGCAACACGTTGCTTCTCTCGGACGACGGCGGCTTCTCGGTAAAACCGGAGCTTGAAATCTTCGCTGACGACGTGATTTGCGGTCATGGCGCGACGGTTGCCGATATCGACAGCAACCATCTCTTTTACCTGATGGCGCGCGGCGTTCCGGAGAACAAGGCACGGGCCATGCTGGTCAACGCCTTCGTGGCGGAAATCGTCGAGGAATTCGAGGACGAAAAGCTGGTCGAGGCGCTGGAAAGCGTTATTTCGTCCTGGCTTGAAAGGCATGCCTGACATGGACCAGAGCAATCCGGCGGCAACTTATGATGTGGAAGCGATCCGGCGGGATTTTCCGATCCTGTCGACGATGGTCCATGGGAAGCCGCTGGTTTATCTGGATAGCGGCGCGTCAGCGCAGAAACCGCAGGTGGTGATCGACGCCATCAGCCACGCCTATTCCAGTGAATATGCAAACGTCCACCGCGGCCTGCACTACCTCTCGAACGCGGCGACGGAGGCCTATGAATCGGCTCGCGAAAAAGTGCGCCGCTTCCTGAATGCCGGCTCTGTCGACGAGATCGTCTTCACCAAGAATTCGACAGAGGCAATCAATACCGTCGCCTATGGCTGGGGTATGCCTGTCATCGGCGAAGGCGACGAGATCGTTCTGACGATCATGGAGCATCATTCCAATATCGTGCCTTGGCATTTCATCCGCGAACGGCAGGGCGCCAAATTGGTATGGGTGCCGGTGGATGACGAGGGTGCGTTTCATATCGAGGACTTTGAAAGATCGCTGACCGAGAAGACCAAGCTTGTCGCGATCACGCATATGTCGAATGCACTCGGCACGATCGTTCCCGTAAAGGAAGTCTGCCGTATCGCGCACGAGCGGGGTATTCCGGTCTTGATCGACGGCAGCCAGGGGGCGGTGCACATGCCGGTCGATGTTCGCGACATCGATTGCGACTGGTATGTGATGACCGGCCACAAGCTTTACGGTCCGTCGGGCATCGGCGTTCTTTACGGAAAGACGGACCGGCTGAAGGAGATGCGGCCATTCCAGGGCGGTGGGGAAATGATTTTCGAGGTGGCGGAGGATACCGTCACTTACAACGATCCGCCGCATCGTTTCGAAGCCGGCACTCCGCCGATCGTCCAGGCGATCGGACTTGGTTACGCCCTCGATTACATGGACAAGATCGGTCGTGCCTCCATCGCTCGGCATGAGGCGGATCTCGCCGCTTATGCGGCGGAGCGGCTGAGGTCGATCAATTCCTTGCGAATCATCGGAAATGCGCCCGGCAAGGGCAGCATCTTTTCGTTTGAGCTTGCCGGGATCCATGCGCATGACGTGTCCATGGTGATCGATCGCAAGGGGATTGCCGTGCGAGCCGGCACGCACTGCGCCATGCCGCTCTTGAAACGTTTTGGCGTCACCTCCACATGCCGGGCATCGTTCGGCATGTACAATACGCGTGCAGAGGTGGATGCCCTTGCCGATGCGCTGGATTATGCGCGTAACTTCTTTGCCTGAGGAATCGTTGTCATGGCTGTCGATGAAACGGAACTGAAATGGGACGCCCGGGAGGGGATCATCGAATCCTCCATTCCGGCAGAGGAGCTGGCGCGTCTCAGCGACGATATCATCGCTGCGCTGAAGACGGTTTATGACCCGGAGATCCCGGCTGATATCTTCGAACTGGGCCTCATCTACAAGATCGATATCGAAAACGATCGAATGGTGAAGATCGTCATGACGTTGACGGCGCCCGGATGCCCGGTGGCGGGGGAGATGCCCGGCTGGGTGGAAAACGCGGTCGGCGCTGTCGAGGGCGTTTCCGGGGTGGAGGTGGAAATGACGTTCGATCCGCCTTGGACGCCGGAACGGATGTCGGAGGAGGCTCAGGTCGCCGTCGGCTGGTATTGATCCGTTTACGACCGAACATTACATTGAACCGTGAAGCACCGGACCTTGAATCCGGCTGTGGAAGGAGAATAGGCCCATGGGCTTTGCTGTGATGACGATGACTGACGCCGCTGCCGCGCGCGTCAAACAGATTGTGGCCGGGTCCGGACCGGAAGCGCAGGGTGTGCGCGTCGGGATCAAGAAGGGCGGCTGCGCCGGCATGGAATATACCATCGATCTTGTCACGACCGCCAATCCCAAGGACGACCTCGTCGAGCATGATGGCGCCAAGGTTTGGGTCGAGCCTTCTGCGGTGCTTTATCTTCTTGGCACGCAAATGGATTTCGAAATCAGCAGAATCCGTTCGGGCTTCACCTTCGTAAATCCCAACCAGACATCGGCCTGCGGCTGCGGTGAGTCGGTCGAATTGAAGCCCGCCGACCTTGCCGCGCTTGCCAAGCAGCGTGAAGCCGAAACCCACGTTTAATTGCTATAAAATGCTGACGAGGAGAGGGGCCATTCGGCCCTTTCTTTTTTCGTCGGCTATTCGTGCCGTAACGCCTCTATCGGGTTAAGCTGGGCCGCACGGCGAGCCGGAAAATAGCCGAAGATCATGCCGATTGCTGCCGAGAAGGCAAAGGCCACAAAGATGATAGAGGGACTCGTTACGAAGGGCACGCCGAGAACGCTGACGACACCGTAAGCGAGCAGAAGGCCCATCAGAATGCCGGTCACGCCCCCAAAGATGGACAGCATCACCGCTTCGACCAGAAACTGCATCAAGACCTGATTTTCCAACGCCCCGATCGCCAGCCTGATGCCGATTTCGCGCGTGCGCTCCGTTACGGAGACCAGCATGATATTCATAATGCCGATCCCGCCCACCAGAAGGCTCACAGCAGCCACGGCTCCAAGGAGCCCCGTCAGAAGCATTGTAGTGCCGGTCATGGTGGAGGCGATCTGCGACATGTCATTGACCGAGAAATCGTCCTCCCGGCCGATGCCGATGCGTCGGCGTTCTCTCAGGAGGCTTTCCACATCCGATTGAACCCCGGAGGTGGAGACGCCGTCGTGGGCAGAGAGGACGATGCTGGAGATCGTGGTCGTGCCACCGATCCGCCGCTGGTGGAGCTTGAGCGGCATCAGCACCGTATCGTCCTGATCATCTCCCATGCCCGACTGTCCCTTGGCGGCAAGCAGTCCGACGACGGGGCAGGAGACGTTGCTGACCCTGATTGTCTGTCCGACCGGATCAGCCGATCCGAAGAGCTCTTTGCGCAAGGTCTCTCCTATGATGCAGGCGGCCTGCCCGCGCTCCTCCGCGGGCAGAAACTCGCGTCCGGATACCAGATCCCAGTCCTGCGCGATCAGGTAGTCGTTGGTAGTGCCGATTGCGCTGGTCGAATGGTTCTGGCCACCGGCCACAACGGTGGCGGTACCGCGGTTGATCGGCGCAACAGCTCTGAGGCCCGATACCTGATCCCTTATCGCCTCCACATCCTTGTCGTCGAAGCGTTTGGCCTCGGTGCTGGCGCGGCCCGGCCCCCATTGGCCGGGCCGCACGAACAGCGTGTTGGTGCCAAGTCGCTGGAGCTCGGTTTTTACCTGGGCCGTGGTGCCATTGCCGATCGTGACCATGGCGATGACGGCCGCAACGCCAATAACGACACCGAGTACAGTCAGGAATGAGCGCAATATATTCCTGCTGATGGCGCGCCAGGCAAGTTTTGCCGTCTCAATGAACAATTTCCGCCTCCTTTCGACCAACCTCATCCGAGGTGAGGCGGCCGTCGACGAAGCGCAGAAGACGTCGGCCATAAGCTGCTATGTCTTCCTCGTGCGTCACCATGATCACGGTAATGCCCCGCTCGTTGTTGAGGCGGGTGATCAGGTGCATGATCTCGGTACTGGTTCTGGTATCGAGGTTACCGGTCGGCTCGTCGGCGAGCAGAACCGCCGGGTCGGTGACGATCGCCCTGGCAATCGCCACCCGCTGTTGCTGGCCGCCGGACAGTTCCTGTGTCGTGTGATTTTCCCGTCCCTTCAGTCCCACTTGCTCCAGTGCGGCCATGGCGCGCGTTCGGCGCTCGCGAGCGTCCATGCCGCGATAGGTCAACGGCAATTCCACATTCTCGACCGCGGACGTTCGCGCCAACAGATTGAAACCCTGGAATACGAAGCCAAGCATATGTCGGCGCAGCAGCGTCAATTGAGTGCGATCAAAACCGCTGGTTGGCATTCCTTGAAAAAGATATTCGCCCGAGGATGGTACGTCGAGCCCTCCGATGACGTTCATGCAGGTGGACTTGCCCGACCCCGACGGTCCCATGATCGATACGAATTCCCCCTGCGATATCAAAAGATCTACATGGTCGAGCGCGCGGATCGTCGCCTCGCCGCGGCCGTAGAACTTCGAAACCTGCCTGAACTCGATGAGAGGGGCCTGCATCGGATCGCCTCAACCGTTTCGCGCTGTCGCGGAGGTAATCACCAGATCGCCCTCCTTCAGATCGCCCGATTGCAGAACCGTGAACCGACCGTCGGATGATCCCGTCTGAACGCTCAATCGCTGTGGTTGGCCGTTCCGCAGCACCCAGATGCTGCGCGCGGATTTGTCGGCGCTGTCGCTGCCGGAGGCTCGGCTGCCGCCAGGGGGGCGTGGGGGCCGGAAGAGTCGCGTAAGTATGCTGCCGCTGGACCGAGAGACGGCCGGCGGCGAGTAGCGAAGTGCGGCGTTTGGAATAAGAAGGGCATCCTTGACCGACTCGACATTGATGTCCGCCGTTGCCGTCATGCCCGGCCTCAGGAGGAGTTCCTGGTTGTCGACCGTCAGGATCGCCTTGTAGGTGACGATATTCGACACGGTTTCCGACGCGAACCGCACGGTCTCTATTTTCGCTGGAAAGGTTCGATCCGGATAGGCATCCACCGAGAAGACGGCGCCCTGACTTTCCCTCACCTGGCCGACATCCGCCTCATCGACGGCGACCTGCAGTTCCATCTGCCGGAGATCCCCGGCGAGGGTGAACAGGACCGGGGCATTGAGCGAAGAAGCGACGGTCTGGCCGGGATCGACATCGCGCGTCAGCACGATACCATCGATAGGCGACACGATTGTCAGCTTGGAGAGGTTTACTTCCGCCAGGCGCAATGCGGCTTCAGCCGACTGTACTGCAGCGTCATTGATGGCTTTGGTGGCCAGAGCGGATTCGTAGGTATATCTCGCGGCATCCAGCTCCTGCTGGCTGGAAACACGATTGCTGACGAGCCCGCTCAGGCGGTCAAGGCTCGTTTTGGCTGAAGCGGCTTCTGCTTCGGCCTTCAGGACATTGGCTCTTGCCGACGCCAGTTGAGCCCGCGCGCTCTGGACATCGGCTTCCTGTTTGTTCGTATCAAGTTCTGCGAGCACTTCGCCCGCTTTGACGGCGCTGTTGTAGGTGACGTTGACCTTGCGGACCGTGCCCGACAGCTCACTGGATATATCGACCTGCTCGGTCGGTTGGACCGATCCGGTGGCCGTGACGATGACCGAAAGGTCGCCGCGCTCCACCGGCACCGTGCTGTAGGTATATTGCGGGCCGCTACTGCCGAGATAGGTGTATGCTGCAGCCGCTGCTGCCAGAAGGACGACGAGCAGGATCGGCCAGAAGAACTGACGGCGCTTCCTGCCGGATCTTGAAGTCGTGAGAATTTCGGCGAGGTCGGCTGTGCCGGTGGTCCTCTCTGCTGGTTCCAACGTCTTTTGCACGTTCAAGGTCGTGTCCTTAGTGGGGGAGCCGGATCCGCTCGCGATCCTACCTGTTTCCGTATCATGGCACCGGGTATCCGGTTGATGCACAGCTGTCGTACAAATCTCCATGCTTCCGATGACATGAAACGCGTCGAGGATGAACTTAAATATCGGTAAGGTAGTTCGACCTTGATCCGCATCAGCCTGCGGCTGTTTTTTTCCGATGCATCGATATCTCTGCTCGCACGTTGTACGGCCGCAGAGAAGGAGATCACCAATGGTTGATGCTGCGAGAATCAAGGAACATGCAGAAGTCATCGGCGCAGACGGCGTCCATGTCGGGACCGTCGATGGAGTCGAGGGCAGCCGGATCAAGCTCACCAGGAAAGACAGTGGTGAAGGAGGGCATAGAGGCCATCATCATTTCATTCCACTCGATCTTGTTGCCGATATCGAAGGAAACACGGTGCGGCTTTCAGCCAATAGCGATGTGGCCGTCTCCTTTGAAGAGGAAGAAGGCGGCGGATCGGTTCATTGAGAACGAGATGCCGGCGCCCATGGGCGCCGGCTCAAACTGTGGAGATGGGCCTGTTCTATTGCGTGGAACTTGGTACGCCAAAACGCTCTGGCATGAATGCCGTTTCCGAGGGCGGGCCGCTGAGGCGATCGGTTTTGGCCGTTACGGATGGCCCAGCCGAATGCAACAGAAGCACAGCTAGCAAAGCCCCGACGATGGCTGATCCCAAGGCGATGAGAATGTTTCGGGCGTTCATGGCGATACCCTCCTTTTATATTTCAACATCCTAAATCACGAAATGTTCCGCGAGGGAGTGCAGCCTAGAGCGTAGCGTGTTCGAGAGCAGCCACGCTTCCTGCGTGCACCTCTAGACGCCAACTGCATCAATCATATGTCGAGGCGGTGAGGGGATTGAGCCGCCTGGAGTGACGCGGCATTGGACGCGAGAAGATGCGGGATAGTCAATTTTGGGCTGAGAGTTCCGCTGGCGAAGCCATGATCTCACCGCCGCCAAGACCTTGATCCGCATATTTGAACACCAGGATACTGAGTACCGAGGCAACCATCACAATGAAGATAATTCGCATAGGAGCTCCTTCGGCCGCATCAACGTGATGAATGACGAAGAAGTTCCATCGCTCCCGTCTGTAGAAAGGCCCGGGCGAGGGCGGCGTGCCTGGAAACGGACAAGCAACGCGCGAGGTTAAGCTGAAAGAAGATCGAGGGTGGGAGTCTTATGTCCGCAGTTGCGCATATAAGAAAACCGTTTCGAGAATCGTCCGGGACAGAGTTTCAAGGTGTAGGTGGTGAGAGCGCAGGGATTCGAACCCTGGACCTACTGATTAAAAGTCAGTTGCTCTACCGACTGAGCTACGCTCTCCCACGGTACGCGAGACGCGCCCTTGAAAGTGCGCGGAACATATGCAGGCGACCTCTTGCGGTCAACCCGCAAAAACAGCAAAAATGCGGCTTGTTGACGCTTTTCCATGCCGGAGCGAAAAGGTGATTGGCATTTGCCGCTTTCAGACATTAGGTGAGGCGCATTAAGCGGGGTGATGCGCCCCCTGTTGGAGCCGCTGGTGTCGATTGCCGAAATTTCCCTCTTGAGCGCACTGATTGCCGGTGCGCTGTCGTTCCTTTCTCCTTGCGTGCTGCCGCTCGTGCCTCCGTATCTTTGTTATATGGCCGGTATTTCGGTGGATCAGTTCCGGGGCGGCGGTGCTGCGATTGCCGTGCAGTCGGGCGGTACGCGCAAGGCGGTGCTGATGGCGGCGCTGTTCTTCACGCTCGGCTTTGCGACCGTCTTCGTGGCGCTCGGTGCCGGCGCGTCCACCATCGGCGTCCTGCTTCGTCAGCATCTGGATCTCCTGTCGAAGATCGGCGGCCTGATCATCATCGTCATGGGGCTGAACTTCCTCGGCGTCTTCCGCATCGGCCTGCTCGCGCGCGAAGCGCGTTTCCAGGGCGGAGGGCAGCCCGCGACGCTGTCGGGCGCATATGTGATGGGCCTTGCTTTTGCCTTTGGTTGGACGCCCTGCATTGGTCCGGTGCTCGGCGCCATCCTGGGTGTGGCGGCGTCACGCGACACGGTCAGCGAAGGGGGAATGTTGCTCGCCATCTACTCGCTGGGCCTCGCCGTTCCCTTCTGGATCGCTGCCGGCTTTTCCGGCGCCTTCATGCGCTTCCTGACGCGCTTTCGCCGCCATCTCGGTCTGGTGGAGAAGGCCATGGGCGTGTTCCTGATCCTGACCGGCCTTGCCTTCATTTTCGGATTCGTCACTTCCGCCGCAATCTGGTTCCAGCAGACCTTTCCAATCCTTATGCAAATCGGCTAACCGAAAGCTTCCTCGAACCTTGGTCCGTACGGGCAGGCAAAAAATGGCCGATATCATTGCATTGCTATTGCCCTTTTTCGGGCTGATCTTCATCGGCTATCTTGCTGCGAAGGTAACCAAACAGCCCGCTGAAGCTCTTGGATGGATGAATACCTTCATCATCTATGCAGCTCTTCCGGCACTCTTTTTCAAGCTGGTGTCGCGCACGCCGGTGGAGCAACTGACCAGAGCCGACTTTATCTTCGGCGAGATTGCCGCGACCTATCTGGTCTTTCTTCTGCTTTTCCTGATCGGCTTCTTCATTCGCCGGAACTCCTTTGAAGACTGTACTATTCAAGCCTTTGCAGGCTCCTATGGCAATATCGGCTATATGGGGCCGGGTCTCGCTCTTCTGGCCTTTGGGGAAGCGGCGGCAGTGCCGGTTGCGCTGATTGTCTGTTTCGAAAATGGCGCTCATTTCGTCGTGGCCCCGGCCATGATGGCGGTCGCCGGCGAAGACAGGCGGCCGGTGGTGCAGGTCGTGCTGGAAATAGCCCGAAAGGTGATCCTCCACCCGTTCATCATCTCGACTGCATTTGGCTTTTGTTTTGCCGCTTTCGGCTTCAGGCCGCACGACTCCGTGCAGCGTCTGATCGACTACCTCGCTCAGGCGGCAGCGCCTTGCGCATTGTTTGCCATGGGAGTGACGCTGGCGTTGCGGCCGATAAAGCGGGTGCCGCTCGAAATCGGCTATATCGCAGTCGCTAAGCTGATTCTGCTGCCGATCACCACCTATACGGTTCTCTCGCTGATCGGCAATTTCGAGCCGGTCTGGATTTATTCCGCTACGCTGCTTTCGGCTCTGCCGACGGCCACCAACGTCTTCGTGATCAGTCAGCAATATGGAATTTGGCAGGAGCGGGCGTCAGCCAGCATCCTCATCATCACGGTCGCTTCCGTCCTGACGCTTCCCGTCCTGCTTTATCTCATCCATTCCGGTGCGTTACCGCCGGATCTCGTTCCGTAAGGCATCGACCACGGCGCGGAAACCGCGGCCCGGTTCGATGCCTTCGCGCATCAGGAGATTTCGCAATGGCGGCGCGCCGCCGAGAATATGAAGGCCCGCCGCGCGCAGCATCTGAACCGGCAAGAAATCCGATAGCAGCGAGCGGTTCAGGATATCGACGCCAAACGTGCGGCTCATCACATCGGGCCGCCGGCGACGGTTGAACTGGTCGCCTGCATCGGCGGCGATTGGACGGTCGCCCGTCGCTGCAAGCAACTCCGTGAGCGCTATCACATCGCGAAGCGACAGATTGAGGCCCTGCGCCCCGATGGGCGGGAAAGCGTGCGCCGCCTCACCAATCAGCGCCAGGCGCCCCTTGCCGAAACGGTCCGCCATCAGGCTGGAGAGCGGCCAGATCTGCGGTGTACCTTCCACGGCCACCTTGCCGAGGATGGATTGCATCCGATCTTCGACCCGGCGGGAGAGTTGGTCCGACGGCAGTTCGATGAGGCGCTGGGCTTCCTCCGGCTTGACGACCCAGACGAGGCTGGATCGAAGCCCGGGGAGCGGCACTTGGGTAAAGGGGCCGGTCTCGGTGTGGAATTCCGTCGAGACATTGCTGTGGGGGAGGGTATGAGAAAAATTCAGCACCAGCGCCGATTGGGGATAGGACCAGGTCCGTGTGCCGATGCCTGCGGCATCCCGGGTCTTGGATTTGCGTCCGTCGGCTCCAACGACGAAATCCGTGGTGATCGTCGATCCGCCGGCAAGCGTTATCGCGACACGTTCTGCCGAATAATCCAGGGTTTCGACGCTCTGTTCTATCTTCGTGATGTTCGGTTCGGCGGCGACGGCGGCGTCCAGCGTCAGGGTCAGCGCATTGTTCGGTATGTTGTAACCAAAGGCATAAAGGCCAACGTCCAAGGCGCGAAATTGCGCCGTTGGCGCCCGCAGCAGCCGCTTCGTGGCGTCGAGGATCTGCATCACGGAAAGGGGGGCGGCCGAAGGCGCAATATTCTCCCAAACGCCAAGCCGCTCCAGGAAACGAATTGATTGGTCCATCAGTGCCGTGGTGCGTTCATCGCTCTTTTCCAAGGCAGGGGCGATGAAGGCCAGTTTGCGGCCCGAGCGTGCCAAGGCCAACGCCGCAACCGAGCCCGCGAGACCTCCCCCCACCACCGCGATTTCGAAATGCTGCATGTGCGTCATCCTGCTTTGCGAATGTCCATCGGATATCTAGAGCCTCAGCATCCGCATATCCATGGGGCACGACGGCGCAGCAACAGAAAAAGCAATGGTTTAAGGAGGTGGAAGATGCCAAGTTGGTTGCAAAGCGTGCCAATTCGCCGCATATCTGCCGAACCAAGGCAATGCGGGACTTACGTGTGATCAGGCGAATATTCAACTACAGGAAAGTTCCCTATGCGGAGATTCGCGCCTTTTCGGTTCATTTGCTGACTGCGTCAGGTTCCTTTCTTGCATTTCTTGGCGTCGTTGCCGCAGCCGAACATCGCTTCGTCGATATGTTCTGGTGGTTGGGCCTGGCGCTTCTCGTTGACGGTATCGACGGGCCGATCGCACGCAAGGTAAAGGTCAAGGAAGTTCTTCCGAACTGGTCCGGCGACACTTTGGACAACATCATCGACTACGTGACCTATGTCCTGTTGCCGGCCTTTGCGCTTTATCAGAGCGGCATGATCGGCGAACCCTGGTCGTTTTTCGCCGCCGGAGCCATCGTCGTATCCAGCGCGGTCTATTACGCGGACATGGGTATGAAGACGGATGAATATTTCTTTTCCGGCTTTCCCGTCGTCTGGAACATGGTGATCTTCACGCTCTTCGTCATCGACGCCAGCGCGATGACAGCACTGATCGTCGTGTCGGTCTCCGTCATCCTCACCTTCTTCCCGATCAACTTCCTTCATCCTGTCCGGGTGAAGCGTTTGAGATCGCTCAATCTCGCGGTCTGCCTGATCTGGTGCGCGCTTGGGGGGTATTCGCTTCTTCTGCATTTCAACTCGCCCGACTGGGTCATCTGGGGCGTGGTTCTCAGCGGTATCTACCTCTATTGCATTGGCGGTGTGCTGCAGCTTTTTCCAAACCTTGGAAAATGAGCTGGGGTTGCTTCAGCGCCGGCGGTTTCATGTTGTGCGAAGCAACAAAAACGGTATCAATATGATCGATCGGCGCGATGCCTTCAGATCGCGCCTGCTCTTTTAAAAACAAGGCGCTGCCATCGGTGAAAACGCCTCGCAGAAGGCGACCGGCAGCGAACAGGGGGTTCAGTGACGTTACCCGAAGGTCCGGCAGCAGTACCGCTTTTGTCGGTTCGAGGTTTGACCAAGCTTTTCGGCGGCTTTGCCGCCTGCAATGCGATCGATCTCGATATTGCGGCAGGTGAGATCCATGCGCTTCTGGGAGAGAATGGTGCCGGCAAATCGACGCTGGTGAAGATGCTTTTCGGCGTGCTCCAGCCCAGCGCCGGTCAGATCTTGTGGGAAGGCACACCGGTTACGATCAGCTCGCCCGGCGAGGCGAGGCGTCTCGGCGTCGGCATGGTCTTTCAGCACTTTTCATTGTTCGAGGCCCTGACGGTGGCGGAAAACATCGCCTTGTCGCTGGACCCGAAGATTTCCCTATCGAAGATCTCCGATGAAGCGGCTGCCCTTTCCAAGGCCTACGGCCTGCCGCTGGATCCCAAGGCGCATGTGGCGGATCTTTCCGTGGGCGAACGTCAACGGATCGAGATCGTTCGGGCGCTGCTGCAAAATCCCAAGCTGATCATTCTCGACGAACCGACGTCTGTGCTCACGCCGCAGGAGGCTGACCGTCTGTTCGAGACGCTCTCCAAGCTCAAGGCTGAGGGACGCTCGGTTCTTTATATCAGCCACCGGCTGGAGGAGGTCCGTCGGATCTGCGATCGCGCCACCGTTTTGCGCCACGGCAGAGTGACGGGCGCCTGCGATCCGAAACTGGAGACGCCCGCCTCGCTCGCCCGCATGATGGTTGGTTCGGACGTGGCGCAGGTCCATCGGGATAGCGCCGAAGCACTTGGGGATATCCGCATCGAGGTGACCGATCTCTCGGTACCGGCGCGGACGCCGTTTGCCGTATCGCTCAAGAACATTTCCTTAAAAGTCCGTGCCGGCGAAGTGCTTGCTATTGCTGGAGTGGCGGGTAACGGGCAGGGCGAGCTTTTCGATGCGCTGTCGGGAGAATATCCGGTCGCGGACGACGAAGCGATCCGTATTCGCGGTAAGGCGGTCGGCGGCATGGGCATCAACGGTCGCCGCCTGCTTGGCGCCGGCTTCGTGCCGGAAGAACGTCACGGACATGCGGCGGTTTCGGCGCTGCCGTTGTCGGATAATCTTCTGCTCGCCCGCAGCCAATCGGATAAACAGGCATTTCTTTCGGGCGGTGCCGTTTCGATCATCCGCCAGGATGCGATCCGTTCTGCCACACGCCGCATCTGTGAAGCGATGGATGTGAGAAAAAGCGGAGAGGATCCGCTGGCCGGTTCGCTCTCCGGCGGCAATCTGCAGAAATTCATCGTCGGACGGGAGCTTGACCGCCAGCCGGCGGTGCTGATCGTCAACCAGCCGACTTGGGGCGTCGATGCGGGCGCGGCTAGCCGCATCAGGCAGGCACTCATCGACCTCGCCAAAGCCGGTTCCGCGGTGGTGGTCATCAGCCAGGACCTGGACGAGATCTTCGAGGTTGCGACCAATATTGCCGTCATCTCGGAGGGCAAGCTTTCCGATCCTCATCCTGCAGGCACGCTGACGCTCGAGCGCATCGGCCTGATGATGGGCGGTATTCACGAAAGCCATTCAATCCCGGAGGCGGCGCATGCACATTGAACTCGAGAAGCGCGCTCGCGTCTCGACGCTGTTCTCCATTCTCTCGCCGCTGCTTGCATTGGCTCTGACGCTTGTCTTCGGCCTCGTTATGTTCTGGCTGCTCGGCAAGAGCCCGCTCGGCGCTCTCTACAGCTTCTTCGTCGAACCGCTGCTTGAAGTGTGGTCGCTGCATGAACTGGCGGTAAAGGCGGCACCCCTCATCCTCATCGCCGTAGGCCTGGCCATCTGTTACCGGTCCAACAATTGGAACATCGGTGCGGAAGGTCAATTCACCATTGGAGCCATTACCGGCTCAATCCTTCCGGTGATGAACCCCGAATGGCATTCGCCGTTGATCCTGCCCCTGATGCTGCTGATGGGCATGGCGGGTGGCGCATTCTATGCGGCGATCCCGGCGCTGTTGAAAACGCGGTTCAACACCAATGAGATCCTGACCAGTCTGATGCTGGTTTATATCGCGCAGCTTTATCTCGACTGGTTGACGCGCGGTCCGTGGCGCGACCCGCAGGGCTACAATTTCCCACAGACCAAAAGCTTCCAGATCGAAGCGGTCCTGCCGGAAGTTCTCTCATCTGGCCGCGCTCATTGGGGTTTCATCTTTGCACTGGTTGCAGCAGTCGCCTTGTGGTTCATGATGCGGTTCATGCTCAAGGGGTTTCAAGTCTCCGTTCTCGGACAATCGGAGCGGGCAGGGCGCTTCGCCGGCTTTTCAGCCCGCCGGATGGTGTGGTTCTCTATGCTGCTTTCCGGAGCGCTGGCGGGGCTTGCGGGGATTTCGGAAGTCTCCGGCTCGATCGGCCACCTGCAGCCGTCGATCTCTCCGGGCTACGGCTTTACCGCCATCATCGTCGCCTTCCTGGGCAGACTTAACCCGCTCGGGATCGTCGCGTCAGGCCTGGTCCTGGCGTTGACCTATTTGGGCGGGGAAGCGGCTCAGCTTTCTATTGGAATTTCCGACAAAGTGAGCCGTGTCTTCCAGGGGCTGCTGCTCTTCTTCGTGCTCTCCTGCGATACACTGATCCATTACAAGATCCGCCTGGTTCTTGCCGGAGCAAAAGCTGGCGAGGCAAGAAGCTGATGTTCGAGGCCATCCTTCTCACTGTCATCACCGCGTCGACGCCGCTCGTTATTGCCGCACTCGGGGAACTGGTCACGGAACGCGCCGGCGTTCTCAATCTGGGCGTCGAAGGCATGATGATCATGGGAGCGGTCTGTGCCTTTGCCGTAACGCAGATGAGCGGCTCGCCCTATGTCGGCCTTTTCGCCGGCATTTTAGGCGGAGGGATTTTCTCGCTCCTATTCGGCTTCCTGACGCTCACCCTCGTCGCAAATCAGGTGGCGACCGGTCTTGCGTTGACCATACTGGGGCTCGGCCTGTCCGGGCAGCTCGGCGAGGCCTTCGTCGGTCAACCCGGCATCAAATTGCAGCCGATTGTCTTTCCGCTGCTTTCGGATATCCCGTTTTTCGGCCGAGTTCTGTTCAGTCAGGACCTGACGTTCTACCTCTCGACAGGCTTGGTGATCGGCATCAATTGGTTCCTATTCAAAAGCCGCACCGGCCTCAAAATGCGGGCGATCGGAGATAACCACGTCTCGGCCCATGCACTGGGCATCAATGTCATCCGAACCCGGTATCTGGCTGTCATGTTTGGGGGTGCATGTGCCGGGCTCGCGGGCGCGCAGCTTTCACTTGTCTACACGCCGCAATGGGTGGAGAACATGTCGGCCGGGCGGGGCTGGATCGCGCTGGCACTTGTGGTCTTCGCCTCCTGGCGCCCCTGGCGCGTGCTTGCAGGTGGCTACCTCTTCGGCGCGGTCACGATCGGCCAGCTGCATGCCCAGGCCTTCGGCATCGGCATCCCGTCGCAATTCCTGTCCGCGCTTCCTTACGCGGCTACTATTGTCGTGCTGATCATCATCTCGCATAATCGTCGCACGACGCTCATCAATACGCCGGCATCGTTGGGGAAACCCTTTGTCCCCGACCGGTGACCGCGGTGGAACAACATCCGTCTTTAAGCCAATAGAGGTTAGGAAATGAAGAAACTGATTATCGCCCTTGCCGCTTCGGCCGCCCTTCTCGGCGGCTTTTCGACCGGCGCTCAGGCCCAGGAGAAGAAAAAGGTCTGTTTCATTTACGTCGGCTCGCGCACGGACGGCGGCTGGACCCAGGCCCATGACCTCGGTCGCCAGCAACTGGACAAAGCGCTCGGCGCCAAGGTCGAGACTCCGTTCCTCGAAAATGTTCCGGAAGGTCCGGATGCCGAGCGCGCCATCGAGCGTATGGCGCGGTCCGGTTGCTCGCTTGTCTTCACGACCTCCTTTGGCTTCATGGATGCGACCGTCAAGGTCGCTGCGAAATTTCCCGATGTGAAATTCGAGCATGCGACCGGCTTCAAGGCTGCGGCGAACCTCGCGACCTACAATTCGCGCTTCTACGAAGGCCGTTACATCCAGGGCCAGATCGCCGCGAAAATGTCGAAGAAGGGGCTGGCCGGCTATATTGCCTCCTTCCCGATCCCAGAAGTGGTTATGGGCATCAATGCCTTCGAACTCGGTGCGAAGTCCGTCAATCCGAACTTCAAGCTGAAGGTCGTCTGGGCCAATACCTGGTTCGATCCAGGCAAGGAAGCCGATGCCGCCAAGGCGCTCATCGATCAAGGCGTCGATATTCTGACCCAGCACACCGACACGACGGCTCCGATGCAGGTTGCCGCCGAACGCGGTATCCTGGCTTTCGGACAGGCCTCCGACATGATCGCGGCAGGCCCGAAGACGCAGCTGACCGCGATCGTCGACACCTGGGGCGCTTATTACATCAAACGCACGCAGGCGCTGCTCGACGGCACGTGGAAGTCCGAGCAGATCTGGGACGGTCTTAAGGACGGCATCCTGACGATGGCGCCCTACACTAACATGCCGGACGACGTGAAGGCGATGGCAGAAGAGACCGAAGCCAAGATCAAGTCGGGCGAATTGCATCCGTTCACCGGGCCGATCAACAAGCAGGATGGTTCTCCTTGGCTCAAGGCGGGCGAAAAGGCTGACGACGGCACGTTGCTCGGTATGAACTTCTATGTCGAGGGCGTCGACGACAAGCTGCCGAAGTAACGAGATCAGTGGACGCAGCAGCGACCACGCATCATCTCGAACGGCGAGTGCCTGCAGATCAGCAGGCGCAAAGTTTGGTATAGCAAAAAAAGCAACGGTGTTAGGTGTCAATCGCGTTAGCGTGGTGTTCCCGCATTCTTGCGTTGAGGATGATGATCATCTTTCGCATGACGGCGACGAGCGCGACTTTGCCGGGTTTTCCTTTCGATTT
>Ga0268294_1042_pt1 | contig 87979 bp, 104 predicted proteins | sample MetS3V5B_FD_191342 | JGI IMG/M metagenome (GOLD analysis project Ga0268294, IMG submission 191342) | Soil microbial communities from Anza Borrego Desert, Southern California, United States - Methylocaldum S3-V5B | ecosystem: Environmental > Terrestrial > Soil > Desert | place: USA: California...
ACCCAGGCGCCAGGCCGGGAGAACTACGGGCCTGACGACCTCAACTGCTCCAACCGCCCGGTGCGGACCCGCATGCCGGGTGGTGTGGGAGGGGCGGAGCCAATAGGCTCCCCCCTATCCCGATTGGCGATTTCCGTCGGCAATGGTGCCGCAACAGCCGGGTTTTCAGTCGCGGTTGATCGGTTTGCGCAGCCGGCCGGCGAGGTCCTGGATATATTGCCATGCGACTCGTCCGGAGCGTCCCCCGCGCGTCGTTGCCCATTCGAGCGCTTGCGCGTGTAATATCTCCCGCTCGAGGCCGAGGTCGAAATGATCCGCATAGCCGTCGATCATCGTCAGATAGTCGTCCTGGCTGCATTTATGGAAGCCGAGCCACAGGCCGAAACGATCGGAGAGCGATACCTTTTCCTCGACCGCCTCGGAAGGATTGATGGCTGTCGACTGTTCGTTCTCTATCATGTTGCGCGGCAGCAGGTGGCGGCGGTTTGAGGTCGCGTAGAAGAGCACGTTGTCGGGACGCCCCTCGATTCCGCCATCCAACGCGGCCTTCAGAGACTTGTAGGCCGTGTCGTCGTGGTCGAAGGAAAGATCGTCGCAGAAGATGATGACCCGATGGCCGGAGATTTTGAGAATGTCGAGAAGGTCGGGCAATGATGAAACATCCTCCCGATGCACCTCGACGAGCTTCAGGGGGATGCCCGCCGCCGAGCGAACGTCCTCATGAACAGCCTTAACCAGGGAGGATTTTCCCATCCCGCGTGCGCCCCAGAGAAGCACGTTGTTGGCCGGAAAACCCTCGGCAAAACGTTGGGTGTTTTCATGCAGGATGTCGCGGACATGATCGACGCCGCGGATCAGCTTCAAGGCAACGCGGTTGGGACGCGCCACCGGCGAAAGGCGCCGGTTGGTCGGCACCCAGACGAAGCAGTCGGCGGCATTCCAGTCGTTGATGGCCGGAGCCGGTCCGGCGAGACGCTCCAGGGCATCCGCGAGCCTGCGAACTTCAGCCAGGATAAGGGTGTTGATGTCATCGCTCATCGTGTTCCTCCGGTCGTTCAGACGGCTTCGATGCTCCGGTTGCTGCGGTACCATGGCCATTGATGCGTCAAAAGGCTGCGAGTAGTGGATTCAGTACTGTTCACAACCTGTTTCTGTTGCATTCCCGCCCATCACAACTATATTCCGGCGGCTTGTAACGGGGGCTTGGGTCTCCGGTAATCTTAGGAGTTCTCGATGTTCATTACCGAAGCATTCGCCCAGGCCGAAGGCGCCGCACCCGGAGCCTCCGCATTTGGCTCCGGCCTCGAAATGCTGTTCCTTTTCGCCCCTTTGATGGTGGTCTGGTATTTCTTTCTGATCCGCCCGCAGCGGACAGCTCAGAAGAAGCGCCAGGAGACGCTGTCGGCGATCCGCCGCGGTGATCAGGTCGTTCTCGGCGGCGGCATCACTGGCAAGGTGAGCAAGGTCATCGACGATTCCGAAGTGGAAGTTGAAATTGCCGAAGGCGTGAAGATACGCGCCATGCGGGCCTATATCGCTGAAGTCCGGGTCAAGGGCGAGCCGGTGAAGACAGAAGCCTGATTGAGGCGGGCACGCATCAAACGAGCTTGTAGAAATTGCGCGGGCCGGATCGTCCGGCCCGAAACTTTTTAAGGTATGTGCGCACTATGGCGAAAGGCATCGAAATCCGCGAAGCCCATTTTCCGGGCCGCGCTCCGATCGATGCCTATGGCAACGGCGGCTTCCGTTTTGCCGACATGTCGCATCGCGGCTCCTTGCTCTGCCTTCCGTCCGGAATCCACGGCTGGGATATGCAGGAAGGCGATCCGCTGACGGTCGAGGCCTTCGCCAGGGTGCTCGCCGAGGCGGAAGGCATCGAAGTGGTGCTGGTCGGTACGGGTGCGAACTTGAAGCCGCTTCCCGCCAGCTTGAAGGCAGCACTCAAAGCGAAGGGCATCGCCTCCGATCCGATGAGCACGGGCGCGGCGGTTCGGACCTTCAATATCATGCTGGCCGAATCGCGGGCCGTTGCGGCCGCCCTGATTGCTGTCTGATATGAGCGATTCCCCAAAAGAAACCCGCGATCTGTGTCTATCGATGCTGAGGGAAACGGACCGTGACCGTTACCTTGCCTGCCTTCTCTCGCCAGGGGACAAGCGCGGTGCGCTTGCCGCGCTCTATGCCTTCAATGCCGAGATTGCCCGCGTGCGCGACGTAGTGCGCGAACCGCTGCCCGGCGAAATCCGCCTGCAATGGTGGCGTGATCTCTTGGAAGGCAATGCGCATGGCGACAGCGGCGGTAATCCCATCGCCGCCGGCCTGATCACGGCCATAGAGACGTATCGCCTGCCCCGGCAGACGCTCATAGACATGGTCGAGGCGCGGATATTCGACCTATATGACGATCCGATCGCCGACCGGAACGCGCTGGAAGGCTATGCGGGAGAGACAGCCTCTGCGCTGATCCAGCTTGCGAGTCTGATCCTCTCGGCCGACGATGCCAGCCAATCTGCCGATGCGGCCGGTCATGCCGGCGTAGCGCAGGCGATCGCAGGCTTCCTGTTGCTCTTGCCGGTGCACCGACATCGCCATCAGCTCTATCTGCCGGTCGACATTTTGGCTGCCACCGGGCTCGACCGAGATACATTCCTGAGCGGTGAGGACAAGACACGCATATCCGCCGCCATCGATGCCTTCGCCGGCCTTGGCCTCGAGCATCTCGCCAAGGCACGAAAAGCCGGGCCGATTCCCGCCTCCGTCTTCCCGGCCTTCCTGCCGGTAGCGCTAGCTGAATCGGTCCTGCGCCGCGCGGCTCGGGCGGGCGTCGCTGCGCTCGATATTTCCCTGCAATCGCCGCAATGGCGGCGTCAACTCAGGCTGCTGAAGGCGGGCATCACCCGCCGGTTTTGATCGGACGCTAAATTCGCACAAGGCTCGTCGTTTAAAGCGACCAGGGCATAGGCCGGCGCATCAAAGGAGAAGCGGCGTGAGTCCCGTCATTGTCTGGTTGATCATCTTTGCGCTTCTGATGGCGCTCGCCTATTACGTGACCCGATTGATCGGCAAGGACCAGGAGGGAAGCCGTCACGATACCGGTCTCGCCATCCTGGAATTCGGTCGCGCCTTCCCCAATGAAGCAATCCGCAGCCTGCATGTCACCGCGGACGCGGGCGCAATCTTTGTCCGGCTCTACGGTAGCAAAGCTGGTTTCATGCGCAGTCGCGGCAACCACTACGCCTGCCACCTGATCGCTCCGGGCCGCGTGCGGATCTTCCCTCTGCCGAACGCGAAAGGATTCAGCGCCGAATTCCTCGATGCGCCGACCCAGAACGGCACCTTCGTCTTCTCGACGGAAAAGGAAGCCGCTGAAGTCTCGCTCTGGCTGCTCGACAACTATGTCAACATCCCTGGCCTTGGGGCCGGGGAAACGGTGGAAGCGCCAGCCGATCCGGACGCGTCCGGAGACGGCATCAGTCCCGACCGAGCCAAATAGAGCAGTCCTGCAGCGCCCGCGCCGCCAGCAACTGCCGTTTCATGACCGTCTTGTCCTTGCCGCGAAAACGCTTGACGCCTTCCGGCTTGACGATCGAGCCAGGCTCCAACTCCGGAAACAGCCCGAAATTGACGTTCATCGGCTGGAAGGAGCGTTTTCCCGGCTCGTCTTCCGAAACGAGATGGCCGCCGGTGATATGACCGAGCAGCGAACCGAAGGCGGTCGTTGCCGGCGGGGCGACCAGCGGTTCGCCCTTTCGTTCGGCGGCGGCGAAACGGCCGGCCAGAAGGCCGATCGCGGCGCTTTCCACATATCCTTCGCAGCCGGTGATCTGACCTGCGAAACGCAGGCCGGGCCGGCTTTTCAGCGTCAGCGTCCTGTCCAGGAGGACCGGCGAGTGGATATAGGTATTGCGGTGCAGACCTCCGAGGCGGGCAAATTCCGCATTCTGCAGCCCCGGGATCATCCGGAAGATCTCCGCCTGCGCGCCGTATTTGAGCTTCGTCTGGAAGCCCACCATGTTGTAGAGCGTGCCGAGTGCATTGTCCTGCCGAAGCTGCACGACCGCATAGGCCTTGACAGTCGGATTGTGGGCATTGGTTAGCCCCATCGGCTTCATCGGTCCGTGGCGCAACGTTTCACGGCCGCGCTCCGCCATCACCTCGATCGGCAGGCAGCCGTCGAAATAGGGCGTACCTTCCCATTCCTTGAAACCGACCGTATCGCCGGCGATGAGGGCGTCGACGAAGGCGTTGTACTGCGCTTCATCCAACGGGCAATTGATATAGTCCTTGCCGGTACCGCCAGGGCCGACCTTGTCGTAACGCGACTGATACCAGCAGATGTCCATGTCGATCGAATCGCGATGCACGATCGGGGCGATGGCGTCGAAAAAGGCGAGCGAATCTTCACCCGTCTCCGCCTGAATGGCCGCGGCGAGCGCCGGCGAGGTGAGAGGGCCGGTGGCGATGATCGCCAGATCCCATTCCTTGGGCGGCAGACCCTGGATTTCCTCGCGCACCACGGTAATCAGCGGATGCTTTTCGATCGCCTCGGTAACCGCTTCGGAAAAGCCGTCGCGGTCGACGGCGAGCGCGCCGCCGGCAGGTACCTGGTTCCTGTCAGCCGAGGCGATGATCAGGGAATTGGCAAGCCGCATTTCCGCGTGGATGACGCCGACCGCGTTGGCCGTCGCATCGTCGGAGCGGAAGGAATTCGAGCATACCAGTTCGGCCAGACCATCGGTCTTATGGGCGTCGGTGCCGCGCACGCCGCGCATTTCATGGAGAATCACCGGCACCCCGGCCTGGGCGATCTGCCAGGAGGCTTCCGATCCGGCCAGACCGCCGCCGATGACATGGATGGGGGAGAGGGAGCTATTCGTCATGACCGGCTCATTATCACGCCGTTTGCCCAACCCAAATCAAAAATGGGCCGGAATCAAAAAGGCACCCGATCAGGTGCCTTTGATACGTCCTTGGATGTGCCTGCCTGGCCTGCTATTGGCTTGTCGCCGCTGCGGCGTCGCGCGGCGCAATCCACCAGCGGGCGGATTAGCGGAAGGAGCGCGATGCGATGTTACGGATATCGTAACGGGTCAGACCGATGTCGTTGAGCGCCTGGTTGGAAAGATTGCCAAGCTCGTTCATCGTGCGGCGGTAGCTGATCCAGTTCTTAGCGATGCGGATCGGGTTCATGGTCGTTTCCTCAAGATTTGTCCTGATGCTCTGTCGTCATCAGCGATGTCAGTCTTATACAACCGCATAATAAAAAAGTGCAGTGCAAAAAATATGCGACTGCCATGCAAATGTGCAGGAGGTTGGTGAATTTTAGGGCTGAGCCTGAAAAACCGGCACGGATGCAAAGGGAAGGCACAAAAAGAAAAGCGCCTCCCAGAGGGAAGCGCTTTTGAAAGTCATCAATACCGTCGTGATCGGCTTAGAAGCCGACTGCGGTCCGTGCAACGCGGCGGATGTCTGCGCGGCCGATGCCGAGGTCGTTGAGTTCGCGGTCGCTCATGCGGCCGAGTTCGTTGACGGTTTCGCGATACTTGCGCCAGCTGCTGAGTTTCTGTGCGATGTTCATGGTCGTGTCCCTTTCAAGGCCCTTGCCAGCAGCCCCTTCGGCGCTGACTTCAATCTCATGACCGCTAATATATGTTGCGTCGCAAAAAGTAACAGCGCCTATTCGGTATGCCACCTATGCAATTGACGCATTACGAAACGATTAACCATGATGATGACTGGGTATACAATGGGCATTTTTGCATGCCCATCGGGGAAATCCTCCTTTTGCGGCGCAAAAAAATAACGCCCACCGGGGGAGGAGGTCCGGTGGGCGTCATTTGTAACGACCGGCGATTTGGGAGGAGGAGGATCGCCAGTCCCATCGGGCTTACGCTGGGAGGAGGAGTGCGTCGCCCGAATTTTCATCGCGGGATCAAATCCCGAGGGCACTTCATTTCTGAACGGGTGCCAGACCGTTCGAACCGGAGAGATCAGGAAAATGTTCCAATCAATCGCCGTATCTCCATATTACGAAGCCACACGCTTATTGTGCAGTGCAATATGGGAATGGATGACATGCAATTCATGCATGCCTTCTTCCTAGTTGGTTCCAATATACACATTAGAATTTAATAAAAAGTTAAGCATCCTTGGCGGCAGGATTGCAGGGCCCGGCAGGCGGGTTTTTCGGGCTTTTGCGGAAGTGCCAAAAAACCGTCATTTTCCCTTTGCGTGTGCTGAAACGGGTGATATAGAGACGCGCGCTCCGGAAGGCCTCAGGCCACGAGGATTTTCGACGCGGTTGGGGCGCGGGTATGGTGAAATTGGTAGACACGCCAGATTTAGGTTCTGTTCTCAGAACTTGCACCCCTGCAAATGACCCTCCATTGTCCCCCTAAGTCCCTGTTGCAGAACAGGGATTTTTCTTTTCACCAATCGTTTGCACCCGTGCAAGGAAATGTTGGTGACAATCGATTTTGTGACAATCCCGAGACAATCCGAGGAAATGCCCATGCTTTCACGCTTGAATGAGCAACCCTTTGTCGCGCCTGTGGAGCTGCTCAAGGATGAGCCGATGCTCTTCTCCGCGTCCCCGCAGTTCGCCCTCCAAGAGGGAGGCCCCCTGACGCTTGAGGCGACAACCTTCCTGCTGAATGCCGGGGAGATCAGCCTCGACCGGGGCAATGTCGTGATCGACACCCGCGTCCACATGCTCAAGCCCGGTTGGATACCAGCCATCGGTGGGTGGCACTGCGATGCGATCCCGAGAGGGGAAGACGGTCAGCCCGTGTTGGACCATCCGGCTATCCCAGGCATCCGTCACTACCTGCTGGTGGTCGACTGCGGGACCGGGTCCATGACCGAGTTCCTGAACCACGGTAGCCTGATCACCGAGCTCCTACAGAAGGTGGCTAGCCCGGGCAAGAACCTCTGGGGCGAACACTCCGAAGAGATCAACACCTACCTCAGCGATCTGGTGGAACTTGGGGCCGACCGCTCTGAGTATGTCACCACGGCTGAAAGCGGGGCGCTCTACAAGTTCTCAGCTCGGGACTACCACAGGGCGATCCCGGCGACCGGCCACGGCTGGCGCTACTTCTTCCGCGCCTCGGTCAACACCATGGTCAAGGAACCGCTGAACGAGATCAGGAAGCAGGTACAGGTATATCTCCCCCATGAAGATTTGGGGTGGTGATCTTACCAACCCCCAGTTGACCAAACCCACCATCGATAATACATCCAAAGCATTGAAAGGCTTACCCTACGCATGTCCAAAATTGATATTAGCGGCGACAGCTTCAGCTCCGATGCAACCTCTTCCGGCTACTCCCTCCCAGTCTCGCAGCGTTGGCCAGCCCTAGTCTCCTCGGAGCTTGGGTATACGACCATCGTCAACCGCGCAAAGAACGGCGATCAGGCTGGTGATCAGTCCTACAAGGCTCAGGCCGTGGCTCGCGCTGCGGGTGATACTGTGGCTATACTGGTCGGCACCAACGATGTCCGCGTCTACAAGGATAACGCCACCAAGCGTGGCTACTTCGCGGCCTTCCTCCGTCGCCTGATCGCAGATGCCATCATGCCGAACCGGGTCAAGGGCCGGGACGCGGCTATGGTCAAGACCGGCGCATGGTCCAACACCCAAGTCAACACCTTCGGCGTCGTCACCAATGCACAAGGTGCCAAAGCTGCGGCCACTGTCTCCGGTAGCGAAATCTATGTCGGCTACATCATCCAGAACCACACCGACTGCCAGTCATCGGCTGACGTTTACATCGACGGTGTGAAGGCAGGGACGCTCTCTGCGAATGGAACTGCTGGCTCGACCACTGAGAACGGTCAGGTCTATGCCCCGGCTCTGGCCCGCTTCGCGACAACCCCCGGTCAGCATTCGGTCGAGGTTCGGGTCACGAGCAGTGGCGAATATTTCTACCTCGACGATATCCGAGGCAGCGATCAGCCGGTCGGCCCGATGACCCACGTCTCGAACCTATCGAAGTGGGCGGCTGCTGGGTACACTACCTTCGGCGCAACGGAGGCCATGGTCACGGCTTACAACACTCTGATCTCTTCCATCGTGAACGAGTTCAAGGCTGATGGCTTCAAGGTATCGCTTGTGGATATCTTCTCGGTGATCAACCCGGCGACTGATCTAATGGCTGATGGTCTTCACCCCAACGCCCCCGGCCAGCGGAAGATCGCGGATAAGTTCAAAGCCTCGATCCAAAGCACTCCGGTCACCGTCACCTATCCCACTGATTGGGACACGATCCTCAAGCTGACTGTCGTCAGCGGCGTGGTGACTACCATGGTCGAAGTCCCGGCGTAATGATCGCCCTCGACCTCGCTGCTCGGCGGGTCGTCATGGCATCCATGGCCTACTACGGTCTCGACGAGAGCCTCCTCTCAGATGGGGAGTTCGACGAGCTGTGTCGCTTCTGCGCCGACAATTGGAAAGACCTGAGCCCTGAGCGCAAGTTCGCGCTCGGGTCTCCCGACAAAATAAGGACCTCGGGCTTCCATGTCCGAGTCTCCACACAGGCCGAACACGGCTGCGCCCAATGGCTCATGAAGCAGGGCCGATACCCACAACACCTGATCATCCAACCGACAATGCAGCAGCGGTTCTCCAAGGTCATCGGCCACTGGAGGCCGTGCAATGCCTATCTATGGGGGCCGCGTGACCATTCATCCAGATGTCTTCCAGCGTCAGATTGAGCTGGAGATCGATATGTCCAACCTTGGTGCTGCCCGGTATCAAGCCCGTTCTGCCCGTGAGATCGAGCAGGATAGGGGAGGCGAGACCCAACCCGGGCAATTCCTCATCAAGAAGGCCGTGGCTGCCGTCTCTGACACACTGCAGATCTTCATCGACGAAGTCTACTCTGGTCGCCCTGGCCCAAAGGCTGTGGCGGCTAGACTGGTCCGAGACATGGACCCAGACGCAGTCGCCTACATTTCACTGAAAGCAATCCTCGGTCGGCTCATGTCGAAGTCGATCACCAATCTCACCGGCCTATCCATGAACGTGGCTAACGCGCTGGAGAACGAGGCAAGGTTCGAGCGCTTCGCAGTCCTGAACCCGGGCATGTTCGCCCGTCTGGACAAGAGCCTGACCGAGGACGGGGCGAATGAAGCCCACCGCCGCAAGGTCCTGATCTATGCCATGGGCAAGTACAACATCCCGTGGGAACGCTGGGGTAGGAACGACAGTGTCCTCCTCGGTTCTAAGATGGTCGAGCTGGTGGCTGATGCCACGGGCCTGATCGAGTTCGCCCTGAACCAGACCGGCTTTGGAGGTCAATACAAGGACCAGCATCAGGTCTTCCTGACCGCCAAGGCCTCTGACTGGGTCAACTCAAGCCTCCTCCGGGGTGAGCTGCTGAACCCCTACTACATGCCAACCATCATCCCGCCTAAGAACTGGACCGGGATCGTGGGCGGTGGCTACCACTCCGACGCTGTGCGCCCGGTTTCTCTGGTCCGCAAGGCTCGCCGGGTTCACCTCGACATGCTCGCATCCACGGACCTGACCAACGTCTTCCTCGGGCTCAACGCCATCCAGCAGACGCCTTGGCAGATCAACCGGGGGGTTCTCGACGTTTACGAGGCTCTGCTCAAGGCCGGATCTGACGTGGCCGGGGTTGTTCCACTGACCGACATACCGCTTCCGCCGAAGCCATACGACATCGACACCAACGAAGAGGCCAGACAGAAATGGAAATGGGCAGCGCGGGACGCTCACACCGCCAACTACCACCGTCGACAGGACCGGCTAAGCCAACACGCCCTGCTGACGATGTGTCGACGCTTCCGAGAGGAACCGGCTATTTATTTCCCGCACAATCTGGACTTCCGGGGTCGTGCCTATCCTGTGCCACTTGTCCTGCATCCCCAGGGGTCAGACCTTGTGAAGGGGTTGCTGCGGTTCGCCGTGGGCAAGCCACTCGGCACTGATGGGCGGTATTGGCTGGCCGTTCATGGGGCCAACACATTTGGGGTGGATAAGGTTTCTTTCGAAGACCGAGTGCAGTGGGTCGAGGAGAACTCCGAGCGCGTCTACAGCGTCGGGATCGACCCCCTTGCTGACATGTGGTGGACCGAGGCCGACAGCCCTTGGTGCTTCCTCGCGTTCTGCTTCGAGTGGACCGCTCTCTATGCCTCAGAGAACAACTGCGATTTCGTCAGCCATCTACCAATCGCTATGGATGGTTCTTGCAACGGGCTCCAGCACTTCTCGGCCATGCTCAGGGACAGCATCGGCGGCGCAGCCGTCAACCTGATCCCATCGGACAAGCCGCAAGACATTTACCAAGCGGTGGCAGACCGTGTCATGGAGAAACTGCGTCTAATTGCTTGCACTTCTGCAAGTGATGGGCTGGCTGACGTGGCTGAGATGTTCGAGCCTGAGGAGACCCACGAGAAGAAGAAGGGGCCGACTGAGGCAGAGATGCAGCGGTGGGCTCACAGTTGGCTGAACTTCGGTATGGACCGCAAGATCACCAAGCGTCCTGTCATGGTCCTACCATATGGTGGCACCCCACGCTCCTGCCTCAAGTACGTCGAGGAGGCGGTCAAGGAGAAGATCGCGGCTGGTAAAGACCCGAACCTCGGGGACGAGCTGCCCCGGGCAATCGCTTGGCTCTCGAAGCTTGTGTGGGAGGGCATCGGAGACGTGGTTGTCGCCGCAAGGGACGCCATGGGCTGGCTGCAGAAGGTCGCGAGGCTGACTGCCAAGGCCAATTCTCCGCTCTACTGGCAGACGCCCTCTGGCTTCGTGGCTTACCAACTCTATCCCGATCTTACCCTGCGTCGGATCAAGACCCGGATCAACGGCACCATCATCAAGCTCACGGCTTACGATGAGGCCGACACGATCAACAACTCCAAGCAGTCAACGTCGGTCAGCCCGAACTACACCCACTCGATGGATGCCTCGGCCATGATCCTGACTGCTGCCAAAGCCTTCCTGAGGGGCATCACCAGTCTGGCGATGATCCACGACAGCTATGGAACCCATGCCTGTGACACGACCACCCTCAGGGACATCCTGCGCGAGGTCTTCGTGGACATGTACCGAAATCGCCCTCTGGTCTCCTTCAGGGATCAGGTGGCGGCACAATGCCCCAGCGTGGCTGATGAGCTTCCCGAGTTACCCCCGGAAGGGGACCTGAACTTGGAGCAGATCAAGGAGAGCAGGTTCTTCTTCGCCTAATCGTTTGCCAATGTGCAAACAATAGGGACCACACTAGCGATTACCAACGAAACAGCCAAAGGATTTACCCAAGTATGAACCAAGGCATCACACTCCGGTTCGGCGCAGCTCAGAACAGCCTGTCCGTCACCAACGGCCCGAGCTTCGATCTGGCCTCCCTGACCAAGACCGAGCGCTATGAGGTTCGCCGCGCATTGATCGAAGGCCTCAAGGTCAACGGCTACTTCGGTCGCAAGGAACGCCGCAAGGCCATGTTCCGCCAGAAGCGCGAGGCTCAGGCATGATCGCCGCCCTCATCATCACCCTCATCCTCCTGACCATCCTCAGCCAGCCCCCACGAGGTCCACATGCGGCTTAATCGCGATGCAATGAACAATGCCAACCCCAAGATCGTGGCCATGGCCTCGCTCAAGGTCCTGATGGGCATCGAAGACGAACGCCCTCACACCCAGATCATGGCCGCAGCGGCTGTGTTCCTGGCCCTTGCGGAACATCTCGACATTCCTCCTCAGGAAGTCTTCACCGCGATCAAGAACCTCATCGTCACCACCGAAGGCAAGCGCACCGAGTTCGCCGCCATTGACGCCTACATGCAGGGAGAATGGAATGCCTAAGTTCAAACGTGGCGATGAAATCATCTGCATCGACAATGAGATGGCGCTCGACCGGCTGACGGTGAAGAAGGTCTACAAGGTCCGCAGCGTAGGCAGCGTCTCCGGTTGCGTCCTCATCGAAGATGACCAGCGTCGCCGCCGTCTCTACCAACCTGAGCGTTTCATCTCGGTCGAAGAGCATCGCGAGAAGGTGATTGCTGACAACGCAAAGGCAATGGAAGACGCGATCCTCTACGGCATGGGCATGTACCAGTATCCCCCAATCACCCCGGTCAAGCCGAAGAAGCTCAAGCCGGTGGCTATTGTCGTCACCCGCGAGATCGTCACCAAGGCCCTGACCAAGATGATCCGCGAAGAGTTCGGGATCGAAGCCGACGTTCACGGCGTCCAACCCCGACCGAACAAAGATTTGGAGTTAATCCTGAAATGAGGTCGCTCGCCCTCAAAACCGCAGTCTTCATCTGGAAGCAGGGCAACGAGATCGACCTCATTCTCCAGACGAAGCTCCTCTCCGAAGGCTACGATGTGGCCAAACTCGAACGGCGTTATCGCGCCTAAATACTTGCACAAAGGCAAACAATAGAATGGCAAAAGCAAAGAAACCAACCTTCCGCACCCCCCGTCTGTCCGCAGTTTACCCGCGTCTGAACTCCCCGGACACGAAGTACAACAAGCACGGCACCTACAAGGCCGATGGTCGCACCAAGATTGCCGACGCCCAGTCGACGATCAAGGCTGTGCAGGAAGTTGCCAAGAAGCACATTGGCAAGCCGCTTCCGCTGAAGAAGAACGCTTGCTGGGAATACGAGAAGATCACCGACGAGGATACCGGCGAAGAACGCGAGACCGGCTTTGTGGTCTTCAAGCTCCGCGTCAAGAACCGCATGGTGACCGACAAGAAGACTAAGCAGGAACAGCTATGGGATCGCAAGCCCGCCATGTTCTCTGCCAGTGGCAAGCCTGTGCCGAAGGCCAAGGTCGGCGCTGGTTCCGAATACGCTGTCACCTTCGAAATCTACGAGGGCAAGGATGGTGACGGTAATCCCATCGTCAACCTGCAGCCGGTCGCGGTACAGATCTTCAAGCTGGTCGAGTTCCAGTCTGGTGGCGCTGACGCCGACCCGAGCCGCTACGGCATCGAAGCCGAAGAGGGCTGGGAGCCGGAAGAAGGCGACGAAGACGAGGGCCAGGACGAAGGCAACGGCGACGACGCTGGTTCCGACGACAGCTCTTCCGATGAAGAAGAGAACACGGACTTCTAATTCTTGCCGAAGGCAAAATCCAAAGCACAGGTCGGAGCCCTTCACGGGTTCCGCTCTGGTCTCGAAAACGTAAATGCTCGGTTCCTGACCGAATGGAAAGTCAAGGTCGAGTACGAGCAGTATGACCTTACCTACACGAAGCCAGCGACCCTCCATCGCTACACCCCCGACTTCATCCTGCCGAACGGGATCATAGTCGAAACCAAGGGCCGGTTCCTCACAGCAGACCGGCAGAAGCACATCCTGATCAAGCAGCAGTACCCGCAGCTCGATCTCCGGTTCGTCTTCTCCAACCCGAACACCCGGATCAGCAAGCAGTCCAAGACGACTTACGCGATCTGGTGTCAATCCCACGGCTTCCAGTACGCGGCCAAGGTCATCCCCACGGAATGGCTCGATGAGCCCAACGACCCGGTGCGCAAGGCAGCCCTCTACCAAGTCCTCCGACAGAAACCCGCCAAGAAAGGCTCGAAATGATCAAACTCCGCGTCTCCTTCCGCCCGTCGACCGACAACGCAATCGCTGGCTTCACCTCCGCCCTGACCGAGCTGGAAGCCGTAGAGGCCGCTGAACAGGCAAAGCTCGACAAGATCGCCTCGAAGATCGACCGCCTCCGCGACCAGCAGGATACCGCCGTCGCTGCCAAGGACCGAGCCTCGCGCCTCCGCGCCAAGTTCGCGGACTTCCTCTCGGCCTAAACCACGGACTACGGTCCCTTTCATATCTCATAGACCTGATGAAGGTCTTGGTGGCTTGTGAGTATTCAGGCCGCGTAAGAGACGCCTTCCTTGCCAAGGGGCACGATGCGCTTTCGTGCGATCTCCTTCCAACAGACCAACTCGGCCCGCACTATCAGGGCAATGTGAGGGATATCCTCTACGACGGTTGGGACCTTCTGATCGCACATCCACCCTGTACCTATCTGGCGAGCAGCGGCCTTCACTGGAACAAGCGTGTTCCTGGACGGGCCGAGAAGACTGAAGAGGCGTTGGCGTTCGTCCAACTCCTCCTCGACGCACCGATCAACAAGATAGCCCTAGAGAACCCAAAGGGCTGCATCGGTACGCGCATTCGCAGGGCCACCCAAATGGTCCAGCCGTACATGTTCGGTGAGGACGCCAGCAAGGAAACCTTCCTCTGGCTCAAGAACCTCCAGCCTCTCCAGCCAACCGAGCATTACCCACCTCGCATAATCAACGGAAAGAGCAGGTGGGGAAACCAGACGGACAGCGGCCAGAACCGCCTCTCCCCGTCCGAGGATCGCTGGAAACTTCGAAGCACAACCTATCAAGGCATCGCTGACGCCATGGCGGCTCAGTGGGGCTAATCAAAAGGAAATCAAACACATGATCCGCAAGTTCCTCCTTGTCGGCGCTCTCTGCGCTGCCCTCGCTTCCTGTGGTCAGCCCCCGGCTCCGTGCCCCACGCCAGCCCCAGCTCCTCAGTCTCCGGTCGGTGACCAGTCCATGATCCTCGGCGGCGCAGCCATTGTTCAGGTCAAGGGCGGCTTTGGTGGCCGAAGCTCGTTCAGCCGCAGCTATTCTCGGCCAAGCTACTCGAAGCCCAGCTACAGCCCGTCCTACAAGCGGTCCACCACGACCAACAACCATACGACCATCATCCAACAGAACAGCGGTGGTGGCAGCAATGGTCTGCTCTGGGGCCTCGGTGGCTACTTCCTCGGCCAACACGCGGCCAATGCGAGCAAGTGCCAGTGACACTGATCCGCCTGACACCGGAAGGTGATGACCTGTGGCCCTTCGAGATGGACGACCGGCTCGCCGCGATTGACGGGTTTATGTACGCCGTGGGCGTAGAAAGGTACTGGATCGCCGGGGGATACTTCCGCGATCAAGAGGCTGGTATCCCGTTCAAGGACATTGACGTCTTCATCCCCGGCTCAGACCCTCTGCCAAACGATGGTTCATGCATCCGCTATGACCTAGCATCGGCTGCAGTTGCGACCATTGCCGGGGCCGAGGTCAACTTCATCCGCCTGTTCCATGCCCACACCCTTGAGACCGTCCTCAAGCGGATGGACATCGGCATCTGCCAGATCGGCAGGGATCGTGTCGAAGGTACCGTCGTAACTCAGGCCTATCTCGACGACGTGACCAACAGAACCCTGACGCTCATGACGCGGCCCGAAACCGAGGCTGACTTCGACCATATCAAGCGGGTTAAAGCCAAGTTCCCCGAACACAAGGTCGTCTGCGCCTTCCCATAATGGCCGACGACAGCGAGTTCCTCCACCACGAGCCGTGCCCCAATCCCCGGTGCGGCTCATCGGACGCCTTTGGTCGTTACAGCGACGGCCACGGCTTCTGTTTTGCATGTGATTTCTACGAACGTGGAGAAGGTTCAATAACCGATACTGAAACCGAGGCTCCTCGCGAGAGGAAGGACCTTGGACTATGTGCCGTGGGCGAGCCAACCGATTGGCCCAGCCGTGGCATCACACTCGAAAGCGCCCGTAAATGGGGCTTTACCCGCTCTGAGCTTGGCGACAGCACCGTCCGCCTCTTCAACTACCGAAACACTCAGCAGCGCATCGTCGCACAGAAGGTCCGCTTCCAGAAGAAAGACTTCCGCTTCCTCGGGGATACCGGCGAAGCTGGTCTCTACGGGATGCACCTCTGGAAAGGCGGCGGCAAACGCATCGTGATCACCGAGGGTGAGATCGACGCTATTTCCGTTAGCCAAGCGCAGGGTCACAAGTGGCCTGTAGTGTCGGTTCCGACCGGCTCTAAGGGTGCCTACAAGGCGCTCAAGAAGAACCTCGAATGGCTCAATGAGTTCGAGGAAGTCGTCCTCATGTTCGACATGGACGAACCCGGGCAAGCAGCCGTGGCTGAATGTTACGATCTCTTCGTCCCCGGTCGCTGCAAGGTGGCCACGCTCCCGGCTCCCTACAAAGACGCGAACGAAATGCTCAAGGCCGGTCAGGTCAAGGAGATCATCGACGCGATCTGGCAAGCCAAGGTGGTTCGCCCTGACGGCATCGTCAACGGCATGGACATGTTCGACCTCATTAACACCGAGGACGATCTTGTCGCCCAGAGCCTGCCCTTTGTAGGCCTCCAGACCATGATGCGTGGGGTTCGCCTCGGAGAGCTGATCACACTCACCGCAGGTTCCGGCATCGGCAAATCCGCGGTTGTCCGCGAGATCGCCCATCACCTCCATGCCATGGGTGAGACCGTGGGCATGATGATGCTGGAGGAGAACACCAAGCGTACCGGCCTCGGCCTTATGGGCATCAGCGCAAACAAGCCGCTGCATATCGATCGAAGCTCGGTCACACCTGAGCAGTTCAAAGAAGCATTCGACGCCACGCTCGGTACCGGGAGGATCTTCCTCTACGACCACTTTGGTTCGACGGCCATCGACAACCTGCTGAACAAGGTCCGGTACCTGGCTAAGGGGTGCGGCTGCCGGTTCATCGTCATCGACCACCTATCCATCGTGATCTCAGGTCAGGAGGATGGGGACGAGCGGCGTATGATCGACAACGCCATGACTGCTCTCAAGGCTCTGGCCATGGAGTGCAACGTCTGCATCTTCCTGATCTCCCACCTGAAACGTCCGAGTGGCGATAAGGGGCACGAGCAGGGGGCTGAGACAGCTCTCGCCCAGCTTCGCGGGTCACATGCCATCGCCCAGCTCTCCGACTTCGTGATCGGACTGGAGCGCAACCAGCAGAACGTGAACACGATCCGCTACAACGGCAAGACCTACACCCTCAACAACATCACCATCCTCCGCATCCTCAAGAACCGTTTCACCGGAGAGACCGGCCCCGCTGGCTGGCTGCTCTACGACAAGGAGACGGGCCGCTTGTACGAGCTGCTGGAGGACCCAATGGAAAGCAAGAATGAAGGTTCTGGTTCTGACTTTGATGATGACTTTGGCGGCAGTAGCTCAGCCGGAGAAGACGACGATCTCCCTTTCTAAACCCAAGGAAAGCCTCTGCGTCATCTTCGATAGCGGGACATCCCTGTGGGTCCCCTGCGGTTCCAACATGACGTTCCAAGGCTGGGTCGACGCTGGTGTCGACATCTGATGCAGGAACACACCAACGAGAACCTGCCATCCAATCTGAAGGTCTCCCGCAAGGGAGGCTTTCTCGTTTTGAACACCCGCACCGCCACGATCAAACTTGATGCCAACCGCTGGCAGGAGATCGTCGCCGCTATAACGGAGGTCTCTCAATCCAAGTAAGTACGTTCGACCCTCTCGCACCGTTCGTGTGGGAGGTTCCGAACCCCAAGGTCCTCGTCTTCGACATCGAGACGGACGGCCTAATTCCCGAGATGACCGTGGTCCATTCACTGGTCATCAAGGACGTAAACACCGGAGAAGTCTGGAGCTGCTCCGACAACTGGAAGCCTAACGATCCGGAGCGGTTCTACCGCAACAGCATCGAGTTCGGCCTCAGGCTCCTGATGGAAGCCGACATCATCGTCGGTCACAACATCGTCGACTTCGACATCCCAGCCATCCAGAAGCTCTACCCATGGTTCAAGCCGAAGGGCCTGATCCGCGACACCATCATCATGTCCCGGCTGATGTATGCCGACATGAAGGACGCCGACTTCCGGCAGCGCGACAAGCGCCAACGCGAGGGTAAGCAGTGGATCGCGCCGAACCTCTTCGGTCGCCACTCGCTGGAGAGCTGGGGTCAACGCCTCGGCATCTGGAAGGGCGACTACGGGGATATCCGCAAGAAGGAGGGCATCAAGCTCGGCCTCAAGAAGGAAGCCCTCACGGCCTACGTCTGGGGCACATGGTCGCTGTTCATGCAGGAGTACTGCGAACAGGACGTGGAGGTTACCACCAAGCTGTGGCTTCGGCTCATTGGCAAGGGGTTCTCCGAGGAGAGCATCCAGCTCGAACACATGGTCCGTCACATAGTCTCCCGTCAGGAGCGGTATGGCTTTGCGTTCGATGAGAAGAAGGCAGCAGTTCTCTACGCCAAGCTGGCCGGAGAGAAAGCCTCGCTCGAAGCCCAGCTAGCCAAGGAGTTCGCTCCATGGTTCCGGTTTGAGGAAGAGGTCGAGGTCTCCAAGTCTCGGTCGGTCAAGCGTGAAGACCTTGGCGTAACCGTCACGATCCGGCGCTTCGGTAAGAACGGGAAGGAACTGGCTCCATACATCGGGCCGGTGAAGGAGCATTACGAGGAAGGCGCGACCTATTCCAAGGTCAAGCTCAAGCCATTCAACCCGGGCTCCCGGCACGACATCGCGAACCGGCTACAGACCCTCTACGGCTGGAAGCCCAAGGAGTTCACCGATGACGGTTCTCCGAAGGTCGATGAAGAAGTCCTGAAGGGGCTCAAGTTCCCGGCTGCCAAGGTCCTGTTCCGCTACCTGCTCATCCAGAAGCGCATCGGGCAGTTGGCTGAAGGCAAGGAGGCTTGGCTCAAGCACGTCCGCAATGGCCGCATCCATGGTCAGGTCAACACGAACGGTGCCGTCACCGGACGAATGACCCACTCGAAGCCGAACATGGCACAGGTCCCCAGTGGCCGCGCCCCGTTTGGACATGAGTGCCGTGAGCTGTTCATGGCTACCGCTGGCAAGCTTCTCGTAGGCTGTGACGCTGACGCGTTGGAGCTGCGCGATCTGGCTGGATACATGGCTGCCTACGACGGCGGCGCATACATCAAGACGGTCCTCGAAGGGAAGAAAGAGGACGGCACCGACATGCATACCCAGAACGCTAAGGCGCTGGGTTGTGACCGCGATACGGCAAAGACTTGGTTCTACGCCTTCATTTACGGTTCCGGGGACTTCAACCTCGGCTGCATCCTTGGTGTCACGGGCTCCAAGCAGAAGATCACGGCTGCCGGTCGTGCTGCCCGGGCTCGGTTCCTCAAGGCTCTCCCCGCGCTGAGCAAGCTGATCGAAGCTGTGAAGAAGAAGGCCGAGAAGAACGGGTTCCTCAAGGGGCTCGACGGTCGGAAGCTCACGGTTCGCTCGGGTCATGCAGCGCTCAACACTCTCCTTCAGTCCGCAGGTGCGATCCAGATGAAGCGTGGCTTGGTTATCCTAGACCAGACTTTGCAGTCCATGGGTCTTATCCCGGGCGTTCATTACGAGTTCGTCGGAAATATTCATGACGAGTGGCAATTAGAGGTCGATGAAGACAAAGCAGACTTGGTTGGACGGACAGCAGCAGATGCTATTCGACTGGCCGGGGAATACTACAAATTCCGCTGTCACCTTGCCGGTAACTACGACAAGGGCAAGAACTGGGCGGAAACACACTAAAGCAGACCAACACACCCCGGGTTTCGTCTACGTGGCGATCAACCCGGCGTGGCCGGGATACTGCAAGGTTGGTCTCACCAACGACCTGAACAACCGGCTGCGGCAGATGAATACCAACTGTCCGCTCCGGGATTATTCCTTCCACACGCAAAGGCAATTCAATGATCGGAAGAAAGCTGAGGCAGTTCTACACGAGCTGCTCGATGGTTATCGCGTCCCCGGAACCGAGTGGTTCTGTCTACACCATGAGGAAGCCGCTGGTCTGCTATGGGCCGTCGCTCGCCGGTATGCTCTCGCAGAAGGACAGGGAGGCGATGCAGAAGAACCTCACCGATAAGTACGGCATCACCCAGATCGAGGCTGCAGAATGAGCCTACATAGATGGGAAGTGGTTGAGAGCCCGGGCTACGGCGCAGCAACCTACCGCATGAAGGTCCCCGGAGGCTGGCTCTATCGCTATGGAAATGAGCGGGACAGCTCGCTTGTCTTCGTACCGGAGGCCGCTGAATGAATAGCACAAAAGCAAAGCTGATCCTGTGTGAGGACTGCGACGAGCAGGAGTTCTTCGAGGAAGTGACTTCGGCTGAAATCGTGGGCGATAGTCGATGGATGAAGCACTACGAACAGGTTTTCAAGGACACCCGAGACGGCACCTATTGGGAAATCTCGTGGTCCCGTGGAGCAACGGAGTATCAGGACGAAGGCCCTGAGATGGTCGAGGCTCGGCAGGTTTGGCCGAAGGTTGTCCAGCGGACGATCTATTCGACGGAGAAGCCGGAATGATCCGCCGCCTGATCCAGAACCTCAAGTGCCGGCTCGGGCTTCATCGCATGGTGACAGTCCCAGTTCGCTCTTACCGAACAGCAAGTCACCGACAGGTGATCATCACCAAATCCAGCTGCGTCTTCTGCCGCTACTGCAACGAATTTCACTAAGGAGATAACTTGAGAACACTGCTGATCGACGGGGACATCTTCGTCGTATCAACCGGAGCCGCCCATGAAGTTGAGACCGACTGGGGCGACGACAACTGGACCCTTCATTGCGACGTGAAGAAGGTCAAAGCTGCGATCCTCGAAGCAATCGAGAACATCAAGCGAGAGCTGGACGCCGATGAGGCGATCATCACGCTCTCCATGGGCGAGACATTCCGTCACAAGCTCTACAGCGGTTACAAGAAGGGCAGGGGCCGGAAGCCGGTCGGGACTGGTGAAGTCAAGCGCTGGCTTATCGAAGAGCATGGCGCAAAGCTCAAGCCGGGGATCGAAGCCGACGACACTATGGGTATCCTTGCGACCCATCCGAAGCTGATCAAGGGTGAGAAGATCATCGTCAGCCAGGACAAGGACATGCTCACGATCCCGGGCATGGTCTATCGCAACGGCGAGATCGTCCATGTCTCTCCCGGCGAAGCTCGGAACAACTGGATGAAGCAGACGCTCACCGGGGACGTGACCGACGGCTATCCCGGGCTCAAGAACTTTGGTCCGGTCAAGGCCGAGGCGCTGCTGGCCAAGGTTGGACCCGATGCTGATCCATGGGAAGCCGTGGTTGCTGCTTACGAGAAAGCGGGGTCCACCTACGAGGAAGCTCTCCTCCAAGCCCGTCTTGCCCGCATCCTTCACTGGAACGACTACGACTACAAGAAGCAGGAGGCGATCCTGTGGCAGCCGTGAAGTCTGACGGGGGCTCGTCGTCTTACTACAACATCCCTTCCTTCGCCGTTGATCTCGGGGACTTGATTGAGTTCAAGAAGATGTCCTTCAACTTCGGCAACATCTTCAAGGCTTGCTACCGCTTCGGTGAGAAAGACGGCACCTCTAAGCGCTATGACCTGAAGAAGATCATCTACTTTGCTGAGCGTGAGTTGGCCATTCTGGACAGAGAGGAGGGAAAGGCCCCGGAATAGGGGCCACACTAGCATGTCCAAGGATTTAACTCTGGATATTCCCAAGAAGCCCTTTGTGTCCGAAGCCATCGTTTCCCACCTCGAAGAGATATTCGGGGTGAGGAAGCTGTCCGAGGCCACGCTCAACGCAACTGATCGAGAGATCGGAGCCATGGTTGGTGAACAACGGATCATCGACTACCTCCGTAACCTCCGCATCCAACAGGAGGAAGAAGGACCACTTCATGTGTCCTAAGAAACCCAAAATTCAGAAGGCTGACACGGTCATCGCCCCGGCTCCGGCCCCGGCTCCGACCCAGTTGGCCCCAGTATTGAACGAGGCGACCAAGGCTACGGCCTCAGAAGGTGCGTCTTCGAACATCGCCCGAAAGGGTAGATCGTCGCTGGTCATTCCCCTGACCAACACACGACAGACCGGCGTGAACATTCCCCGGTAATCCTTGGCTGAGATCGAGAAAGTCTCAGCGAAAGCTCTCTACGACAAGCTGGTAACCGACCGCGATCCGTATTTCAGACGGGCCGTGGAAGGAGCTAAGCTGACTGTCCCGCATCTGATGCCCGAGAACGGCACCACGGCGTCGACCAGTCTGCCAGAGCCTTCGCAAAGTCTAGGTGCCCGGGGACTGAGGAACCTTGCTTCCAAGGTCCACCTCGCGCTGTTCCCAATCAACGCACCACCGTTCAAGTACGAGATCGACGACATTGCTGTTCGCGAGGCTACCAAGGCCGAAGACCAGCGTGGTGAGGTCGAGAAGGCCCTGAGCGCCCGGGAACGGGCTGTCGTCTCCGAAATGTACGGCTCTCTGTTCCGCCCTGTATCGTTCGAGGCAACCCGGCAGCTTCTGCTGTCTGGCAACTACCTCCTGCATATCCCTAAGGAAGGCAGACCGAGAGGCTTCCGCCTCAACCAGTACGTCTGCGACCGCGATGGTTCCGGCAACTGGATCGACATCGTCGTCAAGGAAAGCATGTCACCGGCGGCTCTTCCTGCCGAGATTGCCAATCAGATCCTCACAATCCGCGAAGTGGCCGAGAAGCCCCGGGACGAGGACGTGGATGTCTACACCCATATCACCCGAGACGGAGACCAGTGCTTTGTAACTCAGGAATGTGAGGGTCTCGACATCACAGGCCAGAACGTGGGCAAGTACCCCGTCGATGCTTGCCCGTGGCTCCCGCTGCGGCTGACCTACATCGAAGGGGAGAACTACGGTCGCGGCTTCGTCGACGAGTACATCGGGGACCTGAAAGCCCTCGACAGTATGATCGAAGCTCTTCGTGATGGAACGGCCCAGTCTGCCAAGGTTGTCTGGCTCGTCGCCCCCAACTCCACGGTCAGTGCCAAGAAGCTGGCTGCGGCTGAGAACGGAGGGTTCGTCACTGGTGAGGCCAATGCGGTAGTCCCGCTACAGGTCAACAAACAGGCCGACTTCGCGGTAGCCGAACGCTTCATCCAGACGCTCGTCGAACGCCTCTCCTATGCCTTCATGCTCAACAGCTCCGTCCAACGGGCTGGGGATCGTGTCACCGCAGAAGAGATCAGGTTCGTCGCTTCCGAACTGGAGCAGGGCATGGGCGGCATCTACTCGCTGCTCTCCGAGGAGTTCCAGCTCCCGGTCGTCCGTCTCTACGAGAAGCGGATGGAGCATAACCGAAGGGTACCACCGCTCCCCAAGGGAGTGACCAGTGTCCGTGTCGTGGCCGGTCTCGACGCCCTTGGCCGAGGCAACGACCTCCAGAACCTCGACGCTCTTGTAGGTGGGCTGGCCCAGCTCTTCGGACCTGAAGCAATCGCCCAGCACATCAACCCCGGCGAATACATCAAGCGCCGCGCTGCTGCTCTCGGCATCGACGCTGGAGGCCTCGTGGTCTCTCAGGCCGAGCTGGCTCAGAACGGACAGGCTCAGCAGATGCAAGCTCTCATCGAGAAGCTTGGGCCTCAGGCTCTGGCTCAGATGGGCGGCATGGCCAAGGAAGGCATGAAGCAGGAAGCCGCAGCACCAACCCCAGAAGGAGCCCCAGTTGGCTGACACCGAAATCCCGAAACCGGCCAGGGCGAAAGCCAAGGCCAAACCCGCAGTTGAAACCGTGGAGGCTCCCGAGGCCTCCCTCGACATCAAGCAGATCACCTTTAAACGCGAGGATTACTAATGCAGATCGCACAGGCAGCAGCCGCTGAAACCCCGGTCGTAACCGACGAAGCCCCGGTAGTTGATCCGGCAGCCGCAGCTCTGGCAGCAGCCGCAGCTAATGCCCCAGTTTCTACAGAAGCAGCCCTCCTCGCGAAGGCGGAAGAAGCCGAGAAAGCCAACCGTCCCGCTGGCCTCCCTGAGAAATTCAATTCTTGGGAAGACATGGCCAAGGCCTACGCCGAGCTTGAAGCCAAGCAGTCCGCTGGCTCTGTCGAAGAGACGCCCCCGGTCGACACCGCAGCAGCCGAAGGGGACAAGCCCAAGGAAGGCGAAGAAGGCGATAAGCCGAAAGCGGATGACACGCCGAAGGCTGTAGACCTCAACGCCCTCAGCACCGAGTTCCAGACCAATGGCGCACTTTCCGAGGCATCCTACGCTGATCTCGCAGCCAAGGGCTTCGACAAGGCCACGGTCGACCAGTTCATCGCTGGTCAACAGGCTCTCGCTGACGCAGCCACGGCCCGCCTGACGCAGGAAGCTGGTGGCAAGGAGAACCTCGACCGCATGTTCGCTTGGGCCTCCACGAGCCTGACCGAAGCGGAGATCAACGAGTACAACGCCTCGTTCGCCAACTCCGACGTGAACACCGCAGCCATCGCCATCGGCCAGCTCAAAGCCAAGTACGAGGCAGCTCAGGGCAAAGACCCGGAGAACTTCGTCACAGGCAAGACCCCGGCTGCTGGCGCTGACACCTACGAAAGCTGGGCCGAAGTAACCAAGGACATGTCCGACATCCGCTACAAGCGCGATCCGGCGTTCGTTGCCAAGGTTCAGGCCAAGCTCAATCGCTCCAACATCTAACTGAAAGGAACCTATGACCTACGTCCTCGGGCGGGGTAGTCTCGCAAAGCTCACTGGTGTCCATCCCGATCTCGTTCGGGTGGTCAAGCGGGCTATCGAGCTTACCTCGGTCGATTTCACGGTCCTCGAAGGTGTGCGAACTCTCGCCACTCAGAGGGCCTACGTTGCAAAGGGTGCATCCAAAACGATGCGCTCTCGCCACCTCACAGGCCACGCCGTCGACCTCGTTCCTCTGGTCAATGGAAAGCCATCGTGGGACTGGAGCTGGTACCACAAGCTCGCCCCGGCAGTTAAACAGGCTGCCAAGGAACTGAACGTCCCCCTCGAATGGGGTGGCGACTGGAAGGGGTTCCCTGACGGTCCTCACTGGCAGCTCCCTTGGGACAAGTATCCCGCTTAAAGTCTAGCCGTAAGACCTCCAAGGTCTGGCTCGGGCTCAACACCATCTGCTCGTTCGCGGCGCTGTTCTATGCCATTCACCGTGGTTTAGACGGGGCCGCTTTGGCGTTGGCCGGTCTCCCGCCGTTCTTCTACGGCACCTACCTCGGTGTCGGCCACCTCGACTACAAGCAGATCCTCCGCAATCCCATGAACCCGATGGAGAACCCCGACTGTCCACCGTCCTGATCCGCTTCGTGGCCCCGGCATTAATCGTCCTGGGCCTCATCCTTGGCGGATACCTCAAGGGCTATTCCGACGCTGACCGATCGAAAGAGATCGACGAGCTTACCCGCAACCTCTCCACAGCCCAGCACATGCTCGATCTGGAGAGAAGTGCCCGGGATGCCGATGCAGCCGCAGCCGCCGAACAGGCCAAGCGTCTTGAAGCCCTGACAACCAAGACCACAGATCTACAGGAGTATGCCAATGCGTTGGAAGACGCTGGTCGTGAGTGCCTTGCTGGCGCTGACACTGACCGGCTGCGCAACCTCTGGAATTAAGCCCACGCTGTTCTACCCGGAGCTTCCCGCCGATCTGCGGCTTTGCTTCGATAAAGCCGTGGCTAGGCCGAAGGTTGGCCCGATGTCTAAGGCCGAGGTTCTCACCTTGGTCTCGAAACTCAAGCTGTCCGAAACTGAGAAGATCGAGTGCGGTAAGCGCCTGATCGCCTTCTACGACAGTCTCTCCCCGAATAGGGACCACAATAGGATTACGCAACCAATCAAGTGATCCACCGAGTTTGGTCGAATGCGATCTGTAATCAGCAGCCGGATGTGCTGGCCTCATTACTCCAACAGTTGATCGTTGCCCGAGTGGTTTATGGGTAATCTAGGATAGTGTCTGAGGTGCCCACTAGAGGGCTATACCGAGGCCACCGTGGGTTCGAATCCCACACGATCAACCGCCATTTCCTGTCCCCGATGTTCCGACTGATCCCGTCTCTTTTCAGAGAGCGATCCACGGAACCAAGGAACTCACACGGAGATCATTGGTGACCCGCCGACCTTCCCTTGCGGGGGATGGAAGCCGGATAATCCCGAGAGATCGCCAGTGTCGATGACCGAGGTCCACAACCTCAGAACATCACACAGGAATTTCAAGACAATGGCAGATGCAGTAGTCTCTCGCATTGGTCAGGCCAACGGCACTGGCGACGCGAAGGCAAACTTCGTAAAGGTAGCAACCGGCGAAGTAATCACCGCTTTCACGCAGACGACCGAGTTTGCTGACAAGCACATGACCCGCAACATCAAGGAAGGCAAGTCCGCTTCCTTCCCGGCAACGGGTCGTACCACGGGCGCTCGCTATCACACCCCGGGCACTGAAGTCCTCGGCACGGTGTTCAAGGCGAACGAACGTGTAATCACCATCGACGACCTTCTCCTCACCGACGCGTTCCTCGCGAACATCGACGAGGCGATGAACCACTTCGAAGTCCGTGGCGAAATCACCAAGCAGATGGGCGAAGAACTCGCTCAGGCTTATGACGCAAACGTTGCCCGTATCGGCGTTCTCGCTGCTCGCGCTTCGGCTGTAGTCGACGGTCTCCCGGGCGGTTCTGCCCTCGTTAAGGCTGCCTTCCTAACGGACAGCGATGTCCTTGCGGCTGGTATCTTCGAAGCTGCAGCGATCTTCGACGAGAAGTTCGTTCCTTCCTCGGAGCGCTTCGCCTTCGTCAAGCCGACGCAGTATTACGCGCTGGCCCAGAACACGAAGGTCATCAACAAGGACTGGGACGGTAAGGGCTCCTACGCCGACGGTAAGGTAGTCAAGATCGCGGACATCCCGCTCGTAAAGACCGCCAACCTGCCGAACGGTAAGACCATCTCCACCGGCCCTGCGGCCTATCAGGGCGTGTTCACCAACACCGCTGCTCTTGTCATGCACAAGGCTGCCGTTGGTACCGTCAAGCTCCTCGATCTCGCCATGGAAACGGAATACATGGTCTCGCGTCAGGGCACCCTCATGGTTGCCAAGTACGCTGTCGGCCACGGTATCCTCCGTCCGGAATGCGCTATCGAGTTCAAGACCGCCTAAGGTCTGAACCACAATTTGAACCGGGGTCCGAAAGGGCTCCGGTTTTTTTCGTTTATCCCCCACATCGGAGAACCTCATGGCTCTAGGGCTTGCCCCATTGACCGAACTTGAGGCCGTCAACGAAATTCTCGGCGTTATCGCTGAGAGCCCAGTCAACTCTCTCGACGAAGAGGTTGTCATTGACGGTTCACTCGCCATCAAAATCCTCAGGACCACTTCGGTCGAGGTCCAGACGCGCGGCTGGTGGTTTAACCGCGAGGAAGGCCGGGAGTTCGTTCCCGACGTAACCAAGGCCATCCAGCTACCGCCGAACATCCTGACCCTCGTGGGTTCAGGCGAGACCCAGTCCAAGGTCGTTCAACGCGGGGTGAAGCTCTACGATCTGACGAACAAGACCTACGAGTTCGAGGGTCCGGTTACCGTGGATGTAACCTTCGGTCTGGACTTCGAGGAGCTTCCCTCGGCTGCCCGGGTCTACATCACAGTCCGAGCTGCAAGGAAATATCAGGATCGCTACTTCGGTGACGACCGCACCCATTCCTACAGCAAGAACGACGAACAGGAGGCGCTGGTCTCGCTCAAGGATGAAGATCTCAGATTCGAAGCTCCCAACATGCTGACAGACAGCCTGTTCGTCTCGGGTCTCCGTAAGAGCTAATGGCTCGCATCAGCGGGGCAATCCCCAACTTCGCGAACGGCATTAGCCAACAGGCTATGGCCCTTCGTCTCGCCACCCAAGGCGATCTACAGGTCAACGCTTATTCCACGATCATCGAAGGGAACAAGAAGCGTCCTCCTACCGAACATGTCGCGGCCCTTGGTGACACACTCATCAACGGAGCCCCGCTGTTCACCCACCTGATCCAGCGTGACACCACCGAGCAGTATTGGGTCTTCGCTACCCGCTACGGGATCAGGGTCTTCGACATCAATGGTGTTGAGAAGACGGTCAACGCTCCGAACGGCTGGGGCTATCTGAACCACTCCGCGTCCCTGACCACGGCTCCTTTCCGAGCCTGTACTGTGGCTGACTACACGTTCATCGTGAACCAGACCAAGGCTACGGCTATGGATGCGACCGTTACTCCGGACTTCAAGAGTGATGCCATCTTCAACATCCAAGCCGGGAACTATGGCCGCACCTACGAGATCAAAATCGACGGTGTGGTGAAGGCCAGGTATCGGACCCCCGATGGTGACAGCGCTGCCCAGTCACCGGCTGTCGACGTGAGCTACATCGCTGAGCGGCTGCTGAACGGCAAGACCATCACGCTGGAAACCACAGTCAACGGCCAGAGCAACGGCAACTGGACTTGGAAGGCGACCGACACCAATCTCGCTGCCAACGGCATCACTCCCGCAAACGGCTGGACCACGTCGGTCATGGGCGGTGTGATCTACGTCAGGAAGAACGATGGTACGACCTTCAAGGCGACCCTCGACGACGGCTACAACGGCAATGCCTCGAAGCTGATCCAGAGGGAAGTTCAGGACTTCTCGTCGCTCCCTCAGCGCTGCGTGAATGGAGCTGCAGTCGAGATCACGGGCACTCCCGGGAATGACTTCGACAACTACTACGTCCGGTATGACACCAAGGACGACGACAGCCCTGCCGGGGTCTGGAAGGAAGTTCCCATGCCGGGGATCAAAACCTCGTTCAACGCCAGCACTATGCCACACGTCCTCGTTCGCGAGGCCAATGGCACGTTCACTTTCAAGCCCCCCGACTGGAACCTCCGCAAGGCTGGGGACGACGACACATGTCCGGTCCCGAGCTTCGTGGGCAAGAAGGTCAATGAGGTCTTCTTCTTCAAGAACCGCATCGGGTACTTGAGCGGGGAAAGCGTGATCATGTCCCGTGCCGGATCGTACTTCGACTTCTGGAGGGCCACCGCCACTTCGTTGCTCGACGATGATCCCATTGACGTAGCCGGGGTGGGGGCTGAGGTCGCGATCCTGCATTATGCCGAGGCCCAGTTCGACCGTCTCGTGATCTTCTCCGACCGCCGTCAGTACATTCTGATGGGCAACGAGCTGCTTACACAGAAGACGGTATCCATCAGGCCATCCACAGCGTACCCGAGTGCCCCTCAGGTTGCGCCAGTGTCTAGTGGCCGGTCGCTGTTCTTTGCAATGGACCGTGGTCTCTACACCATGATCCGCGAATACATCATGGATGCGGACAGCGCTCAGGCAGATGCCGACGATGTTACCTCCCACGTTCCCCAGTATATCCCGGGAAAGCCAACACTCATGGCTGCGGCTCCTCAGGAAGACCTACTGGCTGTCTATTCCCCCAAGGATGCGGCATCCCTCTATGTCTACAAATACTACTGGAACGGTGAGGATAAGCTTCAATCGAGCTGGTCCAAGTGGAGCTTCCCCGGCGTAACCAAGGTCCTGAACTTCAAGTTCATCGACAGCACCCTGCTAATGGTCCTTGACCGTGGTGGTTCGGTGTTCTTCGAGAAGATGGACGTGCAGCCCGGGGCCGTGGATGAGAACGGAGAGTTTGTGGTCAACCTCGACCGCAGGGTTCTCGTGTCCAGCAAGACCGGAAGGACTTACGATCCCTTCGACGATAAGACCGTTGTCCCGGTTCCGTTCGATCCGTCTGAGGTTGAATACGTCTGCGTTACCGCTGGCAAGACCTCGGGCTCGACCAAGAACCACGGCATCAAGGTCCAAATAGCGGAAGTCGGCGTCGACACGGTGACACTCTACGGTGACATGCGGAAGGAGAACCTCTTCTTCGGCATTGACTACACCATGCGCTACCGCCTCTCGACGATCTTCATCCGGCAGCAGAGCCAGAGCGGAGGAACCTCGGCAATCACTGAGGGTCGTCTCCAGCTCATCAAGCTTATGCTGCAATATTCGAAGTCGACGTTCATCCGGGTCGATGTGACGCCCCTTGGCCGATCCACTCGGACCTACATCCACAATGGCCGTTTGATGGGCGATCCCGAGAACAAGGTCGATGTTGCCACGCTCAGGGATGGGACCTTCGGGGTTCCGATCCTTGCGCAGAACAACCGCGTCGACATCGAGATCATCAACGACAGCTATCTCCCATCCTCGGTTCTGTCCGCAGAATGGACGGGGGAATACGTTCAACGCACAAGGAGGACCTAATGGTCATGGTCCGTGAGGCGAGGGTGGCTGATGCTATTTCCCTCGCTCCACGACTTCGGGAAGCTGACCGGCGTGAGTGCATAGCTCACACTGGCATCGCTCCTGAGTTCATTCTTCCGCATTCCGTGGCCACCCCGGGCTCGACCTGGGCCTTTGAACACGAAGGCGAGTGCATCGGGCTCTTTGGTCTCGACGCAGTGGACAGGCACCCCGAGTTCGGGATCGTCTGGATGATGACTTCGGAAGAGGTCCTCAATCACAAACGTCAGCTCCTCAGGGAAAGCCCGGTCTGGCTCGACAAACTCCACCGGATCTATCCGCTGCTCGGCAACCACGTCGATGCCCGCAATACGGTCCACATTAGATGGCTGAAATGGCTCGGCTTCTCGATGCTCAGGGTAATTCCTGAGTTCGGTGTTGAGCGTCGGCCCTTCATCGAATTTGCAAAACTGGGAACCAACACATGTGCGTAGGTGCCGTGGGTATGGCTGTCGCTCAGTTCGCGATGGGAGCCGCAAGCTCTATCGTGGGGTACATGGGTCAACAGGCCCAGTACGAACAGCAGCAGCAGATCTACGAGAACAATAGACAGGAAGCCAACAAGGCCGCTGTCGATACCTATGCCTCAACACAGAACCGCATCCTGCAAGAACGGGCGGCGGCTTCCAACGAGGCTCAGAAGATCAACATTGATGCAGCCAAGGGCAGGGCCACGGCCTCAGTCGCGGCTGGTGAAGCTGGCGTTGCCGGTCTCTCGGTCGATGCTCTGATCTCGGATTACTATGGCCAGCAGGGACGTTACGAGCGGACGCTGTCGAACAACATGCAGATGCAAGAGGACTACCTCGTCGGAGAGATGGATGCGACCCGGGCTCAGGCCGCAGGGCGGATCAACTCCGTAGACCAAGGCACACCACCGTCGTTCCTCGACGCCGCGATCCGCATCGGGTCCTCGGCGCTGGACGGCTTCACATCTTACAACAGGAACACTAGGAGAACCTAATGGCACAAGGCCGGGTCCAAGTGCAGGACTTGCGGGGCGAGAACACCCTTCGTCCAGCTCCAATCAAATCTGATACCTTCGTGGCCCCGGCCCGCCAGTCGCCTGACAATCGTTGGGCCTCGTTGGCTCAGGCCCTGTCGGGCTTCTCCAGCTCTCTCGGGGACTTGTCGTCCACGATGAAACCATCGGAAGAGGACAAGAAGAAAGCTATTTGGGCAGCCCAGCGTCAGATGGAGGGCTTGACCAATGAGCAAACCAAGCAGTTGGCCGACAGGGGTGAGCTTCCAGTCTTCCAAGACAAGTTCGCACAACAGGCAGCCAATGCCATCGCCGGGGGCACCCGTGGCCTGACCTTCGCCAACGAGCTGAAGGATCAGATGACCAAGGAGTTCGACTGGGACACCGGAGATCCGGACGCCTTTATCACCGACCAGATGAACCAGTACCTCGCGAGCAGCGCCTACAAGGATGACCCGAACTTCGGTCAGAACTTCATGCGCAACGCGACGGGCCTCCGTGATTGGGCAGTCAAGTTCGGCCTGGAGCGGAAGTCTCAGCAGTTCGTCGAGATGAAAGGCCAGTCGGCCTATGACTATCTTAGCACCGTGTTCGACCAACAGACCAAGCTCGGGTCAGACCCCGAGAAGGTGGCCAATCTGGTCTTCTCCCAGCTCCCAGTCTTGGGCAGCAAGGGAACGCTCGGCGTCAACGAAGAGACCCTCGAAACAGAAGTTCTGAACATCGCTCGGCGTTATGCCGACACCAACCCTGAACACGCTCTGGCCCTCATCAATCGTCCCCGCAAGGGTCGCGATGGGCAGGACCGATCGTTCGCCATGGACCGTGACAAGGCTGACCAGATCGAGCAGATCAAAGCCACCGCAGCCAAGGCCATTGACCGGAACGAGGAGCAACAGGCACGGGCAGCGCTGAACAACCGCAACGTTGAGCTGTTCCGTGATGGCAATTTGGAAGGCGTGGAGGACTTCACGTTCAAGACACGGGCTGGGCGGGAGGTTACCGTCACCAAGGCTGACCAGCTCAAGGCAGCCGAGGATGAGTTCCTCCGCGCATCTCAGGACATCGCAAAGCACCGTCGCGAGGCTCCCACCGAGCAGATGTTCCGAGAGCTACGTGTGTTCCGTACCCAAGGCCAGAAGCATCCCGGCTTGGCCAAGGCTCTCTCCAATCTTTCCGATGGCGCAACTGTCGAGATGCTAGGAGATCCGGAAACCAAGGACCGGCTGATGGGGAAGCTCGATGTCTACCGAAAGCTTCGGCAGGAGAGCAAGAACTCGATCATGGCCTACACCAAGGAAGAGGACCGGAACTTTGCCGAGGCCTTTATCCAAGGGACGGATTTCCTGAACATGTCCGATGATGCGGCTCTTGAGTTCGCACTCACCACGACGAGACCTCTCGACGCCTTCGGACAGGAGCAGGTGACGAAGCTTAGGAACGAGATCGACAGTGAGCTGGGGAACCTCGCCACTCAGAAGGGTTGGTTCGGCTTTGATCACGACAGCGATCCCACCAACTTCTCCACGGTCAAGGCCAAGGTCACGCAGTTGGCTCAGAAGTTCGTCGTCGGCGGTGTTGAACCAAAGAAGGCGGTCGAGGCAGCATCCAAGGCAGTCAAGGAGAACATGACGGTCCACAATGGCACCATGCTCGATCTCAACGGGCTGGATGTTCCGGACCAATTCCCGGAGGCCGTGGACGAAGCTCTGGCCCAGTTCATCGCTGCCAACCCTAAGGTCGTCGAACGCTCAGGCTTTGAGCCCGAAGATCTAACCGTGGTCCCAGTCGGGGGTGATGTCTCCGGCGGGCGCTTCAAAATTGTGGATCGCGAGAACGTGGCCGTGGCCCTACACAATGACAGGCAGGAGGTGGCGGTGATCACGCTCAAGGACATCCGCAACATCTGGAACAAGAAGACTAAGGACGATGCCCGGGTGAAGCTCCGCGAGGACAACTTCAACAACTCCGTCCAACAGAAGGGCTTCGTGTATGCCGTCGACACTGACGGTTCCAAGGGTTGGATCGATCCGAAGAGCCGCGAGGTCTATGAGTTCCAGTACACCGAGAAGGATGACGCACCGATCTGGAAGAAGACCGGCAAGCGTTACAGCCGAGCTGTTGTTGTCGATGACAATGGCGGCACGATCTTCAAGGGCTTCGAAGCTGGGGAGAACTGGGGTCGCCTCCGTGGCTCCGATCTCAAGGCTCACCGTGAGCGCATGAAGAAGATGGGAGACGATCACGACGCCAAGGCGGCAGAGAGACGCAAGTTCTGGGGGAGCATCCTCCCGAGCATCAAGATCGGGGACAAGGTCCTCAACGATTAACCAACTCATCGGCCTCGGTTCATCCCGGGGCCTTTTTCTTTAGGAGCATTGAATGGCTGAACAGAATAGCCGAGACGCGGATGTGAGGGCGATCCTCTACGGACGGACGAACAAGGACAAAAGTCACATCGACGGGATGGACAGCGGGTTCGCAGCTAAGCTAGCGGCCATGCTACAAGACCCGACAGCCCCCAAAGGCCTCGGCATCTACTCTGGCTATCGTTCGGTCGAGCGTCAGGCTGAGCTATGGAAGGGGGCACTGGCAAAGTATGGATCGCCCGAAGCTGCCCGGAAGTGGGTCGCTCCGCCGGGTAATTCGCAGCATAACCATGGGAAGGCTGCCGACCTCGCGTTCAACGGTCAGAGCCTCAAACACGCCCCCAAGGAAGTTGTCTCGTGGGTTCACAGCAACTCCGAGAGGTACGGCCTAAAGTTCCCACTGGGCAACGAGAACTGGCACGTAGAGGACAGCAGCACCCGGGGTGGGGAACAGACCAGTGCCCCAACAACGGTCGATCTCGCACGGGAGCAGAATGCCGGAGCCGATACCTCAGTCAAACTCAAGGACATGCCGCCGATCCTCGACGAGGTGCTGGCAGCAGGTCAGAAGGGGTATGACGCTCGAAACAACCCCTTGTCTGGTGGCAACATTCCATTCAGCCAGGGCAACCCGAACAACGTTCCTCCGGAAGATCGTGAGGAGTTCACCCTCGGGCAGCTTCAGTCGGACGCATGGAATACCGAGACCACCTCCGCATGGCTATTTCAGTCTCCCTCCGAGACCGATCCGGACAACAACTGGAGCCTCACCACGAGCCGACTGGAGAGCGATCTGAAGTCTCTCGGGGCCGACGCTAAGACCTACGGCACTTGGCTGTCCAAAGCTCATTCCGAGGAGAACTATCAGGAGACCATGGACGCTGTCCGCACCGACATGGAACGGAACCGTCGCCTGACCGAGGCTGGAGTCACAGGGACGGCCCTCCGTATTGCCAATGCCATGCTCGATCCTACCGCTCTTGCGGTCGATGCTGCGGCCTCTACCGTTGCCCCTGAGCTGGTGGGCGCTCGACGTGCTGAACGTCTCCACCGCATCCTCAGTGCTGGCGTGGGCGGTGCAGCAGGGGGTCTCGCTACCGAGGCTGTCGGTTATGCCGTCAATCCCCACAAGGACGCCTCGGACATGCTCTACGGCTCAGTCTTTGGCTTTGGCGTGGGCGGTGTCGTCGGCGCTCTCACTCGCAACCCCTCGACCCTGACAGAGGCAGTTAACTTCCAACGCGCAGCCACTGTCGCCCGTCAGCAGCTTGATGGTGAATTGCCGGCGATCAGCATGGCTGGGTCTGCTGGTGCCGCTAGGGCTCCTATTGCCAAGAGCTTCCTCAATGACGAGGCTCTGGAGTTCACCATGGACAGCGACATCGAGAAGTCCGCTTTCCTCAACGCTCGGCTCGATCTCTTTGCTCAGATGGACAAGTCCCCGAACCCGCTCACCCGAGTGGCAGCAGGGCTGGTCAATGACGGCGTTGGGAAGAAGAACGGGGCCATCAATGGCATCGCAGCTTCGGAGGAGCAGCAGCGTTACTGGACCGGCTGGGCGACAAACTACATGCGGACTTACCGACCGGCTCTGGAGGAATACCGCAGCCGGAACTCGGGTGGGTGGATGGACGGGGCCAAGATCGAGGCCAAGTTCAACCGGGAGGTCTCCGAGTACATCCTCGACCGGAACCCGAGCCGTGCCGACAACTTCGATCCGGCAGTGGTGAAGATGGGCAACCGTCAGGCCGCTCTCTACGCCGAGGTCGGGGAAATGGGCTTCAACCCATACATCCGTGAAGGAATGGTCGGTGATAGTGTCAAGGGCTTCGAACGGTGGGAACGCAACCCGCACTACATGATGCGCCAATGGGATGCGAACCGGATCGTCGAGGTGACCAAGGACTACGTCGATGGCACGGTCGAGGAGCTGATCGCGGGGGCAATCCGGAAGGCTCAGGCCGACATGGACGAGGCTCTCATCGGAAGGTTGGCCAAGGGCTTCACCAGAGCAATCACGAACCGTGCCCACGGCCTCGACGATGCTGCGGTACGAGCAATGGGTGGTGAAGACGTTGAGACCCTCATGGAGGTCCTGACGCTCGAAGGCGGCCTGTCTCGGGCTGATGCGGACGCTGTCCTGCAAAGGTTCAAGAAGACCGCCGACGCTGGGGATGATGCCCGGGCAAAGCACAGGCTCCTCCTCGCTGAGAAGCACAAGCTGGAACGCCCGCTTCGCAAGGACGGGACCGTGGATGAAGAGGGGCTCAGCATCACTGACCTCATCAACATGGATGCGTCGTCGAACTTCCTGTCCTACGCCCGTCACATGTCGGGAATCATCGCCTTGTCACGCTACCGCTTCAAGGACCCGTCTTCCGGCGAACTGCTGGTCAATGGCTTCAAGAGCGATGGAGACTTCGAGCATTACAAGCAGCTCGTCCGTCGTCGTGGCGCTGAGCTGATCGGGGAGGGGAAGATGACGCGGGAACAGGTCGACAAGGACATCGACAACCTCGACATGGCCTACAGCTCGATCCGTGGCCGACCCATCAACAAGGCCGAGAATACGGACTTTGGCTGGTGGTCTCGGGCTATCCGGAAGGTAAACTTCACCCGGATCATGAACCAAGTGGGCTTCGCACAGGTCTCGGAAATCGGGGCCACAATAGGTACGCTTGGGTTTAAGGCGGCGGCTTCTCAGGTCCCGGCTGTGAGGCGGATGATGAGCCAGAGCGGAGAGACGATCCTCAAGTCCGGTCTCGCGGATGATCTCGAAGTCTGGCTTGGTACGGGAACCGAAAGGCTCCTTCACCGGAACAACTACCAGCTCGACGAAGTGACTGGCTTGGCGGAAGTCAATGCTGGCCGCTGGCGTGAGCGGGTGGATGGTGCCCTGAACAAGGCCAACAACGTGACGGCCGAAATCTCGGGTATGCGTCAGGCCAACATCATGCTCGAACGCTGGACCTCCGCGTCCATCATCCAGAAGTTCGCCAACATGGCTGCGACTGGAAAGGGCATGTCGAAGGAACGATTGGCCGACCTGGGCCTCGATCCGGAGATGACCGACCGCATCTTCAAGATGTTCAATGAACCGGGTAACATGGAGTATGCCAAGGGCTCGATCACTGGGCGCAAGGTAACCCGGGCTCACTTCGGCAACTGGGCTGACAAAGAAGCGCGTGAGGCGTTCCTATCCGCAGCCGACCGCCTGTCTCGCCAGATCATCCAGCGCAACGACATCGGCAACATGATCCCTTGGATGAGCCACCCGGCTGCCAAGATGCTCATGCAGTTCCGAACTTTCATGGTTGGTGCCTACACGAAGCAGACGCTCAAATCGCTCCACTTCCGCGACGGTACTGCCGTGGGCTCCGCTATCGGGACCATGGCAATGGCCGGGGCTGCTTACGTAGCTCAGACCAAGATCCAAGCCGTGGGCCGATCTGACCGGAAGGAATGGGAGGACAAGCGCCTCTCTTGGTCTAGCATTGGTACGGCATCCTTCGCCCGAGCTGGTGCATCGTCCGTGGTTCCTATGCTGGTCGACACTGGTCTCTACGCCATGGGACAGGACGCTCTGTTCTCCCACACCAGAACGACCGGACAGGCTTCGAACATGCTCTTCGGTAACCCCACCACTGGCGGTGTCGATGACGTGGTCGCGGCAACCCGTGCTTTGACTGGCCTCTTCGAGAACCGCGACTGGTCTCAGGAGGAAGCTCGACAAATCCAGCGGGTTCTCCCGTTCGGAAACTCTGTCCCGATCATGATGCTCCTCAATGGCATGATCTCCGACCTTCCCGACTACGCACCTCGGGATCGCGACTAAACTAAACCCGGGGAGGCTTCGGTCTCCCCTAACACTCAAAGGAACAATGGCCGCAGAAATTCGGTCCTTCGTGGTCTACCCGGCCACAGGGACACAGAAGACGTATACCTTTAGCTTCCCGTATCTGTCCCGCGATCACATCAAGGTACTGCTCGATGAAGTAGAAGTAGGGTCCTATAGCTGGACCGCAAAGAACCAGATCACGATGAACACGGCTCCCGCATCGCAGGGCAAGAAGTTCATTACGATCAAACGCAAGACACCGAACGCTTCGCTCCTATCCGAGATCTCTGATGGCTCGACCCTCCGCGCTGACGACCTCAACCGTCAGGCTATGCAAGCCATGTATGTGGCTCAGGAGGCAGCCGACGAAGCAACCCTAGCCACCACAGGAACGCTGGCTGCCCCCAAGTCCGACGCAGGACGTGTCAGTCTCGCATTCCCCACGATTGAAGCCCGAGCCAACACGGTCCTCGGCTTCGACGAGAATGGACAATTCCGCCCCTTCACCTCGGCTGACATGCCGAAGGGACCTCCGGGTGACAAGGGTCCAGTTGGGGATCAGGGTCCTCTCGGTCCCATTGGTGCAACTGGTCCTCAGGGGCCGATTGGCCCGGTAGGTCCTCGGGGTGCTGAAGGTCCTCAGGGACCTCAGGGTATCGCTGGTCCGCAGGGGCCTCAAGGCATCGCTGGTATCATGGGACCGCAGGGCTCTCAGGGTATCATGGGACCGCAGGGTCCTCAGGGTCCGGAGGGTCCTGTTGGCAAAACCTTCGATCCCGACGCCTCGGGCCTGACTGCAGATCGCTCGGCCTATGACGCTGAGCCGAAGAACTTCTCGTTCATCGATACCGAACTGGGGATCGTCTACTGGAAGCTCTCCAACGACATTGGCGCGTGGTCTACCGGGGTCACCTTTGGTCGTGGCCCTCAGGGTCTCCAAGGTCCTCAGGGACCTCAGGGCGTTGTTGGTCCGAAGGGCGACACTGGTCCTCAGGGGCCTCAGGGCATTCAGGGACCTCAGGGTATTACCGGCGAGACTGGCCCGATTGGACCGAAGGGTGAAACCGGGGGTACGGGTCCGCAGGGTCCTATGGGTCCTACCGGCCCTCAAGGATCGATTGGTCCGACCGGCCCCAAGGGTGCTGAAGGTATGAACTGGAAAGGCGCGTACTCTTCGGCCACCGCCTACGTGGTCGACGATGTGGTCTCCTATGCCGGTGCTTCATACATCTGTATCGCCGCAGGGACGAACCGAACCCCGAGCGGTCAGCCTTCGTACTGGTCGGTGGTTGCCGCCAAGGGTGATACCGGGGCTCAGGGACCGCAGGGTCCGACCGGCGCGACGGGACCTCAGGGTGCTACAGGACCTCAGGGTGCTACCGGCGCAACTGGACCTCAGGGTGCTGCCGGCGCAACTGGACCTCAGGGTCCTCAGGGTCCTGCCGGTGGGTTCGACGTCTACTCCAGCACCAACGCTAACGAGACCAACTTCCCCATTGGACACATTATCGCTGTCGCAGGGGGCATCAAGAACCGTAACTCCTCCGCAGCCATCTACCTCTACACCTCCGCAGCCAACGCCTACACCTTCGCCGCTGGCGGAGCCCAGTTGGCAGGAACTTGGCTGGCCCGTGGTTACACCGCAGGTAACGACCAGATCACACTGATGCAGCGGATCGCATAAGGAACAATCAATGACACAATTCCACCAGCTACTGTCCGTGGCTGAACAGCCGATCCCTGACCACTACTCGGTGACGATCATGGCCGATATCCTCGGTGACGGGACAAGCCACGAGGTCGTCTACGGGATCACCCCGGGCGACCAAGAGGGGATAGCCCCTGAGGTGAGAGCTGCCGTCGTCGAGTGGATCAACTACGGTCATCCGGTAGCTCCATACTCGCCTCCGACCGTGGAACAGACTCGGGCTCTCATGCCCAAGCTCACCCGTCGTCAGCTCATGCTTGCTCTGGCCACCATCGGCGTGATGGAAGAGGCCGTCGCTTCGACCATTACCGATACCGTGGATTTGATCGAGTGGAAGAACGCCTCGACCTTCGAGCGTCTCAACCCTCTGCTGAACGAAGTGGCCGACAATCTCGGCCTACCTCAGGAACAGGTCGATGGCCTTTGGAACTGGGCTCTTCAGCTTTAACTCCAACGCCTCGGGCTCCGGCCCGGGGTTCACCCCATTATCTCACACAGGAACCAAGTTTGTGGAACACACCACCACGGCAGTTGCTGCGGGAGCTGTAGCATCGCCGTTCTGGCTTCCTTGGCTACAGACTGCTTCCGAAGTCGCAGCCACCATCGCACCAATCCTCGGTCTCGTCTGGCTCATCGTCCAGATCACGACCAAGGTCTATGACACATTCTTCAAGGACAAGCCAAAGGTATGAAGACCGACAAGTCCGCTATGGACGGCCTCTTTGACAAGTTCGCTGAACTGCTGTCCGAAACCCTCGATCAGGGTAAGGCCGTAGTCGACAAGGATACCGGCGAGATCGTTCGCGTCACCCCCGATGCTGCGACCCTCAATGTCGTCCGTCAGTTCCTAAAGGATACCGGAACGGTACTCCAGCCGGGAACGCATAGCCCAGCCGTTGATAAGATCGCCAATGCCCTGCCGTTCAGCGGTGAGGAGCATGAGGAAGAACACTACCACTGACCCGACCACAGGGCCGTAGAGAGGCGTTTGTCGCTTCCGGCCCTGTCCCCCATCCAATCCCGAGAATGCTCTGAAAGCCCTGCACCGCAGGAGCCTGTGGGCATTCTACGGCCATTCCAAGGATAATGACCAAGACAACGAACGGCCTGCTTGCAGGTACGACCCTTTCTGCAGCCGACCCGCTACGCGACTTCCGCAACTTCCTCTTCGTGGTCTGGCAGCACCTCAATCTCTCGAAGCCTACCAAAGTCCAGTACGACATGGCCCGCTACCTACAGCACGGGCCGAAGCGTCTAATCATTCAGGCATTCCGTGGTGTCGGCAAGAGCTGGGTCACCTCGGCATTCGTCTGCTGGCTTCTCTACTGCAACCCGCAGCTCAACATCCTCGTCATCTCGGCATCCAAGCAACGCGCAGACGACTTCTCGACCTTTACCCTGCGCCTGATCTTCGAGATGGAGCTACTGGCTCACCTACGGCCTGGCCCCGGCCAGCGCTTCTCCAAGGTCTCGTTCGACGTGGGTCCGGCCCGAGCCTCCCATGCCCCCTCGGTCAAGTCCCTCGGTATCAACTCACAGATCGCCGGTTCCCGTGCTGACGTTCTGATCGCGGACGACATTGAGGTCGTGAATAACTCAGACACCCAGCTCAAGCGCGATGGCCTCTCCGAGAAGATCAAGGAGTTCGATGCTGTCTTGAAACCCGGTGGCCGTATCATCTACCTCGGCACCCCCCAGACCGAACAGTCGATCTACAACCTCCTGCCAGCCCGTGGCTATCAGACCCGTGTCTGGCCGTCCCGGTACCCCGACCCTGAGCGACAGGCTCGCTACGGCCCCCGCCTTGCCCCTCTGATCGCCCGTGAGCTTGATGCTGATCCGGAGCTAGTAGGACGCTCGACAGATCCCGAACGCTTCACAGAGGTCGATCTGGACGAACGTGAGCTGTCCTATGGCCGCTCTGGCTTCGCCCTGCAGTTCATGCTCGACACCAGCCTGTCCGATGAGGACAAGTTCCCGCTCAAGCTATCGGACCTGATCATCATGGGACTCAACCCGTCGAAGGGTCCATCAGAGGTCGTGTGGTCCTCGGCCCCGGATCTGATCTACGAGGAACTGCCGATGGTCGGTCTCCCCGGCGATCGCTACTACCGGCCCATGTATCTGTCCAAGGACTGGCTCGATTGGGAAGGCTCGGTCATGTTCGTCGACCCCTCCGGTCGCGGTAAGGACGAAACCTCGTGGGCTGTGGTCAAGCTGCTGCATGGCTTCCTGTTCCTGACCAAGGTTGGAGCCGTGAAGGGCGAGGGCTATTCGGATGCCACGCTGTCGCGCATCCTATCGGACGCCAAGGACCAGAAGGTAAACCTCATCCTCGTCGAACCGAACTTCGGTGACGGTATGTTCGCCCAGCTCCTCCGAGCCAAGGGTCAGATCCAGTATCCTTGCATGGTCGAGGACGCTGCTTGGTCGAAGGCCCAAAAGGAGGCCCGGATCATCGACACGCTAGAGCCTATCATGAACCAGCACAGGCTCGTGGTCTGCTCCTCGGTCATCGACTGGGACTACAACTCGACGGCCAGCTACAATCCCGACGACATCCAGCGCATGAGGCTGTTCTACCAGATGACCCGTGTCACCCGGGCTCGTGGCGCTCTCTCGCACGATGACCGTCTCGATGCCGTGGCGGGAGCTGTAGCTCACTGGGTCGAGTACATGAGCCGGAACAACAACAAGGCCGTGGAAGAGCGGAAGCAGGATCTCCTCGACGCTGAGCTAGCGCGGTTCATGGACAACGTCCTCGGTCGGTCTGGAGACCTCCCTCGGTGGTTCTAAGACACCAGACCTCGGTTAATCCCGGGGTCTGAGACCTCTGTTTGAATAGGGACCACAATAGGTACGCTGGGGGTTCAAACCCTAGTTATAGCTATGGTTCCTAACCATGGCTCCACATGATAGGATTAGGTCAAGGCTAGGACCTTGGTTCAGACCATAGCTCCACATGAGAGACTTAGGTCAAGGCCATGGGTCTGACCAAGGCAAAAGGGGAGTGAGGAGTGATCCTCCCCCTACAGAAGCTTCAAGACCCTGAGCCTGTTCCCCGGTATTAGCTCGACGAACCGCCTATGCTCCAGCATCATGATGGCATCAACGATCTCGTTCTGGGTGAAGCCTCGGTCGACCAAGGGCACACCGATATCGAACATGTCGATGGTCTCCGTCCCGAGTTCCCTCAGGAGGTTGACCAAGGCTGTCATGGTGTCTTCGTGTCGGTCCATGGTCCAGACCATAGTTCAACCCGGGAATGTTTTGGTAGAAATTTACGAACGACCCATCAGATCAAAGGCACAACTCGCGTCCCCCCGGGTACCCCCTGCGCGATGCGGGTGCGCGGTCAAGTCCTGAGCCACCCATTGTCACCTCGATTGTCACGGCCAGCTGGAAAGCCCAATGAAATCAAGGGGCTATACCAGATGTTAGATCCGTTTTGCTTGTGGTTAGGCTGTGGATGGACAGGGGATAGACCAATGATTGTTCAAGGCTGAACATATTTGGTCGTGTGTTCGTCTATCGGTGCCTTTTGCCCATAGCCGGAACCATGGCCCAAACACGGGACATGACCGGGGACAGGCTCACGGCGAATGGGGGACACACTAGGGCCAAGGATGAGACCAAGGATTAAACCATGGTTACAGGCGTGGGTGCTTGACCCTCGCTTTGCGCTCTACGGCGTTCAACCGGAGAGACCATTCCTCAGCCTCAGTCCGGGGTAGCTTCCACAGCACATAGAACGTCCCGTCGTGCTCTATCTCGGCAGGACCGCCAGTAACCGAATCTATGACGTGCCATAGTCCGTCCTCGTGCTGGCTCAGGTGATAGCGGGAGATGCTTTCCATGGTCGTGACTATAGCCGAAACCGAGGCCAGGGCGAAGGTGCTCACACGGCGCGTTCATTGGTCTGCCAAAAGGGGACCATAGCCGAAACCATGGCCAAATCAGGGGCTGGACCTACGCTAAGCCATTGACAGGACTCGTAATTTCTTGCTGGCGCACCATGCCGAAATAGGGTATTTCCTTGCAATATGGCAACCAAGCGCCTGTCGACACCTAAAGAAATAACTCTTGAATATCATTAGGTTAGAAGAAATATGCAATCGGTTCGAAAAAATATGTTTGCCAAAGTGCAAGCGATTGGTAGAACTAAATCACACCAGACGAACAACAAACGATCTGGTGGGGCCGGTCAGAGCGGCTCGGTGCAAGAGGCCTCTAGGGGCGCTTGGTTCTTTCTCATCGCTAGACGATCCATCCTCGATCCTAACCACGGCTCGACAGTGGACAGAAACAAACGACAGTCGTCCGCTGTATGCGACAAGACGACGGAACAATCAACGGAAAGCATCCTCTCAGGTGGTTACCACGGGCCTAGACCATGGTGACTACGGAACTGGACAGCAGCACAGAGACCGTCCGTCTTAACCAGCAAGCCACCGACTGTGGGGCAAGGAAACCGTGCCCTGAACAACGGGACCAACCTCGAAAGGGGACTGCCCTTGGATCAAGACCACGGCTCGACCATGCGTAATGATCCAAGGGCAATCGCTCACGCTCTATCAGTGGGTTCATATGGTTGCACTTTGGCAAACAATACAAGCCGTCCAATGAGGTCACGCCACGGTGACTTGATTGGTCCGCTTGCTGGCCGTGCTGAACGGCTAGACCACAGCCCGGACCCGGAAGGGGCGACGAGACAGCTTCAAGACTGTTGGGAGATAGATCCATGGTCACATGGTCAATCACCCTTCGCTGGAAAAAGAAAGGGGCCACGGTCTCACTCACCGTGGCCCTCATCTTCACCCTCTAGCGCAAGGGGGCCGGGTGGAGCGATCCACTCGGTTCCCACAGTCTAGCTCAACCCCAATCTGGCCTCAAGGAACAATTCGATGGCTCGGTTCAATCCGTTCACCAAAGTGAACTGCCGGTACGGCGCACCGATGGGTCGCCATGGTGACAACCCCGAAGCATTTCCCGAAACTGGGAAGCTCTATGCCCGTCATTGCGGTGGAGATGGTTACTATGACCGAGGCGGGGCCTACTGGGGTCACTCTCGGGTTTATGCTGTCTGGATACGTGGCGGCGAATACTGCGCCTATGTCGAGACGACCTCTGTACCCGCAGCCATCAAGATTGTCGATGAAGCCCGAAAGGAAGCCGCGTAATGGCCATCACCGTTCAAGAACTCGTCCAGCGAGAAGTTCACTACTGCGTCTCTTCCCTCGTTCATACCTTGGCGCAGGGCTATGGCGCACCACACCTCAACCGGGACCTTGAAACCCTCGCGGAACAGGCCTTCGAGCTTTCCAGCCCGATTGACGATTGGGAGGAAGCCGCGCGGGAAGCTGGTTATAGCGAGCACGTGGATGGCTTTATCAATGGTGGGAAACCCTGCTGGAAGTCTGACAAATTGACACCCGTTTATTGCGCAACGGCTCAAGATGCCTGTGAAGCTAACGACATCGAGCCATACCAGTGGGAAGTCTACGAGCACTGGATCGTCTCGGACTGGCTAGCAGACAAGCTCATCGCCAAGGGCGAGAAGGTTGACAAGGATTTCGGCGGAATGACCGTCTGGGCGAGGACCACAACGGGCCAGGCCATCTATATGGATAACGTCATGGAGCGGATAACCGCCGACCTCAATGGCAAACCTGCGTCCTAATACTTGCCAATCTGCAAACGATTTCACCCTGCGGCTCGGCTCTGGACCTCCAGTCGGGCCAGCCGTGGGGCCTTCCTTCGGATTTAACCATGCTTGTCTATCGCATCGAACATACGAACGGCGAGGGCGCTTTCGGCGCTGGACTTGCCCGCATCCACGACCGCAACTGCCACGATACCTATCGCCGGGCTGCATATGACCATCCTGGGCCGCGTAGTGAGTATGGGACGCCGCTCAAGTCCCTATTCGATGGCTACGGCTACTACGACTACCTCTTCGCCTGTCAAAGCAAGACACAACTGCGGTCTTGGTTCGGGTCCAGACCCGGGCGTCGGGCCATGGCGAAAGCTGGTGGCGTCATGGTCACCTACGAAGTCCCCGACGATGCCGTCGCCAAGGGCAAAACCCAAGTCGCTTTCCTTAAATCCCGGGCCACGAAGCTCTCGTCGGTTCCAGCAGACCAATGGTGAGACAATGACCACGACCACCGCCACGCTGTTAGCTGCTCTCAAGGACATAGCCGAGACCCCGAAACAGGGTGAGCCATGTCCCGATGATCCCCGATACGAACAATCATGGACGGATGAGTGCGGCAGATACGCCATCGACCGTCTGCACGACATCATTGACTTGGCCCGACGCGCTGTGACCCGGTCAGGAGATCACGCATGACCAAGGGATATTACGAAGTTCGCAAGAACGAGAAGCTTGGACACTGGCTCCTGACCCACATCGGGATGGGCTGGATGACCCCGATGGGCAAGTTCAAGAAGCGCAAGGAAGCGATCCTCCGTGCCCGGGTCTTCGCCGGTCGCCGGGGGAAGGTGGTGGTCGCATGAGCCGCAAATATCGTCCGCTCACTCAGGAAGAGACCGACGCCCTAGTCGCCTTTGCTGCGGCCCACGGTCGACGCTGGAAGGCCATCCTCAGCGAGGTCTACTGGTACAACGCCCGTCTCTGGAGCGACAGCTCGGGCAATCGGGTTGGCTCGGTCCTCCATGGCCTCCGCAACGAGTTCGGCCCGACTTGGCTCTTCGACCACTGCAAGCTGCCCAAGGCCGACCAATGACCCCAGTCGAAACCTTCGCTCACGCCCTCATGCTCATCGCCGTGGGGCTCACCCTGATCTCCGGCTTCACCGCTTGGTGGTTCGTCAAAGGACTTCCTGATGAATAACTACGACCGTCAATCCGACTGGTACCAGCGCGAGTATCGGGCCGACACTTGGCAGAACTGCGCGTCAGCAATCGCCCTGGGCCTCTTCATCTTCGGCATCTGCGCACTGATTGGGGCTCTCTGATGGGCTGCCATCCTTACCACGGTCACCGCAGAACGCGGTCCAACTTCTTCACTGCGGGGATCGCCATCGCCTTCCTGCTCATCACCATCGGCTGCATCCACGGAGCCCTCTCATGACCCCCAAGAACATGATCCACGTCGACGAGGAGTTCTTCACCAAGGACGGAGCCATCCGTTTCCTCTCGCAGTACCGCCGCAAGTTCCCCGGCTCCAAGTGGGGGACGAACATCCGCCTCCGCTTCGACCGCCTGTCCCGTCACTGGTCGGTGACCGGCCATCGCTTCCAAACCGCATAACCCAACATCTGGAGAAAGACACATGACCAACAACCCAGCATCAGCTATGGCAATCTTCGCAGCTCTCTCGGTCGGCTCTAAGTTCTGGTTCCGTGACAGCGCTACTGGTTTGAACCTTGGCCAGAAGCCGGTCGAAGCCCTCAAGATCACGGATCGCATCGCTCTCATCGTCAACGGGGAGGCGGGTTGGTACCTGCCGCGCCGCGAGATCAAGTCTGATGTCGACCTGACGGGCGTCAAGGCCAACGGCAGTGGCTTCTTCGGCTGGTACCTCGACAACAACAGCGGCCTGAGTGTCTGGACCAACGACCCGACCGTGAAGAAGACCAGAGCAAAGCGCGTAGCCACCTCGCTCATTGGTCGCCGGTTCTCGCTGATGTCCTTGCCGGAAGGGATGGAGGGTGTACTGACGGTCGGCATGAAGGGCACGATGCTCCAGACTGGAGTGGAAACCCCGAGCGTCGTCTTCGACCATCACCCGACGATCCGCTACATCCACACCAGCCACATGGGCATTCATCGGAAGCGCAAGAAGATCACCCTTGATCGTCTCCCGAAGCAGACTGCCGAGGTTCTTTCCCTGCTCAAAGCCAAGGGTTCTCTCACGGCGATTGAAGCCGGTGGCGTAATCCGCGCTCGGTCGCTCTCAAAGCGCATCAGCGAACTGAAGGAGGCAGGTGTCGAGATCGAGGCCGAGACCAAATTCGATCACACTGGCCAGCGTTACGCTCGCTATCACCTCATCCCTCAGGCGGCTTAGGAATATAATCCACAGCCTCGGGGGTGGTTGTGGGTGATAGGAAAAAAGTCCTTGCCTGTTCTAACTTTGTTCTCTATCTCTGTGGCCATTGTCTATCAGAGGTAGAGGACAGCTTCTAGTGAATCATTTTTAGTAGATGCTAATAGAAGTCACTAGGCGTATATGCCCGGCCACCGGGCGAACGACCACGGAACAGCAAACAGGAACATCATGAAACTCGAACCTGATACGCATGACGGCGTAGGGCCTGTCGTGTGCCCAATGCTTCCCTTTCTGCATGTAAGACAGAAGGTTGGGGCGCTTCTCGAACTGGTCAGACCATCGACCGTACCGCCGACCCCCGCCGAGTATGCTGGGTTCGCTGATGTCCCCTCGCTAAAGGGGTACGACACCGCCTTCGGCTTCCTTGCAAAGAACAATCCAGAGAGCCTCGACTTTCTCGATGACCCGATCACAGCGATCCTCGAAGAGTATGAGGCTCTTCTAACGCTTTGCTCAAAAAAAGGTCTCCCTTGTGCGGAGACAACCGCGCCTTCAGCCCTTAGAGAGCGCGGGTTCAACAGGACGTTCGCCTTCCCGGTTGAAATCTTGGAGGCGCACTTCCTCTAGCTTGACTTTGTCACGGCTACTCAGTCACTTGCATGATGGCAAGGTCTGATTTGTAAGACCGTTTACTCAGGGGAAATCCATGATTACCGCGACCACGGACAACAAGTCCACTCGACGCTTCATCACCGCGATAGAGCAGTTCAGAGAACTTGATCCGAATATACAGGCAACCTCGATAGTTGTCTTCATGGCCGCCGCCAGTCGCCCGGGCGCAACTGCTCGGGAACTGTCCCAAACTTCTGGGATCACCGAATACACTCTCAGCCGAACCTTAGCCGCCTTGAGCGAAACTCATCGCAACGGGCAGCCGGGTCTCGACCTGCTCACACGAAAGGAGAACCCAACCGACGCACGAAACAAGCAGATTTATCTCAAGGAGAAGGGTGTGGCTCTTTACAAGCGCATCCTTGCACTAACAGGAGACTAGAATGGCCGTAAGAAGACGTGGCAACACGTTTCAAGCCGACTTTATGATCAAGGGTAAACGATATCGCGAGACCTTTGATACCGAGAATGCAGCAAAGCGCTGGGAAATGGACACCAAGGAAGCCCTCGCGGCGGGTAAGCCAATCCCCTCAGTCAACAACGGTCGGGCCGATAGCGGCCACAAGATCAAGACCCTCCAGCAACTCTTCGAACACGTCTGCAAGACCCACTGGAAACTCAAGCGGTCCTCCGAGACCCTCATTCAGTCTGGCAAGCAGTGCGTCGACATCCTCGGCGCAAACTTCGAAGTCAGCGAGTTCTCTCGCCTCCAGTACGACCTGATCATCGCTGAACTCTCCGAGCAGGAACTCTCGAACGCCACCATCAATCGGAAACTGGCAGCCATGTCAGTCATGATCCGTGCGGCTGTTGAGATTGGAGCCCTCAACCGGGCACCCAAAGTTCCGCTTCAAGAGGAAGGCCTCGGTCGTACCCGGTTCCTAACCGTGGATGAAGAGACCAAGCTCCTCAAGCTATTCGAGAAGTGGGGAATGGACGACGTTCGTGCCTTCACGATCTTCGCGCTCGATACCGGGGGCCGACTATCGGCAATGCTGGGGCTTGGTTGGGGAGACTTCGGGGAGAAGCTCTCGACGGTGACCTACTGGAAGGACAAGAAGTCCCCACCGCGCACCCTCCCGCTGACCGAGCGGTCGAAGGACGAGCTGCGAAAGCTCAAAGAACGCTACCCGGATGAGCCCGGGCCGTTCCGAATGTTCCGGTCGAAGAACGGTGTGCTTCGTACACACTGGGATCGGGCCATGACCCATCTAAAGCTTGACGACGTGGTCATCCATACACTAAGGCACACCTGCGCCAGCCGCTTGGTACAACGGAGTGTTGATCTTCGTCGTGTCCAGCAGTGGATGGGACACCGCAGCATTCAGACTACGCTGCGCTATGCTCATCTGGCTCCGTCAGACCTTCTTGGGATGGCCGGTGTTCTGGAGCAGCATACGCAGCAACAAGCGGTTCAAGCCGTGTGACAATGCCTGTGACAACTGGTGACAGTTGTGACAACAAGGAGCGGGTGTGGCGGAATTGGTAGACGCAATGGATTTAGGTTCCATCGCCTTACGGCGTGGGGGTTCGAGTCCCTTCACCCGCACCACAAAGACATTGACACGGAGAGGTGTTTACGGGATTTAGGTTCTGGTGCCGCAAGGCGTGGGAGTTCAAGTCTCTCTACCCGCACCAGCACCGCCAGGAGTGCGGTCGGGTCAGGAATGGCCGAAGACAAGCGCTCCACGAAGCTGCGGCTGGTCTCTTTGAAGTTCCGGCGATGTGCTCACTGAAACAATGGCTGTCTGGGCACCGCCGCCACGATATGAAGGTTTAAAAATGCAGGTTACCGAAACGCTCGCTGAAGGGCTGAAGCGCGAAATCAAGGTCGTTATCCCGAAGAAGGATATGGAGGCCGAACTGAACGTTCGCCTCGCCGACGCCAAGGACAAGGTCCGCATCAACGGTTTCCGTCCGGGCAAGGTGCCCGTTGCACATCTCAAGAAGATGTACGGCAAGTCGATCATGGCCGACCTCGTCAACGAGATTGTCCGTGAACGCCCGACCAAGATCCTGTCCGAGCGCGGCGAAAAGTCGGCGACGCAGCCGTCGGTCGCCATGACCGAGGACGAAGCTGAAGCCGAAAAGATCCTGAATGCTCAGGCCGATTTCGAATTCACGCTCTCCTATGAAGTCATTCCGCCGATCGAGCTGAAGCCGACCAGCGGCCTGTCCGTCGTTCGCGAAGTGGTGGAAGTCACCGAAGAGGAAGTCACCGAGCAGATCGAAAAGATCGCCGAGAGCGCGCGCACGTTTGAGACGAAGAAGGGCAAGGCCGCCAATGGCGACCGCGTCACCATGAACTATCTCGGCAAGGTCGACGGCGAAGCCTTTGATGGCGGCGCTGCCGAGGACGCTGAACTGGTTCTCGGTTCGGGCCGTTTCATTCCCGGCTTCGAAGACCAGCTGATCGGTGTCAAGGCCGGCGACGAAAAGCAGATCTCCGTGACCTTCCCGGCTGACTATCCGGCCGCCAATCTGGCCGGCAAGGAAGCCACCTTCGATATCACCGTGAAGGAAGTCGCCGCTCCGGCCGCGATCGAAATCAACGATGAGCTTGCCTCCAAGCTCGGCATCGAATCCGTCGACCGTCTCAAGGAGATCGTCCGCGGCCAGATCGAAAGCCAGTACGGCAGCGTTACCCGCCAAAAGGTGAAGCGCCAGATTCTCGACCAGCTCGATGAACTCTATAAGTTCGACACCCCGCAGGGCCTCGTCGACGCCGAATTCGAAAACATCTGGCGTCAGATCAACACCGATCTTCAGCAGTCGGGCAAGACCTTCGAGGATGAAGACACCACCGAGGAAGATGCGCGCGTCGAATACCGCAAGCTCGCAGAGCGTCGCGTTCGCCTCGGTCTCGTTCTTTCCGAAATCGGCGAAAAGGCCGGCGTCGAAGTAACCGAAGAAGAGATGCAGCGTGCCCTTTACGCTCAGCTTCAGCAGTTCCCGGGCCAGCAGAAGGAAATCCTCGATTTCTTCCGCAACACCCCCGGCGCTTCCGCTTCGCTCCGCGCTCCTATCTTCGAAGAGAAGGTCGTGGACAAGCTGCTTTCTGAAATCAAGGTCACCGACAAGACCGTGACGAAGGAAGAGCTGATGGCCGAAGACGAGGCCGAATCTGCTGAAAAGCCGGCCAAGAAGAAGGCCGCTCCGAAGAAGGCTGCCGCCAAGGCCGAGGCTGCTGATGCTGCCGAAGGCGAAGAAGCTGCCGCTCCGAAGAAGAAGGCTGCTCCGAAGAAGAAGGCCGCTGAGGACAGCGCCGAATAAGCTTCGCATTGAATCTGTAGAAAAGCCGGGTCGGCAACGATCCGGCTTTTTTGTTGTGACAACCTCCAAAGTTCTTCGCCATGATCCGCATCGAAAACATCAGCAAGTCGAATAGTCACCGCATTCTCTTTATCGAAGCGTCGGCGGCGTTGAACCGCGGCGAAAAGATCGGACTCGTCGGCCCGAACGGCGCCGGCAAGACCACGCTCTTCCGGATGATCACCGGCCAGGAGATCCCGGACGAGGGGCAGGTCACGGTCGAAAAACACGTCACCATCGGCTATTTCAGCCAGGATGTCGGCGAAATGTCCGGACGCAGCGCTGTGACCGAGGTGATGGACGGGGCAGGGCCTGTGAGCGAGGTCGCTGCCGAGCTGCGCGAACTCGAAACGGCGATGGTCGATCCGGACCGGATGGACGAGATGGATCAGATTATCGAGCGTTATGGCGAGGTTCAGGCGCGCTACGAGGAACTCGATGGTTACGGGCTCGAGGGGCGCGCCCGCGAGGTGCTGGCCGGCTTGAGCTTTACGCAGGAGATGATGGACGGCGATGTCGGCAAGCTTTCGGGGGGTTGGAAGATGCGCGTGGCGCTTGCCCGCATCCTGCTGATGCGCCCGGATGTCATGCTGCTCGACGAACCGAGCAACCATCTTGATCTCGAGAGCCTGATCTGGCTCGAATCCTTCCTCAAGGGCTATGATGGCGCGTTGCTGATGACCTCGCACGACAGGGAGTTTATGAACCGCATCGTTACCAAGATCATCGAGATCGATGCCGGATCGCTGACCACCTATTCCGGCGACTATGCCTTTTATGAGCAGCAGCGGGCGCAAAACGAAAAGCAGCAGCAGGCCCAGTTCGAACGCCAGCAGGCCATGCTGGCCAAGGAAATCAAATTCATCGAGCGCTTCAAAGCGCGCGCCTCGCACGCGGCACAGGTGCAGAGCCGGGTCAAGAAGCTCGACAAGATCGAGCGGGTCGAGCCGCCAAAGCGCCGCCAGGCGGTGGCGTTCGAATTCCAACCGGCGCCACGTTCCGGCGAGGATGTGGTCAATCTCAAGAACGTGCATAAGAGATACGGCAGCCGGTCGATCTACGAGGGGCTGGATTTCATGGTGCGCCGCAAGGAACGCTGGTGCATCATGGGCATCAACGGCGCAGGCAAGTCGACCCTTCTGAAGCTTGTGGCCGGTTCGGCGGAGCCTGACGAGGGCAACGTCACCGTCGGCGCCAGCGTCAAGATGGGTTATTTCGCCCAGCATGCGATGGATGTGCTCGACGGAGACCTGACGGTCTTCGAATGGCTGGAGGCGGAATTTCCGCGGGCCGGGCAGGGGGCGCTGCGGACGCTCGCCGGTTGCTTCGGGTTTTCCGGCGACGACGTGGAAAAGAAGTGCCGGGTGCTTTCGGGCGGTGAAAAGGCGCGGCTGGTGATGGCGGCCATGCTTTTCGATCCGCCGAACTTCCTGGTCCTCGACGAGCCGACCAACCATCTCGACCTCGATACCAAGGAAATGCTGATCAAGGCGCTTTCGGATTACGAAGGCACGATGCTTTTCGTTTCCCACGACCGGCATTTCCTCGCCGAGCTTTCAAACCGTGTTCTCGAACTCACGCCCGAGGGCATCCACCGTTATGACGGCGGATATACGGAGTATGTCGAACGGACCGGTTACGAGGCGCCGGGCCTGAGAAGCTGAGGTGAGCAATATGCAAGACGTGCGGCGCGGGGGCTTGCGGGCCAGTTAACCGCGACTGCCGTTCGGCCTTAGCGCCGGGCTGACTTCCAGCTGTTGCCGGGGTTGATTTTGCGCCGTCTCGCTATCCTGGCTGCTGATCTTCAGCAGGGCACCGAATCCCACGATCGTCGCCAGGATGAGGGAGCCGATGATTTCATAACGAGGCATTCCGAACCGATTGGCCATGGTCGCAACTCCTAATGAAGTTACTTACGCGCACCATGGAAAAATGTTCCCGATCCCGCTCCATGGGTTGCAGCCATACGAGATGCCCCAACCTTCCTGACGATCTTTCTTGATAACCGGCCCCGGTACCTACATGCTGTGCGGAGGCGGCTCAGTGTGGAGGAGCGGTGCAACTGTTGATGCGCCCGGCCGCTGGTCACCGCCCCTTGGGAGGACAGGATGGCGACCTCTACCGTTGAATTGCGCAATGTAGCCGGGACGGAAGCAGCATTGGGATGGGCAGGCGGGCATACGGTGGTCGTCGATCGGCCCGATGGAAAGGCTGGTGGCAAGGGGCTGGGCTTTAATGGCGCCCAGCTTCTCGGCCTGGCGATCGGCGGCTGTTACTGCAACGACCTCCGGTATGCGGCACACGAAATGGATGTCGAACTGGGTGAGATCGAAGTGACGGTAACCGTCGCCCTGGATGGCTCGCCACTGTTGGCAACAGGTGCCGAGGTCGCCGTCCGTTGCGAAACCAGGGATGGATCGGACGTTCGCCTTGTCATCGACAGGGCGTGGCAGGTCTGTACCGTCGCCAATTCCCTTCGGCTCGGCATCCCGGTCAGCATTATCTCCTCGCTATAACTCTGGACGGCGCCCGCCGCGACACCAGAACCGACATCGGCGCCACTCCCTTGCTCCCGAAGGGCACTCCCCGCTTGATCCTTGCCACGCCTCCGTAATCGCGTCGCCCAAAAGGTGTAGGACGGTCTGACGGCAAGCGACGGAACTTCTTGCCTTGCAATCCAGTTATTGCGCCAGGGCATGCAGGAGGCCAGAAGATGCCGCTGCTGATCAGCTATATCATTATTCGCGTGTCGATCGGTTTTGCCCTGGGCGCTGCCACGGCATTGGCGATCCTTCTCCAGTGGTTTGTAACTGGCCCCACGACTCTTGCTGCGCTTGAGATGTGGCTGGTGATCTACGGGTTCGGCTCCGTTTTCGGGCTCGGCTATCTCGCGACATCTCTGGCGTTGGATGCCGACGACGACGGAGCCTGAGCGGCTACCCCGCCATCCGGCCGGATCCAGCACTAACCGGCCTGCTGCAGTTCAGCGGCCGCGGCATTGTCCTTTTCCGATGCGCGCTGATAGGCCTGCCGCGTCGCAAGTCTTTCAAAATATTGCTCGAACGCCGGTCGTTTTTCAATCGAACCGAACTGCAGCCCCCAACCGATCTGCGCGCCGACATAGACATCGGCAGCCGTAAAGGTCTCGCCGGCGATATAGGTATGGGCGCCGACAGCCGTTTCGAGCGTGTCCATCACATCCCGGAAGCTGCCGTAGCCGACCATTCGCTCTCGGCCCGGCGGCACTTCAAAGCCAAGCACCCTATTGCTGACGGCGGCTTCCAGCGGGCCGGCTGCGAAGAACATCCAGCGGTAATAATCGCCGCGGGCGGCCGGCGAGGGCGCCAAGCCTGCCTGTGGGAAGGCATCGGCAAGATAAGCGCAAATCGCGGCGCATTCCGTCACGACGGTTTTTCCGTGCACGACCGCCGGCACCTTGCCCATGGGATTGACCGCCTTGTAGGCCTCCCCCTTCATCGTCGTGCCGAAGTGAAGGATTTCGGCCCGATAGGGTACGCCCACTTCTTCCAGCATCCAGCGGGCAATGCGCCCCCGAGACATCGGGTTGGTATAGAGTACCAGTTCTTCCGTCATGACGTCCTCCTCTTGGTTTCCGCCAGTGCTACGGCGACTGTTTTGCGGAATCAAGTCACAGCGGTTTGCGGTACTGGATGAAGCCGGAAGCCTGGGCTATCCGATCATAGAGCCGCCGGGCGGTCGCATTGCTCTCGTGGGTCAGCCAATAAAGACGTCCGGCCTTTTTCTGCCGTGCCAGCTCGGCCACGGCCTCGATCAGCGCTTCGCCGGTGCCCCGGCCGCGCCCGCTCATCGCGACGTAGAGATCCTGAAGATAACAGGTCCAGTCCGGAAGCCAGCAGGACCGGTGGAGGATCGCATGTGCGATGCCGACCATCTTGCCGGTTTCGTCGAAGGCGCCGAAGCCATGCATTGGCTCGCCCGGGTCGAGAAGGCGAGTCCAAGTGAGCTCGTACTGGTCCTTCGACAGCACGGTTTCATAGAAACGGAGGTAGGCTTCCCAGAGCGGCTCCCATTGGACCCGGTCGGAAGGTTCGAGCGGACGGACGGTGGTTGTCATGGCTGGCTCCCCAAAAAAAACGGCAGAACTTGCGTCCTGCCGTCTGATTTCTAGCCGATCTCGCCGACTTACGCAGCCATGGCCTTCTTGAGATTCTCGTCGATCTTGTCGAGGAAGGCGGTGGTGGAGAGCCACGGCTGATCCGGACCGATCAGCAGCGCGAGGTCCTTGGTCATGAAGCCGGATTCGACGGTATCGACGCAGACCTTCTCGAGCGTCGAGGCGAATTTGGCGAGTTCGGCATTGTCGTCCAGCTTGGCGCGGTGCGCGAGGCCGCGGGTCCAGGCGAAGATCGATGCGATCGAGTTCGTCGAGGTTTCCTGGCCCTTCTGATGCTGGCGGTAATGGCGGGTGACCGTGCCGTGCGCGGCTTCGGCTTCCACCGTCTTGCCATCCGGAGTGAGCAGCACCGAGGTCATCAGGCCAAGCGAGCCGAAGCCCTGGGCAACCGTGTCGGACTGGACGTCGCCGTCATAGTTCTTGCAGGCCCAGACATAGCCGCCAGACCATTTCAGAGCGGACGCAACCATGTCGTCGATCAGGCGGTGCTCATAGGTGATGCCGATTTCGTCGAACTGCGCCTTGAATTCGTTCTGGTAGACTTCTTCGAATATATCCTTGAAGCGACCGTCATACGCCTTGAGAATGGTGTTCTTGGTCGACAGGTAGACCGGCCACTTGCGCATCAGGCCGTACATCATCGACGCGCGGGCGAATTCCCGGATCGACTCGTCCAGATTGTACATGGCCATCGCCACGCCGGCGCCCGGTGCATCGAAAACTTCCTTTTCGATGACCTGCCCGTCTTCGCCGACGAACTTGATCGTCAGTTTGCCCTTGCCGGGGAACTTGAAGTCGGTGGCGCGGTACTGGTCGCCGAAGGCGTGGCGCCCGACGACGATCGGCTGGGTCCAGCCGGGAACGAGGCGCGGGACGTTCTTGCAGATGATCGGCTCACGGAAGATGACGCCGCCCAGAATGTTGCGGATCGTGCCGTTCGGGCTCTTCCACATCTGCTTGAGGCCGAATTCCTTCACGCGCGCTTCGTCCGGCGTGATGGTGGCGCACTTGATGCCGACGCCGTGCTTCTTGATGGCGTTTGCGGCGTCAACGGTGACCTGGTCATTCGTCGCGTCGCGGTTTTCGACCGAGAGGTCATAATATTCGATGTCGAGATCGAGATAGGGAAGGATCAGCTTGTCCTTGATGAGCTGCCAGATGATGCGGGTCATCTCGTCGCCGTCGAGATCGACGACCGGGTTTGCTACCTTGATCTTTTGCATGGAATTCCTCTCGGACGTAGGAGGGATATTTCATCCCCAAAGGTGGACACCAGTGGTGTGCGCTATAGCACCGCCCGACTGGAACGCAAAGGCATTCAGCCAGTGTCATGTGGCTTTTCGCGCCAGAAATCGTCCCGCACTCCGGCTGGTGCAGGATTGTTCTTGCCAAACCACAAACCGCGTTTAATGTCCGGAAAAATCCCACTCGAACAACCGGATTCCTCCCATGCGGATCTTGCCGCTCGCTATCGCTTTTTCGCTGACCTCCATTTTGGCCATGGCGGCTGACGCCACCGATCCGGTCAAGGAGGTCATGAAAGTCACGGAGGACAATTGGAATACGGTCGACAGCGAGTGGAAGTATATTTTCGACGCAGATTCGCTGAAGCGCCTATTCAGCAAGAAGTTCCAGACAGCTTATGCGGAGGCGGCGAAGCATCCGGCCTACGAGACGGAAAACAACCAGCCGGGCGACCCTTTTGGTTATGACGTTGTGACCGCCTCGCAGGATGGCTGTCCGCTACAGGATATCAACATGACGGCGGCGCCGGGCGCCAACGGCGTTACCGATGTGACGGTGACGTTCAAGCAATGGACCTGTGTCGATGACGCCCAGATCAAGGACAGCATCAGCGAAGTCCACTTCGACGTAATCGGCGAGGATGGTAGGTCGGTCATCGATGACATCCACCGGGTGGCGGACGGCGAAAAGGATTCCGTCGTCGAGGAAATGCAGTCGATCGCCAAGGGCGAATAGTCTCGCAACCGAAGAACCGGACGCAACTGATTTGTTTCAGAGCCTGCTGTGAAGCTGCGTGTCCTGCACCGGTGGTCGCTGCTCGATGCCGCAGGCGCAGCCATAACGCCCTTGCCGATTGCATTTCAGCTGGTTATTTCCCGCCAACGATCATCGGAAGGGCATCATGTCAGGTACCAATAGCGAGCGCAAACTGATTGCCGAAGGACCGGCAATCGTGCTGGTGGAACCCCAACTCGGCGAGAACATCGGCATGGTTGCCCGCGCCATGGCGAATTTTGGCCTCGCGGAACTGCGCATCGTTAATCCGCGCGACGGCTGGCCGAGCGACAAGGCACGCTCCGCAGCCGCCAAGGCCGATCACGTGATCGACGGAACCAAGGTTTACGAGACTCTGGAGGAGGCGATCAAGGATCTCAATTTCGTCTATGCCACGACGGCCCGGGAGCGATACGGTTTCAAGCCCGTACGTTCTCCTGTCGTGGCGGCTGAGACATTGCGCACCAGGTTCAGGGCAGGGGAAAAGACCGGCATCCTCTTCGGCCGCGAGCGCTGGGGCTTGACCAATGAGGAAGTCGCGTTGGCCGATGAGATTGTCACCTTTCCCGTCAATCCGGCTTTTGCCTCTCTTAATATCGCCCAGGCGGTGCTGCTAATGTCGTATGAATGGATGAAATCCGGGCTGAACGATCTGAGCGAGACGATCTTTCAACCGGTCGAGCAGCGGCCTTCAACCAAGGAACAGGTCTTCGGTCTGTTCGAGCATCTGGAGGAGGCCCTCGATGCCCGCGGATATTTTCATCCGCCCGCGAAAAAGCCCAAAATGATCGACAATCTGCGCGCCGTCATCTCGCGGCGGGGGTTTACGGAACAGGAGATCAGTGTGTTCCGGGGCGTCATCAACTCGCTCGACCGTTTTCCGCGCCGATGGTCGAAACAAAATCGGGCAGGCGAGCCGGGAGCGGCCCTGGGGGAGGCGGCAGGGAATGACGCAGACGAATGAGTTGAAGCCTGTGCTGATGTTCGATTCGGGCATTGGTGGACTGACGGTGCTGCGCGAGGCGCGCGTGCTGATGCCGGAGCGCGGCTTTATCTATGTGGCCGATGATGCCGGGTTTCCCTACGGCGATTGGGGGGAGGCTGCGCTGAAGGAGCGGGTTATCGCGCTCTTTGCCAAGCTTCTTAAGGAATACGATCCTGAAGTTTGCGTGATCTCCTGCAACACCGCCTTTACCCTGGTTGGTGCGGATCTCCGCTCGACCTTTCCGAAGATGACCTTTGTCGGCACCGTGCCGGCGATCAAGCCTGCGGCGGAACGCACGCGCTCCGGTCTGGTCTCGGTTCTCGCGACCCCCGGCACGGTCAAGCGCGCCTATACCCGCGATCTCATCCAGTCGTTTGCCACGCAATGCCATGTGCGTCTGGTAGGTTCCCAGAATCTGGCGCGCATGGCGGAAGCCTATATCAGGGGCGAGAACATTTCCGACGAGGCGGTTATGGCGGAGATCGCTCCATGCTTCGTCGAGAAGGACAACAGCAAGACCGATATCGTCGTTCTCGCCTGTACCCATTACCCTTTCATGGCCAATGTCTTCCGGCGGCTGGCGCCCTGGCCGGTCGATTGGCTCGATCCCGCTGAAGCGATTGCAAGACAGGCTCGCCGGAAAGTGCCCCTGGTCGATGGCGCCGAACATCCCGACAGCTATGATTTCGCGGTCTTCACGTCAGGCAATCCCGATTTCGCCACCAGGCGGCTGATGCAGGGATTTGGCCTGAAGGCCTGAGCGCCATCGAGCAATGTGGCTTTTTTGTCACGAATTTTTCCTTATGATTGCAATTCGCGATTGTGTGCTTGATTGCCGGCCGATCTCGTGTATGATCTATTCATTCCGCAAAGCGAACACAGGAGGCGTGAGATGACATCCATTACCATGTTTATGCGCCTTTCTGGCGGAACGGCTATCGTGGCCTCGGTGTATTATACATCGACGCCGGCCGGCATGTGCCATCAGGCCGTATAGGCCTGTATCTCCGCCGTTTTTGGCATTTTTCCCATTGATCTGACGTGACTGATTGACGGAGCGATTTATCGCGTTTCCGTGTCCGCATCCGCACGTCTTCTTTCATCGAAGAGGACCTGGTCGCGTCATGCGCCGGGACGAAAAATCATGCGTGAATCACAATTTTTAGTTGCTGATACCCTTTCGGCTGCGGTTCATGATCTGTGCCGGGAACACGGCGTCTGGAAGACTGCCCGTGCACTGCTTCTGGCAGCCTGGAGCCGTCGCCAGACGGAAAACCAGATCTCCGATCTTTCCAATCGGATGCGCCGCGATATTGGTTTCCCGGAACTGGAGGACGAACGCGGGAATGTCCGGTTCATCCTTTGGGATATCCGGCTGTGAAAGGGCTGACACAGATCTCCGGCGGCTTTCCGCCGGAGATCTCGAGCATCTCTTACGGAGATGCCAGGCTGGGGGCTGAAATGACAATCGTCTTCCGCAAACTTGACCATGACGATATGGCGGCTGCCGCGAGCCTCCACCGTGTTTCCTTCGACGAGCGGCTGCCCTGGCTGGCCGGCCTTCATACTTTGGAGGAGGATCGTGGATACTGGCGCGGGCATCTTTTCGCGACCTGCGACATTTGGGGCGCCGAAAGGGGGAGCGCCTTGCTCGGCGTTATCGCCTTCCGCAAGGACTGGGTCGACCAGCTCTACATCCTGCCGAGTGCGCAGGGGCAGGGGATGGGTTCCCGGCTGCTGGACATCGCCAAAGAAGCCCATCCGCAACTTTTCCTCTGGACCTTCCAGCGCAATGCTACGGCCCGCCGCTTTTACGAAGCGCGCGGCTTTGTGGCGGTCGAACAGACCGATGGCACGGCCAATGAGGAAAAGGAGCCGGACATTCTCTATCATTGGCGTCGCGAAACTCGATAAACACCGCTTGCAAAGCGAAAAAATCGGTGGCTTGCTCGCCCTGTTCCATGGAGGAGTTTCGCATGTCGCTTGAACACTGGCTCGCTTTCGTTGCCGCTTCGTCCATTCTGCTTGCTATTCCCGGGCCGACGATCCTGCTTGTCATCTCCTATGCGCTGAGCCACGGCCGCAAAGTTGCGAGCGCGACGGTCGCAGGTGTCGCGCTTGGTGATTTCACCGCCATGACCGCTTCCATGCTGGGTCTCGGCGCCGTGCTTGCGACCTCTGCAACGCTCTTCACCGTACTGAAGTGGGTGGGCGCCGCCTATCTCATCTATCTCGGCATCAAGCTCTGGCGCGCGCCGGTTTCCGAACGTGCGGCGGAGGTCGATGAGACGGATGCGGCATCCGCAAAGCCGATCAGGATTTTCCTTCATACCTATGTCGTGACGGCGTTGAACCCGAAGAGCATCGTCTTCTTCGTCGCTTTCCTGCCGCAGTTCCTTGACCTCAACCGGCCGCTCTTCTTCCAGATGGCGGTCTTCGAGGTGACCTTCCTGGTTCTCGCAACGCTCAACGCCGCGCTCTACGGCCTGCTCGCTGCCATGGCCCGGAACACGATCCGCAAGCCCAAGGTCCAGCGTATCGTCAATCGCACCGGCGGCTCACTGATGATCGGCGCCGGTCTGCTTTCGGCCAGCTTCAAGCGCGCGGCGTGAGGATATTTTAAGGGAGGATAACGCATGCTGACCGGACGTTGCCATTGCGGCGAGACCGTCTTCGAGATCAACGGAGAATTGCCTCAGGCGCTGACGCGCTGCACCTGCACTTTCTGCTCCCGTCGCGGCACGCTCTATGCCTATTACGAGCCGAAGCAGGTGCGCGTCACGGCCGATTCCGAGAGCGACAGAATCTATCGCTGGAACTCGAAGCTGGTGGCGCATCATTTTTGCGGCACCTGCGGCTGCGGAACCTATAGCGACAGCCCCGATTTCCAACTCGACGGCACCTGGGACGGCAAGACGCGCCGCATTGGCGTGAATGCCAGGCTGTTCGATGATTTCGACGCCGAGGAATGGCCTCACACCGTGATCGACGGCAGGAATCTCTGGTAGGAGAGCGACATGAGCGAGATGACCATTCTAGCCTTTGCGATCGTCGCCTTCATAGGCATTGCGACGCCGGGGCCGACAGTGCTTCTGGCGCTGACCAACGGCTCCCGTTATGGATTGCGCCGGGCTTTGCCGGGCATGGCGGGCGCCATGCTTTCCGACTTCGTTCTGATCGGCGCCGTAGCATTGGGCCTGGGCGCGCTGCTTGCAGCCTCCGAATTCTGGTTTACGGTGGTCAAGTGGCTGGGTGCGTGTTATCTGGCTTTTCTGGGCATCATGCTTCTCCGCTCCAAGGGATCTCTTGACGTTACGGAAGCTGCTGCGGCGTCAGGCTCCGGCTCCTCCGCCTCCATTTTCCTCAAGAGCTTTCTCGTCGCAGTGACGAACCCCAAGGGCTACCTGTTCTTTTCGGCCTTCCTGCCGCAATTCATCGTCTCCGATGCGCCGCAGGTGCCGCAATATGCCTTGCTCGCCGTCGTCTTCGCGTTGATCGATTTCGCCGTAATGTTTGTCTACGCACTGCTCGGTTCGAAAGCGGTGCATCTTCTCAAGAAGAAGGGCGCTCTCTGGCTCGACCGGGCTTGCGGCGGCGCGCTTTTAGCGCTCGCGGGATCGCTCGCGCTCTATCGGAGGGCCGCCTCTTAAACCCTGTGCATTTTTGCACTTGTCCGGCGAAACGAATCCCGATCTCTGTTAAGGCTGGGGAGTCGCGGGCCGCTGGGTCACCGCACAGAGACGGCATACGGGGTGAGTGCATTGCAGGTTGGCATCGATATGGGAATTGTGGCCGGCGGCGCTCCGGCCAAGCTCGATATCGAGGAGCTTCTGGCCACCCGCTTGCTTGTGCAGGGTAATTCCGGCTCCGGCAAATCGCATCTTCTGCGGCGGTTGCTGGAGCAATCCGCCCCCTGGGTGCAGCAGGTGGTGATCGATCCGGAAGGTGATTTCGTCACGCTCTCGGATAAGTTTGGCCATGTGGTGGTCGACGGCGAGCGCACCGAAGCGGAACTCGCCGGCATTGCCAACCGCATTCGCCAGCACCGGGTGTCTTGTGTACTGACGCTTGAGGGCCTTGATCTGGAAGAGCAGATGCGGGCCGCCGCAGCCTTCCTCAACGGCATGTTCGATGCTGACCGCGAGTACTGGTATCCGGTCTTGGTCGTCGTCGACGAGGCCCAGATGTTTGCGCCTTCGGTCGGCGGCGACGTCTCCGAAGATGCCCGAAAGCTGTCCCTCGGTGCGATGACCAACCTGATGTGCCGCGGTCGCAAGCGCGGTCTGGCGGGCGTCATCGCTACCCAGCGCCTCGCAAAACTCGCCAAGAATGTTGCCGCGGAAGCCTCGAACTTCCTGATGGGACGAACCTTTCTAGACATCGACATGGCGCGCGCCGCCGATTTGCTCGGCATGGATCGGCGCCAGGCGGAAATGTTCCGCGACCTCCAACGCGGTAATTTTGTCGCCCTTGGTCCGGCCTTGTCCCGCCGACCGCTGCCGATCGTCATCGGCACCGTAGAGACGTCTGCCCGGTCTTCGAGCCCGAAACTGATGCCGCTGCCGGATGCGCCGCAGGATGTCGAGGATCTGATCTTCACGCCGGATCCGGAGGAATTCGTCCGCCCCGTCGTTCGAAGGGCGCCGCCGGCGCCGCGCCCGACGACGGACATATTGGCGGAGCTCTCTCGTTCGATGCCGGCTGCCTCGCCAGCGCCCCAGGAGCTACGCGCCGCCCAGCCGGATTTGTCGCCCGAAGAGCGCGAGGAGCGTCTTGCGGCGGTGCTTTCCGAGATTCTCGACGATCCGCAATCGGGCTATCGGACGGACGCGGTTCTCTATCAGGAATTTCTGGTGCGCGCCCGCATGCGGCGCCTGCCCGGACCGCCACTGTCGCTCTCCGAATTCCGCCGCCGCGTGGCCGTTGCGCGTTCGGGCGTCGACGCCGAAACGGCGGCAGGCGAGGCCTGGCGGACGGCCTTGTCGCTATCCGGCGGGGTCTCGGATGATCTTCAGGGGGTTTTCCTGATGATGGCGAAAGCAGCGATAGCGGGCGAACCGTGTCCATCGGATGCCCGTATCGCCCGCGCCTATGGCACCCATTCCGCCCGCCGCGCCCGGCGTCTGCTCGGCTATTTCGAGGAGCAGGGCCTGATCGTGACTCACACGGATTTTTCCGGAAAGCGCGTCGTTGCCTTTCCGGACCTGCAATCGGAGACCGCTCCCGGTAGCGCCGACGCGCCGGACGAGGGCGAGGCGAGGGTGGCGGCCGAATAATCCGCTAATGGATGTGGAAATGCGCTTCCACGGCGGCGGCAATGAAGGCTTGCCGCGCTTCCGTCGGTTCCGATCTTCCGTCAAGGGCATCACCGCAGACCTGTTCGGCGCGGCTGTACTGGCTGCCGTGATAAGACGGCCAAAAACAGTCGAGCACCGTCTTTGCCTGACGCACCGTTTTCACTGTTCGAGTAACGCCGGTTTCTGGGTCTTCTAGTCTGATCGGGTTGTTCCAGGCCTTCGGGCTCATGACACGATACCTCCTCTCTATATGAGATGGACCGAATATACCGGGATTCAATTGGAGTTTGGAAACAGCCTTACCGAAAGGTTACGACACTGACGCTGTTGACATTTCCAAGACATACGCCTAAAGACCCCGCCAACGCCGGGTTCAACGCCCGGTGTTTTTGTTGACATGTCCCGTGGTCTCTCCGATCGCTGTCGTGAGAAACCTGTCAGAGCTCTTAAATCAGGGCTCAGAGGAGGGCGTGTTTCCTTGATCCGGTTTGGCAACAGACCGGACTAACCGTTTGAGAAGGAAATGCGATGAGCAAGCGCGCTGCATCCAAATACAAAATCGACCGCCGCATGGGCGAAAACATCTGGGGTCGTCCGAAGTCCCCGGTCAACCGTCGTGAATACGGCCCGGGCCAGCACGGCCAGCGCCGCAAGGGCAAACTTTCCGACTTCGGCGTGCAGCTGCGCGCCAAGCAGAAGCTGAAGGGTTACTACGGCGACCTGCGCGAAAAGCAGTTCCGCGCCACCTACGACGAAGCCAACCGTCGCAAGGGCGATACCTCGGAGAACCTGATCGGTCTCCTGGAATCGCGCCTCGACGCGATCGTCTACCGCGCCAAGTTCGTTCCGACGGTCTTTGCTGCCCGTCAGTTCGTCAACCACGGCCACGTGACCGTGAACGGCGTGCGCGTCAACATCGGTTCCTACCGCTGCAAGGCCGGCGACGTCATCGAAGTTCGCCAGAAGTCGAAGCAGCTCGTTTCGGTTCTGGAATCGGTTCAGCTCGCTGAGCGCGACGTTCCGGACTACATCGAAGCCGACCATAACAAGATGGTTGCGACCTTCGTTCGCGTTCCGACGCTCTCCGACGTACCTTACGCCGTGGTCATGGAACCCCAGCTGGTCGTCGAATTTTATTCGCGTTGATCACTTGCGAAAATGGCCCCGGAAGGGGCCATTTTCATATTCAGCTGCAGAAAGCCGTCTCATTTCGAGGCGGCTTTTTTTCTTTCCGGTGTCGCGGTGTCCGCGGTCGTGGTCGCGGTGGTATCGAGCGGCTGGGCGGTTGCCACGGGAGCTTCCTTCGGCAGCTCTCCCATGCGATTCCAGGCGTCCAGACCGGCGATCTTGTAGGCTTCCGCCAGCGTCGGATAGTTGAACGTATTCTCCACGAAATATTCGACCGTGCCCTTGAGATTGAGCACGGCCTGGCCGATGTGGACGAGCTCTGTCGCACCTTCGCCAACGATATGAACGCCCAGGAGGCGGCGCGTCTTCAGCGAGAAGATCAGTTTCAATAAGCCGGTATCGAGTCCCATGATGTGGCCGCGCGAGGTCTCGCGGAAGCGAGCGATGCCGCATTCATAGGGAATGCCCCGTTCCTTCATCTCCTCTTCGGTCAGGCCGCAGGTGGAAATCTCCGGCACGGCATAGATGCCGTACGGGAAGTATTTCTGCGGTTCCTTGGCAATCGCGCCGACGGCGACGCGGGCGGCGACGCGCCCCTGTTCCATCGAGGTCGAGGCGAGGCTCGGAAAACCGACGACGTCGCCGGCCGCGTAGATACCGGGAACCTCTGTCTCGAAGGTCTCCGGGTTCACCTTCAGGCGACCGCGGCTATCGGCTTCGAGGCCGGCGGCAGCCAGCTTCAGCGTGTCGGTAGCCCCGGTGCGCCCGGCGGCATAAAGGACCATGTCGGTGGTGATCTTGCGGCCCGAATCGACCGTCACCAGCACCTTGCCGTCGTCTAGACGTTCAACCTTGTCGACCTTCTGGCCGAGGAGCAGCTTCATGTTGCGGTCGCGGAGCTGATAGGTGAAATCCTCGACGATCTCCTTGTCGATGAAGTCAAGGATGGTGGATTTCGGGTCGATGACAGTGACGGCCGTATCGAGTGCGCTGAAGATTGTTGCATATTCGATGCCGATGACACCCGCACCGATGACGACCATGGAGCGAGGCAGATCCCCGATTTCCAGAAGTTCGTCGCTGTCGAGGACCGTCTTGCCGTCGAAGGGGATGCTGTCCGGGCGAAACGGCCTGGTTCCGACGGCAAGCAGGATGCTTTTGCCCTTCACGTGGACCGTCTCGTTGTCGTCCTTGAGCACCTCCAACGTATCCGGCGCGGCGAAGCTCGCCTTGCCGCGAATGTGCTGTACCCGGTTGCGGGCAAACTGGTGTTCGAGCACTTCCACCTCGTGGTCGAGGGTGATGAGGAGGCGGCGGCGCAGGTCTTCCGCGCTGATCTCCTGTTTCACGCGATAGGCGCGCCCATAAAATCCGCGCTCGCGCCAGCCGGAGAGGTTAAGTGCGGTTTCCCGCAGGGTCTTTGAAGGAATTGTGCCGGTGTGGACCGAAACACCCCCGACACGTCGACCCTGTTCGATGACAAGGACTTTCTTGTCGAGTTTGGCGGCCTGAATGGCGGCGCGGCGCCCCGCCGGTCCGCTGCCGACGACGATGAGGTCGTATTGGTTCATGGGTGCTCCGTCTTAGAATCTCTGGAGCTGCCGCGATGCAGCAGCGATCACGAATCCTTTTGTAGCCACTTATTCTAAAGGTTTGATTGCGAGGCGTCCAAGCCTGGATTCCGGCGGTAATGCCTATAGTTTGTGCAATGCAAAAATTGCCGAAAAAATGTCTTGACGTTGCGGGCCAAATGCCGTCCTCTTGAACCAATCGTGAATTGGTACGGTAATGGTCCAAAAAAAATCAGAAGTGGCTCACGACACCTCGAGTTACGCGCTCGATCGGTTGCGGGAGCATTTTGCCACCGGAGAATTCGGCTCGGAGGGGCGCCTGCCCACTGAGCGGGCGCTGGCCGAAATGCTCGGCATCAGCCGCCGCGCGGTCCGTCGGGCACTGGAAGTGCTGGAGGGGGAGGGGCTGATTTGGCGCCGCCAGGGCTCTGGTACCTTTATCGGCGAGCGGCCCGACCGGTGGAGCGATCATGTCGGCGAGATCGTCGCCGGTACGGACTTCATGGAGATCATGGAGGTCCGGCTGAGGATCGAGCCGCAGCTTGCCCAGCTTGCCGCAATGCGCGCCAAGCCTGGCGAGATTGACCGGATGCGCAGTCTCGCCCGAAAAATTACCGAGAGCCACGATGCCGACGCAAGCGAACTGTGGGACGGCGCCTTGCACCGGCAGATCGCCCAGAGCGCCGGCAACAGACTTTTCCTGTCGATCTTCGACGTCATCAACCAGGTTCGCCAGGACGAGGCGTGGCAGGCAATCCGCGAACGCGCCCGTTCGAGCGGCAACGCGGTCAATATCTCCTTCGCCCAGCACGACGGCATCATCGACGCGATAGCGGCGCGTGACCCGGTCCGCGCAGGCGAAGCGATGCGCCAGCACCTCCTGATGCTTCAGGAGCGGCTCGTCCGGGCGACCTCGATGGAGGGGCACCCTCTTGGAGAGGCAAGTTGAATTTCAGGTCGGCGCGAGACGGCCAGCAACGAGAAACCGGCAGAAAAGCCGGGCGACTGCAAACAGGAACAGAGAAAAAGAGAGGAATAATCGCAATGAAACGACTGACAAACCTAACGGCAGCGCTGCTGGCTGGGGCGCTTTTCGCCTTTCCCGCACTGTCCGCCGAACTGCGCATCGGCCTGCAGGACGATGCCGACGTCCTCGATCCGGCCCAGTCCCGCACCTTCGTCGGCCGCATCGTCTACACGGCCATGTGCGACAAGCTGGTCGACGTATCGCCGGATCTGAAGATCGTTCCGCAGCTGGCGACCGAGTGGAAATGGTCCGCCGACGGCAAGGAGCTGACGATGAAGCTCCGCGATGGGGTGAAGTTCCATGACGGTACCGCGATGGACGCCGCCGCCGTTGTTGCCACGATCGAGCGCAACATGACCTTGCCGGAATCGCGCCGCAAGAGCGAGCTTAGCTCCGTCGCCAAGGTCGAAGCCGCTGGTCCGCTGGAGGTCAAGTTTACGCTGAAGGCGCCCGACGTTACGTTGCTCGCCCAGCTCTCCGACCGCGCAGGTATGATCGTCTCCCCGAAGACAGCCAAGGAGCTTGGCGCGAATTTCGGCTCGAAACCCGTCTGCGCCGGCCCATTCAAGTTCGTGGAGCGCGTCCAGCAGGACCGTATTGTCCTCGAAAAATTCGCCGATTACTGGGACAAGGACAAGGTTTTCGTCGACAAGGTCACCTACCTGCCGATCCCGGATACGACCGTGCGCCTTGCAAACCTTCAGTCGGGCGACCTCGACATGATCGAGCGGCTGGCGCCGACCGATGTCGCTGCCGTCAAGGGCGCCTCTGGCTTCAAGGTCGATTCCGTGGTCAACATTGGCTACATGGCGCTCTACGCGAACATCGCCAACGGCCCGCGCGCCGACAACCCGTTCGGCAAGGACAAGCGCCTGCGCCAGGCCTTCTCGCTGGCGATCGACCGCGATGCGCTGAACCAGATCGTTTATGAGGGCACCGCCGTCGGCGGCAACCAGCCGTTTCCGCCGAACAGCCCGTGGTATAACAAAGCATTGCCGGTTCCTGCCCGCGATGTGGAGAAGGCCAAGGCTTTGATCAAGGAAGCCGGTTTCGAGCGGGTACCGATCGAGATGCAGATCCCGAACAATCCGGTGGCCGCGCAGATGATGCAGATCGTCCAGTCGATGGTGGCGGAGGCCGGTTTCGACGTCAGCTTGAAATCGACGGAATTTGCGATGCTGCTGGATGAACAGACCCGCGGTAACTATCAGCTCAGCCGTTCCGACTGGTCCGGCCGCGTCGATCCCGATGGGAATATCCACCAGTTCATCACCTGCAAGGGCGGCATCAACGATACCAAATACTGCAATGCCGAAGTCGACAAGCTGCTCAACGAAGCCCGCGCGTCGACGGACGACGCGGTCCGCAAGCAGAAATACGACGCCGCGGCCAAGATCCTGAACGACGAACTGCCGGTCATCTACCTCGGCCATCAATCATGGATCTGGGCCTACAAGAACAGCGTCACCGGTTTCGTCGCGAGCCCGGACGGCATGATCCGTCTTGTGGGCGTGAAGAAGAGCTGATCCGCTTGTGCCGCGCGGAAGCTCTGCGCGGCACTTTTTCAACGCACCTTTGGAAACATGAGGGGCGGCACCATGCCTGTCTATATCGGAAAGCGTCTCCTCGTCGCGATCCCAACCCTGCTGATCATCTCCATCTTCGTCTTTTCGCTGCAGAAGCTTCTTCCCGGCGACCCGATCCTGACCATGGCAGGCGAGGAACGCGATCCGGCCGTGATCGAATTCCTGCGCGAGAAATATCGGCTGAACGATCCCGTGATCGTGCAATATTTCTATTGGCTCGGGGGCATTCTAAGTGGCGATTTCGGCATCTCGCTGCGCACCAATCAGCCGGTTCTCGAACTCATCCTGCAGAAGCTGCCGGTGACGATCCAGCTTGCGACCATGGCAATGTTTTTCGCCTTCCTGATCGGCATTCCGATCGGAATCCTCGCGGCCGTCAAGAAAAACACGACCATCGACTACATCGCCAACATCGTCGCGCTCTCGGGTTTGTCGATCCCGAATTTCTGGCTTGGTATCATGCTGATCCTGCTGATTTCAGTCCAGCTCGGCTGGCTTCCGGCCTCCGGATACGAATCGATCTTCGCTGATCCGGTGCGGTCGCTGCAGACGATGGTCATGCCGGCCTTCGTGCTCGGCAGCGCGCTGGCCGCGACGCTGATGCGGCATACGCGTTCGGCGATGGTGGGTGTGATGAGCGCCGATTATATCCGCACCGCGCGGGCAAAGGGCCTGTCGCCGCGGGAGGTGGTGCTGAGCCACAGCTTCCGCAACGCGCTTCTGCCCGTCGTCACGCTGTCGGCGCTGCTTTTTGGCGAACTGCTGGCGGGTGCCGTTCTGACCGAACAGATTTTCACCATTCCCGGCTTCGGCAAGCTGATCGTCGATGCCGTCTTCAACAGGGACTATGCGGTGGTGCAGGGCGTGGTGCTGTGTACGGCAGTCGGCTTCATCCTGATGAATCTCATTGCCGATGTGCTTTATGTCCTGCTCAATCCGCGCTTGAGGGCAACGCTATGACGACGATCGATCAAGCCCCGCCCGTCCTGGTGGCCAAGCGTGAACACAGCCGCGCCTGGCGGAAGATGAAGAAAAACAAGAGCGCGCTCGTCGGCGCGGTGATCATTCTCTTCTTCACCGCCCTTGCCGTGACCGCCCCGATCCTGCCGATCATCGATCCACTGGCGACGAGTTGGTCGGCGATCCGCAAGGCACCGTCTGCCATGTACTGGCTCGGCACCGACGACCTTGGCCGCGATATCCTCTCCCGCATGATCTGGGGCGCCCAGGCTTCCCTGATGGCGGGCGTCTTTTCGGTCGCGATTTCGGTCTGTATCGGCGTACCGTTCGGACTGGTCGCGGGATATTTCGGCGGCTGGGTGGATATGGTGATCTCACGCGTCACCGAGGCGCTGCTCGCCATGCCCTTCCTGATCATGGCGATCGCGCTGGCCGCCTTCCTCGGCCCGAGCTTGATGAATGCCATGATCGCGATCGGGCTTTCCGCCATGCCGATTTTCGTCCGGTTGACGCGCGGGCAGGTACTGGCGGTGAAGACCGAGGACTACGTTGAAGGCGCCCGTGCGGTCGGTTTGAACCATCTGGAAATCATGCTTCGTTACATCCTGCCGAACGTCATGGCCCCCATCATCGTGCAGGCGACGTTGACGATCGCTACGGCGATTATCGCCGAGGCGAGCCTTTCTTTCCTTGGCCTCGGTCAGCAGCCACCGGCTCCTTCGTGGGGCTCGATGCTGAACGTTGCCAAGAATTTCCTGAACCAGGCTCCCTGGATGGCCATGTGGCCGGGTGCCGCGATCTTCCTCGTCGTCATCGGCTTCAACCTGCTGGGCGATGGCCTGCGTGACGCGCTCGACCCGCGCGAAGCCTAATCTAGAAGGAATTCCGAGAATGACCGAATTCACCACCAGACCCGAAATCCTTGGCACGTTCGGTGTCGTCACCTCCACCCATTGGATAGCGTCGGCCGTCGGCATGGCGATCCTCGAAAAGGGCGGCAACGCCTTCGATGCGGCGGTTGCAACCGGTTTCGTGCTGCAGATCGTCGAACCGCATCTCTGCGGGCCGGGCGGCGATATGCCAGCCGTCTTCTACTCGAAGAAGAAGGACAAGGTCGAAGTCATCTGTGCGCAAGGAACTGCGCCTGCCGGCGCGACGATCGAGCATTATACGTCCGAGGGACTGAAGCTCATTCCCGGCGATGGTCTGCTGGCAACCGTCATCCCCGGTGCCTTCGACGGCTGGATGCTGATGTTGCGCGACTATGGCACGATGAGCATCCGAGAGGTCCTGGAACCGGCGATCTATTATGCCGAGCAGGGCCATCCGGTGCTTGCCCGCGTATCCGCCACCATCAAGGGACTTGCGGGCTTCTTCGAGAAGGAATGGCCGACATCCTATGCCACCTGGCTGCCGGGCGGCGCAGCGCCGGAACCGCAGAGCAATTTCAGGAACCCGGTGCTTGCCGATACCTGGAAGCGCGTCGTCGCGGAGGCCGAAGCGAAAACCGGGCGCGAGAACCAGATCGAGGCGGCGCGAGATGCCTTCTACCGCGGCTTTGTGGCGGAGGCGATCGACGCTTACGTCCGCACAGCCGAGGTGATGGATGCGAGCGGCGCGCGGCACAAAGGCGTGCTGACCGCGGACGACATGGCGAATTGGCGCGCTACTGTCGAGGCACCGCAGACCTACGACTACCACGACTGGACCGTCGCCAAAACGCCCGCCTGGGGGCAGGGGCCGGTGCTTCTGCAGTCCTTGGCGCTGTTGAAGGGCTTCGATCTTTCGGCGATGGATCCGGCCGGTCCTGATTTTGTGCATGTGGTCGTCGAAGCGATGAAGCTCGCCTATGCCGATCGTGAAGTCTATTACGGCGACCCGGAATTCGCGCAGATTCCGACGGAATACCTGCTCTCGGAAAGCTATAATGCCGAGCGTCGCAAGCTGATCGGCGGGCAGGCTTCGCTTGAACTGCGGCCGGGCCGTGTGCCGGGTTACGACAACCAGTTCGACCTTACCATGGCGATGCTGGCGGACGTGAGCGGCAAGGGTGCGGTCTATGAACCCACCATGTCGCACCTGACCGAGAAGCGCGGCGACACGGTGCATATCGACGTCATCGACCGCTGGGGCAACATGGTCTCGACCACGCCGTCCGGCGGCTGGCTGCAATCGTCGCCGATCGTGCCGGGTCTCGGTTTTGCCCTGAACTCGCGCGCCCAGATGTTCTGGCTCAAGGAAGGGCTGCCAACGTCGCTGGCACCGGGCAAGCGTCCTCGCACCACGCTCACCCCGTCTCTGGCGCTGCATCAGGGCCGACCGACGCTGGTCTTCGGCACGCCGGGCGGTGATCAGCAGGACCAGTGGCAGCTGCCGTTCTTCCTGCGTTATGTCCACCACAAGCCGAACCTGCAGGCGGCGATCGACATGCCGCTTTTCCACACCACGCATTTTCCGGGATCGTTCTATCCGCGTACCAGCGAGCCGGGCAACATCATGGTGGAAAGCAATATCGGTGCCGAGGTTCTCGAGGAGTTGCGCCGCCGCGGCCATCAGGTCGCCGTTGCCGATCCGTGGAGCGTCGGTCGCCTGACGGCGGCGCGCCGCGATGCGGGCGGCCTCATGCGGGCGGCGGCAACACCGCGCCTCATGCAGGCTTATGCGGTGGGGAGATAGGTCTATGACATGGTCGATCGTCGCGCGTGACACGCAAACCGGTCATCTGGGAATAGCCGTCGCCAGCCGCTTCTTTGCTGTCGGCTGCGCGGTGCCGCATATCAAGGGCAGAGTGGGTGCCGTCGCAACCCAGGCCTTCGTCAGCCCGCTCTACGGCACGGATGGCTTGAAACTTCTGGAAGAGGGCAGAAGCCCGCAGGAAATCATCGAGACGCTGACTGCCCGAGATGATGGTCGCCGTCAGCGCCAGTTCCACCTGATCGACGCCGCCGGTCGTAACGCGGCCTATACCGGCGAGTTCTGCATCGACTGGGCCGGCCACCTGGTGGAGGACAACGTCTCCGTTGCCGGCAACATGCTGACCGGGCCAGAGGTAATCGCCGAGACGTTGCGCGTCTACAAGGAAAAGTCGGCCGAGAGCGCGCCGCTTACCGAACGTCTGCTCGCGGCCATGGATGCCGGAGAGGCCGCCGGCGGCGACAAGCGCGGCAGGCAGTCCGCCGCCATGGTGATCTACCGCGACCAGGATTATCCCTGGCTGCGCATCAACGCCGATGACCATTCCGATCCGCTCAAAGAATTGCGCCGGCTTTATGCCGTCGCGCAGGAGCGGTTCCTGCATGTCGCCGAAACGATGCCGACCCGCGAAAACCCGCATGGCATGATCGACCGGCGTGTCATCGATCAGAAGATAGCCGCGCTGGAAGCCGCCCGTGAGGCGGAAGGCCGTCCATCCGCCTCCTTTGCAACACCCTGGAAACCCCAATGAGGGAGGCGGTCATGAGCGAAGCACCAGTCCTTTCAGTCAAGAATCTCAACACGTCCTTCCTGGTCGATGGCGAATGGAAGAACGTCGTGCGCGACGTCTCCTTCGACGTATATCCCGGCGAGACGGTCGCAATTGTCGGCGAGAGCGGCTCCGGCAAGAGCGTCACATCGCTGTCGATCATGCGTCTGTTGGCTGCCAACACCAGCCATATCGAAGGCAGGATCATGCTCTCCGGCAGAAACCTCCTGTCGATATCGGAAAAGGAGATGCGCGGTATACGCGGTAACGATGCATCGATGATCTTTCAGGAGCCAATGACCTCGCTCAACCCGATCTTCACAATCGGAAGGCAAATCTCCGAGGTGCTGACCCGCCACAAGGGATTGTCGAAAGCGCAAGCGCGTGCTGAAACCGTGCGGCTGCTTGAAAAAGTCCGCATCCCGAATGCCGGCGCCCGGTTCGACGACTATCCGCACCAGTTCTCCGGGGGCATGCGCCAGCGCGTCATGATCGCCATGGCGCTGGCGTCGAAGCCGAAGCTGCTGATCGCCGACGAACCGACCACCGCGCTCGATGTCACCATCCAGGGACAGATCCTGGATCTGATCAAGCTGTTGCAGGAGGAGGAGGGCATGTCGGTGCTCTTCGTGACCCATGACATGGGTGTGGTCGCCGAGATCGCCGATCGCACCATCGTCATGTATCGCGGGGAGGCGGTCGAGAGCGGCCCGACGGAAGAGATCTTCCATCGCGGCAATCATCCCTATACGCGAGCGCTTCTCTCCGCCGTGCCCCGGCTCGGTTCCATGCAGAACCGCAGGTGGCCGACACGGTTTCCGGTTGTGGATGTGAAGACAGGCGAGGTGGCAGAGCCTTCAGAAATTGCCGGCACGGTCGCCAAGGGCAGGACGCCGGTTCTTGCGGTGAAGAATCTCGTCACACGCTTCCCCGTCCGTTCAGGACTGTTCGCCCGCCAGACTGGCGCGGTGCATGCGGTCGAGAACATTTCTTTCGATCTGTTTCAGGGTGAGACCTTGTCACTGGTCGGTGAATCCGGCTGCGGTAAGTCGACGACCGGCCGTTCGATCATGCGGTTGATCGAGCCGACCGGCGGCGACGTGGCACTCGACGGTTATGACGTCCTGCGCCTCGATCAGACCGGCCTGCGCAATATGCGCAAGACCATCCAGATGATCTTCCAGGATCCGTTCTCGTCGCTCAACCCGCGCATGACGGTCGGCGCCGCAATTTCCGAGCCCTTCGTCAAGCACAAGCTCGGCAATGCAAAGGAGGCCAAGGAAAAGACCGCCGACCTGTTGCGGAAGGTCGGCCTGTCGCCCGATATGGCAGGCCGCTACCCGCATGAGTTCTCCGGTGGCCAGCGGCAACGTATTGCCATCGCTCGTGCTCTGTCGCTCGACCCGAAGGTGATCGTCGCCGACGAGAGCGTTTCGGCGCTCGACGTGTCGATCAAGGCGCAGGTCTGCAACCTGCTCCTCGACCTGCAGCAGAGCCTGAACCTGGCTTTCCTCTTCATCAGCCACGACATGGCGGTGGTCGAGCGTGTAAGCCACCGGGTGGCGGTCATGTATCTTGGCGAGATCGTCGAGATCGGCCCGCGTGCTGCTGTCTTCGACAACCCGCAGCATCCCTATACGAAAAAGCTGATGGCGGCGGTGCCGGTGCCCGATCCTTCACGCCGTGGCATCCGGCGCGGAATTTCAAACGACGAGCTGAAAAGCCCCGTCAGGTCGATCGGTTATCAACCACCGAAAAGGCAGTATCGCGAGGTTTCCGATGGGCATCTCGTGCAGGTTGCGTGACGGCTGCAGAGCTAGATCAGCCTGAGGCCCTTGAGGCTGACATGCCCGTCCTTGCCGACGATGATGTGGTCATGCACCGTGATGCCGAGTGGTTTTGCGGTATCGATGATCGTTTTCGTCATGTCGATATCGGCGCGCGACGGCGTCGGGTCGCCGCTCGGATGGTTGTGGACGAGGATGATTGCGGTGGCGGAAAGCTCCAGCGCACGCCGCACCACCTCACGTGGATAGACCGGCGTATGGTCGACCGTCCCCTGGCCCTGCACCTCGTCTGCAATCAGCGCATTGCGCTTGTCGAGGAACAGGATGCGGAACTGCTCGCGGGACTCGTAGGCCATCGCGGCGTGGCAATAGTCGATGACCGATGACCAGGAGGAAAGCACCTGCTTTCCGCGCAACTCGCTTTTCAGCATGCGCTGGCCGACGGTCGCGACGAGCTTGAGGTCGAGCGCCACCGCTTCGCCGACGCCTTTGACCTCCTGCAGCAGCGCCGCCGGAGCGCCGAAGACGCCTGCGAGGGTGCCGAAGCGGTCGAGCAGAGCCTTGGCGATCGGCTTGGTGTCGCGCCGGGGGATCAGCCGGAAGAGCAGCAGTTCAAGGATTTCGTAGTCGGCCAGCGCCGTGTCGCCATGGTCCCGGTATTTTGTTCGGAGCCGCTCGCGATGGCCATGGTAATGGGCAGCCGGCTCGTCCTTCAGGGCGGGTGAGGATTTCTTAAGCGCCTTTGGTTTGGAAAGCTGCTCGGCAAAAAAACCACGCTCGTCTTCAAGAAGGGACTGCTGATCGTCCGGAGGAGCCGAGCGGTTTGCCATGACTACCTCGATAGTGGTGGCAGGCCCGGTCGGTCCAGCCCGCCGGGCGAGAGGGTGAATATCTCGCATCCCGTCGCCGTCACGCCGACGGCGTGTTCGTATTGCGCTGACAGCGACCGGTCCCGCGTGACCGCCGTCCAGCCGTCGGAAAGCACCTTCACATGCGGCTTCCCGAGGTTGATCATCGGTTCGATGGTGAAGATCATCCCTTCCTTCATCTCCGGACCTTCATCGGCCCGTCCATAATGAAGGATATTCGGCGAGTCATGGAAAAGCCGGCCGACACCATGGCCGCAGAAATCGCGCACCACCGAGCAGCGCTCCGCTTCCGCATAGGTCTGGATCGCTTCGCCGATGGCGCCGGTGCGGGCGCCGGGGCGGACGGCCGCGATGCCGCGCAACAGGCATTCGTAGGTGACTTCCAAGAGCCGTTCCGCAGCGCGTTTGATCTGGCCCACCGGATACATGCGGCTCGAATCCCCGTGCCAGCCGTCAAGGATATAGGTGACGTCGATATTGACGATGTCGCCTTCCCGCAGCGGCTTGTCGTCCGGCATGCCGTGGCAGACGACATGGTTGATCGAGGTACAGACGGAATATTTATAGCCGCGATAATTCAGGGTCGCCGGAAGCGCGCCGTGATCCATGCCGAACTCGAAGACGAAGCGGTCGATCGCCTGGGTGGTGACGCCGGGTTGGACAATCGCCGCAAGCTCGTCCAGGCAGCGCGCCGTGAGCAGGCAGGCTTTGCGCATGCCGGCAAAGTCTTCCGGTGAGTAGAGCCGGATCGCGCCCGTATTCTTCAAAGGGGCGGAAACCGCCTCGATGTAGTTGACCATTGTTCTTCTCTCGCAATTTCTCCGTTCATAAAGCAGCCGCACCCGGTTCGTCTATCGGAACCAGCCCAACAGGCACGATTTCTTCGGGCGAAACGCTGCATCGGAGGGCATAGGCCTCGACACCCCGGGCTTTGGCGCGTTCGAAGGCAAGCGCATAAAGCGGGTCGAGATCTGAGCAGATGCGAAAACGCAGGCAGTCGTTTCGCTGGATAAGGTAGATCATCACCGCCCGGTGACCGGCTTCCGCCATGTCGCCGAGCTCTTCGAGATGCTTGGCGCCGCGTTGCGTGACGGTATCCGGAAACTCGGCCAGTCCGGCCACGCGACTGAAATGAACGTTCTTTACCTCGACGTAGGCATTCGGAAGGCCAGAGCCGGAAAGCAGGAAATCGATGCGCGAGTTTCGCCCGTAGCGCTGTTCGCGCTGGATCGTCTCGTAAGGCAAAAGGCTTGGCACCAGGCCGCCGCGGATCGCTTCCTCGGCGAGCCGGTTCGGCAGTCCGGTATTGATGCCGACCATTTCGCCTTCCACCTCGATCATCTCGAACATGTGGCGGTATTTGCGCGTCGGGCTGTCGTGCAAAGAGACCCAGATCGTCGAGCCGGGCGCCGTCAGTCCCCTCATTGAGCCCGTATTCGGGCAGGAGCCGGTGAAGGGGATGCCGTCCTCGGAAATGGCGTCGAAGAGGAAGCGTTTGTAGCGCTGCGACAGCGTCGCGGGAACAAGCGGGGGATCAAAACGCATCGCCAGGATTGTTCAGACGCGGGCGAGCACGTAGGTGCCGGGAGCATCGGCGATCGCATTCAGGGCAGAGCCGCCGGGCTTGCGTGCCGGAACCCGTTTGTCGTCCTTGGCCTCGATCCATGCGTGCCAGTGCGGCCACCAGGAGCCCTTGGTCTCTTTGGCCTCGGCGGCCCAGTCCTCGTAATTTCCCTTCGCCTTGCCGCCCGTCCAATACTGATACTTCTGTTTGTCCGGCGGGTTCACGACACCGGCGATATGACCGGAACCGCTCAACACGAAATCAACAGGCCCGCCGAACAGCGATGAGCCCAGGAAAACGGATTTCGGCGGTGCGATATGATCCTCGCGGGTAGCCAGATTATAGACCGGAACCTTGACATCCTTCAGCGAGATCACCTTGCCGCCAAGCGTCATTTCGCCTTTGCTGAGAGTGTTGTTCAGGTAGCAGTTTCGCAGATAATAGGCGTGATTGGCCGCCGCCATGCGGGTGGAGTCGGAGTTCCAGTAGAGCAGGTCGAAAGGCGCCGGTTCCTGGCCCTTGAGGTAATTGTTGACGACATAGGGCCAGATGAGTTCCGAAGCGCGCAGCATGTTGAAGGCGCTCGCCATCCTCGACCCTTCGAGGTAGCCGTCGGCCTTCATCTGCTTTTCGATCGCCGCAAGCTGCTCTTCGTCCACGAATACTTTGAGGTCGCCCGCATGGGTGAAGTCGACCTGGGTGGTGAGGAAGGTCGCCGAGGCAATCCGGCGGTTCTTTTCCTTGGCGTGGTAGGCGAGGGTCGCCGCAAGCAGGGTGCCGCCGACGCAATAGCCGATCGCGTTGACCTGGCGTTCGCCCGTCGCTTTCTCGACCGTTTCAAGCGCGAAATCGATCCCTTCGCGCATATAGGACTCCCAGTCCTTCGTGGCGTGCCGCTCGTCCGGGTTGACCCAGGAGATCACGAAGACGGTGTGCCCTTGCTCGACGCACCACTTGATGAAGCTCTTCTGCGGATTGAGGTCGAGGATGTAGAACTTGTTGATCCACGGCGGGCAGATGAGCAGCGGCCGCTTTAACACCGTGTCTGTGGTCGGCTCGTACTGAATGATCTCACAGACCTCGCTCTGGGCGATCACCTTGCCGGGTGTGAGCGCAAGATTGCGACCGATCGCAAACTGGGTGGCGTCGGTGTGGCGTAGCCGCAGTTCGCCACGCCCGGCGGCGATATCTTCGGCAAGCATCTTCATGCCGGCGACCAGATTGGCGCCGCTGGTTGCCACGGTCTCCCGGTAGACTTCCGGATTGGTGAGAGCGAAATTGACGGGCGAAAGCGCAGCCGTGATCTGCTTCACATAAAAGGCAGCCTTGTGTCTGGTGAAGTCGTCCAGCCCATCCGCCTCATCGACCAGTTTTTCCGCCCAGGACGCAGTGAGGAGATAGACCTGCCGAAGGAAAGCGAAAAAGGGGTTTTTCACCCAGTCCGGGTCGGAGAAGCGCTTGTCTTTCGGCAGCGTCTCCGGTTCCATCGGCTGGCCTGAAAACTGGCTCAGGGTGCGCATCCATATGCCCATGTAACTGGAGAAAAGAAGCGTCTGGGCCTCCAGCGTCCGCTTCGGGTCTGAGATCCAGTACTCGATCACCTTGGAGAGCGTCTTCACGAGGTCGGTCATCGGATCGGCGACCGAATCGACGATTTCTCCCCGTTCGCGGGGAGCGAGCCATTCGGAAGCCGCCTTGCCGAGATTTTCCAACGCGCGGGCAACATTCATTGCGAGCGCCTGCGGATCCTTGACCATGTAGGCCTCGACCGATTTGGGATCGAAACCCGGGAAATCGCGGCTGGTCTCGGCCTTGTCCTCGATCTTCTCCCCCACGTGCGGCCTCCCACTGGTTGTCGTTTGTTTTCGTTTGTACATTGTGCCTGAAAGCGAATACAAGTGCCAGCGATCGCTGCTATCGGGCAGATGTTGCCGGCGCGGAAACTGGGTTAGGGAAATGGAAAAACTGAGGCATCGGGTTATAGGCTTACCGCTTTTTCTGGGTCTTGGCGCGTTGCCTTTCGTGCTTGCCGGCTGCAACAGCAACACCTTTGCTCTTGACGACGGCATTCCGAATACTCCGCCGCCAGCCGTCATAGCGCAATCAAAGACGTCGCCGCCGCCCGGTCCCTTGACCAAGAGGAATACCGGCACCTATCCGACCTTCGACCCGACGCTGACGGCCGCGGCCGAGCAGATCGAAGATGAGGACTATCAGAAGGCGGAGCCCCGTCTGGCCGCCCTTGCCCGCGCCCGCAAGGCAGGCGCGATTTCCGAGGCCGAGTATCAGCGGCGTGTTGCCGAATACCGCAAGCTGGCTGCCGAGCACGGCAAGGACGCGCTGGCAAATATCGCCAATTAGCGCTTGCGTTTCGGGCCGTTTGGCCGCAAAGCACAAATCGCCTAAGATGCGCCATGAAGCGGGATAAAGACGCCTGTTTCGCATCTACCTTGGGGAGACACATGGAAGAGTTTCATAAAGTCCGGCGCCTGCCGCCATACGTTTTCGAACAGGTCAACCGTTTGAAGGCGAGCGCGCGAGCGGGCGGGGCGGACATTATCGATCTCGGCATGGGCAACCCCGACCTCCCGACGCCGAAGGCGATCGTCGACAAGCTCTGCGAAGTGGTCCAGGACCCTCGCACCCATCGGTATTCGTCGTCCAAGGGTATTCCCGGTCTGCGCCGCGCACAGGCCGCCTATTATGCGCGCCGTTTCGGGGTCAAGCTGAACCCGGATACGCAGGTCGTGGCGACGCTCGGCTCGAAGGAAGGCTTTGCCAACATGGCGCAGGCGATCACCGCGCCCGGCGACGTGATTCTCTGCCCGAACCCGACTTATCCGATCCACGCCTTCGGCTTCCTGATGGCCGGCGGCGTGATCCGCTCGATGTCGGTGGAACCGGACGAGACATTTTTTCCGCCGCTCGAACGTGCAGTACGGCATTCGATCCCGAAGCCGCTGGCGCTGATCCTCAATTATCCGTCCAATCCGACGGCTCATGTCGCTTCCCTGGATTTCTACAAGGATGTGATCAGCTTTGCGAAGAAGCACGATATCATCGTGCTTTCCGATCTTGCCTATTCGGAAATCTATTTCGAAGGTGAACCGCCGCCGTCCGTGCTGCAGGTGCCAGGTGCAATCGATATCGCCGTCGAATTCACGTCGATGTCGAAGACGTTCTCGATGCCGGGCTGGCGCATGGGCTTCGCCGTCGGCAACGAGCGCCTGATCGCTGCGCTGACCCGCGTGAAGTCCTATCTCGACTACGGTGCCTTCACGCCGATCCAGGTGGCCGCGACCCATGCGCTGAATGGCGACGGCTCGGATATCGCAGAGGTCCGCAATATCTACAAGCGGCGCCGCGACGTCATGGTCGACAGCTTCGGCAAGGCCGGTTTCGAAGTGCCGCCGCCTGCGGCGACCATGTTTGCCTGGGCGAAGATCCCGGAGAAGTTCCGCCATCTCGGTTCGCTGGAGTTTTCGAAGCTTCTCGTCGAAAAGGCGGACGTGGCCGTAGCGCCGGGAATTGGTTTCGGCGAGCAGGGCGATGATTACGTCCGCCTGGCGCTCGTCGAAAACGAGCACCGCATTCGACAGGCGGCGCGTAGCATCAAGAAATTCCTTTCGACGGCCGACGACACGATGCATAACGTGATTTCGCTCAACACGCGCCGCTGATCCAATTGAATTTCCAGTGGCCCAGGCGGGCCACTTATTCCCAAGCAGTCAGGAAGAAAAGCCATGGCAGATGCCCTTAAAGTCGGCATTGCGGGCCTCGGCACCGTGGGTGCCTCGCTCGTCCGGATCATCCAGAACCGTGCGAACGAACTCGCCGTCACGTGCGGCCGTGCAATTGAGATCACAGCGGTAACGGCTCGCGACAGGTCGCGGGATCGCGGCATCGACATCTCGGGCATCGCCTGGTTCGATACGCCGGAAATGCTGGCCGCCGAAGCGGATATCGACGTCTTTGTAGAACTGATAGGTGGGGCGCAAGGTGCAGCCGCAAATTCGGTTCGCACGGCGCTGGAGCGGGGTCTCCATGTGGTGACGGCCAACAAGGCGCTTTTGGCGGCCTCCGGTGTCGAGCTCGCGGCGATTGCGGAGGAAAAGAGCGTTCTCCTGAATTTCGAGGCGGCTGTCGCCGGCGGCATCCCGGTTATCAAGGCGCTTCGCGAGTCCTTGACGGGCAACACCGTCTCGCGCGTCTACGGCATCATGAACGGCACCTGCAACTACATCCTCACCCGGATGGAGAAGGAGGGGCTTTCTTTTGCCGATTGCCTGAAGGAGGCGCAGCGGCTGGGATATGCGGAGGCCGATCCTTCCTTCGACATTGAAGGCAACGATACCGCTCACAAGCTGGCGATCCTGACGACGCTCGCCTTCGGGACGAAGATCGCAGCCGATGAGATCTATCTGGAGGGTATCACCAATATCTCGACCGAGGACATTCACGCTGCGGCCGATCTTGGATACCGGATCAAGCTTCTCGGCGTCGCCCAGAAAACCGATAGCGGCATTGAGCAGCGGGTGCATCCCACCATGGTGCCGTATGATACCGTGATTGCCCAGGTGGACGGCGTAACCAACGCGGTGGCGATCGAGTCCGACATTCTCGGCGAATTGCTGATGGTCGGCCCCGGCGCTGGCGGCAACGCAACGGCCTCTTCAGTCCTTGGCGATATTGCCGATATCGCCAAAAGCCAGCCGGGCGCCCAGCGGGTTCCCGTCCTTGGCACGCCGGCGGCCGCATTGGCGCCCTACCGTCGCGCCCAGATGCGCAGCCACGAAGGCGGCTATTTCATCCGCCTAACCGTTGCGGATCGTACTGGAGTCTTTGCAAGCATCGCAGCACGCATGGCGGAGAACAACATTTCGCTCGAATCGATCATGCAGCGCGCCAAGCCGGATGCGTCCGACGACACGTCCAAGACCATTATCCTCGTCACGCATGCGACCACGGAGGATTCTGTCCGGAAGGCCGTCGATGCGATCAAGGCCGAGAGTTATCTGGCCGGGGAACCGCAGGTGATTCGGATCGAACGGCCGAAAGCGTTCTGAGATGGATGCACGACGGGAGCAAAGCGTCGCGTAGCCTGATCGGGCGCATGCCAGGGATCACGACAGCGGCGGCGCTCTTGTCCCGGTTCTGAAGGACCGGGACGCCCGCACGAACAGCAATCCGTTCACGCTCCTCGCAAATCGATTCCGATTTCGGTTGGAATGCGGTAGAAACGGTCAATGACCAGATTTATCTCCGCGCTTTCCTCGGCGGCGGAAACGGTTGATCCCGTGCCGCGCGCATTCCTTGGCGTCGAACGCTCCGCAAGCGACCAGCGCTGGATGTCGCGTCTCGACCAGGCAGCGCAAAACCGCGCCCTCGCCATCGCACAGATCCACGGCATTCCCGACCTCGTCGCTCGCGTACTGGCGGGACGCGGCGTTTCCCTCGACGATGCACCGGCGTTCCTGGACCCGACGATCCGCTCGCTGATGCCCGAGCCCTACACGCTGACTGATTGCGAAAAGGCGGTTGGCCGTATTGCCGAGGCGATCGCGAAGCGCCAGAAGGTCGCGATCTTCGGAGACTACGACGTCGACGGTGCGGCGTCCTCCGCGCTGCTTTACCGCTTTCTGCGGCATTTCGGCGTCGAGGCCGAGATCTATATTCCTGATCGTATTTTCGAGGGCTACGGACCGAATCCGGCAGCGATCCGCCAACTGATCGCCAATGGCGCGGGACTGATCGTCACGGTCGATTGCGGATCCACCAGTTTCGACGCACTGGCCGCGGCGCGCGAAGAGGGCTGCGACGTGGTCGTCATCGACCACCATCAACTCGGCCATGAGTTGCCGCCCTGTCTGGCGCTCGTTAATCCCAATCGCGAGGATGACCTGTCGGGCCAAGGGCATCTCTGCGCCGCGGGCGTCGTCTTCATGGTGCTTGTCGCGGCGGCTCGGCATTTGCGGCAACTGGGTGATTCTCGTGCCAAATCGCTTGATCTGCTCGGCTGGCTGGACATCGTGGCACTTGCCACTGTCTGCGATGTGGTGCCGCTGAAGGGACTCAATCGCGCCTATGTGGTCAAGGGCCTGATTGCAGCGCGCCACATGGACAATGCAGGGCTTGCCGCACTTTTTCGCAAGGCGGGGCTCGGCGGGCCGGTGACGCCCTATCATTTTGGCTTCCTGATCGGCCCGCGCATCAATGCCGGCGGACGCATCGGCGATGCAGCGCTTGGAAGCCGGCTTCTGACGCTCGACGATGCGATCGAGGCAGAAGAGATCGCCGGTAGGCTGGACGACCTGAACCGCGAGCGGCAAGCCATGGAAGCGGCCATGCTGGCCGAAGCGGAAGCGGAGGTACTAGCGGAATACGGGACAGGCGAGGGCGCCTGCGTCATCGTCACCGCGCGTGAGAACTGGCATCCCGGTATCGTCGGCCTGATCGCCGCGCGGCTGAAGGAAAAGTTCAAGCGGCCAGCCTTCGCGATTGCCTTTGATCCCTCCGGCAAGGGTACGGGTTCCGGCCGCTCGATCAACGGTTTCGACATGGGCCGGATGGTGCGGGCCGCAGTCGAAGCCGGGCTCTTGATGAAGGGCGGCGGTCACGCCATGGCCGCAGGCCTGACGGTCGAGCGGGTCAATCTCGGCCGCCTGCGGGCGTTCTTCGAGGAGACGGCCGGTGAAGCCGTGCCTTCGTTGGTTGCCAATCATGTGCTGAAGATCGACGGGGCCTTGTCGGCCTCAGGGGCGACATTGGAGCTCTTCGATCTTCTCGAACAGGCAGGCCCCTATGGATCAGGCCATCCCCAGCCGATCTTCGCAATCCCGGCGCATAGACTGAAGGACGCGCGTCTCGTTGGTACGGCGCATATCAAGGTGACGCTGGAAGCGGCGGATGGGACGCGTCTGGAGGGTATCGCCTTCCGCGCGGCCGAAACGCCGCTTGGCAATATGCTCCTCAATTCCCGCGGATCGCAGATACACGCCGCCGGTTGCCTTAGCGCGGATCACTGGCAGGGCAATCGTCGAATCCAGCTCCGTCTTCTCGATGCAGTGAAGGCTGCTTGAGAGGCACTCTTCCGGATTGTGGAGAGAAGGAAGTGGCACGCCCTAGGGGAGTCGAACCCCTCTTCCCAGAATGAAAATCTGGTGTCCTAACCGATAGACGAAGGGCGCCTGCGCTTCGTGGTGGCGCCCTTATAGAGAGGTGTTTTCTTTCCCGCAAGCGCAAATTTCATGTTTTTGCACATCGCAAACGCGAAAAACCATGGTGTGCAAAATGCACCCGCGAGATGGGTCAGAATACATAAAGAACAATGACTTAGGGAAAAAGAAATGGCACGCCCTAGGGGAGTCGAACCCCTCTTCCCAGAATGAAAATCTGGTGTCCTAACCGATAGACGAAGGGCGCCTGCGCTTCGTGGTGGCGCCCTTATAGAGAGGGGATTTCTTTCCCGCAAGCGCCAAAATCATCTTTTTTGCAAAAAAATGACAGCTGCTTGTGGATTCGGTCCTTCTCCGAAAAACCGTAAGAATCAGCAGCTTACCGAATTTCCTTGTTCGTCGGCGCTGCAAGCTGCCGCCGGTGCCGTCTGCTGCAGGCTGTAGACGCTGGAAGCCACGGCGTTGAAGTTGCGCCTTGGCAGTTCTGCTGGGACGGGACCGCTTGCAGATGGTTCGGTCGAGGGTGCCGGCGGATTGGTGGAAAAGATCGTGCCGCTGCCGGCGCGTACCCCGGTCGGCTGCGTGACGAGGCCTGCTATGGAGGTTGGTTGACTGGGCGCCGGCGGAAAGGCGCCCTCGGCCCCGGGGAGGACCGTGGCAGCCTCTGGCGCGGATTGGGCGGCTTGCGCCTCTTGACCGGCGGCCTTGGAGATCGCCGGATCGACATAAAGGTTCGAGGCCGTGGCGCCGCCCTTGGCAAGAATTCCCTTGGCGCTGGCCGGGCTGGCAGGTTGAACCTGCGGCCCATCGGCATCGGCGGTTTTCTTCATCGTGTTGCAGCCGGCCAGCGTCAGCGCACCCAGGCACGTGGCTGCCGCCAGCATCGCCCAGCGGATGTTTGAAGCAAATTTGGTTGTCGGCAAAGGTTGCCCCATCGGCTCTTTCGCGCGCATCATGCCGCGAATCATATGTTCGAGCATCTCTGCGAATCAGGACGGGGGCAAGCGGCGCGACGGCATGTTGCCGTCGCGAGGTCAGCTTGGGACAAGCTTGCATTTCGGCTGGCGCGGCGGCATGAGCGCCGCGCCACGATTGTTACCAGGCGCCGGTATTCGGCATCGATGCCCAGGGTTCGGCGACGGGCAGGCTCTCGCCCTTCTGAAGAAGTTCGATCGATATGCCGTCGGGCGAACGGATAAAGGCCATGCGGCCTTCACGCGGGGGACGGTTGATGGTGATGCCGCTGTCCTGCAGATGTTTGCAGAGGTCGTAGATATTGTCGACCTCATAGGCAAGGTGACCGAAATTGCGTCCGCCTGTATAATCCTCCGTGTCCCAGTTGTAGGTGAGCTCGAGACAAGGGGCCTGGTTCTGTTTGGCGGCGTCAACGTCGTCGCGGGCTGCGAGGAAGACCAGCGTGAAGCGGCCCTTCTCGTTTTCGATGCGGCGGATTTCATCCAGTCCGAATACGGTTTTGTAGAAATGAAGCGAAGCATCCAGGTCTTTGACCCGAACCATGGTATGAAGATAGCGCATTAAGACGTCTCCCTCGGGTAAACACCGAAGGGATATGGCGCAGACGCCAGCCTGGAGCAAGCCACCTTCAATAGACATCAGGGTGGATAAAGCCGAGACGGGGGCTTGCGCTGTAGGGTTAGCGGGATGTTAATCTACTCGCTAAGAATCAGTTAAAACCGTCATGTCGTAACGCGTAATCTGAGGGGCCGGAAGGATATGGCAGACAGGATGTCATCGAAGGGCGTTGCCGGTTTCGAGGAGCTTTCGGGTGAGCCGGTTGAGCTGATCGAGATCACCGGTGTCGTCAAATGGTTCGACGTGGCCAAGGGGTTCGGCTTCATCGTTCCGGACAATGGCATGCAGGACGTTCTCTTGCATGTCACGTGCCTGAGGCGTGACGGATACCAGACGATCCTGGAGGGTACACGGATTGTGGCGATGATCCAGAAGCGGGATCGCGGCTACCAGGCCTTCCGTATCCTTTCCATGGATCAGTCGACGGCCGTCCACCCTTCCCAGCTTCCGCCGGTCCGAACCCATGTGCAGGTGACGCCCACCAGCGGCCTTGAACGCGCACTGGTCAAATGGTTCAACCGCACCAAGGGTTTCGGCTTTTTGACGCGGGGCGAGGGGACAGAGGATATTTTCGTGCACATGGAAACGCTCCGCCGCTTCGGCCTGACGGAGCTGCGCCCAGGCCAGGTGGTGCTGGTGCGCTTCGGACCTGGCGACAAGGGGTTGATGGCGGCCGAGATCCACCCCGACAATCCTAATCCCGTGAGCCGGTCGCACTGATGCGTTCGCCGTTGCCGATCCTGTTCAAAAGCGCCCTTGGGGCGCTTTTTCTGCTCCTGGCGACCATGGTTATGGCGCAGGAAGTCTCGTTTTCTCGCGATGAACTGTCGATCAGAACGGCCGCCGGTAAGACCCATGAATTCTCGGTGGAGCTTGCCGTAACGGATGCACAGCGCGCGCAGGGCCTGATGTTCCGCAAGACCATGCCTCCGGACCACGGCATGTTGTTCGATTTCGGCGAGGCCCGCCCGGTTGCGATGTGGATGGAGAATACCATCCTGCCGCTCGACATGCTGTTCATTCAGGGCGACGGCACCATTTCTCACATCCGGGAGAACGCTGTTCCCTATTCTCGGGACGTCATCGATTCGCGCGGTTCGGTAAAATTCGTGCTGGAACTGAATGGCGGCCGTGCGCGATCTCTCGGCATCAAGGCCGGCGATAAGGTCATCAGCCGGCGCATCGGCAACCGTTAGCGATTTCTCCGCATCTTTTCTGTTTGGCTAGGCGAACTTATCTATTTTTGGTGTTGCGGCACAAATGGGAACCGTGTATCTCGCAACCAACGTAGAACGGAGTGTAGCGCAGTCTGGTAGCGCATCTGGTTTGGGACCAGAGGGTCGGGAGTTCGAATCTCTCCACTCCGACCACGCTTTCAGGCGAGGCTCCACATCCGGTCCGGTCCATGGAGCGTTTCAGGAATGTCTGCCAAGATTTATCGCCCGGCAAAAACCGCCATGCAATCCGGCAAGGCCAAGACCCATCTCTGGGTGTTGGAATTCGACCAGGAACAGCCGCGCCGAATCGACCCCATTCTGGGCTATACCTCTTCCGGAGATATGAAGCAGCAGGTGCGCCTGACCTTCGAGAGCCAGGAACAGGCTGAGGCTTATGCAAAGCGTGAAGGCATTCCTTACCGCATCATCAAGCCGAAGGAAGCCGCCAGGCAGATCGTCTCCTACACGGACAATTTCCGCTTCAACCGTCTCCAGCCCTGGACCCATTGATCCTGCCGCTGGTCGATCCAGTGCCGGCAGCCAGGACATCGATTGGCCCCTTAGCTCAACTGGATAGAGCAACTGCCTTCTAAGCAGTAGGTCGCAGGTTCGAGTCCTGCAGGGGTCGCCACCTATCTTTTTTTCCATACCGGAGATGGGGTATTCGGCTTTCGCCTCATCTTCCACGGTGATGCAGGAGGTGCTGCGCTTCGAGCTGATGATAAAACGTGGTCTGTCCAAACAGCCACAAGCATCAGGAAAGGAAGCGC
>Ga0268294_1049_pt1 | contig 69281 bp, 61 predicted proteins | sample MetS3V5B_FD_191342 | JGI IMG/M metagenome (GOLD analysis project Ga0268294, IMG submission 191342) | Soil microbial communities from Anza Borrego Desert, Southern California, United States - Methylocaldum S3-V5B | ecosystem: Environmental > Terrestrial > Soil > Desert | place: USA: California...
GCGACATCGTCATCGGCGATCGGGTGGTCAACGACCTCGATCCCAAGGACCGGGACATCGCAATGGTGTTCCAGAATTACGCGCTCTATCCGCAGAAATCGGTCTACAAAAATCTGGCGTTCCCGCTGCAGATGCGCAGGCTGCCAAAAGAAGAGATCGACAGGAAGGTCAGGGAAGCAGCACGAGTGCTCGACATGACCGAGCTGCTCGAACGCAAGCCGCGGGAACTTTCGGGCGGGCAACAACAGCGCGTGGCGCTAGGCCGCGCCCTCGTTCGCGATCCATCGGTATTCCTGATGGATGAACCGCTCTCCAACCTCGACGCGAAGCTGCGCGTGCAGATGCGGTCGGAAATCAAGCGTTTTCATCAGGACCTCAAGGCGACGATCATTTATGTGACGCACGACCAGCTCGAAGCCGTAACCATGGCCGACAGGATGGCAGTGATGAACGGCGGCTACCTGCAGCAATACGATTCACCCGCGCAAGTCTTTGCCCACCCGGTGAACATGTTCGTCGCCAGCTTCGTCGGCAGTCCGGCGATGAGCCTTGTTCCGCTGGAGGCATCGACGGCAAACGGCAAGTCCGTGTTGACCAGCGCGGAGGGCTGGAGCCTCGAGCTCTCGCCACACAACGCCCAGAAGGTCGCGAAGGCAAAAACCAGGAAAATCGTGCTCGGCGCACGTCACTCGACGATCAAGCTGCACAAGAGTGCGGTGCCAGGAAGCATCCCTGCCAAGGCCTACACGGTGGAGCCGACAGGAGACGTCACTTTCGTACAGGCGTTCCTGTCCGGCGCTCTCGTCAACATCAGCATGCCGCCGACCATTGCCGTCGCGCCCGATGAGCAGATCTGGCTCGAGTTCGACCAGGAGCGGATGCATCTGTTCGACGGCGAAACAGAAATGGCCCTCAAGGCCCACTGAGACAGAGCGGATGCGTGAACGAGGGCGTGGATGACTACGAAATTCAAAATAACCGCTATCAGGCCCTATCCTGTATGGGTGGGGACACGCAACCAGATGCTCGTCAAGGTCGAGACCGACCAGGGCATCTTCGGCTGGGGCGAGAGCGGCTTGAGCGGTCGCGAGAAGGCGGTTGTCGGCGCGATCGAGCACTATCGCGAGTTTCTCATCGGCCGCGATCCGATGCAGATTGGTCGGATCTGGCAAGAAAGTTATCGCAGCCAATATTTCGAAGGCGGGCGTGTTCTCCAGGCGGCGATTTCCGCCATCGACATTGCCCTTCACGACATCAAGGGCAAGGCGCTGGGGGTTCCCGTTTACGAACTGCTGGGCGGCAAGCAGCGTGACCGCGTTCCCACCTTCGCTTCGACCGGTGACGAGGCCGAGGGCGAAGTTGCCATCGAACGGGCCCGCGAGCTGCGCGCACAGGGGTGGCAGGCGATCCGCTTCTTCCCTATCGGGCAAAGCAGCAGGGATATCTTTGAGCCGCGCGAGTCGATCGGCGCTACTGCAGCCATGTTAAACAAGGCACGCAAGGCGCTGGGCGAGGAGGTCGTGCTCGGCGTCGACTATCATCATCGGCTGTCGGTGGCGGAGGCGGCGAGCTTTTGCAACAAACTCGACCGTGGCGTGCTTGATTTCCTCGAAGAACCGATACGAGACGAGACGCCGGAGGCCTATGAATCCCTGCGCAAGATGACCGACATCCCCTTCGCGATCGGCGAGGAATTTGCCAGCAAGTGGCAGTTCCTGCCCTATATCGAGCGCGGCATTCATCAGTTCAACCGGCTTGATGTCTGCAATGTCGGCGGGCTCACCGAAGCCATGAAGGTCGCTGGCTGGAGCGAGGCGCATTACGTGGATCTGATGCCGCACAATCCCCTAGGCCCAGTCTGCACGGCCGCAACCATCCATCTCGCCGCCGCGGTGCCGAATTTCGCCTGGCTCGAGACCAGGGCACCCGAAACCAAGCTGGGTTTCGACAATTCCGACTTCTTCCCCGTGCAGCCACGGCTCGATGGTCCCGACTACCCCGTCAGCGATCTGCCGGGGCTCGGCGTCGAGGTCAACGAAGAGGCGGTCAAGGCGGAGAGCTTTCGTTTCTGGGAGGCGCCTCACCTGAGGCGCCGCGACGGTTCCGTTACGAACTGGTAGTTTCATCCATCGGAGTCTCAAATGACGCATATTCCAGACATTACGCGGCCGCCCAAGGACCTGATCGACGCGCTGAAGGACATCGGCGCCGCGACGGTTGCCGGCACGCTTGGCCATATGGGCTTCCGTAATCCGCACATGGTCGGTCCCGTGCCGCAGAACCATGGGAAGTCGATCGTCGGGCCGGCGCTGACGCTCCAGTTCCTGCCGCAGCGACCGGACCTCTTCACCGAGGGCGAATATGCCGATCCGGAGACGCAGTTGCACCGGCATGTGCTCTATCACGCGCAGGAGGGCGACGTGGTCGTGGTCGATGCGCGCGGCGACATGAGTTCGGGCGTATTCGGCGATATGATGTCGACGTATTTCAAGGGCAGAGGCGGCGCCGGCATCGTCATCGACGGGTGCATGCGCGATCGGCCCAATGTGGAGAAGCTGGATCTCCCCTTATGGCTGCGCGGCTGGACGCCCAATTATCATGTCCAGACCAGCATCTACCCCAATGCCGTCAACGTTCCGATCGCCTGCGGCGGTGTCACTGTCATCCCCGGCGACATCATCGTCGCCGACGATGATGGGGTAGTGGTGCTTCCAGTGGCAATGGCGTCGCAGGTAATCAAGGAGTCGCAAAAGCATCACGAATGGGAGGAGTTCTCGCGAGCGAAGCTTATGGAGGGGGGGTCGTTGCAGCGCTATTATCCGCTGCATAACGATGCGCAAGGAGAATACGAAGAGTGGCGCAAGACAAACCGCCTGGGAACAATTTAGCCGATGAATTACCCTGGGCGGGCGTCGGATTTCTAGGACCCAACAATCGAACGCCACCCTCAGTCCTTGGCCGCCTTAATCGAAACGAAATCATCTGCGTTGGACGGCTGGGAGTTCAACCGGCATGGATTGCCAGCAGATCGGCGTAGGCTGTCTGATTACTCGCCAGCACCGGATGGCCCTGCAACAGGGCTTCTCCCTCAGCGGGGAAAGGGAGATGGCTTCCACCGGCTTCCTTGACGAGGCAATAGCCGGCCATGCAATCCCAGGCGCGCATGTAGGGCTCGTAGTATCCGACAAGCCGGCCCGCGGCCACATAGGCCAGCATCAGGGCACCGGAGCCGTTCCGGATGAAATTTCCGCCTTTGCCGAGCAAGGCGGAGACAATCGCACCTACCCGTTCCGGGGTGACATAGGTGTTGCAGCCAATGCCGGTCATGCCGTTTTGCAAAGTTCTTGACGGATCGAGGCTGAGCGTCTTGTCGTTCAGGCTCGCGCCCGCGCCTGCTGCTGCTGCGTAGAGTTCATCATCGCATGGAACATGGATTACGCCGATCACCGGCACACCGCGGTGCAGAACTGCGATCGACACGCACCATGTCGGCATGCCATTGACGAACGGCGCCGTCCCGTCAATCGGATCGACCACCCACATCAATCCCGACTGTCCTTCCTGGTAACCGCCTTCCTCGCCCAAAAATCCGTCTGCCCCAAAGGCTTCCGCCACGCGCTGTCGTATGAGCGTCTCGACATTGCGATCGGCAATGGACACGACGTCCTGCAGATCCCGCTTCGTCTCGATCACGAGCGTCTCGCGCCGGTTGAAGTAATCGAGCGCCATAGCGCCCGCCTCACGTGCAATCGCTTTGGCGAGAGCGAAGCGCTTATCAAGTCCGGTTTCTTGCAACGTCATGCTGGTATTCCTTGAATGGTTCTGGTCGTTGACTGTTTAAGAGGTCGATGCCGTCAGCTTGCGAGGCCGGGGTGAGACAGCAAAGGTGACTAGGAGGATCGTTGCCGATGTTCGTCAGGGTTGCGCATCGAGCTGCCGCCTACCGTGGTCTCGCATTGCGGCTCGTGGAGAGCGAAGCTGTTTACATCAATGACGCTCATTCCCGCCCGTCGAGCTGCTTCAATTCCTTGCTCGCTGTCTTCGAACACGACACATCGGTTTGGTTCAATTCCCAACAAAGCGGCCGCCTTCAGGAACAGGTCCGGCGCCGGCTTTGGATTAGCCACATCATCTATCGTGACCACCTCGCTGAAATACTCCCGTAGACGAGTTCCTTGTAACGTGGCTGTAACGATTTCTCGGGAACCACCAGAGGCAACGGCCATCGGAAGCACGCCAGCCAGCCGGCGAACGGTTGCGGCAACCACGCGAACTTCGCGCACATTGTGTACATTCCGGAGAAAGCGCGATCGCATCGTGGCAATGACGCATTCGCGATCGAGCACAACGTCGAATTCTCGTTCGAAGGCATCCATGAGAACCGCTTCAGACATCCCCGCACGCGCCAAGTACCAGGCATGGCTCATCAGCTTGCCGGAAAGTGAAAAGCCGGAGGCCCATGCGTCCGCATAGACAGGGGGAGTGTGCACGAGCGTGCCGTCGCAATCGAAAATGACAGCCTCGAAATTATTCTCGAGCGATAGAATATCAATCATACTTGCTCCTTCGAACGCATTGGCTCAGGGGCTCTTAGGCGCTGATAAGAGCGATGCCGCGGCCGCGGAAGCCTAATGTGGCTTCGGACTCGGCAGGGAGGATACGGTCAACGGCATGGTCAACGATGAAGAGCGTGCCGACCTCCGTTTCGACCTCGTATTCGACATGGTCTCCAAGATAGGCCGAATGCAGAATGCGGCCGGCGAGCCCCTGCCCGCGCCCCTCCAACAGCGAGACAGCGCTCGGGCGGACGGCGAGGCTTGCTGCACCAGGCTTCGCCCTGCCCGCGGGCACCCGATGCAGGAATCCGCCGATACGGATTTCTGCGTCGGCGCCATCGATGCCGAGCACGTCGCACGGGATCACATTGGCTTCCCCCATGAAATCGGCGATGAAAGAGGAAGCGGGCGATTCATAAAGCTCGCGCGGGGCTCCCGACTGGGCAATCTGCCCGTCCTTCATGACAATGATGCGATCCGAGACGGCGAGCGCCTCGTCCTGATCATGCGTAACATAGACGGCGGTGAAACCGAGGCGCTGCTGGAGTTCGCGGATTTCCGTGCGCACCCGGCGGCGCAGGCGGGCATCGAGGTTGGAGAGAGGCTCATCGAGCAGAAGCACCTGCGGCTCCAGTACGAGCGCACGAGCCACCGCGACGCGCTGCTGCTGTCCGCCGGAGAGTTCGGCCGGCAGACGCTGTCCCATGCCGGCCAGGCCAACGAGCGCCAGCCCCTCCTCCGCCTTCTCCCGCGCTTGCCTGCGGGACAGGCCGGAAGATTCGAGGCCATAAGCGACGTTCTCAAGCGAGCTCATGTGCGGAAAGAGTGCATAGGACTGGAAAACCATGGAAACGTCGCGCTCGTTGGCCGGCAGCATGGTGACGTCCTTGCCGCCGATGAGGATTCTCCCCGCCGTCGGATGTTCAAGACCGGCGAGCATCCGCAGGGTCGTCGTCTTGCCGCAGCCCGAGGGGCCAAGCAGGGTGACGAGCGTTCCGGGCTCGATGGTGAGCGAGAGGTCGGGAATGGCGGTGAAGGCGCCGAAGGTCTTTTTCACGTTCTGGAAGACCACGGAACCGGCTTTCTGGGTAATCATGCGGTTTTCTCCTGACGAAGAGTGGCGGACGGGGTAATGCCGGCGACGCGGTTTTCGCGCCGAAGCCGCCGTTCGCCAACAAGAAGCTGGAAGCCGGTGATGACGGCGACCATGACGACGATGAGCATGGAGGAGTAGGCGATTGCCACCCCGTATTCACCGTTTTCGACGAGGCCGACGATGTAGGAGGTCGCCATGTTGTATTCGGCGCTGACGAGGAAAATGACGGCGCTGATGGAGGTGATGGCGCGCACGAAGGAATAGACCAGCGCCGCCGTGATTGCAGGCCGCAGGAGCGGCAGTATGATCTTGCGGATCGTGCGGAAGCTGTTGGCGCGTAACGTCAGCGAGGCTTCGTCCAGGCTCTTGTCGAGCTGGCTCATCGCCGCAATGCCGCCGCGCACGCCAACCGGCATGTTGCGGAATACGAAGCAGGCGATCAGGATCAGTGCCGAGCCGGTCATTTCGAGCGGCGGCAGGTTGAACGCCATAATGTAGCTGACGCCGATGACCGTGCCGGGAATGGCAAAGCTCATCATCAGAGCGAATTCGAAGGCGTTCTTGCCGGCAAACTTCTGGCGCACGATGATATAGGCTGTCAGCAAGCCGACGATCGCCGTCAACGGTGCAGAGATCAGCGCGATCTCCATCGTTGTCCAGAACGAGTTCCAGGCGACGCCCGTCCAGACAAATCCGTTGTCGAAGCTGATCGAGAAGGCCTTGGCGTAGTGGTCGAGGGTTAGGGAATTGTCGAGGCCCCAGGTCTTAACGAAGCCGCCAACGAGGATCATTCCGTAGATGACGAGCGTGAAGAGGCCCCACGGGATGACGAGAGCGTGTACGCCGATCGAGACACCGCGCGGCAGGGCGATGTGGGCACCGCTGTCACCCTTGCCCGTGACCGTCGCGAAATTCTTGCCGGAAAGCCAGAAACGCTGGGCAAGGAAGGCAGACAGAGTAAAGGCAAGCAGCACCATGGCGAGTACGGCGGCGCGCGAGGGATCGTTCTGCGAACCAACGACCGCGAAGAAGATTTCCGTCGAGAGCACGCCATGGCTGCCGCCGAGCACCAGCGGATTGCCGAAATCGGCCATGCTCTCGATGAAGCCGATGAGAAAGGCGTTGGCGAGGCCCGGCTTCATCAGCGGCAGCGAAACGCGCCAGAAGGTGCGCCAACGGCCGGCCCGCAGCGTCTGCGAAGCCTCCTCCATCGACGGGCTGACGCCCTCGACGACGCCGATCAGCACGAGGAAGGAAATCGGCGTGAAGGACAGCACCTGCGCGATCCAGATGCCGGTGAGGCCGTAAAGCCAGCGGCCGGGCTCGATGGCGAAGAGGTTGGACAGGCCCTGCGTGATGACGCCGGCACGGCCGAAGAGCAGGGTCAGCGCAAGACCGATGACGAAGGGCGGCGTGATGATCGGCAGGATGGTCAGGAGGCGCAGGCCCTTCTTATAGGGAAAGCGCGTACGGGTGGCGACGAGCGCGAAGGCAAGGCCGAGCAGTGTTGAACCGAGGCCGGTCATGATGGCAAGCCAGAGCGTGCGCCAGGCGACGCCGCAGCGCGCGCCACCGGTCAGGCAGCCGAGGCTCCAGATGCCGGAATCCTGCACGTTGCGGGTGAAGTTATCCGGATTGAACGAGCCGTCGAAATCCTGCACCGCACCGATGAACATGCTGCCGATCGGGTAGAAGACGAAGACGATGACGAGGAAGACGAGGAGCGAGATCGCACTGACGACGAAGGCATCTCCCTTCATCACACCACGCTCGGCAAGACCGAAGGCAAAGAGCAGCACGAAGGAGATGGCGGAAAGGACAGCACCGGCGCCCATCGCCGGCTGGCCGTCGGACAATGGCCCGAACAGCGTCCCGCTGATAGTCCATGTCCAGCCGGTAAGGCCGATGGCGAGGCCCTGGAACGCGAGGAACAGAATGCCCAGCGCGCCTACCCAAGCCAGAACGACGCCCCGGCGCATCGGATCTCCCATACCGCGGGCAGCACCGGCGATGAGGAGGAGCAGGACGGCACCGGCAAGCCAGAGCCGGCCGTGCACGCCGACCTGCACCAGATTCGGCGCCGCTGCGGAAGAAAAGGGGAAACCGGCCAGCCAGCCCAGCCCGTAGAAGCCACCGTCGATCCGGTACCAGGGCAGAAGGGTCATAGCGACCGCGCCCAGGAGCAGGACGACGTCCAGCCTTCGATTGCCATGCATCATGGCCGACCTCGCTGTCATTGCGTTGAAAGGAGACGGCACCCCAGAGGGAGGGCGCCGCCACTCAGGACACCATCAGTTGGCGGCGGCGCCGATTTCACGATCCCAGCGCTCGAGGAGCGCCTTGCGCTTTGCCGGGTCGCCGTAGGTCTTGAAGTCGTAGTCGATCAGTTTGATGTTCTCGAAGCGCGGAGCTTCCTTGGGGATTTGGGCGCTCTTGTTGGAGGGGAGCTGGAAGGATTTTGCGTCCTTCATTCGCGACTGGACTTCCGAGGTCAGCGCCCAGTCGTACCAGATCTTGGCATTGTCGAGGTTGCGCGCACCCTTGATGATCGACATGGAGCCGATCTCGTAACCGGTGCCTTCGCACGGCGTAACCGACTTGACCGGGAAGCCTTCTGCCGTCTGCGCCACCGCATCGTGCACAAAGACGATGCCGAGAGCCGTTTCGCCGCGGGCGGCCGCCTTGACCGGCGCGGAACCGGACTTCGTGTATTGCGAGATGTTATTGTTGAGCTTCTTCAGGTAATCGAAAGCCTGATCCTCGCCCATGATCTGCACCAGAGAGGCCAGCGCCGTGTAGGCCGTACCGGAGGAATTTGGATTGGCGATCTGGATCTCACCCTTCAGTTCCGGCGTCAGGAGGTCCGCCCAGCAAGCCGGCTCTTTGAACCCCTTCGATTTGAAGATTTCCGTGTTGTAGCCCCACCCGAGCGCGCCGGCGTAAACGCCGACGGTGCGGTATCCGGAGCTTTCCGCCTGACTCTTCGCCCAGTCGTGCAGTTCGTTGAGTTTAGCCGACTTGTATTCGAGCGTCAGGCCTTCAGAAGCGGCCTGCAGATGCGGGTCGCCCGTCCCGGCCCACCAGATGTCCGTCTTTGGGTTGCGCGCTTCCGCACGTACCTTGGCATAGGTCTCGCCGGATGAGAGGCGCACCATGTTCACTTTGATGTCGCCATGGGCTTTCTCGAAATCGCCCTTCATTTGCTCGCAAATGACGACGTCCGCCGAGCAAATGAGGTTGAGGTCGCCGGCCGCCTGCGCCGGGAGAGCTGCAAGCGCCGTACCAGCGAAGAGCATAAGGGAAAGGGTCTGTTTCATCGGGGCATCCTCCTGTTGCCTGGTTTTCCGATTTTGGTGCGAACGAGACACGGCAGGGCCTTCGGCCTGCTTGCGAGCGGCGCGTTCACGAAGTTCGGGTCGTGGTTGGTGTTGGCAGTTAGTTAGTCGCTGATATCACCGCGTCGAACTGTTCGAGCAGCCGACTTCGCTCTTCCGGCGAGCCAAAGGTAGCGAAGTCGTAATCGACCATCTTGATCAACGAGATATCGGGGGCGGCGAGCGGCAAGGTCGATTTCGCGTTGGACGGGACCTGGTTCTGGCCGGCAGCGGCACCGGTCCCCTGACCTTCCGGGCTCAGGGCGAAATCGACGAACTGCCTTGCCTCTTCCGGATGCCGGGTACCCTTGACGATGCTGACAGCCCCGATCTCGTATCCGGTACCCTCACAGGGGGCGACGATGACGAGAGGCGATCCCGCCTGTTTCTGCGTCACGGCGTCATGCATGAAGGAAATGCCGATCAGGGTTTCTCCGCGCGCCGCCGCCTTGACCGGTGCGGCACCTGCGGTCGTGTACTGGTCGATATTGCGGTTGAGAGCCGCAAGGAAGCGGAAAGCCTCGTTTTCGCCGAAAAGCTGCACGAGCGTCGCAAGCGTCGTGAACGCGGTCCCCGACGACTTAGGATTGCCGCTCTGGATACGGCCGCGGTAGGCGATGTCCGTCAGGTCCTTCCAACAGGTCGGTGCAGGCAGCTTCAGTTCACGCAGAAGGTCGGCGTTGTAGGCAAAGCCGAGCGCTCCGGCATAGATGCCCGCCGAGCGGCTACCGGACATGGCAAAAAAATTCAGCGCCCAGGGCAGCAGGTCTCGCTCATGCGCCGGCTGATACGTTTCGAGCAGGTTTTCCGAACCCGCCTGCAGATGCGTGTCACCAGTGCCGCCCCACCAGACGTCGACTGTCGGGGCCGCCTTCTCGGCACGGATCTGGTTGAGAATATCTCCGGTGCTCTTGCGGGTCATCGCAATTTCGAGGCCGGTTTTCGTCTCGTAGGCCGTCTTCATCTCGGCGCACCACGCTTCATCGACACCGCATAGCACGGTGAGCGATGGGGCGGCCATGCCAGCCGAAACGCTGCACAACCACAATGCAACGCCCGCGCCGAAAGCGCTTTTACCTCTCACGATATCCTCCCATTTGGAACGGTGAACGTCCCAATCTCCGCAGTCAGGATGCCACATCTACCAGCTGCCGCAACCCTCAGAATGGTTACCGTTCTTACAACCGCGGGCAGGCCCGGCATTCCGAAAGTGACAAAGATTACAAATATGACAGGCCCCATAATGCGAGCCGCTTTGAAGATTGCGATGGCCCCGCCTATGATGGGCGCGGGAGGACGTGCATATGTTGAATGAGAGGATAAGGATTCTGATCGTCGAGGACGATCCGGATATGGCCGAGCTCATTTCCGACCTGGTGGAGGCGGAGGGCTGGACGCCGCTTACCGCACCGTCGGCAGAAGAGGCCGCTGGCGTGATCAGCCGCGAAACCGTGCATCTGGTTCTGGTCGACCACAATCTTCCGGGCACCTCCGGTCGCACCTTCGCGCAGCGCCTCCGTGCGCAGACCAATATCGGCATCGTCATGGTGACGGCCGCCGGCAGCGCCGCCGACCGGGTGCTCGGCCTGGAAACGGCGGCGGACGACTACGTCGTCAAACCCTTCGAGCCGATCGAGCTGACGGCGCGCATCAAGGCTGTGCTGCGCCGGACGATCCCCTCGCTGAAGCACGAGCCGGAAATCGACCGCAAGCATGAACCGGCGGCGCTGAGGCTCGGCGACTGGTCGGTCGATCTTAAAAACCGGCGCGCCGTCTGCCTGAATGATCCCGCCAAATCCCTCACCAACGCCGAATTTGCCCTCCTCGAAATTCTTGCCGAGACCCCGAACCTGCCCGTCAGCCGCGCTCACATCCTCGACAGGCTTGGCGCCGAAAGCGAGCGTTATATCGACCGCAATGTCGACGTGCTCGTGCTGCGCCTTCGCCGCAAGATCGAGCGCAATCCGGACCTGCCGCGCCACATCCAGACACGCCGCAGCAAGGGCTATGTACTGAGTACCGACGACGGCGAGCTCTCGCCGTGATCAGTCGCCCGTTTCTCTCCTCGATCGCCTTTCGGCTGCCCTTCGCGATTGTCTTCATCTGCGTACTTGTCTTCAGTCTGGCCACGGTCGCAGTCTACGGCCTCCAGCGCGCCCGCGAGGAGATGGCGGCTTACGGCCTGCAGGCGTTTTCAAGTCTCGCCAAGGCATCACTTGTCTCGCGGCAGGTCTCCGATCTGGTGTCCAGCGCGCCTTTCCTGATGAACGCCACGTCGCCTTACAGGGTCTCCAGCGAAAGCAGGTCGGTCGTCGCCCAGGTCGATGCGCTGCTTCTCACCATGCAGCCGAAACACGACGAGACGGTTATGAAGGGGTTTGCCGGGGCCCACATCGTCGAGCTGCTGGAGACGATCCGCATGCAGACGACGACACTTGCCGGCGATGCGGAAGCGGCTCAGCAGCACAAGGCAGAGGCCGCGGCCGCGCTCGGGGAAATTGCTACCGGCGGCGGGATCGCAGACGCCGATTTCCGCCGGCAGCTCAACGATATCGTGCAGTCGGCGTCGAACTCGGACAGTCTTTTCCAGCTCGGCGAACTGCGTCGCCGCTATGTCGCTGAAACGACGCAGCGCCTTGAACGGGCCGCCCCGGATTCGCGGATTTCCCCCGACGAGTTGATGCCCTATGAGCGGGTCTTTGAGGCTCAGACCCGTTATCTGCTTGAAATGTTTTCCATCCGCGCCGCAGTGGGGCGCCTGCATTCCGTTTCTCGCGATCTCTCGCATGCGACCGAGACCCAGAGCGAGGCCGTCGCCCGGGGTCTCAACGAAGATCTCATTTCGACGTCCGACGCTCTGAGCCGCTTGCTTGTCATCGTCGCCCTGGCGTCGCTGCTTGTGCTGGTCATGGCGATTTTCTCCATCCGCTCCGTCATGCGCGTTTCGCGCGGAATCGTCGCGCTCTCCACCGGCATGAACGCGCTGGCCGAAGGACGCAAGGATGTCGAGACGCCGAGCTATGAGGGCACGGAGACGGAACTGGTCCGTCTGCTCGAAGCTTTCCGTGCGTTCCGGGAGAGTGTCGAGCGCGTGACGCGGCTGCGGCGCACGGCCGAGGCGGCCGCCCGCACCATCCGTTCCACTTTCCGCAGCATGAACGAGGGCATCGCGTTGTTCGATCCGCGCGGCCGGCCAATCACGATGAACCGGCGCGTCATCGAGCTGGTCGGCTGGTCCGGCTCGGCCCGGAAGCTGCCGCTCCGCAGTTTCGTCGCGCCCCTTGAAGAGATCGATCCGGCACTTCTGCCGGCCGAGAACGATGCCGGACTGCTCCGCGACCGGGCCGTGCTGCGCCATCGGTCCGATGCCGGCCGGGTGACGGAAGTTTCGCTATCGCGCCAGCCGGATGGCGGGATCATCCTTCTCGCACGCGATATTACCGACATGGATCGGCAGGAGGCCGAGGCTGCGAAGATCCAGCGCCTCGACGGCATCATGCGCATGACCCATCAGGTGAGCCATGAGGTAGGCAACATGATCGGGATCATCACCGGCAGCCTTGGCCTGCTGGAGCGCGAAGCCGGCTTCAATGACCGGCAAAAGCGGCACATCGCCCGCATCCGCAAGGCAGCCGACCGGGGCAGGTCCCTGGCCGGAAGCATGCTTTCGATCGGCAGCCAGCAGCCGAGCAATCCTGGCCCGGTGGAGATCGGCGCAGTGCTGCGCGGCATGGCCGACGTGCTGGAAATCGCCATCGGCGAAAAGTGCCGGCTTTCCTTCGAGATAGACGACGACTTGCCCACTGTCTTCATCGACGCGGCCCTCTTCGAGCAATCGATCCTTAATCTCTGTCTGAACGCCGCTGCGGCCATGCCGGCGGGCGGAACGATTCTCATCCGTTGTTCCCGCAGCGATGCCGGCGTCAACGTCAGCGTGGCGGATAACGGCATCGGCATGACAGCGGAGGCGATCGACAAGGCGTTCGAACCTTATTTTACCACCCGCGATGCCGAAGGGGGCGCCGGTCTTGGTCTGGCTGTGGTCTACGGCTTCGTGCGCCAAAGCGGCGGAGACGCCCGTATCACCTCGTTGCCGGGCAAGGGAACGGTCGTCGAACTTTTCTTTCCCGCATGAAACCTGCCATCCGCTCTTGAAGAGACCGACGATCCTACGACCTTTGCTAGTCGTGTTCATCGACCCACTTCCTTTGTTTCATCGCGCCGGCCTGCAACGCGCCGTAGTTGATGGCACCTACCCGCCTCGCATGACGAGCGGCATCAGAACACGCATGAGCAATTTCAAACCGCGAGCGCCGTCGAAGGTCGTATCTTTCTCGAAATTTCCTGAAGGCTGAGAAAAGCTTGGTAACGCTGTTCATGAACCCCGACCATATCCTGGTCCCTCGGCTCATACACCGAGGCAACTGATGAGAGCGTGCCCATGGCGTGGCGAACATCGGGATAGACGCCGGCAGCGACACTGCCGAGGATGGCCGAGCCGAGCAGGACCGGTTCCTCTGCGACTGGGGCGAGAACCGGCTTGCCACAGGCATCCGCGAGGATCTGCCGGACCAGCGGACTTGCCCCCGCACCGCCGCTGATGACGACCCGTTCCACCGAAGCGCCGGCCTTGGCCTGCGTCTCGATGATCTGGCGCAGTCCGTAACCGATGCCACAAAGGCCGGCGATGTAGAGAGCGACCAGGTTGTCGAAGTCGCGCTCCATTCCAAGCCCCGCGATGACCGCGCGGGCATGCGGATCGGCGAAGGGCGCGCGATTGCCGAGAAACTCCGGGACGACATGCAGGCCGGCCGCGAGCTCGACCGCCTCCGAGGCATTCGCGACCTTGCCCGTGGCGATTTCGGCCATAAAGGCTGGAAGCGACTTGCCCGCTACGCGCGCCCTGGCTGTCGCCTCGCTTGCTGCCGGATGGAAGGAGAGAAGCTGGTCGATCGCAGCGCCGGCCGCACTCTGACCGCCCTCATTCAGCCACATGCCCGGCACCATGGCCGAGTAATAAGGCCCCCAGACGCCGGGCACGAAGACCGGCTCTGCGGTCGAGGTCATGGTGCAGGAGGAGGTGCCGAAGACATAGGCGAGGTTCTCGGTGGGATTGCCGCCGATCCCGACCGTGCCGATCCCGCCCGCATGGGCGTCGATCATGCCGGCCGCGACCGCGGTGCCAGGCTTCAGCCCCATTTCATTTGCCGCCTCTTCCGTCAGCCCCTGGCCGAGACGGATCCCGGGCTCGACGATCGCTGTACCGATGCGGGCAAAGCCCTCAGCCGCCAGTTCGTTGAGACCGATCTTCTCGAAATAGCTTTCATCCCAGCGCGCCTCATGGGCGAGATAGGTCCACTTACAGGTCACGGTGCAAGTCGAGCGGGAAAGATCGCCGGTCGACTTCCAGGTGAGGAAATCGGCAAGGTCGAAGAATTGCCAGGCGGCCGCAAAGATCGCGGGGCGGTTTTCCTTCAGCCACAGGATCTTCGGCGTCTCCATCTCGGGAGAAATGCGCCCGCCGACGTAGCGCAGCACGTCATGACCCATGGCGTTGATGCGCTCGGCCTGGGCAACCGCGCGATGGTCCATCCAGACGATGATATTGCGTTCGGCCTTCTCCGACGGCCCGACGGCGAGCGGCTTGCCGCCCTCCCCGAGCACGACGAGCGAGCACGTCGCATCGAAGCCGAGCCCGACGACCCGGGTCGGATCAACCCCGGCAGAAGCGACCGCCTCACGGATGATCGCGCAGACCGCGTTCCAGATTTCCGTGCTCGACTGTTCGACGATCGAGCCGGCCTCGCGAAAAAGCGTGATGTCGCGCTTGGCGACCGACAGCATCTTGCCGGAGAGGTCGAACAGACCCGCACGCGCGCTTCCCGTTCCGACATCAACGCCGATGACGTATTGCTGGGCTCCCTCGGACGAGTTTTGGGCTGGGGTCATGATCTTACGCTCTGCTGTCGGCTTGTAGTGTGCGTGCTTCCGGATCACGCCGGCGTCAGAGATCGACGCTGTTCGGGAGGATCACGAGATCGCGGATCGTCACGTTGCGCGGCCTCGACAGCATGAAGAGCACGGCGTCGGCCACTTCCTTTGGCTGCATCAGGCTGCCATTGGCAAGCGCTTCCTCCATCTTGGCCTTCGGCCAGTCGTCGAGCAGTGCCGTGACGACTGGCCCTGGCAGGACCGCACCGACACGCACGCCGTGCGGAGCGAACTGACGGCGGGTCGAATGCACGAAGGCCTGGACTGCGAACTTCGATGCCGTGTAGATCGGCTCCCAGACCACCGGCACCACCCCGGCAATCGAACTGGTGAACAGGATGTCGCCCGACTTCTGCGCGATCATGTGCGGCAGGACCGCATGCACCGAGCGGAAGGCGGCATTGATGTTGAGATTGAGCATCCGGTCCCAGGCATCCGGATCTCCCTCGGCCACCGGCCCACCGATATAGGCGCCGGCATTGGCATGGAAGATATCGAGCCGGCCAGCAAGCTCCAGGATGCGGGGAAGCATGCTGGAGACGGCAGGACCGTCGAAGAGATCGACCACCAGGGGCTTTGCGCGCTCGCCGAGTTCCTGGCAAAGCGTCTCGAGCTTGTCCTTGGCGCGGTCGATCAGAACGACGGTCGCGCCTTCGGCGATCAGTGTGCGGGCGCATTCAAGCCCGATACCTGAGGCGGCGCCGGTGATCCCCGCAACCTTGCCCTTCATCAGTTCAGTCATAACAGGTCTCCAGTTTTCAAATCAGGCGCGGCCATGGCTGACGCGCGAACGGCGAGCGAGCGAGTCGACGATCACGGCGATGGCGAGAACGGCACCGGTGATCATGTAGCGAAGCGACGAGCTGAGGTTGAGCAGCGTCAGGCCGTTCGAGATCGCCTGGATGACGATGATGCCGAGAAGTGCCGAATAAGCGCTGCCGCGACCGCCGAAGAGGCTGGTGCCGCCGATGACGGCTGCGGCGATGGCGTTCAGATTGACGTCACCTGTGCCCGCCTGCTGGCTGGACGAGGCGAGACGGGCTGCCGAGAGCGTGCCACCGAGCGCGGCCAGCGTTGAGCACAGCATGAAGGCGCTCATGTAGATGCGGCGGACATTGATGCCGGAGCGGCGGGCGGCTTCACGGTTGCCACCGACCGCGAACATGGACCGACCCCACTGAGTCTTGGTCAGTGCATAGTTGAGGATGACGACAAGAGCCACGAAGAGGCCGAACATCCATGGCACGCCGCGCCCCATATTGAGGTAGTAGACGGCAGCTTCCAGGACCAAAGTCAGAACGGCGGCCTTGACGACGAGGCTGCTCAGCGGCTGCGAGGAGAGATTGACCGCCTGACGGCGCTTCCTGATCACCAGACCGGCAGCAATCAGGACGGCACCCGGGACCAGGGCGAGCAGGTAGGACAGCCAGTCCGGCATCACGAGGATCTGGCCGAAGCGGACGAGCGGCGAAGCATAAGGCAGATTAATGCTGCCCGTTGGGCCGAGGATATAGAGTTGCATCCCAAGCAATGCCAACAAGCCTGCAAGCGTGGCAACGAAGCTCGGCATGCCGAGACGATTGTAAAGCATGGCGTAGAGTGCACCTACTGCCGCGCCCGTGACCAGGGCGGCACCAATAGCGAGCGGCAGCGAAATGCCGGAATTGACCCAGAGCACGCCAATGATCGCGGAGGCGAGACCACTCATCGAGCCGACCGACAAGTCGATTTCGCCGAGGATGAGGACGCAGACGATACCGAGCGAGATGATGCCGACGGTGGCGCTATCGAACAGCAGGTTCACCAGATTGTTCGGTGCGAGGAAGATCGGGTTGAGGATGCTGAAGACCGTCGAGATGACGATCAGGCCGATCGCAACCGGTAGCATGCCGAGATCGCCGGAGCGGACGCGGCTGATGAAGGCGCGGATTGTGCCGCCGATGCCGTCGGCGTGGCTGACACGCTCGTCGCTGCGATCGAGTGCGAGCGAGGTGGGCTTGGAATTGGGGGACATGTCGGTGCTCATGCGTGGCTCCCGCCGGTTGCTGCCTGCTCGCCGCTCTTGCGGCCGATACGGCGCGAGACGGCGTTTTCCGTGGCCCCTGTGATGGCGGCCACGAGTTCGTGGCTGGACGCGTCCGGACTGAAGACGCCGTTGTTCTTGCCGAGACGCAGGACCACGATGCGGTCAGCGACTGCTCGTACGTCTTCCATGTTGTGGCTGATGATGATGACGCCGAGGCCGCGCTCACGCACGCGCTCGATCAGATTCAGAACCTCTGCCGTCTGGGCGACACCGAGGGCAGCGGTCGGCTCGTCGAGCATGATGATCTTCGGGTCGAGCAGCAGCGAGCGCGCGATCGCGACCGTCTGGCGCTGGCCGCCGGAGAGCGAGGCGATCGGTTCTCGGACCGAGGGGATACGGGCCGCGAGCTCCCGAAGCAGGGTCCAGGCTCGCACTTCCATCGCCACCTCGTCGAGGTTCCAGGGCGATATCTCGTGGCCGAGAAAAAGATTGGCTACGACGTCGAGATTTTCGCACAACGCCAGATCCTGGAACACCGTCGCGATGCCGAGTTCGAGCGCGCGGCTAGGGCTGTCGAGCGAGACTTCCTGGCCACAGAACTCAATCCGGCCGGAGCTCGGCCGATGGACGCCCGCCAGAACCTTGATTAGCGTCGACTTGCCGGCGCCGTTGTCGCCGACCAGAGCGACGACCTCGCCCGCCTTCACCTCCAGCTCGATGTCGGACAAAGCGGATACAGCACCGAAGTTCTTCGAGACATTGCTCAGCTTCAGGATGGTCGTGCCTTTTGGAGGCAGACCGATGTCATTTCGTTGCATGACGGGCGCTCTTCTTTCGACATGGGTCACGCCCGGCCGGAGCAAGCCCCGGCCGGGCGCCTTGGGAGATCATTACTGGGTGATACCGAGCTTCTTGCAACCCTCGGCATATTCGCCGGTGCAGATTTCTTCGGGCTTCTGGATGCCCTTGTCGAAGATCTCAGCCTTGATGTTTTCCGCGGTCACAACGGCCGGCACGAAGAGCTCGGACGGTGTGTTGTAGAGCGTGGTCTTGGCTTCCGGGGTTTCGCCCTTCAGGAGCTTGACCGCGACGTTGGCGGCGGCAGCGGCGACGATTTCCGAAGGCTTGGAGATCGTGTTGTACTGGTCGCCCGAGATGATGAGCTGCAGGGCAGCGATCGTCGCGTCGTTACCCGTGATCGGTGGAACCGGGTTTACGCCGGCGGCCTTGAAGGCGGCGATCGCGCCACCGCCGGTCCCGTCGTTTGCGGCAACCACGCCCTTGATCTTGGCGCCGAAGCGGGTGATCTGGCCAGCCGCCCATTCCTGTGCCTTCGGCGGCGCCCATTCCGGCGTGTCGAATTCGGCAAGCGTCTTGTAGTCCGAGTCCTTCAGACCGCGATGGATACCGTCACGGATGAGGCCTGCCGCCGCATCGGTCGGTGAACCGTTGATCTGCAGGACGCCCGAGCCGCCCGGAACACCACTCGCTTTCAGGTGATCGACGAGCGACTTGGCAATCGCATGGCCGATGCCTTCGTTGTCGAAGGAAACGTAGTAGTCGGCAGCCTTGTTCGGGATCGGCCGGTCATAGGCGATGACCTTGACGTCCTGGGACTGGGCGATTTCGACAAGCGCAGCAGCCGCAGCGGAATCGACCGGGTCGAGAACAACGACCTTGGCGCCCTGCGCGATCACCGAGTTGAACTGCTGTTGCTGGAGTGCGACGTCCGCATTGGCATTCTGATAGATAACAGTGCAGGACGGGCAGAGCTTGGCCATCTCGGCCTTGAAGCCCGGATAGTCGTGCTCTTCATAGCGCGTCGATGCCTGGTCGGGCATCAGGAAGGCGACGGTTGCCCCCTCCTGCGCGAGAGCGGAACCGGAAACCATTGCGGCGAGACCGGCGGTTGCCAGCAGCATGGAACGAATTTTCATATCTCATTCTCCTCCTTGAATGGGAACAGCTCGCCTTAAAGAGACTGCCCCGGATCATCGCTCCCCATACCCATTCCGCATCGCCTGACATGAGGACGCAGCTCATCGTTCGTCGCCGAACACATCGGCGCCGCAAGACATGGGCACTGACAGAACGCCTCCCGGCTGACTCTCCACAGCCGACCTGCATTATCGATGGAGCAAGATTGCTCAATCGATGAAGCATCAATTGCCACTTCTCTCGTTTGATGTCAAGTTGGGTTCATCAGGAGGAATTCGTGAATCAGCAGCGCCCGCAGAAAAAGACGACGATCTACGATCTGGCCGAACTTGCCGGAACGTCGGCGAGCGCCGTCAGCGCCGTGCTAAACGGGAACTGGAAAAAGCGCCGGATCAGCACGCAGCTTGCGGAGAAGATCACCCGGATCGCCGAGGAGCAAGGCTACGCGGTGAACATGCAGGCGAGCCTGTTGCGGCGCGACAAGTCAAAGATCATCGGCATGATCGTGCCGAAATACGACAACCGCTATTTCGGCTCGATCGTCGAAACCTTCGAAATCATGGCGCGGGAACGCGGCCTGTTCCCTATCATCACCTGCACTTTGCGCGATCCGGATCTTGAGGTCGAGGCAGCTCGAACCATGCTATCTTACCAGGTCGAATGGCTGATCTCGACCGGCGCAACCAATCCCGACCGGATTACCGACATCTGCCTTGCAGCCGGTGCCCACAGTCTCAATCTCGATCTGCCGGGAACCAAAGCGCCCTCGGTCATCTCTGACAATTTCGCCGGCGCGCGCGAACTGACCAGGCGCACCCTCATCAATCACCGGCGTAAGACCGGCGTGATGTCGCCACTACTCTTTATCGGCGGGCGGGGCTCAGACCATAACACCGCTGAGCGTATCCGCGGTTTTCGCGTGGCGCACCAAGATCTCGGCGTCCCGATCGAGGAACACCATATCCTTGCCTGCGGCTACGCCCCGGAAAAGGCTGCACAAGCGCTAAGCGCGATGGCAGCAAGGGAAGGAAGCGTGCCGCGCGGCATGTTCGTCAATTCGACCATCTCGCTGGAAGGCGTCATGCGGTGGATCAAGTCATCGCCGCACTTAAACGGAGCGCCTCCCATCATCGGCTGCTTCGACTGGGATCCGTTCGTCGCGCTGCTTGGTCACGACATCGAGATGGCGCGACAGGACGTGCCCGGCATGCTGACGGCCGCCTTTGACATCCTCGAAAAGGGTGGCGATGATACCAGGAATCTAATCGAAATTCCGCCTATCTTTGCGTGAGCCAGACAAGAGGGGGTTGTCCAACCCAGGGGACTTCCCAGGGACGGGAACGTGCAGGTATCCCCACAATGGACGCAGAAGCGGACGGGCGGATATCGATGGAATCTGAACCACCGAAGCCGTTGTTATGCGGCAGGAATCACGTCGGTCAAAGCAAGCGGGATCTTTGCAGCGGGCTTCACCTCAGCGATCTGCCGGTGAAAGCGGGCGTCGGCAAAGCGCAAGTCAAAAAAAGGTTGCGCAGCAGCTGGTCGAACGCGCCCGCCCTTCTGATTTCCAGCACCCATCCGGGCACGCTGTCCATCTTTGGCGCTACGCGGCCACATCCACCGATACAAAACTCCCCGCCGTTGCCACGGCGCTTACCACTCCCGTCCCTTGGACAGGAGTTAAAATTCTTTGACCTCCAGAAGATGTAACAAACATATTGAATCTATTCGATAAAAATCCGGTTCAGACAGCATCAAGACCGACACCCTATTACTGCGAATCAGCTATTTACAACTAACATGTTAAATGCATATTATAATGATGTTAGTTCGGAGGAGCAGTCTATTGGCAACGAAGTTCGGCCTGTCAGCGGCGCTGACCACACCGTTTGACGAAAGCGGCAGAATCCTGCTCCCCCTCCTCGTGGAACATGCGAAGTTTTGCCTCGCTCATAGTTGCGATAGCGTCACGGTGTTCGGCACCACCGGCGAAGGCAGCTCGATTGGCTCTCACGAGCGCGGCAAGGTTCTTTCGGCGCTGACGTCCGCCGGTATTTCCGGCAGACAGATCGTTGCGGGTGTTCTTGTGGATTCCGTTTCGGATGCGGTGGAGCAGATGGCTGAAGCGCTGGACGCCGGTGCCCGCAATATTCTTCTGGCCCCTCCTTCGTATTTCAAGAATGTCACCGATGATGGTCTGTTCGGATGGTTTTCCGCAGTCTTTGCCGGACTAGGTTCCAAGGCGCGCGATGTGATCGTCTACAACATTCCCTCGGTCACCATGGTCAAGATCTCGGTTGAGCTTGTTGCGCGGATGCGGGCGGCTTTTCCTGCCATCGTGGTCGGCGTCAAGGATTCTGGCGGCGATTGGGCGTATACGGAGCATCTTTTGAAGGGCCACGGCGACCTGGCGATCATGATCGGCGATGAACGTCATCTGGCCCAAGGCACCGGCATGGGCGGCCAGGGCGCCATTTCCGGCATGGCCAACCTCTTGGGCGCTGAAGTGCGCGCCATGGCCGTGGATGGCAAGGATGATCGCCGCATCACCGATCTTGTGGAAGTCATCCTGAAATATCCGGTCACCCCGTCCGTCAAGGCGCTGGTTGCCCATACGAGCGGGAACACGCTATGGCTGAACGTGAGGCCTCCGCTCGTTACCGTCGCGCCGCAGGATCGCGAACGGATTGCTCTGGCATTCGATCAGGCTTTCGCAACGCGGGCCGCCTGAGGCTCAATGGAGACGTTCATGGAGGAGACAGGCGAACAGGTTCCGTTGCGGGAAAAGGCATATGAGAGCTTCACGCGTCATCTGCTCGCGCGGGATGTTCGCCCCGGCCAGTTTATTTCGCAGCGGCAGCTGGTGGAACTGACGGGGCTGACCCTCGGTGCGATCCGTGAACTCATTCCGCGGCTGGAAACGGAAGGACTGATCAAGACCGTGCCGCAGCGCGGGCTTCAGATCGCTCATATTGATCTCAGCCTGATCCGCGAAGCCTTTCAGTTCCGCATCGTGCTGGAAAAAGAGGCGGTCGTCTTCTTCACCCGCAATGCAAGCGATCAGGCGGTCCAGCAACTGCTGGAGCAACATCGGGATATCGTGCAGCGGATTGAGGCGAACGGCCCTTCACCCGAGCTGGAACAGCATGCACAGGCAACGGACTGGGGCATGCACAATGCCTTTGTCGATGCCATGGGCAATTCGATCATCTCGAATGCCTATCGCGTCAACGCCATCAAGATGCGCCTGATCAATCAGGAGCGCATCCGCATCGAAGGGCGCGTGGGCCCGGTCATGAAGGAACATTTAGCGGTGCTCGAAGCCATCGAACGCCGATCGGTTGAAGACGCGATTCAGCGCCTTGTGGCACATATCGGAAATGCGAGGGATCGCGCGCTCGCAGTGTGATTTTGTCAATCGGCCGCTCGGAGGAGATGCGGTCGTTCAAAGGGAGGATAATATGACGACTTCGATCATGAAGCCGACGCGCCGCTCGTTTCTGGCGGCCAGCGCGGCATTGGGCGGCGCTGCCATGCTGGGCGGCAGGACGGCATCCGCCGCAGTGGACTGGAAGCGATTTTCCGGCACGACGCTAAACGTCAACCTGGTCAAGAGCCCGCGCAGCGAAACCCTCATCAAGTATATATCGGAATTCGAGAGCCTCACCGGTATCAAGGTGAATGCCGAAGCAACGCCGGAACAGCAGCAGCGCCAGAAGACGGTGATCGAACTCAGCACCGGCAAGCCAAGCTTCGATGTGGTGCATCTGAGCTATCACGTCCAGAAGCGCCAGTTCGAAAAGGGCAATTGGCTGGCCGATATCAGCGGCTTTCTGAAAGACCCGTCGCTGACTGATCCTTCCCTGACGGAAGGCGATTTTGCCGAAGCAGGTCTGCTGTTTGCCAAGGATGCCAAGGGCGTTCTGCGGTCGCTGCCCTTCTCGGTGGATTACTGGATCGTCTACTGGAACAAGGATCTCTTCGAAAAGAAGGGGCTTTCCTACCCCACCACATTCGAGGAAATGGTTGCCGCTGCCGAGAAGATTACTGATCCTTCGTCAAACACCTACGGCTTCGTCGCGCGCGGCCTGAAGAATGCGAACACCCCAGTCTGGACTTCGCTGATGTTGGGTTACGGAGCGGCCCCCATCGGTGCCGACGGCAAGGTGAACACGACATCCAAGGAAGCGGTGGAGGCGGCGAAACTCTACCAGCGCCTGATGACCAAGGCGGCCCCTCCCGGAGTCTCCGGTTTCAACTGGGCGGAAGCACAATCGGCCTTCCTTCAGGGCAAGATCGGTATGTGGTTCGATGGTGTGGGCTTTGCGCCGCCAATCGAGGATCCGCAGAAGTCGCGGGTGGTCGGCAAGACCGGCTATGGCGTGATGCCCAAGGGTCCAGCGGCACAGGCTTCCGGCACCTTCGGCGATGGCCTTGGCGTTGTCGAAGCTTCCGCCAACAAGGAGGCAGCCTACCTGTTTTGCCAGTGGGCCATCTCGCACGATATGGGCGCACGCCTGTTGCAGGCCGGTGCTGGGGTTCCGTTCCGGCAGTCCATCCTGTCCGATCCCAAGGTGCGCGAAGGTGTAAAGATGCCGGGCGCATGGCTGGATGCGGTCGCTGGTTCCGGCAAGATTTCCAAGCTCGCGCTACCGGTTGTGATCCCGGTTACCGAATTCCGCGATATCTACGGGGTTGCGCTCACCAATATGATCGGCGGTGCCGATCCTGAAACAGAATTGAAGAACGCAACGGCCCAGTTCGAGCCGGTTCTGGCGCGAAGCGAGGGATAATGGCATCGTTGGGCATCGAAAACTCGATGGCTGACGGCAAGGCAAAGAGGGGCAAGCCATCACGGCTTGCTCCCAATTACTGGCCTTTCGTTTTGCCATCCCTGCTGGTCGTGTCGGCGGTCATCGTTTTTCCATGGCTCTTCACGCTGTGGATGAGCGTCAATAGCTGGACATTGGGGCAGCCACGCACCTTCATCGGTTTTGCCAATTTTGTGCGGCTGGCGCAGGATATGCGGTTCTGGGAATCCCTGTGGCACACCACGACATACACGGCCCTTTCTGTCGTCCTCCCGCTGTTCTTAGGCACGCTGGCAGCATTGGTTTTCGATGCAAAATTCCCGTTCCGTGGCTTGCTCCGCGGCGTCTTCGTGATGCCGATGATGGCAACGCCGGTGGCCGTGGCACTGGTCTGGACCATGATGTTCCATCCGCAACTTGGCGTTTTGAACTATATGCTGTCCTTCATCGGTGTCGGGCCGCAGGAATGGATCTACAACCAGTTCACCGTCATCCCGTCCCTGGTGCTTGTCGAAACCTGGCAGTGGACACCGCTCGTCATGCTGATCGTGCTGGGCGGGCTGGCTGCCGTACCGCGCGAACCCTATGAAAGCGCGGAAATAGACGGTGCCAATGCCTGGCAGAAATTCCGCTACCTCACCATGCCGATGATCGCGCCCTTTCTGATGATTGCCGTCATCATCCGCTCCATCGATGCGATCAAGAGCTTCGACATCATTTATGCGATGACGCAGGGCGGACCGGGCACGGCCTCGGAAACCATCAATATCTATCTCTACAATACGGCATTCGCCTATTATGACATTGGTTACGGCTCAGCCATGGCCGTGGTCTTTTTCCTGATCATCATTGCGCTCTCCTTCGTTCTTCTGATGGTTCGCCAGCGCGCTCAGTGGTCGGATATGGAGGACCGCTGATGACCAGCCGCATCATTCGCAAGAAGACGCTCGATCAGGTCGGCCTTCTTTTCGTCGCCTTCGTCATGGTTTCGCCCGTCATCCTGTTTTTTCTCTGGATGATTTCGCTGTCGCTGAAATACGAGATCGACAACGGTGCCTATCCGCCGATCCTCATCCCTGAAACGTTCGCCTGGTCGAATTATGCGAAGGTGTTCGAGGAAAACAATTTCCTCCTCTACTTTTGGAATTCCGTTCTGGTCACAGGTTCGGCCACGCTGCTGGCGCTGATCATCGGGGTGCCATCCGGCTATGGAATTGCCCGGTTGAAGGCGGAAAAATCGGCTGTCGTCATCATGATCGCCCGCATGACGCCCGGCCTCTCCTTCCTCATCCCCCTCTTCCTGCTATTCCAATGGACTGGCCTCATCGGCACGCTCTGGCCGCAGATCATCATTCATCTCGTCGTCACGGTTCCCATCGTGGTCTGGATTATGATCGGTTACTTCGAAACGACACCAATGGAACTGGAAGAGGCCGCCAGCATCGATGGCGCGACACCGTGGCAGGTCTTCCGGATGGTGGCACTGCCTATCGCCAAGCCGGGTATCGTCGTCTCCTTCATTCTGGCGCTCATCTTTTCGTGGAACAACTTCGTCTTCGGCATAGTGCTTGCCAATCGCGAAACAAGAACGCTGCCGGTCGCCGTCTACAACATGCTCTCCTTCGAGCAGGTCAGCTGGGGGCCGCTTGCAGCCGCAGCCCTGATCGTCACCCTGCCCGTGCTATTGCTGACCATGTTTGCGCAAAAGCAGATCGTGGCCGGTCTCACCGCCGGTGCCGTCAAGGGCGGTTAAAGGCACCGAATTTCTCGCCAGTACCCACAGATCTCAGGAAACGACCATGGCAACCGTGAACATTCAAAATATCCAGAAGAACTACGGCTCGGTGAAGGTCATCCATGGCGTCGATATAGACATCGCGGACGGCGAGTTCGTGGTTCTCGTTGGCCCTTCCGGCTGCGGCAAGTCCACGCTTTTGCGCATGATCGCTGGTCTTGAGGAGGTAAGCGGCGGCGAAATCCGGATCGGGCCGCGCGAAGTCTCGCATATGCCCGCGCGTGATCGCGACATCGCCATGGTGTTTCAAAACTACGCCCTTTATCCGCACATGACGGTGGCCGACAATATGGGCTTTGCGCTGAAACTGAAGAAGGTCGATCAGTCGGAGATCCGCGCCAAGGTGGGACGGGCAGCGGCTATTCTCGGCCTTGAGAAGCTTTTGGACCGTTATCCGAAACAATTGTCCGGCGGCCAGCGCCAACGCGTCGCCATGGGACGCGCCATCGTCCGCGATCCGCAGGTGTTCCTGTTCGATGAGCCGCTCTCTAATCTCGATGCGAAACTGCGCGTGCAAATGCGCGGCGAGATCAAGACCATGCATCAGCGGATCGGCACCACCACGATCTACGTCACGCATGATCAGGTGGAAGCCATGACAATGGCCGACAAGATCGTCGTTCTTCACGACGGCTATATCGAGCAGATCGGCGCGCCGCTGGAGCTTTACGACCGCCCAGCCAACATCTTCGTGGCTGGCTTCATCGGCTCGCCCGCGATGAACCTCATCCACGGTCGCGTGGAAGAAGGTGCATTCCGCACTTCCAAGGGGCTCATTCTGCCGCTGCCGCAATCCCTGCCTGCCGATGTGGGAGGCCGCGAGCTGATCTATGGTATTCGTCCGGAACATATTCGCGCCGAGCCGCAAGGTATCGAAGGCCGGGCAATCCTTGTGGAAGGCACGGGATCGGAGATTTTCGCCCGGCTGGATGCCAAGGGTGAGGATATTGCCTGCCTGTTCCGCGAAAGGTTCGACATCCGCTTTGGCGATACGGTCCATATGGTTATCGATCCGGCTCGCGTGCATCTGTTCGATAAGCAGACCGGCCGCAGGCTCTGATCTATGCAAAAGCGCGTTCTTTGCGTCGGAGCAGCTGTACTCGACACGATCTTTCGCGTCCACGAATTGCCGAAGGGCGAAGGCAAGATCCTGCCTTCGCAGATGGTGCAGATTGCGGAAGGCATGGCCGCCAGCGCCGCCTACGCCATCGTGCGGTTGGGCGGCAGCGCCTCGCTTTGGGGCGCCGTCGGAACAGATGAAACGGGTAAAAGAATACGCGGCGATTTGGCTCGCGACGGTATCGACGTCAGCGAAATGACAATTGTAGCCGGCGCGCCCTCCGCAATTTCCACAATTCTGCTGGACGACCGGGGCGATCGGCTGATTGTGCCGTTTTACGATACCCGGCTTCACGCCACCTTGCCACCGGTCACCAGGGCGGAGATTGGCCGCTTCAATGCGGTGTTGGTGGATGTGCGCTGGCCTGCGCTCGCGCTCGAAGTGCTGAAACTAGCCCGAGAGGCGGGTATCCCTGCCATTCTGGATGGTGATGTCGCGCAGGTGGAAATACTGGAACGTCTTGCCCATGCGGCTGACTACATCATCTTTTCGGAGCCTGCGGCGCGCGCGCTTTGTGACCTCCGGGAGGAAAGCGAACTTGTTCGCACCCTCGCCGCACGTTTTCCCCATGCTCTTGTGTGCGTAACTTTCGGACCGGGCGGTGCCTATTGGCAGGATCTCCGGAGCCAAACTCTATTTCACCAACCTGCTTTGCCGATCGTTCCGGTCGATACGCTTGCTGCGGGCGATGCATTTCACGGCGCCTTCGCTCTTGGCATTGCCGAGGGCCTCGATGTTGGAAATGCTGTGCGGCTGGGCTCGGTTGCAGCAGCTTTGAAATGCACCGTTTTTGGGGGACGCGTCGGCATGCCCTCGCGCGCTGAGGCCGAAGCCGCACTTCAGCAACTGGCTCCTTGCAATGTCTACGTCTAAGAGAGCTTTTTCCGAATGCGCCTTGAAAGAGTGTATCGGTAGGACATCGAGACTTTCATTTCGCCGAGATCCCTTCCCGTCCTGCGATGGGCACGCTCGGTCAGTTCGCGCTCGGTGATTGCCGATAGGAAGCGAGCGGCTGACCATTCTTCCCGATCGGCATATTCGGCAAATTACGGTCAGAGGGTCTTAATTGTGGGCTACCGGAGCTCGTTGAGCATAATGCCAGCCTTATTCCATTAATGACACCTGCGCGACCGCGAGAAGCTGACATACATCCTAGTCAGCCACGACCTCGCCGTGGTCGCCCATCTCTGCGACCGCGTTGACATCATGCAGAACGGCGGCTTCGTGGAGGCGGCAGCAAAGGCTCAGTTGTTGAAGGGCACCGTGGCACACCCCTACACCCGCACCCTGATCGAGGGCAGCAAGGGGTACGTCGGCAGAGTCCGCTTGAAGAGCGTCGTGCCGTAGCAAGCGTCCTCAGCACGCCTGTAGATCTGGTGGCAGCGCACCCGTCCCAGCCTGCTGACGGCATTCTTGCATTTAAAAGGGATCCGAACCGCTAACCAGACTCTCGCCGACGTGTAACCTACTGAACAGACACACAAATAACCTCTGCGACCGCGTTAACAAGCAGACATCTAACAACTGCTTTCGGCTCGATGAATCCCAAGACCATCCGACAAGCGCGACGTAATGTTTTTCATCAGATCGGGCGAGCTTCTATCTACACCATAGACGAAACCAGGAAAATCCAGTGTCTTCTGGACTGTCCATATGGCTTCATGCTGGTCGGGGGGCAGAATTTGTGCCGGGTCACCGACAGCGATCCATCCGATCGGCACGGTCGAGCCCGGTTCCAGTCGGGTTCGCAGGTGCACGGTTCCGTTGATGCGAACTTCGGACCCGCGCCCGATCTGCGCCCCGTGAAATACGGCTGCCCCGGTGGCGATGAAAACTTCCCCGTCGATTTGAGCACCAACCACGTGGCTGTTAGGACCGACGATGCAATGGTCCCCAATGGAACAGGCATGGCGACTGGTGGCGCGGATCACCGCATTCTCGAGCACGATGCAATTCCGTCCGATGAGGATGGAGCCGCCGGCTTCCGCCACCAAGCGAGCTCCATGCATGATTCTGCTGCCCGCACCGATGGTAACATCACCGCAGACCGTCGCGTCCTGCGCAACCCAGGCGTCGGAATCGACCGATGGCGACCGTTCGTCGTAAGACAAAATCATGTTTTACTCTCCTCTCACAATCTCGGCTGCTATGATGTTGTCTTCACACGTTCGAGATGCCAGACCTTGGCGACGATCCGCCAGCCCTCAGTCCCTTTCACGAAGCAAAGGTGATCGACGAAGACGTTCGCGTGGATCCGCAGCCTGACCTTCACGGTGGCTGCAGCCGGCGAAAGCCAATCGATCAGGATGATTTCGTCTTCACGTTCCTGCGAGCGACTTGCGGGAGATTCGCGCTTTGCAATCACCTGCCGATAATCTGCAATCGGGTCCACCGTGATTGCGCCTTCGTCAGCGTCGAACAGGCTTGAGGCCGGATGAAAGACCTGATCAAAGAGCGAGAGATCGCAGGCGTAGAGGGCATCGAAATAGGTTTGGATGGCGTTTAGCAGCTCTGTATCGCGGCTCATCTGGCTTCTCCGGATTTGTTGGCGAGTGACCGTTTCGCACACCGGCAGTTCGAGTTGCCAGCGGCAGGATTGCCAGATAAGACGGCATTCATGCCAAAAACTGAGAATCCACGCCTTCTCGCAAACAGACGTGTCGTCAGCCTCGTCTACGACGGCCTCTGTACCTTCGAGTTCGGGATCACGGCCGAAGTCTTCGGATTGGACCGCCCTGAAGCAGGGCCCGACTGGTATCAGTTCAAATCGGTCTCGCTGGAGGATCAGTTTCTTCATGCCTGTGGTGGTCTGACGATCGCAGCAACAGGCACTGAAGCCGATCTGCATCGGGCCGGAACAATCATCGTCCCCGGTTGGCGAGGACCCGATGAACCGGTACCGGAACAGATTTGTAAGGCATTGGTTCACGCTCACGAGGGCGGCGCTCGCATTGTTTCCATCTGCGGGGGCGCTTATGTGCTTGCGGCCGCCGGCCTGCTAGATGGCCGCCGTGCGACGACACATTGGCGTTTCGCCGAGGATCTGGCCCGCCGCTATCCTGCTATCGAGATCGACGCGAGCTGTCTCTATGTCGATGAGGGTGACATTCTGACTTCGGCGGGCAGCTCGGCAGGCATTGATCTGTGCCTGCATATCGTCCGTTCGGATTTCGGGGCAGAGCTCGCCAATATGGTGGCGCGTCGCCTCGTGATGTATAGCCATCGCCAGGGCGGGCAATCCCAGTTCATCGAGCGCCCCGTGCCGCTCCGGCGGGAGGCCGATCGGTTATCCTCGATCCTGGACCACATTCTGGCCAACCTTCACCATCCACATACGATAAGTTCTCTCGCTCACCACGCGGGCATGAGCGAACGCACCTTTCAGCGTCGCTTTCATGCCCTGACCGGCTTACCACCGCTCAAGTGGATCCTCAGGGAGCGGCTGGAGCAAGCCCGCATCTTGCTGGAGACTGATTCTGCCGAGCCTGATGACATCGCAAGCGTGACCGGACTCGGAAGCGCGGAAAACCTGAGGCTGCAGTTTGGTCGACATTATGGCGTCAGCCCGTTGACCTATCGTCATCGTTTTGCATAGCGCGCTGAAATGGGCCAGTCTCCTCTGAACCGCCGCGGAGAACGTCGTGAAACGTCCATTTTCGCGGTGGCCGAATTGCAGCTCCTCCCCGCGAATGTCGCGGTTCATGAAGCAGGATAGGCGCCCCGCAAATGTGGCCCCGTTGCAGCTCCCGGCGAGCCTGCCGGGGAACGCTGTTTGGCGGCTTTCGGCGGTGGCATGCGCGTGCCGATCGCGAACAGAACTGCACTGACGGCCGCAAACCCGGCAAACAGCAGGAACATGCCAGGTCCGCCAAAAGCGCCGAGCATGAAGCCGCCGAGAGTCGGCCCGATGAAATTGCCGATGGTCGAAAACGAGTGCGCGCCGAAATAGCTGCCTCTGTTCCGATTGTTGGAGATACCATCGACCAGCATATATTCAGATGGCACGACGAGGATCTCGCCGATCGTGAACACGATCATCGAGAACGCCAGCCCCCAGAAACCGACAGCACCAAGGAAACCGATCTCACCCAGCGCAAACAGGACGCAGCCGACCACAAGACCGTTGAGGGCGCCCGCGCGTTCGATGATGCGCCGGGCGAACGGGTTCCCGATCAGGACGACCGCACCGTTGATCGAAACGAGATAGGCGTAGATTTCCATGCCCCCGGTGACGTTTCCCGTCAGGTAGGGGGCAAGCGTCGCCGACCATTGGCCATAAACTGCAATCAGCAATGTGCCGCCACCGACAAAGAAAGCCAACCGTGGATCGCGGACCGCCGCCTTCAGACTCTCGATCAACGGCAAGGAGGCCGATGCTTTGGAAACACCATCGCGCCGGTACACCGGTACCTTCAATAGATGCAGGACCAGCGCGAACATTGCATAGATAAAGCCCGCAATAACGAAAAGAGTGGTGGACGCTGCACCGGCAGCGATCCCCATCAATGGTCCAACGGCCCAGCCGACATTCGTGGCCGTATAACGCCACGAAAAATATTTGAGACGCAGCGGCTCGGGGCACACATCACTCATCAGGGCGCGTGAAATCGGCTCGTAGATCGCAAGAGCGACGGCAGCAGCGATCTGAGCAATGCAAAATGCAACAACCGTTTCGGCGAGCCCCATACCAACCAAGGCAAGAGCCATTGAAAGCAAGGTAAGCACCAGCACTGTCTTGCGCCCCACCCTATCCGACAGTGTGCCTGCGAAGGGAGCCGTGAGAGCGCCAAGCAGGGGGCCGATCCCGAGAAGCGCACCAATCATGGCCGGACCGAGCCCGAATGACTGCTGCAATTTGATAGCGAGGAACGACAGCGTCATGGCGCGGGCGATGGTCACGAATCCGGAGCCCGCAATGAGGAGCAGAACATAGTTCAGTCGTTGTCTATCATACGTCATCTGCGCCCTCAGGGATTTACTGTCGAATGAAGCGATTCCCGCGCTAGCCTATCCGATCTTCCATCAGATGACCTGGATTCTTGCAACGTATGAAGGCCGGAATCTTGCTGCATCGCTTTTTACGACTATCATCAATTGACGCGCTTTTCGGGCGAGAAGAGAAGCGCGGGTGACGTCTGCTATCGAATCGATTGCGGATGTAACGCAACCACGCCTCATGAGTGGTCACTTGCTTGCCGGCTGCCTCATGGCACTAGCTATCGGCGACTCCGTTCGCCGGTAGCCAGGTCAGTTCGTCGCGGACTTCTTTTGCATTCCGCGACAACACGTGCCCGCACTGCCCGTTCGGCCTCCAGTCCTCCTGCGGACAGCACGAGTTCATATCCAGGTCACTCCTGGAACGACACCTGATACAGGTCATTAGATTTCGGCTTCACTCTTGCTCGGCCATTCGATAGCCCACGCCAGGCTCCGTCCTGACGATCCTCGGCTGCGTCGGATCCCGTTCGATCTTCTGGCGCAACTGACCGATGAAGACTCGCAGATAATGCAAGTCGTCACCATGGGCGGGACCCCAGACGGTCGTCAGGAGAGCACGATGTGTCACGACGCGGCCGGCATGGCGCGCAAGCAGCAAAAGCAGGTCGTATTCCTTGGGCGTCAGGTGAACCGTTTCGCCATCGCGGGTGACCCGTCTCTTGATCGGGTCGATCGTCAAACCGTCGATCTCCGTAACGGCCGGGATCGCGTCGCGCCGCCCGCGGTGGCGGAGCGCGGTGCGGATCCGGGCGGTCAGTTCGCCGATGCCGAACGGTTTCTCGACATAATCGTCTGCCCCAAGATCGAGCGCCGCGATCTTTTCGCTTTCGCGGTCACGGGCCGACAGGATGAGGATCGGGATGTCCGACCAGCCGCGCAGGCTGGTGATGACTTCCTTGCCATCCATGTCGGGAAGGCCGAGATCGAGGATCACCAGGTCAGGTGCCTGGGTCGCCACGGCCTTCAGCGCTTCGGCGCCCGTGCCGGCCTCGACCACCTCGTATCCGGCAGCGGAGAGAGAAGGTTTGAGGAAACGCTGGATCTGCGGCTCGTCGTCGACAACCAGGATGCGGGACTGGTTCATCTGACGTCGTCCCTGGCTTCACTGCTTGCTGGAAAGCGCATGACGATTCGCGTGCCCCTCTTCTTCAAGGCCGGGCTCTCCGCATGAATCTTGCCACCCATGGCCTCGACGAAGCCACGGGCAATGGAAAGCCCGAGCCCCGTTCCCGGCGCGCGCCCGTCCGGCTTTCCCCTGCGATAGAATTTTTCGAAGATGCGGTCCAGATCTTCGGGCGGAATGCCCTTACCCTGATCGGTGACCGAGATCAGCACGTCCCTGCCGTCACGTCTTGCATAGACGTTGATCGGCTCTTCACCGCCGTATTTCACGGCGTTGTCGAGAAGGTTGAAGAGGACCTGGCCGATCAGCACGCTGTCGCCTCGGATCAGCGGCATGTCAGCGGCTATGCCGGTTTCGATGATGCGCCCTGGCGCATGCTTTCGTGTGCGTTCGACGGCGGACTGGACGACATCGGCGACATCTACCCAGTCCTGCTTTGGCTTCAGCGTGCCAGCCTCGATCCTTGTCATATCCAGAAGATTGGCAACAAAGCGGCTCATGCGGCTGCTTTCTTCCTCGATCGACTGCAACAGATCGTCGCGGTTTTCCGGCGTCATCCGCTCGCCGAGCTGGCGGAGACCCGTGACGGCACCAGTGATCGTCGCGAGCGGCGTGCGCAGATCGTGCGAGATCGATGACAGAAGGGCTTCGCGGTAGCGCTCGCCCTCCAGCCGGGCTGCCTGCTCCACCGTCTCGTCGGCGAGGCGCGCGCGGTCCAGTGCAATCGCAGTCTGGTCGAGAATGGCAGTCAGCGAACGTTCAGCGTTGAGATCCAGGCTTGCGCCCGAATGCTCGATGCCGCAGACGCCGACAATGCCGTGCGGTCCAAGAAGCGGCCGAAATTCGAAGCGGCTGTTCGGCAGCGTCCCGGTGCCATGGCCGGCGGGCTCGCGCTTGTCATGGGTCCAGCGGGCGGCGGTCATGTCGGTCACGTCGAGTTCGGTGTCCGGCGGCCAGGCGGCCGTCACGGCAAGGTCTCCCTTACGCGGCACGAGAAGCACGACATTGCGCTTCAGGCTCGCCTGCAGTTGTGAAACAGCGAGCCAGATCGCGTCCTCGCCCTTTGCCGTGCTCGCGAGCTTGCGGGAGAAATCGTAAAGCGATTGCAGCGCGGCCGCGCGGATCCGCGCCACCTCCGCCTGTTCGCGGATGCGCGAGGCTAGACCGCCAGCAATGATGGCAACGGCAAGAAAGACGAAGAGCGCGAAGACCTCGTGCGGGGCCGCGATGGTGAAGGTGTGGCGGGGATCGATGAAGAAGAAGTTGTAGGCCAGCGCCGACAGGATAGCGGCCAGGAATGCCGAAGCGTAGCCGCCGACCACCGAGGCTCCGAGAACTGCCAGGAGAAAGAGCAGCGATATGTTCGGCAACTCAACGAAGACGTCGATCCCCTTGCCCACGACCGTCGTCGGGGCGACGAAACCGAGAGCCCAGATTGCCGATTGCCTGAGCGCGGAAGCCCTCGGCAGGCTGACTGAGGGCCGCGCGCGTTCAGGGGGCGACCCCTCCGGTGTGACGATGTGGACACCGAGACCCGAGGCCTCGCGCGCCAGCGCATCGGGCAGCGAGCGGGAGACGAGCTTCTGCCAGCGGCTGCGCTTGCGCGTGCCGATGACGATCTGCGTCGCATGCTCTCGACGCGCGAGCTTCAGGATTTCCTCAACGAAATCATTGCCGACGACACGGCGCGTTTCCGCGCCCAACTGCTCGGCGAGACGAAAGAGCGTTTCAATCCGCTGCAAGCGTTCCGGTGTCTCCACCTCTCGGTCGGCCCTCTCGATCGAGACGACTAGCCACGGTGCGTTCAAACCCGAGGCGAGACGGCTTGCCACGCGCACCACCTTTTCCGACAGCAGATCCGAACCGACGCAGACCAGGAGCCGTTCGCCGGTGGCCCAGGGGCCGTCGATGGCATTTTGCTTCAGGTAGTCGACCATCTGGTCGTCGACCCGGTCGGCGGTGCGGCGCAGCGCCAGTTCCCGAAGCGCCGTCAGGTTGCCGAGGCGGAAGAAGCGATCGACGGCGCGGTTGGCGCTTTCCGGCAGATAGACCTTGCCCTCCTTCAGGCGTTCGATCAGCTCCGAGGGCGCCAGGTCGACGAGAAGCACTTCATCGGCACGTTTGAGGACCACGTCGGGCACGCGTTCGCGCACGGTGACACCGGTGATCTGGGCGACGAGATCGGCCAGACTTTCGAGGTGCTGGATGTTGAGTGCCGTCCAGACGTCGATGCCGGCCGAAATCAGTTCCTCGATGTCCTGGTAGCGCTTGGGATGGCGGCTGTCTTCCGGATTGGAGTGGGCCAGCTCGTCGACGATGATGATGCGGGGACGCCTTGCGAGAGCCGCATCGAGATCGAACTCCTCCAGCATCCGTCCGCGATGGGCAACACGCCGGCGCGGCAGGATCTCCAGTCCGTCGAGCAGGCCTGCCGTTTCGCTTCGCCCATGGGTTTCAACCAGGCCCACGACGACATCGCTGCCATCGACCTTCAGGCGCCGGGCGCGCGACAGCATCGCATAGGTCTTTCCAACGCCGGGCGCAGCCCCCAGAAAAATGGTGAGTTTGCCCCGGCGGTCTTTCTCCGCCAGGGCAAGCAGGGCATCGGGATCGGGACGTCTTTCGTCCTTACGGTCGTCATCCGCCATCAGGCTCTCACATCTTCAGGGCGTCGAGCGCCAGATTGAGCTCTAGCACGTTGACCCTTGCTTCGCCGATAATGCCGAAGGCCGGGTTTTCGATCGACCGGGCGACAAGTTCTGCGACAACAGTGGGCTGCAGCCCCCTCGCCTGCGCGATACGGGCAACTTGCGCCTCGGCAAAGGGGGGCGAGATATGCGGGTCGAGGCCGGAGCCCGAGGCGGTGACAGCATCGCCCGGAACGGGTGCGGCAAGTCCCGTTCCCTTCAGCCTTTCGACGTCGGCAACGACCCGATCCTTGAGCTTCACCGAGGTCGTGCCGAGGTTCGAACCGGACGAAGCGGCTGCGTTGTACGGGTCAGGATCCGTGGCCGAAGGACGCGGCCAGAAGTAGCGGTCGGAAGTGAAGTTCTGGCCGATCAGCACTGAGCCGATGACTGTGCCGTCGCGTTCGATCAGGCTGCCATTGGCTTTTGCTGGCATCACCGCCTGGGCAATGCTGTTGATCGCCAGGGGATAGGCGAGACCGGTGAGTGCGGTCAGGGCGACAACGAGGGTGAGTGCGGGCCTGAGATGGTTGAGCATAATTACACCAGACGAAGGGCGCTGACGGCAAGGTCGATGACCTTGATGCCGGCGAAGGGAAGAACGAGCCCACCGAGGCCATAGACCAGCAGGTTGCGGCGAAGCAGCGCTGCCGCACCGGAGGGGCGATAGGCGACGCCTTTCAGCGCCAGCGGGATCAGCGCCACGATGATCAGCGCATTGAAGATGACGGCCGAGAGGATGGCCGACTGCGGCGAGGCAAGCCCCATGATATTGAGCGCTTCGAGCGCCGGATAGGTGGCCACGAACAAGGCCGGGATGATGGCGAAGTACTTGGCCACGTCATTGGCAATCGAAAAGGTCGTCAGCGATCCGCGTGTCATCAGGAGCTGCTTGCCGATCTCGACGATCTCGATGAGCTTGGTCGGACTAGAATCGAGGTCCACCATATTGGCGGCCTCGCGGGCGGCCTGGGTGCCGGTCTGCATGGCGACACCGACATCGGCCTGGGCAAGCGCCGGCGCATCATTGGTGCCGTCGCCGCACATGGCAATCAGGCGACCGCCCTGCTGTTCCCGGCGGATATAGGCAAGCTTGTCTTCCGGGGTCGCCTGGGCGAGGAAGTCGTCGACGCCGGCTTCCGAAGCAATCGCGGCGGCCGTGACCGGGTTGTCGCCCGTTACCATGACCGTGCGAATGCCCATGGCGCGGAGCGCCGCAAAGCGTTCTTTGATGCCGGGCTTCACAACATCCTTGAGGTGGATGACGCCGAGCAGGCGGTCTCCGTCGGCAACGGCGAGCGGTGTGCCGCCGGTGCGGGCGACCTGGTCGACGGCGCGGCGGAATTCGGCCGGCGCATCCTGATCGGTCAGACCGGCGAACTTCAAGACCGCGTCGACAGCGCCCTTGCGCAGCCGGCGCTGACCGATGTCGACGCCAGAAAGGCGGGTTTCGGCAGTGAAGCCGATGACGGCATCGAACTCGGTCTTCGGCATGGGTACACCGAATTCGCCTGTCGCCAGTGCCACGACGGAGCGTCCCTCGGGCGTTTCGTCGGACAGCGAGGCGATAAGGGCTGCCTCTGCCAGTTCGCTCGGCGTCACACCGGGGGCGGCCAGGAAGTCGCTCGCCATGCGGTTGCCGAAGGTGATCGTGCCCGTCTTGTCGAGAAGCAGCGTGTCGACATCACCGGCTGCCTCGACGGCGCGGCCGGAGGTGGCGATGACGTTGAAGCGCACCAGGCGGTCCATGCCGGCGATGCCGATGGCCGAGAGAAGGCCGCCGATCGTCGTCGGGATCAGGGTGACGAGAAGGGCTGCCAGCACCGTGACCGAGAGCACCGTGCCGGAATAGCCGGCCAAGCCCCAGATCGCGACGCAGACGAACAGGAAGATCAGCGTCAGCCCCGAGAGCAGGATCGACAGGGCGATCTCGTTCGGAGTCTTCTGGCGCTGGGCGCCTTCGATCAGCGCAATCATACGGTCGACGAAGGACGAACCGGGCTGGACGGTGATCTTGATCTTGATTTCGTCTGACAGAACCTGCGTGCCGCCTGTCACCGCCGAGCGGTCGCCGCCGGATTCCCGGATGACAGGCGCGGATTCGCCGGTGATGGCGCTTTCGTTGACCGAGGCAACACCTTCGATCACTTCGCCATCGCCGGGGATGAGTTCACCGGCCGCGACCAGCACGATGTCGCCGACCTTGAGGCTGGAGGCCGGGATGGTTTCCGTCTTGCCGTTAGCGGCAAGACGACGGGCGACGAGTTCGGACTTGGTCTTCTTCAGGCTGTCGGCCTGGGCGCGGCCACGGCCCTCCGCCACTGCTTCGGCGAAGGTGGCGAAGAGCACGGTGAACCAGAGCCAGGCGGCGATCTGGCCGGAGAAGCCGGCCTCACCGGGATTTCCGGCGAGGTCGCGGATGAAGAGGATCGTCACGACAACGGCGACGATCTCGGTCACGAAGATGACCGGATTGCGCAAGAGCTTGCGCGGATCGAGCTTGACGAACGCATCGCGGATCGCCGGAAACAGGATCGAGGGGTCGAGAAGACCTGGAGCTTGGTGGTCTTTTGACATGATGGTTCCTTAGAAGGTCTGGCCGGCGAGCATGGCGAAGTGTTCGACGATGGGGCCGAGCACCAATGCGGGCAGGAATTGCAGGCCGCCGAGAATGAGGATGATGCCGATCAAGAGGCCAACGAAGAGCGGGCCGTCCGTCGGGAAAGTGCCAGCAGAGGCAGGCGACTTGACCTTGGCGGCGAGCGATCCAGCGATCGCCATGACCGGCACGACATAGGCGAAGCGGCCAAGCAGCATCGCGATCCCGAGCGTGGTGTTGTACCAGGGCGTGTTGCCTGTGAGGCCGCCGAAGGCCGAGCCGTTGTTGCCGGCTGCCGAGGTATAGGCATAGAGGATTTCCGACAGACCGTGCGGGCCAGCCGTACCGACGCTTGCCACTGCGAAGGGCAGCATGGCCGAGACGGATGTGAAGCCGAGGATGACCAGCGGCAGGATGAGCACGGCCAGCATGGCGAACTTCATCTCGCGGCCCTCGATCTTCTTGCCGAGGAATTCCGGCGTGCGTCCGACCATCAGGCCGGCGACGAAGACGGAGAGAATTGCGAAGACCAGCATGCCGTAGAGACCCGAGCCGACACCGCCGGGGAGCACTTCGCCGAGCTGGATGAGGAACATCGGCACGAGACCGCCCAAGCCCGTGAACGAGCCGTGCATGCCGTTGACGCCACCATCCGAGAGGCCAGTCGTCACCGCCGCATAGAGCGCGGTCATTGCCTGGCCGAAGCGGACTTCCTTGCCTTCCATATTGCCAAGTGCCGGATCGACACCGATCGCCGTCAGAATGGTGTTGCCCTGGGCTTCGGCCCAGTAGGTGACGGCCACGCCTGAGATGAGCAGGAACGCCATGGCCGAGATCAGCGCCCAGCCCTGCCTGCGGTTTCCGACCATCTGGCCGAAAGTGTAGGCCATGGCGGCCGAGATCGACAGCATGGCGAAGATGTTGAGATAGTTCGACCAGGCGGTCGGGTTCTCGAAGGGATGGGCAGCATTGACGTTGAAGAAGCCACCGCCATTGGTGCCGAGCTGCTTGATCGCTTCCTGGGAGGCGACGGGGCCGAGTGAAATCACCTGATTGGCGCCTTCCAGCGTCGTGGCCGTGACCGAGCCGGCGAGCGTTTGCGGCAGGCCCATGGCGACGAAAGCGAGTGCGACGACAATGGCGAGCGGCAGCAGCACGTAGAGCGTGGCTCTCGTTACATCGACCCAGAAATTGCCGAGCGTGGACACTTTGGATCGGGCAAGCGCACGGGTCACTGCGATGGCGAGCGCCAGGCCAATCGCTGCAGACAGAAAGTTCTGCACGGTGAGGCCGGCCATCTGGCTGAAATGACTCAGCGTGGTTTCGCCGCCATAGTTCTGCCAGTTGGTATTGGTGACGAAAGAGACGGCCGTGTTGAAGGCGAGGTCCGGCGCCATGCCGGCAAAGCCTTGGGGGTTCAGCGGCAGATAGCCCTGAAGGCGCAGCATCGCATAGAGGACAAGGAAGCCGGCAAGCGAGAAGGCGAGCATGGCGAGCGTATAGCCGAGCCAGCTCTGCTCCTTCTCCGGGTTGATGCCGCTTACCCGGTAGAGATCACGCTCCACGCGGCCGAGAATGGAGGACAAAAAGGTCCGCTCACCGGAAAACACCCGCGCCATGTAGAGGCCGAGTGGTTTGATGACGATGAGAACGGCGAGGAAGAGGAGGCTGATCTGCAGCCATCCGACAATGGTCATGGATCTGCTCCGATCAGAAGCGTTCGGGACGCAGGAGCGTCACGACGAGATAGACGCCGAGGGCGATGGCGACAGCGAGGCCGAAGAGAGGTTCAAGCATTTGCGTTGCCCTCACAGCCGGTCGAGCGCGCGGGCATAAAGGGCCAGCATGAGAAGCGTGCCGCCGCCGAGCGCGATAAAGATGAGGTCGGACATGTCCGGGTCTCCTGTTGATACAGGAGGAGAATTAAGGGCGTTTCGGGTTAGGCTTCGATTGGGAAGGCGCGTGGTGGAGATAAAGAAAACATAAGGATGCACCCCCGACGGTCGAGTATCGCCCCATTGCCATGATAGCCACAGCTACCAAGCAGGCTTCGTCTGTCCGAGCCGGAGGGCCGGTTGGCTGGCGGATCACCTGCCCGCTTCGCGGCGGTCGCCGTCAAACCGCCTTCAGTGGTTCGAAGACGGCTTTCATGGCGGGATCGAAGCGGATAGCGGGCAACGCTGCGATGTAAAGGGCGTCTCGCACGGGCTTGCGACCACCTGCGATCATCCTCTTGCCGCGCATCAGACCACTGTCGCGATTGACGGGCGTAACGCCGACCAGCTTAGCAATCTCGCCTTTGCCAATCAGCCCCAGTTCGGGAAGGCCGGCAATCAGGAAGCATGCGGTTCGCAGATCGATGCTCTTGAGCGACATGAGAACCTTCGCCTTGAGGGGCAAGGCCTTCATCCGACTTGAGGCATGCTTCCATAGCATCGACCCCCGACTGGCGCTGCTGCTGCAGGAATGCAAGTGCCTCCTCGATCCACGCCCCGGCATTGGTGCCGGCGACGAATACGAATCCAAGATCGGCATGAGAAACCAAACTGCTTCATCCATTCCTTTTCAGTGTAAAATTGCCGAATTCTGCAACGTCCGCCTGGCCCCGCTCGTCTCGAAATGAACACTGGACAACATCAAGCCGTACCTGACTAGCCTGATCATCTACCGCAAAATCATCTACCGCAAACACCCGCCGATGCGGATGAACTGCATCAACTGGCGTTCAATAAGCGATGCATGCGGTCTCGAAGACGAGCTGACGGCGGCGCTTAAGAAGAACCTGCTGCCAGGCCTTGAAGCCATCGCACGCTGGATCGACAAGGAGCGAACGATAGATGATAATCGGCCCACGCCGGATGACGAGCGCCGGGCGCCAGCTGCGCGACGGGATAAGTCCTTATCTGCGCCCCGAGAACAGGCATCGCCTCGCACGATCCCGCTGCATGACATCCATACCAAATTGCGACAGAGCCTTCTTGAGATTACTGGGCCAGAGCCGCCAGCCGACCGCTTGAAGGCTGGCGCATGATGTCCATCCGGACGTCGTAGATGCGAACAAGTTCCTCGGTCGTCATGACCTCTCCCGGAGTGCCATGGGCAATCAGCCGGCCGGAATGCAGTGCAACAATCTCATCGCAGAAGCGGGCGGCCATGTTGATGTCGTGCAGTACGGTGATGATGGTGATGCCCTTGTCGCGGCAAAGATGGTGCGTCAGAGACAGGACGTCCAGCTGATGGCCGATGTCGAGTGCGGAAATGGGTTCGTCGAGCAGAAGGCAGGCGGCATCCTGCGCCACGAGCATGGCAAGCCAGACACGCTGGCGTTCGCCGCCCGACAGGCTGTCCACCATGCGCTCGGCAAAAGGACCTATACCGGTGAGTTCAATTGCCTCCTCCACCTTCTGCCTGTCGATGGCGCGGAACCGGCCGAGCGCGCCGTGCCAGGGATAACGGCCCAGCGCCACCAGCTCCTTGACCAACATGCCGGGCGCTGCCGGCGTCCGCTGCGGCAGATAGGCGAGCCGGCGGGCGAGTTCCCGTGTACCCCAGCCTTCAAGGGGCTTGCCTTCGAACTGGATAGTGCCCGCGCTCGCCGCCTGCTGCCGGCCGATCAACTTCAACATTGTTGATTTGCCGGAGCCATTGTGACCAATCAGAGCAATGGACCGGCCTGCCCGAAGATCGACCGTCAGCGGATGCAACAGGACGCGACCTTCGATTGCAAAGCTCACCTCCTTCAATGAGAGGAGAGGAGGACTTGGCTTGGCGATCTCACGCTCGTTTGCGTTCAGCGGCATAGTGCATCATCCATAAACTGCAAGGGTAGGCTTCCTTTGTTATCAACAGATGGCCTGCTTGAAGACCACACGCAGGCAGGATTGATACCCTGCATTAAAGTTGATAACTATACACATGTTTATTCGATCAGGATAGCTGCATGACTTTCCAGCCACGAATGCAGAACAGGATCGAGGGTTTTTCGGTGATGGGCGGGCTGAAGCGCCGCTACTGGAACGGCATGACCGCCGACCTGTGGGACGTGGAATGCGCCGCCTATGCGGGCGGCCACTATGTGGCACGGGATCCAAGACTGTTCATCCTGCTCGACCAGCGCGGCCACGGGCGTCCTCTGGTCAAGCTTTCGCCGAAATCCCGCGGCGCCCCACAGGACAGCAACCAGAGCCCGATCTCGTACATTCCCGCCGGCATGGATCTCTGGATGGACTTTGCCGACGTGCAGTATGTGCGTCATCTCGATATCCACTTCGACGCGGATATCCTCGGCCGTCGGCTCATGGAAGAAATCGACCCGAAAAAGCTCAAGGACCCCCAACTGCTGTTCTCGGACCAGCGCGTCATGGCGCTTGCCGGACTGATTGCCGCCGAGATTTGCAATCCCGAGCCGTTGCACGATCTCTACGGGGACGGGCTTACCCTGGCGCTCCTCATCGATGTCCTGAAAATGGTGAAGACACCGCCGCGGCGGCGAGGAACGCTGGCAATCTCCCAGCTTCAGCGCGCCACAGATTTCATCACCGCAAACTGCATGCGCAATATCCGTCTGCAGGAACTCGCGGACTTGACGGGGCTGTCACCATCGCATTTCAGCCATTCGTTCAAGGCGTCGACTGGCATGGCGCCCCACGACTGGCAGATGAATGCCCGGCTGGAACGTGCGAAGGATTTGCTGGTGTCAGATGCCTATCCTTTGACAGAAATCGCTGCTGAAACCGGGTTCTCGGATCAGGCGCATTTTACCAAGGTCTTCCGCAAGCATATCGGAACGACCCCGGCCCGCTGGCGGAAGGCGAAGCAGGAGTGATGCATTTTTGCATATATTTGCCCGCCGTTTCTGAATTTGCCCAAAAACGTCCAATTGCCGCTGATCGAACCAAGCCGAAACTTTAAATATGAGCTAGCTGCTCATCTTATTGCGATGCCGCTTCTCGCGAGCGGCGGAAAAGTTCGTGTGAGTGGGGCTTGAAATGGAAAAGAGAGAAGCGGCCTTGGGGGCAAGGCTAGGACTGGGTACGGGTGTAGCACTGGCAGCCCTTTGCGCCGCCTGGGCGGCGCACGCGCAGAATGCCGATACGACACTGGCGCCGATCGTTCTTCATGGCGAAGGCGAAGGCGATGGAACCGGCCCGGTCAAGGGTTATGTCGCGAAGAAATCGACGACCGGCTCCAAGACCGATATGCCGCTCAGGGAAATCCCCCAATCCGTGTCGGTCATCGGCAGGGAAGAGATGGACGACCGCGGCGCCGTCAGCAAGATCGATCAGGTGCTCCTCTACACGCCCGGCGTGTTCGGTCAGCCCTATGGCTCGGATCCAGACACCGACTGGATCTATGTTCGCGGCTTCAACGCATCGCAGACGGGCGTGTTCTTCGACAGCCTGGCGCTCACCAGTCACTCCTACGGCGGCTTCCAGCTTGATCCGTTCATGCTCGAGCGCGTCGAGGTCCTCAAGGGACCGGCCTCCGTCCTGCTCGGTGGCGCCAACGCAGGCGGCGTCGTCAACCTGATCCGCAAGCGCCCGACCGACGAGCCTTATTACTACACAGAAACCGGCATCAACACGAACGGCAACGCCTTCTTCGGCTTCGATCTCTCGGACAAGATCACGCCTGACGGCAGCTTCAGCTATCGCCTGACCGGCAAGCTGGCGGGCGGTGACAACTATACCGATTACAGCGAGGACCTGCGCGGCTTCATCATGCCGCAGTTCACCTTCTCGCCGGACGCGGGCACCAGCCTGACGGTCTGGGGTTATATCAGCGGCCTGGATCAGGTCCATACGACGAACGGCCTGCTGCCCTACGGCGGCACGGTCGTCAGCGCCGGCTACGGCAAGATCCCGCGCGACATGTTCCTCGGAGACCCCAATTTCGACGACGGCACGGTCGTCCAGAAGATGGTTGGTTACGAGTTCGAGCACGAATTCGAAGGCGGCTGGAAGTACACGCAGAACCTGCGCTATTCCAACCTCTTCAAGCGGGAGCAATACGTTTATCCGTTCGATATCGACCAGACGGACGCGGTGGTCGGCCGCTATAGCGAGGACATCACTTCGAAGGCCAACGCCTTCAACGTCGACAACCGGATTGAAAACGAATTCGACCTGGGCGGCGCCTCGCACAAGGTCATGGCGGGCCTGGATTATCGATATTACCGCCTCGATACCGACCAGTTCGCGAGCGCCTTCGGATCAGTGCCCGCTTTCGATCCCGCCAACCCCGCCTACGGCGTCGCCCTGCCGCCGGTCGCCCGCAACCTGCACCAGGTCTATACGATCAACCAGGTCGGCGTTTACGCCCAGGACCAGATCAAGTTCGGCGACGGCTGGATCGTCACCTTGAACGGCCGCTACGATTACGTCCACAACGAGATCGAGGACCTGCTCGCGGGAACGCAGAACTATTCCAGTAACGATCGTGCCTGGAGCGGCCGCGCGGGCCTGGCCTACGAGTTCGCCAACGGCCTGACGCCCTATGTCAGCGCCGCAAGCTTCTTCAGCCCGATCGTCGGCCTGACGGGGGGCGCCGCGCCGAAGCCCGAGGAAGGCTACCAGCTCGAGGCAGGTGTCAAATACGAGCCGACCTGGCTCGATGGCAGCCTGACGGCCTCGGTGTTCGAGATCACCAAGCAAAATTACACGATCACGACCGGCGGGATAACCAGCCAGATCGGCGAAGTCCGCTCTCGCGGTATCGAAGTGGAAGGTAAATTCAACCTGGACCAGAACTGGAAAGTCATAGCGGCAGCGTCCTATACCGACATCGAGATCACCAAGGACGATCCGACGCTGATTGGAAAGACGCCCAATGTCGTGCCAGATGTCCTGGCCTCGCTCTGGCTCGACTACACCGTCACGGAAGGACCGCTGGAAGGGCTCGGCTTCGGCGCCGGCGTGCGTTACCGCGGCAAGTCCTGGGCGGACAATGCGAATACCCTGCGCGTTCCGGATGCGACCGTCTTCGACGCAGCGATCCACTACGAGAAGAACGACTGGAAGGCGTCGCTCAACGTCACCAACCTGTTCGACAAGGAATATGTCGCAGGCTGCAACACGCAATATTTCTGCGGCTACGGCGAGGCACGCACCGTCAACTTCAAGATCAGCAAGGTCTGGTAATTTGACAATCTTAGACAAGTTTTGCAGGAAGGCCATTTTGGCCTTCCTGTGCCTTGGGAGACATGTCAAGAGTGCACCGATTTAGCCGCAGAGCCATCCTTTCAGCCGCCGCTGCGTCGGCTGCGGCGCGCGTCCTGCGCGCGCAAGATGCGGGTCCGCGGATTGCGACTCTCGACTGGGCACTTCTTGAAACGCTGCTTGCGGTCGGCGCCAATGTCGTGGCTGCAACCGAGCTTCGCCAGTTCCGCCAGGTTGCGGTCAAGCCCGATGTGCCGCAGGGCGTCGCCGATCTCGGCCTGCGGGGCACGCCGAATTTCGAGGCGCTGCGTTTCGCCCGCCCCGACCTGATCTTCAACTCGAACTTCTATGCCTGGGCCGATCCGCTGATGAGCCGTATCGCGCCGGTCGAAAGTCATCCGATCTATAAGCCCGGCGAAAGTCCATATATCCTCGCAGAACAGGCGACGCTGGCGATCGGCGAGCGCCTGCGGCTCCCCGCAGCCCGCCGGATGGTCGAGGATCTCGCGGACAGGCTCGATCGCTATAAGAACCTCTTTGCCAAGGGTGACGGCCGTCCCCTCCTGCCGATCAACCTCGGCGATGCGCGCCACTACAGGGTCTTCGGGTCCGACAGCCTGTTCGGCGAGGTGCTGAAACGCATGGGGCTGGCCAATGCATGGGTAGGCGCGACCAGCTATTCGGCCATGGCGCCGATGGGCATCGAGACGCTGGCTTCGATGCCCGAAGCCTGGATCGTCCTCATTCCTCCGCATCCGGAGGATGCCTTTGCGGCACTGACCGAAAGCGTGTTCTGGAAGGCCTTGCCGGCGGTGCGGGAAAACCGCGTTCTGACGGTCGGATCGATCAATCCCTACGGGGCTCTGCCCGCAGCAAGCCGCTTTGCCGAGTTCGTGGTGAAAGGGTTTTCTTATGTCCGGAACGGTTAGTCTCCCCATGCCCATACGTGCCGGCCTGCCCCACTTTCTCCCTGCCGTCGTGCTCGGCATCGCTTGCGTTACGTCGTTCATTCTGCTGCTGGCGTTTCGCCCGCACGTTCCGGGGGAGGCAGCGCCGACCGCGGCGCTCGACGCAATCCTGCTGTGGAACAGCCTTCTGCCCCGCGCTGCAATCGCTTTGATCGCCGGTGCCGCGCTCGGCCTTTCCGGTGCGCTGCTGCAAAGGGTGCTGCGCAATCCGATCGCCGATGCCTCGACCCTCGGCATCGCATCGGGTGCGGAACTGGCGCTGGTTTTCAGTCTCGGTTTCCTGCCGCTTCTGGGCGGCATCTCCCGCGAGCTGATCGCTTTTGCCGGCGGCTTTGTGGCGGTCGCCATCGTGCTGGCGCTGAGCTGGCGGCGCGGGCTCGATCCGGTCACGGTAGCGATCTCGGGGATGATTGTCAGCCTGATCGCGGCCTCGCTCAGCGTGACGCTCATCCTGGCGCGCGGCGAATATGCGATGTCGATCCATATATGGGGTGCGGGTGCCCTCAACCAACAGGACTGGAGTGGCGTCAACTCGCTCGCGCCGCGGCTCGGAGCGGGCATCGTCGCCGCGGCGATGTTGTTGCGACCGCTGAATGTCCTGGCCCTTGATGATTCCAGCGCTAAAAGCCTCGGCGTGGCGCTGCACGGGGTCCGGTTTTCGATCCTTATCCTCGCCGTCTGGCTATCCGCCTCGGTCACGGCAACAGTCGGCATCATCGGCTTTCTGGGGCTTGCAGCGCCCGCCATGGCAAGGTTCTGCGGCGCGCGAACAACCGGACAGGTGATGATAACGTCTCCTCTTGCGGGAGCCGCGGTTCTCTTTCTGGCCGATTGCCTGACGCAATTGCTGGGTCCAGGTTTTTCCGATCTCGTACCGACAGGTGCCGCAACCGCGCTGCTCGGCGGGCCGTTGCTTCTCCTCCTTCTGCCGCGCGTCAACGGATTCTCTGCCATGACCGCAACAGCCGATGCCACCTCGCGACAGTTTCGAAAGCCTGCCGTCGCGCTGTCGCTCCTGGCAGCGGCGCTTGCCGTCATCCTCGCACTCGTGCTGACTTTGGGCCCAACGGATAGGGGCTTGAGCGTTGCACTTGGTCCGCTCTTTTCCGAGCTCCTGCCCTTCCGCCTGCCGCGTATCCTGGCAGCCGGCGGGGCCGGCGCGCTGCTCGGAGCAGCCGGTTTCACCATGCAGCGGGTGACAGGCAATCCGATCGCAAGCCCTGAAGTACTCGGTGTTTCGAGCGGCGGCGGCGCCGGTTTGACGATCGCTCTCTTCGTCTTCGGTGTCCCGTCACCTGCAATCGTGCTTCTCAGCATGGCGCTCGGCTCGCTTGGCGCCTTCCTGGTGACGATCGCAATTGCCGGCCGCTCCGGATTTTCGGCCGAACGGCTGCTGCTTGCCGGCATCGCCATCAGCGCCTTCTGTATGGCAATCGTCAGCATGGTGCTCGCCCAGGGCGACATGCGCAGTTATGTCCTGCTCACCTGGATGTCGGGATCGACCAATCGCGCTGGCGCTGTCGAAGCCTGGACGGCAATGATCACGCTCGTGGTGTTGACAGCACCGCTTTTCCTGATGACCCGCTGGCTCGCCATCCTGCCGCTCGGCACCAGCCTCTCCCGCAGCATCGGTCTTCATGTCCTGCTGTCCCGCCTTTTGCTCGCCATTCTTGCTGCATTGATGACGGCGATCTCATCTTTCCTCATTGGCCCCTTGAGCCTGGCGGGATTGATCGCGCCGCATCTCGCCCGGCTTCTCGGCTTCCAGAAGCTGCAATACAATCTTGCCGCGGCGATCCTGATCGGCGCAGGCGTGATGATGATGGCCGACTGGCTGTCGCGGGTTGTCATCTATCCCTATCAGGTGCCGGTCGGCCTCTTTGCCGCGCTGATCGGCGGTCCCTACCTTCTCTGGCTGCTCGGCCGAAAGGAAAGATCCGCATGATGGCAGAACGCTGAAGGAAGCCTTGGGAAAAAAATAACACGGCCGTCTCAACGCCGAGAGCCTTACGGCAAATGCGAGCATTTGCCTATCGGCCAAGGGATGGCCGGGAAAGCAGTGGCGTTGCACGGGGTGAGCATTGCGCTTGCCTGCCGCACCTTCGAGGTCAGCGAGACCTGCTATCGTTACAGCGCCAAGCTGAACGACGAGAACGAGCAGATCGCCGATCTCCTCTTCGGACTGACGCGGGCAAAGAAGACCTGGGGCTTTGGCCTGTGCTTCCTTTACCTGCGGAATGTCCGAGGACATCGCTGGAACCACAAGCGCGTATACCGCATCTACCGTGAGCTGGAGTTGAACCTCAGAATCAAGCCACGCAAGCGTTTGAAGCGGGACAAGCCGGACGCTCTGACTGTGCCGGATGCGCCGAACCTGGTCTGGTCAATGGATTTCGTGGCGGATCGTTTGGAGGATGGTCGGCAATTCCGACTGTTGAATGTCTTGGACGACTTCAACCGCGAGGGGCTGGGCATCGAGGTGGACTTTTCGCTGCCTGCTGAAGGCGTCATCCGCAGCCTGAACCAGATCATCGAATGGCGAGGCAGACCATTCGCAATTCGTGTGGATAACGGACCTCAGTATGTCAGTGGCAAACTGATGGAGTGGGCAGCAACGCAAGGAATTGCCTTGAGCCATATCCAGCCCGGAAAGCCGCAACAGAATGCCTATGTCGAGCGCTACAACCGCACCGTCCGACATGAATGGCTTGACCAGTACATCATCGAAAGCATTGAGGAGGCGCAGGAATTCGCCACGCAGTGGCTCTGGATGTACAACAACGAACGGCCCAATATGGGCATCGGCGGCATAACGCCCGCACAGAAACTGAAAATGGCCGCGTGAATTTTACTGCCGAGCCCCGTTAAGAATGGGGGATTACCGGAGCGGCTCAGCGGGTGGTGGAAAGCGAGTTCTACGGTCCCCTACTGCTTGCCAAATAGGGTGCTCCCTCTCTGCCTTCGTCGCGCCTTCAAGCAAGCCATTTACGCGGCAGTCGATTTCGTAAGTGAAAATGGTCCACAACTGATGGTGCAGACTTTCATCGACGAAGAGCAACTGACCGCCATCAGCTATCAACTTTATCGAGATTCCGAAGCAATCCTCGAACACTGGCGGCATGCCGATCCCTACATCGCTGAAGTTATGCGGTATTGCACGGTTGTCGCGTTCGAGATTTACGGCGAGCCAAACCCCGCGGTTATGGAACGGATGAACCCCATGCTTCAGGCCGGTCGCGCTACCCAAATGGTCCGTCTCGCGGGTTTCGTTCGGCAATAACCAGACGCTCGATCGCGTTACCACGCTCTCGGGCGAGAGCTTATGTTGGAACTGCAGTGCGGCGCTGAAGGCAGACTGACGTTCTGATGTGTTTAGGCGCTTGCACAAGCAAGTCCGGTGTTGCCACAACAACAGCTCAATGCCGCCGGTCGCGGCGCCCGGATTACCTTAACAGCTGCTCACACCTTAATGGGAGTTGGACCAGCGATATCGGTTTTCGGCCAGAGCGTGCTGGAAATCGGGCGGTCGTAAGGCTGGGATCTCGCGTGGGCTATTCACCTTCGATGGACACCTTCACCCGTCGTGCCAGCGTATCCATGTCGAACGGCTTGGTCAAAACCTCCATGCCTGGCAATAGATGCCCTTGGTTTAACACTGCATTCTCCGCGTAGCCCGTCACAAACAGGACAGGTAGGTTCGGCCGCGTCTCGCGGGCACGATCTGCAAGCTGGCGGCCATTCATGCCATTTGGCAGCCCCACATCGGTCAGCAACAGGTCGATCTGTCGATCTGCTTCCAGGACCTCGGTTGCCTCACGTGCGTCACCAGCCTCAATGACCACATAACCCAATTCCTCCAGTTGTTCAGCAGCGACCATGCGGATCAGAGGCTCGTCGTCCACGAGAAGGATTGTCTGACTTGGCGCCGCAGCAGTCGGCCTGCCGGCAGGTATCGTCTCGTCCGCGCCAACCTCCCCCGTGAACCTAGGCAGGTAGATGAATACAGCCGTACCTTCGCCCAGCTCCGAAAAGATCCTGACGCTGCCGCCGGATTGGCCGGCGAACCCCCATACCATCGACAAGCCGAGGCCGGTCCCCTGGCCGATGGGCTTCGTAGTAAAGAATGGATCAAAGGCGCGAGCGACTGTTTCTGGTGCCATGCCCGTACCCGTGTCCGAGACAGAAACCGATAGATATTGACCGGCCTTCAACCCCAGAGCAGGCGCCATGCGATCATCAATCCAATGGTTTGCCGTTTCGATCGTCAACGTGCCGCCGGATGGCATCGCGTCGCGTCCGTTGATACACAGGTTCAGAAGCGCGCCTTCCAATTGACCCGGATCGACAAGTGTCGGCCATGCTCCGGATCCCTGAACGACCTCGACGGCGACTGCGGGGCCAACGCTCCGACGCACCAGCTCCTCCATCGAAGTTATGAGCTTGTTGACATCCGTGGGCTTGGGAGCAAGCGTTTGTCTCCGGGAGAACGCGAGCATACGCTGCGTTAAAGATGCGCCGCGCGCGGCCGCGCCAGTTGCAGCAGTCAGATAACGATCGATATCGCTCAAACGCCCCTCTGCCACGCGGCTCCTCATCACCTCGAGACTGCCGAGGATCCCTGCCAGGAGATTGTTGAAGTCATGGGCCAGCCCGCCGGCGAGTTGCCCTACGGCCTCCATCTTTTGCGCGTGCCGCAGAGTTTCCTCCGCTGCCATGAGTTCGCCAGTGCGCTCCGCGACCGTTGCCTCCAATGACTCGTTGGCGCGACGCAACTCCGCCTGGCTCGCGAACAACTCGGCCTCTGATCTTACGCGTTCAATATGGGCCCATGAGCGCTCGGTGACTTCCTGGACCAGCGCAAGTTCATGAGACGTCCAATTATGCGGCAGCTTGCGATGGACGGCCATGAGAGCCGTAAGTTTTCCATTTTTCACCAGTGGCAAGCAGATCGTCGCCGCGATGCCAATTTTCCTGAACGTGGCTGCTTCTTCCGGGGCAAGTTCCTTCAAATTGTCACTGATCACGAGGGGGCGTCCCGCAGAAAGCTCGTCAACGGCTAATCTGCCAAAATCTCTGAGATGATATCGGCCAGTAATGTGGTCGGAACCGGGGGCCGCCCAGTCTCCTCGTATGGTGAAGCCGTCCTCGTCAGCGTCCATGTCGGCGTAGGCGCAAACGGATACGCCCAGTTGTTCGCCGAGCATACGGGTGCTGGTTTCCAATATGGCGTCCGCATCCTTTAGCGGAGACGTCGTCTTTCCTAGCGCATCGAGGAAATCCAGCCGCGCCGTATACCGTGCCTTTTCAGCTTCCGATTTTGCGCGCTCGACAGCCGACCACGTCCGTTCGGCAACCTCGGTCGCAAGAGCAACATCGTTATGCGTCCACTTGAGTGGAAGCGGATGGTGAAGAAATAACATAGCTCTTAATTGGCCATGTTTGATCAGGGGCACTGCCAAGACGGTTCGCGATCCGATTGCATGGAACACCGCAGCCATGCTCCCGATCCGATCATCCTGGTCGACGTCGTCTACGCACAGGACTCGACCGTGTTTGAGCTCTTCGATGATCGACGGGCCGAAGTCATTCATGCGGTATTTGCCAGCAGCACTCGCGATTCGCCCGTCTGTCCAATCGCGCTCCACGATGACGTGTTCTTCTTCATCATCGATTTCACCGTAACCAACTCTTGCTACGCCGAGCGCTCTGCCCAGTGCTTCGGAAGCTGCGGCCATCACTGCAACTGGATCTGCGATATCCCTCAGCGTTTCCTCCAACGCGAGATGAAAGGCTTGCCTCTTCTCCAGCATAACGCGCTGGGTGGTTTCAGTGACGGCGCAGAACATTCCCCGCACGGCGCCATGGTGATCCCGTACCGGCGAATACGAAAAGGTAAACCAGCTCTGTTCGTCATAGCCGGCGCGGTTCATAATCAGCGGAAGGTCCTCGCTGAAGGTGGCGATGCCCCTCATCGCTCTATCAATAAGAGGGAAGATGTCGTCCCAAATCTCGTGCCATATATCCTTGAACCGCGCGCCAAAGGCGGCCGGATGCTTTCCACCGAGTATCTGCGCATAGGCGTCGTTGTAAAGGAAGGCCAGTTCGTCACCCCATGCCACGAACATGGGGAACTGGCTATCGACCATCAGGGCTATCACCGATTTGAGAGAGGGATCCCAACAGTCCGGCGGGCCAAGGGATGTGCGTGCGAAGTCAACCGTTTTCAGGAGTTCGGCAACCGGATGTAGAGTAAGAGGCGCCTGCAGAATATTCGGCCCGGAATCCATCAATCCGTCATCGATCGCGATCCACGCATTAGCCATTAGCACCCCCGGCGCATCAAAAACGCTGTTTAACGTCTGTTAGCGCGACAGAGTTCCGCCAGCTAAACTCAAGTTCAGAATCTCAGACGCGGACACGCGCTATCTTGCTGATGCCAGTGATCGTAGTAATGCCACGGACTTACCTGAGCCGGTGGCCGGATTTACCTGGTATCATCACCACTTTCCGACGGATCTTCACTGAGCGTCCGAATGTCGGCCGCTGAGTTTATGCCGACGACGCACGGAGAGTGCGGCTCTTCGAGGCATCACAACGTCGAGTGGCACTACATCGCACCGGGAAAGCCGAGGCAGAACGGCTATGTCGAGTCCTCCACCGGCCGTATGCGTGGCGATCTCTTGTACGAAAGCCTGTTCTTCGGCGTTGATCGTGCCCGCAGCACCATCGAAGAATGGCCGGAGGATTTTAACCATTTCCGACCGCGGCGCCTGTTGAGCATTTGTACTCATTCAAAAGACGAAATCAGCAGGAACCCTCGGCAAGACGACGTTCTTAACTGCCGAAGAAGAGGCTGTTGTGCAGCCTCTTCACTGATCCGCTTGTTTCACCGGATGACAGCCGGTTGTCGGACCTTAACCGTAGTTGATCGGCAGCCAGTCGTAATTCGTGCTGTCTTTGCGCACATGGCCGATGCCCGGAAAGGCGATATGCGCGCCTGCCACAAGATATCTGCCTTCCACCGCCTGCTTGAAGGCAATGTCGCGTGCGGCCACGGCGCCTGTCTGGTCGATGTCGAATTCAATGGCGACGCCCGGTTCATCGAATTGCACGATATCGCCATGGGTGATGTCGCCCCAGAATACGATCTTCTGGCCTTCGCTTTCCAGCGTGATGGCGCTGTGACCCGGCGTATGCCCCGCATAAAGAATGGAACCGAGACCGGGAACAGGTGCCGCGTTATCCGCGAAGGTCTCGAATTTTCCAGCTTCAGCATATGGTGTTACACATTGATCCGCCTCGACGAACTGCTGCTTGACGATGCCCGAGGCTGCCTTCGCATTCGCCGCACTCAGCCAGAATTTTGCCTCTCGTTCATTGACCCGCAACATGGCGTTCGGGAAGGTACGTTTGCCATTGCTCATCAACCCGCCGGAGTGATCGGTATGAATATGAGTGAGGACGACATCATCGATGTCATCCACCTTGTAACCGGAAGCCTCAATGCTGGACACGAGTTTGCCGAGCGATGGCCCTAGATAGGCACCGGTGCCTGCATCGATCAGCACCAGTCTTTCTCCAGTATTGACAAGGAAAGCGTTGACGGAGGTTGGGACCATGTCCGGCAGAAACGCATCTTTCAGCGCGTTTTGTGCATCGTGCTCGCTGGTGTTGGTGTAGAGCTTGGCAAGCGGCAGGGCTACAGTTCCGTCCGACAGGGCCGTAACCTCCACAGTGCCGATTTTTAACCGGTAGAATCCGGGTGCTTGAACAGCTGCAAAGGGTGCTTTGGCGAAAGTGACTGACGGCACGACAAAAGGTACGACGACCAGGCCGGTCAGAGCGCTTTTGAGAATGGAACGGCGGGATGGCATAAATTTGATCCTTGATTGAGGGTGCGGAGTGACTTGCAAGTTCCTCGTCATCAGCTAAGGATGTCTCGATCAGCAATCAAATCGATACCACTTATGCAAGTCATCGATCACTTCAATCTACGTTCATTCGATCTCAATCTTCTCGTAGCTTTCGATGCCATGATGGAAGAAATGAGCGTCACCCGTGCAGCGCAGCGGCTGAAAATTCAGCAGCCTGCCATGAGCCACAATATATCGACCCTGCGGACCTTGTTTCAGGATGAGCTCTTCATCCGTATAGGACAGGTGATGAAGCCCACGGCACGAGCGCTCAATCTGGCCGGTCCGGTACGGCAAGCTCTACGGCAGGCGCAAGCGGCCGTCTTGATGGCGGACGTATTCGATCCGGCCACCGAGCAACGCACGTTCCGGCTGGGACTTTCCAGCGAAGTGGAACTGCTGTTGCTGCCCGATCTGACGGCACGCCTGCGAGAAACCGCACCGGGCATACGCATTCTGGCTCGCGGAGGTGATGCGGCAGAGGTCGACGCGATGCTGGATGCGGGCGTCATCGATCTGTCTGTGGGGTGCAGCTATCTACCGGACTCACGGCACCATTGCGAGCCGCTGTATCAGTCCAGCGTATTGTGCTGTTTCAATCCGCATTTGCTGAAGCTTTTCAATCCGGTGGGCCTTGATGCCTATATGGCAGCACAGCATGCGGTGATCTCGCAAACCGACAGCCTGCATGGCTGTGTCAAGGATGCGCTGGAGCATGCGGGTGCAGAACTGGAAGTGGTGGCGGCAGCTCCCGATTTCATGTCGGTATTGGCGACTGCACATTCATCAGCGGTGATTGCCACCGTCTCATCGCGCATTGCGCTTCGTTACGGGCCGCTGCTGGGCCTTGAGGTCAGCCCGGTGCCACTGGCGCTTTCTTTTCCACCGGTCGCAATGGTCTGGCCGCTTCAGATGGATAGCGATCTTGGCTGCACATGGTTACGGCAACAGATCCGTGAGGCGATGCTGACGACGAACGGGGGCAATGTCGTGGATGTTGCGGCCTGACGTTCCATAATGAGCAGCGTGCGTTTGAACGCCATCCGGCCTAATGGGGGACCTAACCATCTATCTAGGCATTCCGAAATCTGGCCGTTGAAGGGATGTGAACTGCCGATCTGGTTGTCAAGATCAACTTATCATCTCGACTGCACTTATAACATACGTCGGCCGCAGCCGAGAAAGAATTACCGATTTGGGCCGGAAGATATTCGATCACCAAGTCTGGACGATCCCGGCCATCATAGAGCGCACCACGGTCGCCATCCGTGGTTTAGGTGCTATTGCAGGAAATGCGGCCCAACCCAGCTCCGAGATTTTTAGGGAGTCGTCGACGCTGCAGCCACTGTCGGGAAAATTCGCGATCGATCCTTGATCCAAAGAGCCTGCAAACCTATCTGGCTATTGCGGACCGGGCCCCTCTCGCGGAGGCTGATCAAGCCTCGTGATGTCGGACCGCATCGGAACGATCCCGATGCTCTGACAGCCCGGCATTCGCGCCACAGTCATGTGCGGTCGCTCCGATCATTTCCGATCAAGAGGAGCGACAAAATGGATTTTCTCTTCACCGACTTGCTTGGCACGCCTGTCTGGTTCTGGCTGGCATTTCTTGGCCTCGTCGCCGCGCTCACCGCATTCGACCTCGGGGTCCTTCACAAGGAGGATCGCGAAATGGGGATCAGCGAGAGCTTGAAGCTCTCAGCCTTCTATATCGGGATTGCCCTGCTGTTCGGGGCCTGGGTCTGGTATGCGCGCGGGCCTGAACCCGGCATGCAATACTTCACCGGCTTCTTCATCGAGAAGGCGCTTTCGATCGACAATGTCTTCGTCATCAGCCTGATCTTCACCTATTTCGCGATCCCGCCCAAATACCAGTACCGGGCGCTGCTGTGGGGCATCCTGGCTGTGATCGTGTTGCGCGGCCTGATGATCGCCGGTGGCGCGGCGCTGGTGAATGAGGCGTATTGGGTCCTCTACCTCTTTGCGGCATTCCTGATCTTCACAGGCGTGAAGATGTTCTTTGCGGGCGACCAGCCGATGGACGTCGCGAACAACCGCGCGGTACGGTTCATCTCGACCCATATGCCGGTCACCAGGGAACTGCATGGCCAGCGCTTTTTTGCGCGTGTGCGGGACGGAAAGACGGGCAAGCCGGTCATTGCGGCGACGCCACTGTTCCTCGCGCTCGTCGTGATCAACCTGGCGGATCTCGTGTTCGCGGTGGACAGCGTGCCGGCCATTTTTGCAATCACCACCGACACATTCATCGTCTACACCTCCAACATCATGGCGATCCTGGGTCTGCGCGCGCTTTATTTCGCGCTCGCGGCCATGGTTCACCGCTTCCACTACCTGAAATACGCGCTTGCGGCGGTGCTCGTGTTCATCGGAACAAAGATCTTCGTCGCTGACTTCTGGCTCGGAGGAGATAAGTTCCCGCCTGCGGTAAGCCTTGGCGTCACCTTCGCGTTGATCGCAGCCGGTATTGCGTATTCGCTGTGGCAAACACGTAGCGAGCCGGAGCCTGACCGATCAAGAGAGGCGGGATCAAAGGACTCAGCCCGCATCTCAGACCCTAAACCATAAGGTCAGGTGGTGGCTCGGTTGGCGAAACACAGCATTTCGCGCCGGACTCGAACTTCGAAGCCGGACCGTAAGGAAGGTCCGGCAACCGGTTATTGCCCAGCTTTCCTTGCCGCCAGAAGAAGGCTCTCAAGCCGGTCGGCGAACAGGCATCCCCCCGCGGCCAGCATCATCAAGATCATTCCGGTGACGCTCTGCAGGGTGATCGCCTCCCCTGCCAGCAAAGCACCCACGCCGACGGCGATCGCCGGAGATACGAAGGCAAAACTGCCGGCTCGCGACGGGCCAATGTCCCGCAAGAGCTGCATGTAAATGCTGTATCCGATCAAGGAACCGAAGATGACAAGAAAGAGCCATCCCGCGATTGCGCGCCAGCTCCACATGGTCCCGATGGCGGCCGTGGCATCCGGCTCCATGATGAAGGAAACTGCGAGCAGCACGCCACCGCCGATCAGCGTCGTTGATCCAGACAGGACCACGCTTCCATAGCGCGATATGAGCGGTCGCGCGAGCACCGATCCCCATGCCGAGGAGATCGCTGCCCAGGCAACCGCTACAAGACCGAGCACTGCCGACGAGCCTGCATTGGTCGCCGCGAGCGCAGGTGCGAAGAGAACGGCCAGTCCAGCCATGCCGAGCACCATGGCGCCAAAGCGAACGATGCTCCAGCCCTCCTCACTCAGCGCGATGCCGAAAACAAGCAGAGCCAGCGGCGTCAATGACATCTCCAGCACGGCGGCCGTGCCGGAGGGGACGAATTTCATCCCCCAAAACAAGGGACCATAACAAAGGGTAATCATAAGCAGACTGGTGACGAGCAGCCGAACTACGTGCTGCCCCTGCATCAGCGTCAGGGAGCGCCGGATCGCACCCCATCCCAGGAGCACGATCCCTGCGCAGATGAAACGTGTCGCGGCAAAGAGCATCGGAGGAACGGTTGTGACGCCGATTTTGACGGCGATCCATGTCAGTCCCCAAACGAGGCAAAGGATGAGGAACTTGGTGAAGTTGCCAACAGATGTCACTGGGCTTATCCTATGTAACGGTTTAAATGCATTACATACGTTACAACAAGGTGCCGGCGAACTTGTTCCGGTGGTGACATGGCGACTTCGACGAGAGACATGCCGCTGAATGGCGGCCATCCGGCTCTTGACTTCGTCAACACGGTTGACAGCCGAAGGGGACGATGGGGCCCTGACCTGCTGCGGTGTTGCGACGACCTTATCGTCCTGGCGGCGCGGGTTGGCCTGATCGATGAGAAGCAGGCGGTCATCCTTGACCAACTTGCTAAGAGGCGGCCGCAACAAGCAGGAACCTTAGTTGAAGAGGCGATCAGCTTGCGGGAGGCGATATACGACCTCTTCGTGGTGGAAGACACAAATCAGCCCTACCCGGACAAGCCGTTTGCAGTTATCCACGAGAGGGCCAGGCGCGCGCGTGCGCGGCAGCGTCTCTTCGAAACAAAAGAAGGCTTTCAGTGGCTGCAGCCGATTAGCGAACTTACCGACCTTGTGGACCTGTTCGCCTGGCAGGCGTCTGAACTGCTCATCAGGCGACATGAGCGCCGTCCGGTGCGAGAATGCAAAGGCGATAATTGCGGCTGGCTGTTTCTCGACACTTCGAAGGGCGGGCGCCGTCTTTGGTGTTCCAATGCAACCTGCGGCACGCACGCAAGGGTCAAACGCTTTCGAAGAAAAGCAGACCCCCAGAATTAGGGCCGGCATACATCCGCTGTGCAGCAGGGTCGGTGCATAAAAACAACCCATCGGGTCGAAAAAACGGGAGACTTCGACTATCTATCTCGGCATGATCGATTTTGCGGACCGAAGCCGGCAATGACGCGGAAGATGAGCAGGGCTTGGCTCACAAAGCTGCTCGCCGGTGCGGGCGGACTGTTGGCCGCAGCGCTTTCCCTAGGATATTCCCTATACGAGCAGCGCGAAGCCGACATGATTCCGCAGGTGGAAGCGGCGACGCCGGTTGAAGCCGGACGCTGGAAGGTTTCCGTCAGCAGAAGCACTATCGACGCAGCGATGCCGAACGGGGCACGAATATCGCCAGGCAAGAAGGCGGTCGTCGTCGAGATGATGCTAGAGAATATCTCGGCGGAAAGCTCGAACCTCTATGGCAACCTGATCAAGCTCGCCAATGTCCACGATGCATCAAAGCCACAATACTATTTGAAGCGTGACCGGGCCATATTGTGGGACTTGCATCCGAGAATGCCTGAAGCTGTAACTGCAGTCTGGGAGGTTCCGGCGACACTTTCGCTACCGACTGTTTTGCGGCTACGGATCGAGGGCGCCATCTTCAAACCGCGGGACAATCTCTATGCCGCGCCCGGCTGGTTTCCTTCGGGCAGCGTTGCGGAGGTAGCATTGCCCCTCAATGTGGGGATTGAGCCATGACGCGGCAAGCCCCGATGGTCCTCACAATAGTCCCCGTCGCTGCGCTCCTCGCGGCGTTGCAAGCAACGACGCCGCCCTATGCCATGCTGACCGGCCCAATCCGCACGACAGGGCACCAGACCGAGACGGTTTTGAGCACGACCTTCGGCGTGAAGGTCCATCGCGTATTGAAGGCCGGAACGATTGCCTACGCGCGGTTCGGGCGGGCAGTCCAACTGCAGACTTCCGGAGTTTGGATCGTGGTCTCCGCCGAGCTGCGGGCCTTCCAGAAAACGATGCCGGTTCGCGCAGCGACCCTCATCGGCGCCTCCGGCCGATCGTATCGCCAGTCTCGGCGCGCAGGGGAGGCTCCAGGCATTCTCTCGGCGAAAGTCGTTCAGCCTGGCTTGCCGACGACAGGCATTTTCGTTTTCGAGCTCCCCGACGACGAGACACTAGGCATGAAGCTCGTGCTTTCGGAGCAATATGATCCACAACTGAAGGACGAGATCGGCGTGTTTCTCGAAGACGATGGAACGGCCTCGCGCGACAGGCTGGAGATTGGCAAAGATGGTGTTTGACGGCGAGCGGAAGATGTGGTGGCTTTCGCTCGCCAGCCTGCCAGCGCTCGTCGCTGTCGCCGTCGTGATCAATGCCTGGCGCAATATCGAGAATTACAGGCACCGCATCGAGACCGATATCACGCAAGGGCCGGATCACCTCGATTACGCAGGCGCGACGTGGCGGCTCGAAAACGTACGCCTGCTTGGTGATGGCCGGGACGCCAAACTGCGCCTTCCCGGTCAGATGCGACTTGTCATCGTTCGCTTGGTAGCGACAGCCACGCGCGACATCGGTGATGCCTGGGGACAATGCGAGGTCAGCCTGACGGATGGAACGGGGCGTCGCTGGTTGCCGCTCGACGTCAGCCTGTCAAACGATATCAGCCGCGACCTCGATCCTGGCAGGGAACCCGTCAGTGGCTGCGGTATCACGTCGCTGAAACCGCCTCCAAAGGATCATGCTGCCCTGATCGAAGAGAAGTTCGTGGTTCCGGCTGAGGCAGTTCCGGTCCTCTCGGTCAAATTGAGCACAGCTGCCTTGCGGCCGAAAGCAATCGGTTTTGCTCTTGATTTGAATTGAAGTCGCGGCGCTCCGCCTTCATTTTCGGCCCCTCCACTCTCGCCCTTGTGCGAATCCGATCTCGAGCGTGGCCGCCAGAAGGCAGATCTTGATCGGCGTCACCAGTAGTCCTTCGCCCGGCTCGCTTGGCGTGCCTATGAAGGGTGAGATGGTCTGCGCGATGATCTGCCAGAGCGACAGGTCATGTGGGCCAATGAACTGCGTGAGACCGTACCAGGCCCACGCGGATCCCCAATCCAGCAGGCGATAGACAAGAATGGCGGCGAGGATCGCGACGATGCCGGAGTTCAGCGCGAGGCCGACGCCCTCGGCGAGGGCGCGATACCGTTTAAGTGTGCCCTCAACGAAGTGCGAAATGAAATCGCGTACGGATTTCGGCAGCGTCTGCCAGCGGGAAACGGCACGAGCGAAACGCCCCTCACCTAACGCGGGCTCGCCGTGGATGTCATAGCCGTAGACAAGAGCTGCGAGCGTCAACCAGACCACGGGGTAGAGCGAATAGAAGAATAGCCCGACTAGTCGTGTGTGGAGCGGCAGGGGGGAAAATTCTGGAGGCAGCGGAATGGCTTGCTGTGCGGCGGCGTCTGCTACCGGCGTCAGGGAGCTAAGCAGCATGCCCATCGTTTCCGGCAGATGACTGAACCAGGCTCGAACGTCATCCTCCCATTCAGAGAGGACGAAGAGGCCGATAAAAGCCCAGTTGGCTTCGCAAATCACGATAAGGATCGGCCATATCGAGGCACGCGAACGTTTGTGCATAGCCTTTGCGAAACGGCGCACGGCCCAGGCGACGACCACGGGCGCGATCAGCCATGCGCTACCCGATACGTCAAGCAGGCCGACTGCCTCGCCCGAAAGAAGGAGACTGAGAGACAGGCGGGAGTAGTCGCGCACGGTGTCGCCCAGAAAACCCCAGGCTGCGTAGAAGGCGAAGAAGGGGACCAGAGTGAGAGCCAGAGCGCTCACGAAATTGCCGGGAACCGTTTCGATCTCGGCATGCGGCTGTCCCGTCAGCGTCCGCGAGGCCGCGTCGAGGGCCGGCAGGCCGCGGCGGACCGTCTCGAACAAAGCAACGACGACGACGAGCTTCAGCAGGACCACTAACGCCAGCGCCGACAGGCCGGCCAGCGAATTCCATCGCCCGATCATGGCTGCGGCCTCGTTCAGCAGGAGATTGCCGATAAACCCCAGCAGCCAGAGCGCCGCCAGTTGCGGCCAGAAACGCCAAAGCAGGGAGGCCGTCAGATGCAATAGTTGAAGGGCGGTTCGAATACCGGCGCTGAATCCGATCGACGAAGCAGGATTTGACATCTGTTCCCAATAGCATTTCGTTGACTGCGGGCCAACGGCTCAGAACATGAAGATGCAGCGCGCGCATTACCATTTGGGGCGTGACGACAGGCAGTTGATAGCCACCTTTTATCCGGTTCAGAACGGCCTGCTGATCACTGGACAGAATGCCCGCTCGTGGTGGACCGGGCTGGAACCCTTGCCAGTACGCTAAGGTTCACCAAAACCTCTTGATCAAACGCCTTTGTGACGAAGGCGGCAGTCAAACCTCCCCTCGTCTCAAACACTAGGTAGTGGCTGCGAGCGGCGCCTCCTCCGTTACCCGAATTTTCCGGGCGAGGTTGCGAGAAGCCTCTTACGCTCCACTACCTTCCTATTGTACTTGGGTGGCCGGGTGGCGGACGTCCCTTACTCGGTACAAGAATTATCGAGGGGCCTCCTACCCGCGAACCTCTGCCAGTGAGGATAGGTGACCGTCCGACCATCATCGCGAACTGAGAGCCGCAGCCATGCAGAAGTGGAATGAAATCGCTCACCTGCAGGCAGCGTAAGCGAAGTGGCGGGCGAGGCTTTTGACCGCAGCCTGTTAACTTGACGGTGTCATTGCGTGATCCGATCAGCTTATATAGGGTTACATCCGTCGCGAAAATCGGCTGCCGGTCCTGGCAGTCGCAGATACGTCCGTCATGACTTTTGTCCTGGCCGCACCAGCGTCTCCCGAAGCAACAGATCTATCTGCAGGAGCGCTTACATGCGTCATTCCATCACGATTATCGGTGCCGGCCTTGCCGGCCTGACCCTCGCACGAATTCTTCATCTTCACGCTATTGCGGTAATCATCTACGAAGCCGAACCCACCGCCAATGCTCGTTCACAGGGCGGCCTGCTCGACATTCACGAACACAACGGCCAGATCGCACTCAAGGCCGCAGGACTTTATGAAAAATTTCTCGGTCTCGTCCGTCCCGGTGAGGACGCCAAACGCGTGGTCGATAGGAATGGTGCGGTTCTGTTCGAGCATCCCGGAGACGGGTCTTTCCGGAGTCCGGAAGTCGACCGGGGCGATCTGCGCGCGATGCTGATCAACTCGATCCCGGCCGATGCGATCAAGTGGGGGCACAAGCTGACATCCGTCACGTCTCTGGAGGGAGGCCGCCGTCGTGCCACGTTTGCCAATGGGACAAGCGTAGAGACCGATCTCCTTTTGGGGGCGGACGGCGCATGGTCGAAGGTTCGTCCGCTTGTCTCCGATGCGAAGCCCATTTACTCGGGGATCTCATTCATCGAAACGATGCTGCTCGATGGGGATCGGCGGTTCCCGGCCATTGCCGAGGCAATTGGCGAAGGCACGCTGATGGCTGTCGCGCCCGGTCAGGCCATCCTCGCCCATCGTCATGCGGACGGAACGCTCCATACCTATATCGCCCTGCGCAAGCCCGAGGATTGGACGAAGTCGATAGACCTGACCGATACCAGGGGGGCCCTGGCTCGGATTGCCGTCGACTTCGAAGGATGGTCGGAGCCTTTGCTGACGCTTGCGACCGAGAGCGACACCGCGCTCGTGTTCCGTCCGATCTATGCGCTGCCGGTTGAGCACCGCTGGTCGCGCAGGCCCGGCGTGACTTTGCTGGGCGATGCGGCGCATCTCATGTCTCCCTTTGCAGGGGAAGGGGCTAATCTGGCGCTTTATGACGGTGCAGACCTCGCCGAGGCGCTCATCGCGTCGCCGGACGACCTGGAAGCGGCCCTCGGTCGCTATGAGGAGAAGCTCTTTCCTCGAAGTGCCCGTATCGCGTCTCTGACGGCGAAAAATCTGGACTGGTTCTTTGGCGAGGGCGCCCCTGAAAGCGTCGTGGCGCTGTTTCGGCCGCATCTTGGATAGGGCCCCGCCCCTGAGTCATTGCCCGGCCAACCTTGACGATCTCACTGGACCGACATAGTGGACGAGACTGCCGCGTTCGGCCGCCGTACTTAGGTAGAGGAGCTGCGCGCCGAACACGATCCCGGTCGCGATGATCAGCAGGGCCACACGGCGCTTCGACAGGATCCGCCCGCTATTCCGAACCAACAGTTTCGGCCGGAATTCTATACGTTTAGCGACCGGCAATGTTTCCGGGTGTCGCATTTCCAGCCAGATGCCAAGCAGGACCGTGATCAAGAGACAGATACCGAAGACGCTGCGCCAACCGGCAAGCGAGATCACACCCTGACCCAGGGCAGGAGCCAGCATCGGCACGAGAATAAAGAGCGTGAACATGAAGGACATAACGCGCGCCATCGCGTCGCCTTCGAACTGATCGCGGATCATCGCGCGTGTCGCGATCTTCGGCCCGGACACGCCTACACCCTGAAGGAACCGGCCCAGGATCACTATTTCGAGCGAGCCTGCCAGCATCGACGTGACGGTCCCGATCGCATAGAGGCAAAGGCCGAGCACGAGCGCCTTCTTGCGCCCTATCGCATCGGACAACGGCCCTAACAGCAATTCCCCGAACACCATGCCGAAGATGAACAGCGATATGACGTGCTGCGTGGATAGCGGCGGCGCGACACCAACCTCTTCTCCGATCTGGCGTAATGCCGGCAGGAGCGCATCGATGCTCAGCGAGGTCAACGAGGTCAGAAGGGCATAGAGGATAATGCGTTCGCGGAAGCTGATGGAATATGTCATGTGGTTATATACATTTATAGAGATACCCAGCGAAGAGACCTGCCGGGCTTTAAGAGATCCTCAGCCGCGAGGTCTTCGCATGCCTGGCTTCATGCCGTCCGGGCATTGTCCTTGATACACGGCCTCGACCGTCGAAATCAGCTTGTCTCCTTTCCCGCCTATTCCCTCGAACAAACTGGCGGAAACAAAGTGGTAACGGGATGTGAAATCTCCTTCATAGGTGACAGTAAGCTTTACCTTGCCCGTCATCGAGGATTGGCAGTTCGCCTCGATTTTCCGGGACCCGAGCGTAGCCATCCTGTTGGATACCACACACTCCTGCGCGAAAGTCGACCAGACATCCGTCTCGATGAAGTTGGTATGAGTGTCATCGACGCACAAACTCCCTTTTACCAAGCGATTATCTGGCGAGTCGAATACCCACAAACCTGTCTGACGCTTTGGAAAGTCGTCAGCGGCGACCGCCGCTGGAGGCCAAGCTGCAAGCAGTGCGAAAACCGAAAGAAGTTTAACTGACATATTGTCCTGGTCCTTCATTTGTTTGTTTGTTTGTTTGTTTGTTTGTTTGAGAATGCGAGGCCCAACAGGACACCTTCCATCAACGAAAATCGCCAACACCGTTGTTTTCCACCCGCACTGTATCCACAACCTCGAGAATGGCGGCAATGACCACATCGGGCCGAGTGAACTGGATATAGTGTCCGGAATCAGCCACCAGCTGATGACGGCTGCGCGTTGACCAGGAAGCCTCGTCGTCATGCAGCTTCCTCCAAACTTCACGACGACGCGTGTCCGCCTGCCGAGACATGTTCTCTGCTTTTAAAGCGTCATTGCCGAGTGGTGCCATTGCCGTGAGCACAACCAACGGACGGTCACCCAACGTGCGAAGACCGCCGGCCTCCCCCAGCGTCCGGTCGACATTCATATTCTCGGATACTACGGCCGCCAGCGATGTACTTACAAAGGCCTTGGCCTTCTCCGTGACGCGTACCGGAACATCATGTGCTCCGTCAGCCGTCGCCATGAGGCGGATAATCCCGGTCCATGCAAGGCTCGACGCGATCTGCATAGCTTCGTTGATGTAGTCCGGCGGTGTGTTCGCTACCTCCGCGAACCGAGCGACCTGATCCGGATGCGAGGCATCGACGAACACCAGGCCCGCGACTTCATCACCAAATTTCCGGGTGTAGGCCATGCTGTAAGGCCCACCGATCGAATGGCCGGCCAGAACGAAAGGTCCCTTCTCTCCTGCCGCGGTCAGGACGGCCCGAAGATCCTCTGCCACGGCATCGGCGTGCTGCGGCGTGAACTTCGGCTCGCTCCACATAATTCCGGCGCGATCATAGGCACAAGCGCGGGTAAGGCGTGCGACGCTGTCATGTACCTTTGCCCACGAAAGCGTCCCATAATTGTCCAGTCCCGCTTCAAGGATGACGGTCGGCGATCCTTGGCCACCGCAATCAAGATGGATATTACGTCCTCCAACGTCAATCAGTCTGCCCGGAGGCGGGTATTTTGCCCTGGCCCAATGCCGCGACAACACCTCGTAGGCGCTGCCCACCGCAACCGGCAGAACGACCAGTGCAACCAGGCAGAAGGAAACAAGCTTGAGCAAGAGCTTCATATGAACCGGCGGGAGGGTCGAGAGAGCTTCAGGGCCATTATACGGCTCCGTAAGAGAGGACATACTATTGCGAAGACGTTCATAGTTCAGGTCTCGGAACGCGCCGGCATCGGGCATAGCTGGAATGGATAGCTTATAAAGGGTTTGACCATCCGACTAGATTCGGCCACGAAACCCTGACGCGCGCAAAAGTTGATAGCGCGCCTGTTCCCTCGGCTTCCTCAACAACGTCGATGATGGCGACGTGGCCGCAGGCTTCATCAGTTACTCCATCGCGGCGCGGGATCAGATGCATCCAAGCGCTCGGTCTTCATCTGTTACAGCAAGGAGGGTCAGAGAGCCCGGAGCGGCCTCCTCCAAGGTTGAGGCCATGAATCTCTCCTGGAGGTCTTTCATTGACCTACCGTGGCTTGCAGAATTTACGATGACCTTCGCAGGCGGCTCACCCCACTGGCATGCCTTCGGAAGGACCGCTCCTGGCGCATTCACCGTGATTGTGTATGTCGTAAGCCTGCAAGAAGCTTAATGGAAAGAGCGTTGAACTGATGTTGCTCGGCCATTGTTAATCCTGCCAGCGCCAGGCGCTCGTTTTCGACATGCTTCGCAAGGATCCCGTCGATCAACGAGACACCTTTGGGGGTCAAAGCCACCAGTGTACCGCGTCGATCGGTCGGATGGTTTCGTCGCTCCACCAAACCCTCTCGTTCAAGGCGATCTATACGAGCCGTCATTCCACCTGAAGAGAGCATTGCGGATTCATAAAGCCGGGTGGGGGTGAGTTCGTAGGGTGCGCCCGAGCGCCGCAATGTTGCCAAGACGTCGAACTCCCCGCTTTGTAGGCCATGCTCCGCAAAAAACGGAGTGAGACGATCGCGCATGATGATCAGCGTAATCTCTCCGAGACGGCCGAGCACCTCCATCGGAAAGGGATCAATGTCAGGACGCTCCCTCCGCCATTGTTCTGCTGCAGCAGCTGCGGGATCCAAGCTGTTGATAGGCTCACTCATATTCGTGCCTCGATTCTACGAATGTTCGCGATGATTCAGCCGTGTAGGGGCCGGTGTTGTCATGGCCGGTCGCGGATCCACCTGTGGCATGTCGGGCTTTCTGTTCTCGGAGCATCGGTTCAGTCCGTTGGTTTTTAATCCTGCGCAAGCACGCACTCATCGACTCCGTCGTATAAAACTGTTGATGCTTTCAACCATGTCATTTATCTCGATGTCAAGATTCTTAATAGCAAGCGATATAGAACGTGCTCCAACATCAAGATGTGCAACGCAAAAGCCATGAAGCATCCTCCGCTTCGAACACCCTTTCGATAATCGCCGTTGTCGCCGTTGCGCTGAACTTGCGGCCGGCACTTGCGGCTTTGGGCCCCGTTCTCGACCGGATCGAAGCAGGATCGGGCCTGACATCGACTGGCGCTGGGGCGCTGACGACGCTTCCGGTTTTTCTAATGGGATTGGGCGCCCTCGCCGGCTCTTCCCTGCAGCAATCGATCGGGGATAGACGCGGCATTGCTCTGGGAGTAGCGATCATTGCGCTTGCCTGCATTTCGCGGCTCCTCTGGTTTTCCAGTGCCGGGCTTCTTGCCAGTGCAGCAGTATGCGGTCTCGGCATTGCTGCCGTTCAAGCGTTGATGCCCGGATTCATCAAGCGGGTATTCCCGTTGGACGCAGGGCGCGTCATGGGATTGTACTCAACCGGCATCATGGGGGGCGCAACCATGGCAGCCGCGACTGCGGCTGGTTTGTCCCGTTTCGTAGGTTGGGAAGCGATGCTGGGGCTGTGGGGGCTGCCTGCTCTCCTTGCCCTTGTTCTGTGGAAAGGAGCATCCTCTTCGGATGCCTGCGTGAAACAAACGGCATCCCGTCAAACCGTGGGTCGATCACCGTTGAAAAGCGGCAAAGCCTGGCTCCTGCTTATCTTCTTTGGCGTCGGTACGGGCGCCTATACGCTTGTCCTGGCATGGCTACCACCTTTCTATATTCAACTGGGGCGCAGCGAAGATATTGCCGGCTATATGCTCGCGGGTCTTACGCTGATGGAGGTTGTCGCCGGTCTTGCTGTATCGGCTTTAATCAACCGCTTTCCTGATCGGCGGGGACCGCTGGCCGCCGCACTTTTCGCCATTCTCGCCGGCCTGATCTGCCTCATCACCATGCCACTGACTATGGCACTTCCCGCAATGATCCTGCTTGGGCTGGGGATCGGCGCGCTGTTTCCTCTGTCGCTGATCGTGACGCTCGACCACGCCGACGAACCGGCGAGTGCCGGCCGCCTCTTGGCCTTCGTCCAAGGAGGCGGCTATATTATCGCAAGCGTCATGCCCTTTGCGGCCGGCTGGCTGCGCGCCCATTCAGATGATTTGTCACAAGCATGGGTCATGATGGCTCTCGGGATCGGTCTGCTTATCTTGCTCGCGATGCGTTTCGCTCCCGAAGAGCGCATCGTTTGACTGCGTCCGCGGCAAGGCAGAAGGCAGCGCTCTACATTGCAGAAGCCATTTCCTGGAACGATGATCGTTCCGGCCTGATGCAGATCGAATTTAATGCCTGTCGCTGTGACCGTCAGGCCACCGCAGGCATGAAGAACCCGATCCTCGGGAAGGCATCGAAGCGAAAGCTGTTGTCAATGTCGGCCTGCTCAAAAGCGCGGTTTCCGCCGTCAAGACCATGCTGTCAACGCGGGAGTGTGGGGTGGAGGAAAGCTGGAGATCGATTGCCAGTTGGTGCAAAAGGTGGTCATTGCGCCATCGGCAGATGGCAAGACGGCGGAACTGATCATTCACGGCCGCCTTGCCGCTATTCTGGCTGCCCAGGAAGCGTGGCGCGAGGTTTCACGGGAACTGCGCAGTGAGCAATCGGCGGAGTTCGACCGCAGGCGTTCGGCTGGGGAGTTCAAGTCACTAGCGGACAAGACAAAATTCCTGCGCCGCTGCGAAGCCTTGCTGGCCGAGCGTGGGCAGGAATGGATGCTGTTACAAATGTCGGTGGTTGCGGGGGCAGGATTTGAACCTGCGGCCTTCAGGTTATGAGCCTGACGAGGTGAGGCCGAAGAGCAATCGATTGAGTATCGATTGCCGGCCGAACGGGCTGCTCCACCCCGCGCCATTTAGGTAAGCCGCTGCGCGGCTTATCCGGTTTGGTGCAAAACCCTTTGGGTTTTGTCACGGTGATGTAAGCGCGAAGCGCTTGCATCTTCTGCCGGAGCAAATTGCAGAGCAATTTGTCTCCTTTAAGGGATGCACCGGTATAGGATGGTGAGTTCCCTTGGCATTTCAAGTATTCTGCTCTGTGCCTTGAACGACGAAAGGCCGCTTTGGGGCGGCCCTTGAGTTTGGCCAGGGGCCTTAGGTTTCGTATTGAGAAGATTTTCGATCCACATTTTCATGTGGCATTGCCTTTAAAAGACCTGGCAGCGACCTA
>Ga0268294_1055_pt1 | contig 63608 bp, 53 predicted proteins | sample MetS3V5B_FD_191342 | JGI IMG/M metagenome (GOLD analysis project Ga0268294, IMG submission 191342) | Soil microbial communities from Anza Borrego Desert, Southern California, United States - Methylocaldum S3-V5B | ecosystem: Environmental > Terrestrial > Soil > Desert | place: USA: California...
AGGCGCCGATGACCCCGGCCTGGAGAAAGCCCAGGAGCAGTTGCAGCCCGCCGGCGAGGACGACGCTCAGCAAAAAGACTTGGAAGCTGCCCAGCTTGTCGATGGCGTTGAACACGATCACGGTGAGGCCTGCGGCCGGGCCGCTGACGCTCAGCTGCGAGCCGCTGGCCCAGGCGACCACCACGCCGCCGACGATGCCCGCGATGATGCCGGCGAACAGCGGGGCGCCCGAGGCGAGTGCGATCCCCAGGCACAGCGGCAGGGCGACCAGGAAGACGACGACGCCCGCCGGAATGTCGTTCCGCAGATGGCTCAGATAATAGTGAAAATGCTTATGTATCATTAGGCAGCACCTCGTTGTTCGGGTAAATCAGCTCGCAGAGTCCGATGGGGCGCTATGCCCTTTCCATGGAGACGACCCCATCCGCCGGCTCCGCTCTCGGCGCGCTGTAACGCCGTATAAATCCGGACGAGTGTGCTCGGAAGGCGAATCAAGCACTGATGCATCCCACCAAATCATATCCCTATGGCGAATTCGAGCTGAAAGGGGAACACCCCGGTAGCTGCAGCAAGATCGAATCGCAGCGGCTACGACAACAGCCATAGCCGCGACGCACCGTTCTACGGACTACCCCACGCTGGCGCGAGCATACTTGATCGCCATTCTATCGTCCGAACCTTTCATCAACCTTTCAGCGGCGACGCTTCGGAACCAAAGCGAACATCGACACGATCTAAGAAGAATGCGCCACAAATTTTTCGGTACCGGCGAAGAAGGCTACAGCCCGCTCCGGAAATTGAAGGTTTGGCTGTCGGGATTGCGCTACGCCATCTTCTACGATTTTAGCGTAGCCTACAAAGTCGTCTTGTCCGTGATCGTCCTCTCCGTGTGCTTCTATTTCCGTCAGTGGATCGACTTTCTTTTGGTCATGGTGACAACCGGCCTGATGCTGATCGTCGAGATGCTCAACACCACTATCGAGGCACTCTGCGATTTCGTGGAGGACCGGGAAAACTTTAAAATCAAGGTCATCAAGGACATCGCGGCGGCTGCAGCCGGAATCAGCATACTGATGTGGCTAGTGGTCTTCCTGACCGAGGTCAGCCGAATCTGGTACTTAGTCTATCCCGATTGAACCGCCGGCAGCGGTTCGGGCCGAAGCAAGCTAGCGTGTCTAGCCATGAGCCCGAATCGTTTTCCGACGACGAGTCGGATCGCTTCTCGAGGGAGATGTAAAGCGCCCAAGTCGCCCTACATCCGATCTGAAAACGCTCTAGCGAACGGCCGGTCTGAAGCCCGCCACGAGAGCGCGCACCGCGTTTAGCGATTGGGCATTGTCGGCCGCTGCGGGACCGGAGGCGTCCAGCCCGCACGGCGCGCCCCTGCACTGCGAGATATGTGGATTGGAGAAAAGACCCAACCGGGGGTGGGTATAACTCATGATCGTCCCGAAGGATCCCGGAACGCTATGCCCATGGGAATAGGGGAAAACACCTCCGACACCCGCATGGACGCGGTCATGCGCACTTCCCATGGTGTGCGCCAACTCGTGCGCCAGCGCGTAGTCCGAACAGTAATACAGGCCGCTTCGGCCATCGTTGACGACCGAAAACGCGTGATTCGACGAAAGCGGCTGTCCATCGGCCCCGTTCAGCCAGGCGCTGCCGCAGCCCTTTTGGGCAGTGTGTTCGAACGGTCGGATCAGCGTGACCAGATCGGCGCCGGATTCCCGCCGCCAGGTGACGACGTTCCGAAAAACGCCTCGGCCGAGCGTCAGATCGCGCAACGCCGTCCCATTGTCGATGGCCTCGGGATAATCGGCCCGCAAAGATTTCACCAGCCGCAGACTGATTGCGATTCGGCTATCGACAAAGGACTGATTGGTCAGCGCGATCAACTGGTTAATGCGGGTGATCGCCTTGCCCGAGGCGAGCTTGGGAGTGTAAAGCACCAGCAGGTCGATGGTCGTCGGCGTCGAAGCGCCGCTGTCGGAATTTGCCGTTGGCCCGCCGGACGCGGCGTCTGCCGCTTGGGCGGCCTCTGGGTCTTCGGGTTTGTCGCCTTGGATAGCCGGCCCAGACGTCCAAGCAGGGACCGGTTCCGGGCTGTGATGCGGCGAATGGCTCAGTCCCGCCGCCTGAATATCGACCAGCCACTGGTGCTGTCCGCTGCCCGGCGCGATCTGATAAAGCGCCTCGGGCGTCGAGATTTGCCCCTGGACACCAGTCTCCCCGAAGGTCATCACCGCACGAAAAGCCTGACCGTCGGCCTTGAGATATCCGACCCAGGTAATATCACCGTTTTCGTGGGCGTAGCGGTTGTCGTGAACGAACGCCTGCTGTCCGCTCGGCAGGCTCAACGGCAATTCCTCGCCAAACTTCATCGCCATCATTCGCGCCCGATCGAGGCGGATAGGTCGAACTGCTTTCCGGGGCAGTTGGGCCAAGTCGGGGGGAAGAGTGTTCCGGGTCGAATTCTTCACCGCGCCGACCTCAGTGAAAAGGCTCGGACCGGGCACCGCCGAATCCGCCCCGTCGCCGTTGAGCCCGGTGATGACGACACGTTCGATCGTCCCGGCCCGGTTCAACTGGACCACATGGTTGAACCCCTGCAACGCCGCCCGAATAATCGACGCCCAGTCGGCCGCATCGGCCCTTGCCGTGACCGGATGATCCTCCAAGCCCTCCGGACGAACGAATTCGATCCCGCTGTTCTGCGCCAGCTCGGCCAGGAGCGTATCCAACCTGCGATTGTGCGCAGCGAGATGGAGCCCGTTCGCGTCGATGGTCAGAGCGGTCGATGTCTCGATCACCGAACCACGGTTGGACTCATCCGCCTCGACGGATGCCGCAAAAAATGCCGCAGTCCCCATTCCTAAAGCCAATAGGATCGACTTGAGCCGCGATGTCATGGATCCCTCCGAAAGCTTGCACTTACCCGAAACGATTGACCGATGCTACAAACACACAAAAGTGCAGGTCAATAGGAACGCCATCTGCATTTCCCGGAGAGGACTCCGCGTATCAGGGATAGCCGCTGCGCGGTAAGAGATTGATCGGTCCGTTCAAGTCGGAAAAGCCGATCAGCCATGGCGCGCACCGGAACCGAACGCGGAAGTCCATCGAACTGATCGACATTTCTCAAAAAACGGCAACATTGCTTGGCGGGGCTTGCTTAGGTGCGGCGTTACGGAAGCCGGCGAGACGATGCGCGGGTTTCAACAGGCGCATCGATCAGGCGTGCCGCAAGGCCTCGCTCCTCACCCACGCACGCGCACGAAGAGCCAGCGTGAGCAACAGAGCTCCGGTGACGAGCGCGTAAAAACTGATGAGCCAGATCAGAGCCAATGCGCCGGCTCCGGGAAACAGGAACACCAGAACGCCAAACAGGATGGAGACAACCCCCTCCAGGATCAGCAACCACTCGCCCTCGATCACCTCGCGCAAACGAATGGCCGTCGCCACGTCAAGCACGCCCGTCACCAACGCGTTCGCGCCGATGAGGAGCACGAGCACCAGCGCCGTCAGGGCCGGATGAATAACGGCGATTACCCCGGCGCCGATGCTGACCAGACCCAGCAGCAGGATCAACCACCAGGTTTCGTCCCTTTTCCTGTTCGTCATGGCGGCGGCGACCGCCGACCCGCCGCTGATAAACGCATAAACCGCGAACAAGACAACCAGCCACAACAGCGTCAGGCCGGGCCAGATAAGGGCGAGAACGCCGAAGAGAATGGCAATGATCCCCCTTACGGCGAGCATCCACCAAGCTTGCTCAAGTAATTCCCTCATGATGTGTCCTCACTCAGGCTGCCGATTCAAAAGATCGCGCGGAAAGCCGCGGATATCGGCAATCCAGCGTCATCCGCGGCTGGAACACCGCTCCCGCGCCGGTATTGCGGTTACCGGGTGTACTTGAATTCGGGCAACGCCTTCAACGCGTCCTTGCTGGCTCCAGGCAGAACGAGTTTGGATACGTCGGTTTTGTCCCCGATAGGTTGAAACTGTTGTACCGGTATGGCGACACGATGAGCCCCCATACCCAAGAAACCGCCGACATCCACGATCGCGACCGATAAAGATCCATCGGGGCTCACGATGAAATCGTCGATTGCGCCGATTTTCTGATTGTTCTCGTTGTAGACATTCGCGCGCATCAGCTTCGAGGCCCGCCAGCCCCTGGCGATGAGTTCATGCTGGATGACCGTCGTGCCAAACGTGGCCTCGCCCGCAACCGGCGCGCCCTCCTGTGGCTGTGCGGTAGATCCGGCGGCCCACACGAAGCCGCAAAGTGTGGACAGGACAAGGGTTCTTGCAAGTTTGAGTTCCATAACTTCACTCCTGATAATTACGGTTTTTTTAACATGCTCGGCTGGGTGCGACAGCAAACACTGACGGCGCAGTCCGTGCCTGGCCTTGCAGCTGGGAGCAACCTTTTCCTATACCGGCTTGCCCCAGTCAGCGGCGCTTCCTCATGGATCAGAATCCCGTGAACACCATTGCGATGAACACCGGCTGCTTGCACGGTCGGCACATCATCCTCCGTGTTTATCCCGATCGATTTCCGGATAGCCGTGCCTGATCCTAAATCTGACACGGTCGCCGCCGGAAAAATCCCCTCCTACCCGGCCGCAATTTCGATACCGAACCGCTTGCGTCTTTGCTCGTTAGCGTATATGGCGGTATCGGCGGATTCGCCATCGAGCGGCCCTGGATCAGGGCCTCTTCGCACAATGCTCTCCGCCGCTATAGGAATTACTCCGAATGGGCAGCTATGGAGCCATCGCGTAAATTAGACAATTTAGGCCAAGGCTCGTCATCGTGGATGGAACCCCTCAGGAATACCGGCTGACCGTCAGCACCTCCCGCGGACCTATCGCCACCGAATATTTGGCGGCGGGGCGAGGTTCGGAGGTGTTATTACTCCACGGGACGGCGGACAGTGCTCATACATGGCGCTGGATCATGCCGTTAATGGCATCCGCCCATACTCTTTACGCGCCAAGCCTGCCGGGATTCGGCCGCAGCGATAAGCCGCGCATCGATTATTCGCCTGCTTGTCTTGCGGCATTCGTCGCATCCTTTCTCGATCGGCTTGGCCTGAAGCGCGTGAGCATCATCGGTAATTCGATTGGCGCGCTGATTGGCGTGCATTTGGCGCTTCGACATCCGGGACGCGTATCCGCCTTGGCGCTCATCAGCAGCGCCGGATTGGGGCATGAGATAAACCCCTTGATATGCGGTCAGATCGTGCCCGGAACCGGAGAATTCCTCACAGCCTGGTGCAAGACCCCTCTCGGGGCGTGGCAGTGGTCGGTCGGACTGTCGCAACTGCTGTTCGCCAAGCCTTGGTCGATACCGCGGGCCTGGTACGACCGGCTCTTTCGGATGGCCCTGCTCCCGGGCTATTTGGAGGCGACTCTGCTCACCCTCCGGGCCGCCAATACCTTATGGGGGCAACGCGAATCCGAAATCGTGCTCGACCAACTCCATAGGCTGAAAATGCCGACACTCGTGCTGTGGGGCGACGGCGACCGGATTTTCCCGGTTCGGCACGGCAAATCCGCAGTGGAACGTTTACCCTGTGGGCGGCTGGAAGTTCTACCCGGCTGCGGCCATACCGCTCAAGTCGAGCAACCGCAACGTGTGGCGGCGGCCTTGAACCGGTTTCTGCAAATGGCAGATGCAGAACGACCGGAGCCGACCCGTGCGGCGAATTCCCGCGCCTAAAATGAAACACCGACAGGAGGAATGCGTATGTGGAAACACGTTGCACGAACAGCGGTCGCTACGCTGGCATTTTGTGCGGTGCACAGCCTCTTAGCCAGCCGCCCCGCCAAGCGAACAGCGGCAAACCTCATCGGCGAACGCCGGCGACGGGTCTGGTATCGTCCCTTTTACGTGGCGACCTCGTTCGCCTCGGTGGCCATGCTCGCTCGATACATCAAGCGGCTCCCCGACAGGACCCTCTATGCCCTGGAAGGCCCTCCAGCCACATTGATACGGCTGCTCCGCCTCGGAATCGCCGCTTACGCCGCTGCCGCCGTCGGCCAGATCGGTCCCGCGAGAATGCTGGGTCTGCCGGGCTTGAAGGCTTGGTGGAAAGGCGCTCAGACAGTGCCGCCGGAACCCGAAGCTCAAGGCCCCATTCTCGGTTCGGACGGGAGAATGCAGGCAGAAGGCCCGTTCCGCTTGATGCGGCATCCGCTCAATGCCTTGGCCGTGCCGGTCCTTTGGCTGACACCGCGTCTGACGGCGAACGGCCTTGCATTCAATCTGATCGCCACAGCCTATGCCTATCTGGGTTCGCGACATGAGGAAGCCCGTTTGCTAGCGGCCTACGGCGAACCCTATGAAGCGTATCGATCGAGCGGAACACCGTTCTTTTTTCCCTCGGCTTCATCCCTGCTTCGGCTGGACGGGCTGCCGCAAGAGAAGTCCGCCATTCGTCTTCCCAAAGTGTCCGTCTAATGGGATACGCAACACAGCCCGATGCGGATGATGAGGAACGCTTGGTCCGAGACCTGAAACCGCCGTAGACGCGGTGCGTCGGTCGATGAAGCGGTACTTGCCCGACGTTTAAGCGCCTCCCGCTTCGCTGTCCTCGCGCGCCCCGGCCGCCCCGACACGCGATTCGGGTGCGATGTTGACGTCAGCCTTGCGAGTCTGCCGACCGGACGAATCGGCTTTGCCCGCCGGCGAAGAGGCAGTTTCCTCTTTCTTTTCATGCTCCGTCGCCGGTTCAACGGGCTGCCTACCCGCCCCCGCTCCACCCGGACCGTTCGACTCCGTGGATTCAGGTGACTTCGGTCGTTCTTCATGAGCCATGACGATTCTCCAACAACCGGGCGACCTGCTGCCGCCGCAATATCAGGACCGCTTGACTCCCCGGACTGGGGATGAGCCAAGTTAGAAATACGACTTCAACGGCTGCAGAAGGTTCGAGCGCGAATCTGTCAAACCGGAAGCTACGTTGACATCTACGGCAAGGCCCCTTACCATCCAGGCCCAGACTCCGCATTAGACGGTTGAATTTCTTATAATTTCTTGCCGACGCTGTCCGCCAGGGAGCGGTGCCATGCGCGGTATACTCATTGTGCCTGGCGCAAAATCGCGAAAGCGCATTTTGGCCATCGCTCGTAGATTGAAAGTCGCATCAGACCCCCGATCCCGGCTGGCAAGGGGCGGGATTTGCTTTGACCGACTTTTTTGCGTGTCCCTCTTGTAACCCTACCCGGCCTACGAGGATTCAAACAATGAGTGAGCTCCCTTTCCCCCAATCCTTCAACTTGGTTTTTTTCGGCGGCACCGGCGATCTGGTGATGCGCAAGTTGTTGCCGGCGATGTACCAGAGCTATAAGAACGGCCAGCTGGGAGATGCCGGCTATTTCTATTGTCTCGGACGGCGAGACTATACCGTGGAAGACTATCGCGCGATCGCCGAGGAAAAGGCCCGACAATTCCTGCCGAAGGCCGACTGGGACGACGAAATCTGGGCAGCCTTCCGTCGGCGGGTGATCTACGAAAGGATCGACGCCGAGAATCCGGAAGAATATGCCGCGTTGAAGGCCCTGCTCGAAAGAACCCCGGCCGAAGTGAACGTCTTTTTCCTGTCGGTGGCGCCGTCGCTGTTCTCCATGATCTGCGAAAGCCTGGCACGGCAGAAACTCAACGGGCCAAATTCCAGGGTGGTGCTGGAAAAACCCCTGGGCCACGATCTCGCTTCCAGCAACGCCATCACCGTGGCGGTCGGCCGCCACTATCAGGAAAAGCAGATCTACCGCATCGACCACTACCTGGGCAAGGAATCGGTACAAAACCTGATGGCGCTGCGTTTCGGCAACGCACTGTTCGAACCGCTGTGGCGCCGGCAATGGATCACTGACGTCCAAATCACCATCGCCGAGGAAGTCGGGATCGGCAGTCGCGCCGGATTCTACGACGGTACCGGCGCGCTGCGCGACATGGTGCAGAACCATCTGCTGCAGCTGCTCTGCTTCGTGGCCATGGAACCGCCTTCCAGCCTCGACTCCGACGCGATCCGAAACGAAAAACTCAAGGTGTTGGAATGCCTGGTACCCTTCACCCCGGAGGATGTCCAGGTCAACACGGTGCGCGGCCAATACCGCGCCGGCATTTGCGGCGGCCAGGCGGTGCCCGGCTATCTCGAAGAAAGCGGCGTCCCCGCCGGCAGCAAGACCGAAACATTCGTCGCCATCAAGGCGGAAATCGCCAACTGGCGCTGGGCCGGGGTTCCGTTTTACCTGTTCACCGGCAAACGCCTGCCCACCCGCCTGGCCGACATCGTGATCCATTTCCACGATGTGCCCCACCACATCTTTCCGCTGCCCCGCAACGGGTCCCGCGCCCCGGCGAAACTGGTCATCCGCCTTCAACCTGACGAATCGATCCGCCTTTATCTGAACGCCAAGCGGCCAGGCCATTCGATGGAATTGCGGCCGGTCTCCCTGGACCTCGATTTCACCAGCAAATTCAGCGAACGCCGCGAAGAAGCCTACGAACGTCTCCTGCTCGATATCATCCGCGGCAACCAATCGCTGTTCGTGCGCCAGGACGAATTGGAGATGGCCTGGCGCTGGGTCGAACCGATCCTCAATACCTGGGCCGCCGATCCCAAAGGTCCGGAAGCCTACAAAGCCGGCACCTGGGGCCCCGCCGCCTCTGCGGAACTGCTGTCGCGCAGCGGCCATCGCTGGCACGAGGACGATTGAGACCGGGGCTGAAGAACCGCTTTGCGGATGCGAGCCCCCGTGCTTGCAAACGATTCCGGCGAATTCCACGGCGATGCACCGCCATCAACGGCGGCAAAGCCGCAAAGGCTGCCGAATGAACGGCTTGCAGAGCAAGTTGGGTGATTTTCCCGGCCAGCGACGACATCCGTTTCGAATGAAGAAAGCCGGAACGAAATTCCGGCTTTCGCAGGGGATGCCGTCGTCGGCGACCTTCGTAAAGCAACATCGCCAAAGTGGGTGATGTTAGCCCCTGAGCTGACTCTCTACCCTACTCCGAGTATCCAACCCTCCACTCCAGCGACGGCACGCTCCGGGGGTGTCAACACGGGTTCGAGCAAACCTTGCAGGCGGCCATCGTCGTCGGCCTCCCGTAGCCACGCAGCGATGGTATAAGCGTCGTGCTGATCGGGGGTGCGGCCCTCGCTTGGATACACATTCTTCCACAACGAGGGATATGCCTCGGCAATGGCGGACTTTCCGGTCGGGATGGCCCAGCCGTCGAAAGGCCAGAAATGCACTTGCTCGCCCAGTTGCCGCCGGAGGTACCGCAGCCAGGGAATGCCTGCATGGGTGGATTTGGCGACCGAGCCTTGCACGTCGAAATGAAACACCGACCTCGCCCTGGCGCGCTCCTCGCAAAGACGGCGCCAGCGGGGGCTGCCGGTGCGGGCGGCGCCATCGCCGCGAAGGCCGTCGCGGATAAAGTCGACATAAGTGTGGTCCTCGTCGGTCGGCCAATGCCGCTGAAAATCGTCTAGGAAGGCGGGCCAATCGGGCAGCAGGTGATGAACCTCGAAATAACGGAGCGGAAAGGAAAAGCTGTGGTCGATGCCGACCAGCGTTGGCTGGCCTTCCGACAGGCGCTCGACCAGCCACTCGGCGATGCCGCGCCGACTCCAGTATTTGCGCGGGCCCGGCGGCGGCAGCACTTCCACGGGCAGCGCTTCCCGTTCCGCCAGATAGACGCGCAACCCCTTCAGGCTAGCGGTCGGCGTTTGAGCGCCGGAATAGTCGATGCCGATATAGCGGGCAAAACGCCGGGAATTACTGATAGTCATGAGGTCCCCGTTTCGGCGGTGAACGGCGTTAAGGAAGCTCTGATTAAGTCCTTCGACAGGCCTGTCCTGAGCCGAGTCGAAGGGCTCAGGACAGGCTTGTCGAACGCTCTCCTGAGCCTGTCGAAGGGCATGAACGGAATCAACTTGTTCAGAGCTTCCTTAAGGGATGCCTTCGGCAATGAGAGAACGACAGGATACCGCAGTTTTCAATACTTCCGGTCCCCATGCCGCACCTGCGATGGATCGAGGTCGGTCGGCAAGCGTGGACGCGGCGTGAAAGTAGAAGGCGATGCCGATAGCCCGCGGATAACCGTACCGATATTCGGGTCGCCGACGGAGAGTCCGGATGCGGTCCCCAGGCTCGCAGCCGACAGCTGCATTCCCGGTGCATCGAGAATGCACAGCTCGTGTTTCAAATCGGCACGCTGGCTGGCGGCGCGAAAGCGTAACGCATCCTTCCCGACGACCGCGTTGGCGTGCCGCGTGACATGGCAGTTCGTGGCCACCAGATTTTGATCGAGGACCACGCCGGAGTCGATAAAGGCCTTGCCGTCCCTTGGATAGGCATGAACCTGGACGACGCTGAGTGCAAGCGTGTGATTCACGTCTGCCGCGCCGTCCATGCTAAAGATCCAATCACCACGCCAAGCAATATAGTCGGACGCATCGGTCTCTTCATTTTCGCCCTTTTCCGAAGGGAGAGTTTCCAATTTGAACATACGAGCTTAGGGAAATTTATTATGGCTTCCCGTGCCGCAGTAATCCCCTCCTCCCTCGCCTCCGGTTCGGAAGCAGCAAGTTCAGCCTCATTTCCAGGAGGCCGATGATCAGAAGCTTACGCCCGGATCGTTCCGAATTTCACATCGCCTATGGCAATATACCGGTCGATTGTTATTGACCAACTATTCAATAAAGACTAGCCTTAGCTACAACCTGAATACGAGGAGTCTCCTTTGGCCCGACCCCGCGAATTCGATTACGAGCACGTCCTGGATAAAGCCGTGGAGACCTTTTGGTCGAAAGGTTACGAAGCCACCTCGATCCAGGACCTGGTCGATGCCACCGGACTGCATCGAGGCAGCCTCTACGCGGCCTTCGGCAACAAGCAGGCGCTGTTCCTGGAAGTTCTGGACCGCTACAACCATGTGGTGGTCCAGCGCCTGCTGGAATTGCTCGACAGCGAACCTTCAGGCAAGTCCGCGATCCGTTTTTTCTTCGCCACCGTGATCGAGCACATCCTCACGGCCGGTCCCCTGCGCGGGTGCCTAGTGACCAACTCCGCGGTGGAACGTGGCTTGTCCTGCCCGGACACGGCGGCCAAGGTGGGCGGTTGCCTGGAGCGGCTCGAACAAGGCTTTCGGCGCACGTTGGAACGGATGCGGAAGGCGGGCGAACTGCGGGAGGAGGCGGATATCCGAGCGCTGTCCCGCTATCTGACCAGCGTTTTGCAAGGACTCCTGGTTATCGGCAAAGTGCGGCCGGAACGGGAAGTCCTGGCCGACATCGTCGCCGTCGGCCTCTCCGTGCTCGACTGATTTTTTCGGCCTATTTTTGACTGATCGTTCATCAATATACCGAGGAGGAAATCGCCAATCAGCAACCCTAGATTTCGATAATCTTTTTTTCCAACTTCAGTTCAAGGAGAACGACATGTCCGAAGTCAAATTCATGGTGATTTATCCAACGCCCGCCGATATCGCTGCTTTCGAGAAGCGCTATCAAGAGGAGCATGTTCCCATGGCCGTGGAAAAGCTCGGCGGAAAAACCAAGTTCATCGCCACCCGGGTACTGGGATCACCCCAGGGCGCAGCGCCCTTCTACCGTATTGCCGAGGTGTTCTTTCCGTCCATGGCGGCGCTGGAAGCCTGCGCGCAGTCGGAAGGCGGCAAGGAAACACTCGCCCATGCCGTCGACATCTCGACCGGCGGCGCGCCGATCTTTCTGATTGCAGAGAGTGAGACCTTCCACTTCGATGCCCCGTAAAACCCGGTCAGGGCGCCGAGCGCAGGCGCCCTTTTTTGCCGCATTTCTTGAACGATCGATCAACTAGATTCGAGGATGATAGCTACCCGCTACGAGCGGCTTGGAAGAAGTCCCGCGACACGATCATCGCCTCCGATGTGGGCGGTTGGTCCCGATAGTGCGCTATGCCTTACGACCCCAGGAAAACCGCTCTAATTTGCTCTTACAATGCACACCGATCGGTCTTGCTCTCGGGCTGAGCTCCGGATAGGCTAGGTTTCCGCTAAGCAATGCTTGGGGAGGCATCGCCTGAGCAGCAGGCGGAACTTTGATCGCTTTTGCCGTCTTACAAGCAGTATTTATTTGTAGAGAATTCCGGGATCGCCTTCGTCCGGGGAGATCCAGCGGGATGTGGACATCGAGTAGGGAGTCGATCACCGATCAAAGCCCTTTAGTCCCGCACGTCGAATCAAGCAACTCCGATGCTCTTCAACTCCTATCCGTTTATTTTCTTATTACTCCCCATTTCTCTGTTCGTCTTTTTTGCCATCGGAAGCCGCGGCCACCATCGGGTCGCCATCGCCTGGCTAATCGGTGTGTCGCTCTTTTTCTACGCGTGGTGGAATCCGGCCTACTTGGGATTACTCTTGGCCTCCATTTTGTTCAACTACGCGCTTGGAGTTTCCCTGAGCGGCGAAGGTCATTCCTCTGAGAAAAAATGGCTATTGATTTTCGGTATCGCCGCCAACTTGTCGCTCCTCGGGTATTACAAGTATGCGAACTTCTTCGTCGACAACATCAACTTCATATTCGGCGATATTCTCGGCGTGGAGACCATCATCCTGCCCCTCGGCATTTCCTTCATCACCTTTCAGACCATCGCCTACCTCGTAGACGCCTATAAAGGGGAAACCAAGGAGTATAACTTTCTCCACTTCTGTCTCTTCGTCACCTTCTTTCCCCAGCTGATCGCGGGTCCCATCGTGCATCACCGGGAAATGATGCCGCAATTCGCCCGGAATGACCTCTATCAACTGAGCGTCCGACGCCATGCCGTCGGCTTCACCATCTTCACCATCGGCCTCTTCAAGAAAGTGGTGCTGGCCGATGGCGTCGCCGCCTATGCCACGCCGGCATTCCATGCGGCCGATAGCGGCATTGCGCTGACCTTCTTCGAGGCCTGGGCGGGCGCCCTGGCCTACACCCTTCAGCTCTACTTCGACTTCTCGGGTTATTCCGACATGGCTATCGGATTAGCCCGGATGTTCGGCATTCGGCTACCCCTCAACTTCAATTCGCCCTACAAGTCGACCAATATCATCGACTTCTGGCGGCGCTGGCACATAACGCTCTCCCGTTTTATGCGGGACTATATCTACATTCCTCTCGGCGGCAACCGGAAGGGCCCGACAAGACGCCATGCCAATCTCATGATCGCAATGTTGCTCGGCGGCCTGTGGCACGGCGCCGGCTGGAACTTCGTGGTGTGGGGCGGGCTGCATGGATTCTTTCTCATCGTCAATCATGTTTGGCGATCGCTGTTCGGCGGTCGGGCAGCCGCCAGCCGGATGGGCAAGGCATTCGGCTGGACGCTGACATTCGTCGCGGTGATCGCCGCCTGGGTGCCCTTTCGCGCGGAGACGATTACGGGTACGAAGAGCATATGGCTCGGAATGATCGGAGCCAACGGCGTGTCGCTGGAACCGGAAGCCCTCCGAATTCTCGGCCGCTTTGGCGAGTGGCTGCAGGGAGTGGGTGTCACGTTCGATGGGGTTTTTGCGCACGTGGCCGGCGCGAAACCCGAGATGGCTGGTGCATGGCTGTTGGTATTGACGATATTCGTTCTGTTTTTGCCCAACACCCAGCAACTCATGCGCAACTATCACCCGGCATTCGAAACCTATAAAGGCGAGATCCAGCGCCTTCGCTGGAGATGGATGGAATGGCGGCCGACGGTAATCTGGGCCAACCTCACCATGCTGCTCTTCGTGTTCGACGTGCTCAGCCTCACCAAGGTGAGCGAGTTTCTCTACTTTCAATTCTGAGAATCCGTGAATAAACCCGCCGCGAAGCCCGATTCCTCCCTTTTATCCCGACTCCGATCTGCCGGGCCTGCTACGATTTCTTCACGGCTTTTGGGCAAGGGCCCAGTGACGCCAAGCGAACGCCAATTCGCGGCTTATCTCGATACGATCGGTATCGGTGCCGTTGTTCTTTTGACTGTAATCATCCTGATGAATTACCTGGTAGACCCTTATTCCATTTTCGGGTCTCCAAGCTGGGAAGGGATAAATGCCAATAAGCCGGAGTTATTCAAGCAACTGCGGCTGACCAAGGCCCACGCCGTTAGAGCACGAAAACCCGACGTACTGGTCATCGGCAGCTCTCGCACCGAACACGGCCTTGATCCGGAGCATCCGGCGCTGTTCCCCGAATTTAACACCTACAACCTCGCGTTGAATGGAGCGACTATCTATGAAAATTTGCGCTACTTTCAGCACGCCAATGCAGAACGACGATTAAAGAAAGTCGTATTGGCCGTCGACTTCTTCCAATTCAATGCCTATAGACCTAATGCTCCGGATTTCACTGAGGAACGACTCTCGTCGGATGTTCACGGGGCCAAACGGAATATCGCTATAACCACGGACCTGCTGGAAACCTTGGCATCGGTTGATGCCACAACAGCAAGCCTCAAGACCCTGTTTCAACAGACCAATCGGGATAATGTGATTCTGCCGCGGGGACAAGTGGAACAGCCCGATAAAGAAGCGATCATGATGATGCACGGAGGACGGCACGAAGCGGCTCTTTATAGCGAACTGAATTACGTGACGCACCTGTATTTCCCAAGGCCACACAAGAAATTCGATTTTGTTTCGGAAGACGGAAGCACGAATACGTTTGATTACTTTCGAAGGATTCTTGAAGAGGCTCACCGGAGCAAGATTGAATTCCATATTCTGATTTCCCCGGCTCACGCACGCCAATGGGTACTGACGGCCGGCACGGGGCTTTGGGATGAATGGGAGACTTGGAAAAGAGAGATCGTCCGACTTAATGAAGAGGTCGCACGGGAACGCAGACGCAATCCCTTCCCTCTATGGGACTTTTCCGGTTTCAATACCTATACCATGGAGGCTGTACCGGCCTTGGGCGACAAGGAAACCATGATGCGGTGGTTCTGGGAATCTTCTCACTATCGGAAAGAGCTGGGTGACCTGGTGCTCGATCGCGTGTTGAATTACTCGGATCCGAATCGTCGGATCGCTGACGATTTCGGCGTTTTGCTGACTTCCGAGAATATCGAAAAGCACCTGGCGAGTATCCGCGAAGCTCATCAGCTTTATCGTCAAGCTCATAGAGAAGAAGTGGACGAGATCCAAGATCTGGTTAAGAAATATCAGAGCCAATGAACATTCCGGGTAATGAAAATCGGACGATTCAACCCACCGTAGCCATGTTCTGGCAAGCACTACGCCCTTTTCGGCCGAATGCCCGACTGATGACGGTCGTACCGAAAGGAAGAAAGGCAGTCTCATATGTCTTCCGGACCAAGAGCCTATCCCAGTAGGCTCAAGAAACCCTTCGACCGGCCTGTCCTGAGCGGAGTCGAAGGGCTCAGGGCGAACGGCTTACTGGGATGGGCTCCAAGGAGAAAGCCTTCCAAGAGAAGACCGTTCGCCAGCGCGATGCTTGACGAAGGAACTTTGGGACAGCCATCTGATCGAAAATATCGTCTTGACGGAAGTGGCCGTGAACTGGTAAACAAATTACGCCTGAAATAGGCGATATAAGTATCGTCATTAATGGCTAATTTAGTTAATTACTGATACTTAATGCGGAGGGAATCATGAAGAAGCTACTTGCTGCGGTTTGTCTCGTCGTTGCCGCTATTGGCCTAACGGGATGTGGAAGTTCGCCTGACGGGGATTCCCAGAAATTATCGAATACAGCCGTATCCCCACAGCTATAACTAGTACGTGATCCTCCCTTCAAAAAGACCTACTTTCGAGTAGGTCTTTTTTTATGGTGCGCCCGGCAGGGCACACTCATCCAAAGGCTCGATTTGGTAACTTCGCCCGTCGACATTCCGTCTCATGGTATGAAACTTGGGTGTCCACTTGCTCCAGCTTACCTCACCGGGCACGCCACCGGTTTATCGGGAAAGGCTCCTAAAATTGGAGCCCAAACGAAAAAAGGCTTACCGACAGGCTCGATAAGCCTTTGTTTTATTGGTCGGGGCGAGAGGATTTGAACCTCCGACCACCTGCACGCCATACAGGTAAATCCACATCTCTCGCCTTCTATTAGCATCTTCTTAAATGCCTCTACAGACTGCAATATATGGGACTTTCAGAATGTGAATTATCCAGGATTGTCCGATAGGATTCACCAAAAGCCGACATTACGATTGGGACCAAAGTTAGGATCATTCTTGAGGGTCACAGCGGATTACGAGGGCGGGACCATGGCGGAATTAACCGAGAAGAAATTGCAATCACTCAAGGCCGAGGACAAAGACAAGAAACTTTCCGATGGCGGCAGCCTCCAAGGCACGGTGCGAGTGAAGTCCAACGGCAAGGTGTCCGTCTTTTTCTCAGGGCGGTACAAGTTCGACGGTAAGGCAACGGATTTGGCTTGCGGCACATGGCCGGCGGAGAAACTGACCGCAATCCGCAAAACCCGCAATCAAGCCCCGCGGATTCTCGAAGAGAGCAAAGACCCAGCCTTGGAACGCAAAGCCGAGAAACTGAAAGCTAAGGTCGAACATCAAGCCAAGGTAACCGCGTTACTGGTCCAATTGACAGGCCCGACGACACATACCTGTTCGACCGCTGGGTGAGTCTGGAACTGGCGAAGCGGAAGGAATCCAGCCGAAACGAATTGATCCGATCCTTCGAAAAGGACGTGCTCCCGGTCCTCGGCCAGCTTCCCGCCGAGGGCGTGACCAAGGCGCATGTCATGAAAGTGCTGGATAACATCCTCGCCCGTGGCGCTCACCGGTTAGCGAATCGCACTCTGTCGGAAATGCGGCAGATGTTCGGTTTCGGCTATGCCCGCGACATCGTGAAGAACGACCCGACGCACCGTCTCAAGAAGGAGGACATCGGCGGGAAGGAAACCGAGCGCGACCGGGTGCTATCCGAAGATGAAATCCGCGAACTGGCCCGAAAGATTCCCGGCGCCAATCTCTACCGACCGTCCGAGTGCGCAATCTGGATCATGCTGTCCACCGGTTGTCGGGTGGGCGACCTGATGAAAGCGACTTGGGACGAAATCGACTTCGAGGCGCAGACCTGGACCTTCACCCCGGAGAAGGACAAGACCCATATCAAGCGCACCCATACGGTTTTCCTGTCCGACTTCGCCTTGCGCCAATTCGAGCGGTTGCGCGAAGTGACCGGTTCAAGTCCGTGGCTGTACCCGGACAATTCGGGTACCAAGCCGGTGTGCAAGAAATCGATCACCAAACAGGTGGGCGACCGCCAGCGCACCGAGGCCTTGAAGAATCGCAGCAAGCTGACCGGTGCCCTGTTGCTGTCCGGCGGCCCCTGGACGCCCCACGATTTGCGCCGCACCTGCACCACGCTGATGGAGGAGCTTGGCGTCCTGCCGGACATGGCCCACCTTTGCACCTACCACCTTGAGCAGGACCGCATTAAGCGAACCTATAACCGCTCGAAGCAACAGGCGGCACAAGCAGAGGCGTGGCGGTTATTGGGGGAGCGGCTCGACCTATTAACCCGAGACGATGCCGATAACATAGTAACTCTGCGGCGAAGGGCGTCCTGAATCCGTTCAGTCGAGAGCTGGGTGAAGCCTCATCTTTCCATAAAACTTTTCCCGACTTGGAATTATTGCCGGGCAAATTCGAGAATGGATTGAGCCTGGCCGTAGGGCGTAACAATCACGCCGGCATCTTTCAGTTCGTCTACCACCTCGCGCTTGGCTCGGCCCCGAGGAGTGAAATCATCAGGACCATGAACCGCGAAAAGAACCTTACCGGGTAACAACTGGCGCTTTCTTAGCGCATTGATGCGTACGACCCATTGGCCGCCGTGATCAATGATGCGCGCGGCGTCGGTATAGCCCAGATTGAGAGGTTTGATTATCTTCTCCGGCTTATCATCCGGCCCGGCGACAAAGGGAAATTGCGCGTGGTATTCGTCGTTACCCACACGGGCGGGGTGAAACCGATCCAGCAGCTTTGCATCGCGCAGCCAGCCGCGCACACCTTTTTCCAAAATGTGTTCCTGATATTCGCGGGTCACGAAATTGCGTTCTACGTAATACGCGTAAAGCTCTTTCAGCTTGGCCTGGGGATCGTCAGCCAAAACAACACGCGAGTCGCTAAAGCGCAGCATGGTTTCCCGTGGTTTAACGATTTCGGTCCACAATGTCAGAGCACCCATTCGATCCAGGTTTTTCATGCGGCGATCCGTACCCATCTGCTTGAGCATGCCGTCGATGCGCTCCAATTCCTCCCGAAGAGTCCGAATTGCCGCTTTATAGACCTTGGGCTCCATCTGCTCGAAAAAATTGGTCACCCGCGCATGGCGGTTGACCAGCAGCTTGAAACCAAAGAAACGCGCATTGGGTGCGAACATGACCACGCCGACGTTGGCAAACTCCCCCGTTTCGATGAAAGGCATGAAGCGGGCAATCGCGTAGTGACAAGCGGTTTTCATGGCGGCAACGACCAAAACGTTTCAGACAAGGCTCGGTTCAATAATTCCTTGATCTGGGCGAACGGAAATTCAACGGGGTCGTCTGTTCGGGATCAATGAACATCCAGGATTCCGGGAGATTATGGCAGGCTTCCTCCCAAATGCCGAGGGCATTTGCGAACCGTGCGGTGTAGACATCGCGGAGCAAGAAATCGCTGAACATTAAGGAAATATCATCGGAGAACACATGGAGTTCGACGAAATCCGCGGCCGAGAATTCTGGGTCAAAGGCCAGGTTATGGTCGATCACCACCAGCGAGCCACCATCCGCCGGGTTCCAAAGCAGGTTGGAATTGCCGCTTAAGGCTGTGAGATTCCGGTCGCCGTTATGCACCCACCAGTCAAAGGCAATGACATCCCGGCGTTGTGCCTCCGGCACTAGACTGCGATGTGCCTCGGTCAACTCCACCGCATTGACTCGACGTGAAGCAAAAACATTCCCCGCCCCCAGGTCACGCAACCATCCGGTCAGGTCCGCCTCGATCAACTCTTCCGGCACATGGGCAATGGCATAGGGCGCGATGGGCAAGCCGAATGCCTCTCCCAGGCGGGCGCACAGCCATTCGGCGATCAGCCCCCGCCGCGTCGCGGAGCGGCCTTTCACGAAATACACCTCGCCATCGTCGCCACGGCAAACGTAAGGCTCCGTCCGGCCCTGCACGGAACGTTCGAGCACCTCGACGATGGTCAGGCTCATGCGGCGACGGTGGCTTGAGCCGGGGCCGACGCGTCACGCAGAACGGCCGCGAACAGACGGCGGCTGTCGACTTCGGTGGCTAAGGCCGAAGAAGTGTTATTGCTCTCCGTTACTACACGAACACAATCAGATGCCGGATTTATGTCCTGTCGAGCCTGCCTGCGTTTCAACTGCCCGCCTCTCCGGCCGATTTAACTTGCTGGTAGACGGCCCGCATCAAGTAGCTCGCGGCAACATTTCGGAAGGCTTCGTCGTTCATCAGCCGGACGAAGATTTCTTCGTTGCCGTCCATCCGCTCGATAAAGAGGTTTTCGAGCTGCTTGTTGAAGACGGGCTCGAAGTTTTCGATGGTGTTGGCCATCACCGCCTGCCGCAGCTTTTCGTTGGCAACGGCGGTTTCACGGACCTGGTCGAAGAAAAGTTGATCGGCCGGCGTGAACTCGGTACCGAAACGTTCATTGAGCTGGTCCACCAAGGTCGAGAGTTGCACATCCTCATCCGCTTGACCGGTGCCCACCTCTGTAGGGCCATAGAGTGCCTCGGGCTCACCCGCCTTCAGGTCGATGGCCCCTTCGCTGATTTTCTGGAGGCGGTAATACTTCAACTCCACTTCGTCGTCGACCTGAACCGTCCGGTTGTCGGTGGTGCGCGGCAGCTTGTTCAGCAGGAAACGGGCGTAGGTGTAAAGCTTCTCGTGATCGGAATCCTGGTAAGGAATGATCTGCGAAACGAAGCTGTACAGATTGCGGAAACTGACCAACTGGCTCTTGAACAGGTTTTGGTCTTCCTCCCCAAGCTCCTTGAAACGCTCAATCGCCAAATCGAGCAGGCCATTCAATTTCTTGTGCTCAGCGCCGGTGGGATTGAGCCGGTTACGGAACCAAATTTCACACCAGGCACTGACCTCGGCCTCGGTATAGATTTTCCAGCCCGCCAGCGTGTGGACCAGGTTGTTGAGTTGCTGCGGGTCGGTATCGTCGCCTTTAGGGGTGAATTCGTAATACGGCTTGAAGGCGGCATAGATGTCTTCGGGTTCGTTGACGAAATCCAGAACGAAGGTATCCGTCTTACCGCGCGTGATTCGATTGAGGCGCGATAGTGTCTGCACCGCCTGGATGCCGGACAAGCGCTTGTCGACGTACATGCTGTGTAGCAGGGGCTGGTCAAAGCCCGTCTGGTATTTCTCCGCCACCAGCAGGACTTGGTATTCCTCCGTGTTGAACTTTTCCGGCAGCTCCGATTCCTTGATGCCGCCATTCATGCCCACCTCGGTGAACTTTTTGTCGCCGAATTCCTTAAGCGTAATTTCGCCCGAGAAGGCCACCAGAGATTTAACGTCGGTGTAACCCTTCTCCTTGATGTACTTGTCGAACCCCAGCTTGTAGCGCACCGCGTGTTCACGCGAATTGGTCACCACCATCGCCTTGGCGCGGCCGCCGATCTTGTGGCGGGTGTGCGTGCGGAAGTGCTCGACGATCACCTCCACCTTCTGAGCGATCTCGTAATCGTGAAACTCCACGAAACGCGCCAAGGCGCGCGCCGCCTTCCGGCGCGGTACCTCCGGATCGGTCTCGGCCTTCTGGATCAGCCTGTAGTAACGCTTGTAGCAGGTGTAATGCGCCAACACATCGTGGATAAATCCTTCCTCGATGGCCTGCCGCATGCTGTATTGATGGAACGGCGCCTTCCCATCCGGCCCCGGCTCGTTAAACACGCACAGAGTCTTGAACTTCGGCGTCGCGGTAAAGGCGAAGAAACTCAAATTGGCTTGCCTCGGGCGTTTAAGCTGTTCGCGCAGCAGCTCCCTCTTGGCCTCCTCGCTCAAACCCTCGTCGTCCATGTCCAGCAGTTGCTCGGCAATGGCCGCTTCGATGCCGTCCTTGTTCAGAATCTTGCGCAGCTCCATCGCGGTTTCGCCGCTTTGCGAGCTGTGAGCCTCGTCCACGATCACGGCAAAGCGCTTGCCGGCCGTCGAGATTGCTACCGATTTGCCTTTGGCTTCCAGCGTGCGGATGGCCTGAGTGATGAACGGAAACTTCTGGATGGTCGAGATGATGATCGGTACACCGTCGGCCAATGCCTTGGCGAGCTGCTGGGTGTCTTCGTCGATCTTCTGCACCACGCCGAGTTTGTGCTCGAACTGGAAAATCGTGTCTTGCAACTGCTGGTCCAGCACCCGCCGGTCGGTGATGACCACGACCGAATGGAAAATTTTCTCGTTATGGGCGTCGTGCAGGCAGGACAGGCGGTGGGCCAGCCAGGCAATCGAGTTCGACTTCCCCGACCCCGCCGAATGCTGAATCAGGTAGTTATAGCCCGACCCCTGCGCTTGCGCATGGTCCGTCAGGACGCGCACCGCGTCCAACTGGTGGTAACGCGGAAAAATCATGGTCTCCTTGCGGTGCCGCTTGATGCCCTTGTCGGTCACCACGGCCTTTTCCTCCACGTGCAGGTGGATGAAACGCGCCAGGATGTCCATCAGGCTGTCGCGGGTGAGCACCTTGTTCCATAGGTAGGCGGTGCGCACGTCGCCTTCCGCGGGCGGATTGCCCGCGCCGTGGTTGTAGCCGAGGTTGAACGGCAGGAAGAAGGTATCCTTGCCTTCCAGCTTGGTGGTCATGAACGCCAGTTCGGTATCGACGGCGAAATGCACCAGGCAACGCTGCTTGAAGGCGAACAAGAGTTCCTTCGGATCGCGCTCGAAGCGGTACTGGTATTTGGCGTTCTCCACGTTCCAGCGCGTGGCCGACATCGGGTTTTTCAGCTCCAATGTGGCGATCGGCAGGCCGTTCACCGCCAGCACCACGTCGGGGATAGCCCCGCTCCGGGTCTTGATCTGCCGCGCGATGGTCAAGCGGTTATCGCCGTAACGCTCGGTGGCCGAAGGGTCCAGCCCGGTGTTGGGCGCGAAATAAGCGAGGCGCACCGTTTTCCCGACGCATTTGAAGCCTCCCCGCAACACCGCCAGCGCCCCCTTGGCGGCCAGTTCCTTGACCAGGCTGTCCAGCAGCATCGCCGGGGCCTTGCCCGCATCCAGTCGGGTCAGGCGCGCCCAGATTTTCGGCTGGGTTTTCTGCACAAAGGCCACAATGTCTCCGGGGAACAGCGCGGTTTCCGGGTCGTACGTGCTCGGATCGACCTTTTCGTAACCGCCGATTTCGATCAGCGCGTGTTCGATGGCGTTTTCGAAGTCGGTTTCTTTGTGCATCGTTTCCCCCGGAATGCTGGATGCTCACAGCCGAGATTTGCCGGCAAACTTACCTTGCATCCTTTCTTATGTAAATAAAACAAACTTTCCTTACCTTACGAAAAGCTCAAGGTAAGGTTCAAACACATATAAACGGTTGCGGGCCGCGCCGGTCACCTCGCGCAGCACGCCCAGGCGTATAAAATCGCGCAGCAGAGCATTGACGGTGGGGTGCGACAGCCTAAGCTCTTGTTCAAGATAGGCCGCCGTCACCATCGGCTTGCGATACAACACATTCAAGGCTTGCCGGGCGTTGGGGGTTCGTTTCCCAAGCTGTAAGAGCTGCTGCTCAACTTGGTTACGCAGCGCCAGTATTTGCTGAAAGGTGTCCCTACCCTTGGTGGCGGTTTGGGCAACTCCGCTGAGAAAAAAACGCACCCAGTGTATTAGGTCGTTGGATGATCGCACACGCATCAAGGCATCGTAATAACTGGCTCGGTTGCGTTCAAAAAAGTCTGACAAATACAGCGAAGGCTTGCTCAGCAAGCCGTGGCTGATCAGATACAGCGGAATCAGCAAGCGGCCAATACGCCCATTGCCATCCAGGAACGGATGCACCGTCTCAAACTGATAATGGCTGATCGCCGCGCGTATGAGGTGCGGCACGACGATGTATTCGTTGTGCCAGAACTTTTCCAAATCGCTCATCAACTCCGGCACGCTGTCATGGTGTGGCGGAATGAAGGTGGCATCGGCCAGGCTGGAGCCGCCGATCCAGTTCTGGCTGGTGCGGAACTCGCCGGGTTGCTTGTGTTCGCCACGCACACCACGCATCAAGATGGCATGAGTCTGCTTGAGCAGCCGATTCGACAGCGGCAAGTTGTTCAACTCGGCTACGGCAGTGTTCACGGCGTCGATGTAATTTCGCACCTCCCGCCAGTCGTCGCGCTTTTCGGGCTTGATCTGCTCTTCGGGCATCAAGGCTTCGTCAATGCCGGTTTGCGTGCCTTCGATTTTGCTGGAAGTCTGCGCTTCCTTGACCACATGCATTTCGATGAACAGATCAATATCCGGCACGATGAGCGAAAAGGCGTTCAACTCGCCCAGGGCGCGGGTGGCTTGCTCCAGCAAGGCATTGATGCCGGGGTCTTCCCAGTGCCATTCATGATTGACCGGCACCGGCTCGAAACTCTTGTACTGGTAACGCGCCTGCCAGCGACCGGCTTTGAAAGTTTCGAATTTCATGCGGCTTCCTGATTCGGTTGCCAAGCCCGCACGTCGATTTTGCCGGTGACGGCGTTGGTGATTAGGGCGGAGCGGTATTCTTGTAGCTTGCCGATTGCTTTAGCTATTTTTTTTTCTTGTGTATCCATGCTCTCGATTTTTTTCTGAAGGGTAACCGCAATTATTTGTTGCTCGTCGAGAGGCGGAATTACGACCTGATATGCTTTAACTGATGACTGGGGGATATTATTCGCCAGGCCATCTGCACCACTGATAGATAATTCAATTTGTTCCCGCAAATATTTCGACCTCATCACAAGGACGAAAAACTCCGAATCAATCATGGCGGATTGAAGCGAAACCCGATATGTCTTATCGGAAAACATTAGCTTTGGCCTACACTTTTTAACCAAGGCAACTGACCCGATCAAATGTTTAGAGCCACTTGCCCTACACATCAAAATATCCCCAGCCTTAACCTCCAGAGACGGAATAGGATCAATGCTGGCAGGAAGGGTTTTATGTTCGCGTTCTTGGAATACGCCATAGTTTACGCAGCCTGATTTCAGTACTCCCCATTCCTCTTCTGACGCCTCGCGCTCATCGCATGACGGACTCCATCCCTGTTCAAAGGCTGAAATTACACGAGCCATCAGCATTCGTTCCCAATGCGCCGGAATCTCCCCCAGCCAAGCCACTCCCGAATCCTTCATCGGCACCGAAGGAACTAGCCCCTTGGTCACGGCATGGCTAATCAGCGCCGTGCGCTTTTCGGCCAGCTTGTCGAGCAAGGCTTGTTTCTTGGCGATCAGGGCATCGATTTGGGCGGTTTTGAAATCGAGGAAGCGGGTGATGGTTTGTTGTTCTGGAAGAGTGGGAAGCGGAATTTTGGTATTCAGCATATAGTCCAGCTCGATGCTTTCAACCGTACATCCCGATTTGCTCCATAATGGGAGTAATTGTTTTTGATTTCCCTCAATGATCCAGTACAGATAATCAGATGAAAGCTCGCCAAAGGGAATCAAGGCTTTCATGTCCTGGTTCAAGGCGACAGAGACAACATTACGGGCAACTGGAATCGAGTGTCGAAGAATTCCCGATCGAACAACAACAAGTACCGCGCCTGGTTTAATGATGGAAGTCGCACTACTTTCCACACCAAGTTCAGTAAGGTAGTCCTCGGTTGCACTGATTAAAGCCGACTTCATATCCTTTGGAGAGACCCATGGGATATGTCCTCCCCAAAACTCTGGGTTGCCTGTATTCGGGGTTCCACCTCCCAAGCAGGATACTAGGAATTTAAGTCTCTTAACTCTCCATTGTCGTGGGATTCTACCTAGCCATTCCGATCCGGGTTCCTTGAGCCGCTCATAAGTATGGATGAGATCGTTCATCAAACTACCTCCCCCAACATCCCCACAATCTCCTTTCCAAGCTGGCCGGTTTCCGCCGCGATCACTTCCAGCGGGCGCGGCGGCTGGTATACATAACCGGGATATCTCGGGTATTTCATGGCGCCGCCTGATAAAGCCAGCCCCATTCCTGGGCATGTCTGGCCAATACCTTGGCTTTTCTTTCGATCTCGCCTTTTCCAAAACCCGCGAAGTCAAGATAGGCGTGCTCGGGAAAGGGAACGCCATCGGCGATGACCGGAATGTCCTGCTCGGCACACTCCCCGTAACGGACCGCCATCACCCCCGCCGAACGGCATAGCGGATCGGCGGTAAAGTGCCGCCACGAGGCCTCGGGAGTAATCCGGTCGCCATCGTAGACGGAGAGCTGGTTTTCATCCTTGGGCGTAGGCCGAAAAGCCTGGGAAGTCACCCGCCCGTTCTGAATAAAACTCGGGTGTATTTGCCGAAGCAGCGGAGTTGCGGAGTTCATGCGTGCTCCGGGGACAGGGTTTGTAATTCTTGATTGAGTATCCGCCAGCCTTCCGCCGCCGACAGGTTTAAATCCTGCTCCCGGCATTCCCGCGTCGCCACGTTGAAGGCCTGCCAGCCGGCGCTTTTCCGGTCCAAATCGATTTCCAGGGTGGCTTCCCAGTCCTGAAGCGTCCATTCGGCTTGAATCCCCCCCTCGGCCGTGGGATAGAGGTAAGGTAAAGGCAAAACGGGATCGAACCACGAATCAAACGCCTGGGCGAGCCAACGCAACGCTTTCGGATCGGGAGCACGGCCCTTGCCGTCCAGCCAGCCATCCCGCAACTCGGCCAATTCTTCGAGACGGCTTTCGACATCCAGCGGATCGAGCGGGGTGATGTGCTCAACGGATTCGATCGATCTGTAGCGATCCTGCCGGTCCTTCCTGACCACGCCTTGCAAGGCAACGCGCATACCCTTGCGGTAATCCTGAAAAGCCTTCAAAACCGAATCCAGGTGCTGGCTGGCGAGCGGGGCCTTGAGCTTGGTGCCGTCCTTCAACTCCAACTCGAACCCCATGCGCGCCTGATCCGCCTCGGAAATGCGTCCTTTCAGCAAAGTTTCTTCGGCCCATTCTTCGGCTTGCGACGCCAGGATAAGGCGTTTTCGGGTTTCAACCGTCAGTTTGGCAACCGGGTCATTTCCGTTGGGAAACTCGATAGATTCGCCTTCCCGCAACCCACGGCCGAACCGATCGAAATATCCCAGCAGTTCAGGCGGCAAGGGCGGCGATTTACCTTGTTCGGCGCAAGCGATGGTTTCAATGATGGCGGTACGCGCCTGTTCAAAATAGGCCGCGTCCGCGCCCGGGAAGAGCGATGAAAATACCAGGGTAATAATCGGAATCGTGCTGCCAGGCTCTACATTGGCAAGGTGCAGTTCCAGCCCTTTACCGAATCCCCGGCGGATTCTTTCCCGTTCCGGATGGGCTTGCCGAAACTTCCACTTTGCAACCTCGACGACCATTTCTTCCAGCGCCGCGAAATCCTTTAACAATTCGAGCGGCACCGTATGTTCGGCAAAGCGCGTTCCAACCAAGCGAGGTTTCAAGAACTCATGATTCATTGCCCTACCTCATCCACAAAAAAGCAACCCGCCGGTTTGAGGGTACGCTCTCGCGCATAGCCTTGGCGGGTTTTGTTGGCGCGGAATCTATACAAAACGCGAACCGTTTTCAACGTCAACGCGCAATCCGGCAAACGCGTGTTCACGCCGTTACCTCCCCCAACATCGCCACAATCTCCTTTTCAAGCTGGCTGATCTCCGCCGCGATCACTTCCAGCGGACGCGGCGGCTGATACACGTAGAAATGCCGGGTCAGCGGGATTTCATAGCCGACCTTGGTTTTATCGTGATCTATCCACGCATCCGGCACGTGCGGCAAGACTTCGGCCTTGAGGTAGTCCTCGCAGTGGCCCCGCACCAGCGCCAGCAGCTTGTCGTGGCCGGTTTCGTTGTCGTAGCCCAGCGGCAAGGGCAAGGTAATGTCATCGGGCAGGGCCACGATTTCGGTATCGCGCAGTTCGGGATCGGGTTCCGGGTTACCCTTGGCGTCCCGGCAAATGTCGGCCTCCGGGTCGCGTTCCGACAGCGCCGCGAGCAGGGCTTTCCTGACCGGCGCGCCGGTTTTGATGCCCGCCTGTTTCAGGGCGGCGTCAAGCGCGGACTCGAACTCGGCGCGGTTGCGGTAGAGCGTTTCGCCATTCATCCCTTCCAGGGCGGCTTTGATGGCCGCCTGGGTTTTCTCGCCCGCGGCGATTTCGGCGCGGTAGGCGGCGTCATCCTTGCGCTTCTTGCTGCTGGCGAGGTTCGCAAAGGCGCTCTGCGCGGAAAGCCGTTCGATGCGTTCGGCACTGGCCTGGAAATTGAGCCGCAAGGGCCGTTCCACGGTGATCTTGAGAAAGCCGAACTCACGATTATCGAACACTTTGCTACACACGCGGCGTTCCGGTTTGCCGTCGATCAATACTTCGCTTTCCGCGTCGTGCTCATGTTCGGCGTAGAGCCGCACCAGTTCCTTGATGTGGCCGTCCGAGAGTTCGTTGCGCTTGTTGCCCAGGCTCTTGTCCATCTTCTTGAAATGCCGGGTGCCGTTGATCAGTTGCACCTTGCCTTGGCGATGCTTGGGCTTCTTGTTGGTGACTATCCAGATGTAGGTGTAAATCCCGGTGTTGTAGAACATCTGATCCGGCAGGGCGACCACCGCGTCGAGCAGGTCGTTCTCGATGATCCAGCGGCGGATATTGCTTTCGCCGCTGCCCGCATCGCCTGTGAACAAGGGCGAGCCGTTGAAGACGATGGCGATCTTGGAGCCGTCGCCTCCCACGTTCTTACCATCGACCCAGCGGGGCGGCTGGTGCATCTTGGAGATCATGTGCTGCAGGAACAGCAGCGAGCCATCGTTGATGCGCGGCAATCCGGCTCCGAAGCGGCCGGAAAAGCCTTGCTCTTTGTATTCATCGCGCACGAAGTCTTCTTCCGGCTTCCACTCCACGCCGAACGGCGGGTTGGCCAGCATGTAGTGGAATTTCTTGTCCGGGTGGCCGTCATGCGGCACGAAGCCGTTGGTTTTGTTCTTGGCGTCCTTGATCCCCAAGGTGTCGCCGTAGATCAGGTTATCGATCGGCTCGTCCTTGATCAGCAAATCCGAACAGCAGATGGCGTAGGCCTCGGGGTTGTATTCCTGGCCGAATAACTCGATGTGGGCATCGGGATTCTTCTCGGCCATGTATTTTTCGGACTCGGAAAGCATTCCGCCCGTGCCGGCCGTCGGGTCATAGACGCTGCGATAGACACCTGGCTTGAAAACGTCCTCTTCGCCGGTGAAGAGCAGTTGCACCATCAGGCGAATGACTTCGCGCGGAGTGAAGTGATCCCCGGCCTCTTCGTTCGCCTGCTCGTTGAACTTCCGCACCAGTTCCTCGAACAGGTAGCCCATCTGCAAATTGCTGATGGTCTTGGGCGACAGGTCGATTTCCGCCGAGCAGAATTCCTTGATGATCAGGAACAGCCGGTTGGCTTCGTCGAGCTTGGCGATTTCCGTCTCGAATTCGAACTTGTCGAAGATGTCCCGCGCGCGCGGCGAGAAGCCGTGAATATAGGCAATCAGATTGCCCGCGATATTGGGCGCGTCGTCGAGCAGCTTTTTAAAGGTGAACCCGCTGGTGTTGAACAGTTCCTGCTTGCGTCCTTCCGAGGCAATCCGCGACAGGGCCTTATCCAGGGCGGGACCGGTGATGCCTTTCTCTTCAAGGCGCTTCTTCTCCTCAAGCACCTTCTGCTTGTTCTCGGCCAACACCAAATCAAAGCGCCGCAGCACGATCAGCGGCAGCATCACGCGCCGGTACTGCGGCGGACGATACGGGCCGCGCAGCTTGTTGGCGATGTTCCAGATGAATCCGACTAGGTTTTGATGTTGCGTGCTTTGCATGGACAGTTCTTGTAGTTGTTCTTGCGCTGGCATAACCGCTACCCGCGATCAAGCCGCAGTGATGTTCAATGTGGTCAGGTTCCAATATTTGCTGGGCACGCTAACGAGGCTGTCTTGCGTGCCAGCGAGTAGCTTTGGCGTCCAAAAATCTTGAGCCCGAACGTCCTGCATCAGGATGAATGGCGAGCGTAATGATTCGGATTCAGCCCAAAACCGGTGCCTCGGTGATGACGATAGAAGCGAAAAAAGGATGGCTGAAAGTCATCGTTGGTTCCCCCATCCACTCCTCCCTCAAATTTACGCCCAAAACCGATTAGCAGGGAGTTACGAAGCTTTATTCGATTTCAACTTAAACGGCAAAACCTCACCGATTTCGCGGGTGCTGATAAGGTGAATTTTTTGTAACGTATTCTAGCATCCGAAATAATCCAACGCGTTGAGCCATACCGTTACCAAGAATAGGGGGAAACCATGGCCCGGAAATACTCGCCCACTCATCGAGCGCGGGTTATCCGGCGAACATGCCGATCTGCCGGACTTACTGACAGCCACACCGGAAGAGATCGCCGAGCGCCAACGGAACGCTGAACTTGATCTAGCCGCGACCCAGAAGGCGGCGGCGATTCTCCGCAAAGGCGGACCCAAGGCTTACGAAAAAGCCAGGCGAGCGCTGATTCCGGAATCCCGCGACTGGTGGGATGAGCATGTCGAGGAAGAATATCCGGCGACTGGTGAAGGCCTGGCCGAATTCATCCGTGAAACCTTAAGACCGATCTGCATTCGCATGGTGCAAGAGGTTCGCTTTCAACCTGCAATCAAAGCCCAAACCTTGGGCGAAGGGCTGCAAGCGCATCGCCTGGAGAAGCTCTCCCGCTACGAAACGCATCTGGATCGCAAATTCGAGCGCACCCTGGCCATGCTTTTGAAGCTGAAAGAGCTTCGAAACGGGTAGGACAGCGATCAATTCGAAACGGCCGCAAAATGAAGCGCGACAAGGGTTTGAGCATGTTTCAGAGAAGTCGACGGTGCCAACTTTTTTAATGATTTCGGCAAAATCCGAGAGGAGAAAAGATGGGCGGTATCGGTAGCGGGCGACGCTGGCAAAGCGGGAAGAACACAACAAGCGATTATCGGGCGCTTGATGTGCGGCGACTACAACGGGACAGGCTGCTGAGATCGGGCGAAACCTTCGCCTGGCAATGGACACGCAACGGGCAAGAAGTGGCATCTATCCAGATTAGAGTGGAAACCAACCGCCTAATTTTGATCTACCGGCACCGGAAAAACGACGGCGACTGGCAACCGATGGAATATCCGGTTTATCTGGAATGGACACCCTGCAACTACGGCGGAGGTCGGGCATGGTTTCTTTGTCCCGCCGCGGGATGCGGGCGGCACGTAGCCCTGCTGTACATCGGCCGTGCGGGCATCTTCGCCTGCCGGCACTGCTATCGGCTGGCTTATGCCTCCCAGCGGGAACCCGACGACGATCGAGCGGCACGGCGGGCGGACGCTATCCGGCGGCGGCTAAGATGGCAGCCTGGCATTCTGAACGGCAAAGGCAGCAAACCCAAAGGCATGCACTGGCGGACCTTTTCACGACTGGAAGCTCGGCATGATGCCTTCGTCCATGCATCATTGATGGGAATGGCTACACGCTTACAGCTGATGGATCGTGGACTGGCCGACCTGCGAGATGATCTGACCGATGATGGTTGAATCTGTTTCGCAAAACTGGGATAGCTTTGCGATTAGTTGGGATCAAAGTTGGGGTCAAAAAGCAAAAGGCCGGTTTGGTACCGGCCTTTAACTTATCTAAATCCCTGATTTTATTTGGTCGGGGCGAGAGGATTTGAACCTCCGACCACCTGCACCCCATACAGGTGCGCTACCAGACTGCGCTACGCCCCGTGAAGGCGACAATAATACCGCGTTTATGAATTCTAAGCAAAATCCGAGAATCGCCGATCGCGTAGTTGGTTTCAAACCGGCGGTGCGGCTTTATTCAATCCGCTCACCTTGCGGCATGATGGTTATCGGCGTGTTGATGGCGGCCGTAATGATTGATGTCACAGTACAGGGAATCCGGATCGCATCCTTCGCACTCGAGCTGTAAGGTGCAATGACCGATACCGTAATTGCTCCGGATCATCTCCTTGATTTCATGTTGTATTAACGCGGCCTGGCTGATCAGAACGTCGTCGATGACGATATGCGCCGATAGAAAGCGAAAACTTTTCGAGATGCTCCAAACATGGAGATCATGAACGCCCTTTACGCCTTCGACTTGAAGAAGATCGCGCACCATGGAGCTCATTTCGATATCGCGAGGCGTGCTTTCCAATAAAATGTCGACGGTCTCTCGCAAGATCACCCAAGCGTTCCAGAGGATGAGCAGACCGATCAGGACACTGGCCAAGGGATCTAGCCAATAAAAGCCGGTAAACCAGATTCCGATGCCGGCGAGGACCGCTCCGGCCGTCGAAAATACGTCTCCCAGCAAGTGAATAAAGGCGCTCCTGATGTTTAAATCGTGCTCGGCGCCGTGGCTGACCAACCATGCCGTTACGACATTGACGACGAACGCCGCAGCGCCGACGGCGATCAAGATGTCGGCGGCAACGGGCGGCGGAGACACGAAACGTTCGTAGGCCTCATAAAATATTCCAGCCGAAATCAGGGTCAGCGTCGTGGAATTAATGAGGGCGACAAGAATGCCGACACGATGATAACCAAAGGTTTTGCCGGCATGGGACGGCTGCTCGGCCAAATGCAGCGCATACCATGACAGCACCAATGCAAGAACATCCGTCAGGTTATGTGCCGCATCGGTCAATAGCGCCAAGCTGTTCGCAATCAGCCCCGCCAGGACTTCAAAGATGACGAACGCGATGGTCAGAGCGGCCGAGAGTCCCAATCGGAATTTTGCACGCCCTCCGATCGTATCGACATGAACATGCGTGTGTCCGCCCGCCACGGCCTGACCTATAACTTAAGCTCGGATGTGCATTGAGGGCAGCGTGTCGCCTTCAGTGCGACTGCCGACAGGCAATAGGGACACTCTTTTGTAGCCGGAGCCGCAGACGGCGCTTCACGCCGCAATTTGTTGATGCTCCGGACCAGCAAGAAAATCGAGAAAGCCACGATCAAAAAACTGATTACCGAATTGAAGAAAACGCCGTAATTGATGGTAACGGCTCCAGCCCGCTTGGCCTCAGCCAGAGACGCGTACGGGCCGGTTGTTGCACCATCCTTGAGTACGACGAAAAGATTCGAAAAATCGACATTCCCCAACAACAAACCAATTGGCGGCATGATGACGTCGTCCACCAACGATTTTACGATGGCACCGAAAGCAGCCCCGATAACGATGCCCACCGCCATATCGACGGCATTGCCACGCATGGCGAATTCTTTGAATTCTTTTAACATCTGGTTATCTTCCTTATGGAACTGGTTACGTCTTGACGCAATCCTAAAATCACCCCGCCGATTGTCGCAAGTCGAATACGCATGTCACAATGCGTTCTACCGTTCCATTCTAACCTGAGTTAGACATCCATTATTTGCTTGCCGCATTTAGACGAGGACACGACAGCTTCGATTCGTCTATCGAGCGGTAAGCGAACACCTCCGGAATCTCCGTATGCAATATCGAAAATTTTTCAATCTGGCCCTAGTAGCCAATCTCGTTTGGCTCTCTCCTTCCAATGCGGACAGCACTATCGAATTCAACGTGGAAGAAGGACAAAAGAGGTCTGTTCAACCGGTTGTCGTCAAAGATGGCCAAATTATGGTCAAAGGCGCCGGCGGCGATCGCAATCTGGACATTTTTTATCAGCGGGCAAATGAACAGCTGGTCTTGATCGACCACAAGAAGCAGCAGTTCACGCCGATAACCGAAGAAAAGATCGATCGGATTGCTCGTCAAACCCAGGATCTTCAACCGGTTCTTCAAGGTTTGGGCGATCAACTCAAGAAACTGTCACCGAAGCAACGAGCTAAATGGGAGGACATGCTGGGAGGGATCTCCATAGATCAGCTCGGTTCCGCCGAAAATCCGGCGAATGACTCGCGCCTCGTAAAGACGGGACGGGCCAAGCAAGTGGCCGGCATCAGCTGCGAACAGCTGGACGTACTGAAGGGAGCGACCAAGCTGGCAGAAGTATGCCTCGCGAATCCATCATCGATGCAGTTATCCACGGATGATTACGCAACGATTCGCTCGCTGCTCGCTTTCACTCAGCGAATAGCCGCAAAAGCACAAGGCTTCGCGAGCCAGTTCGGAATATCGCTACCGCCGATCGAACTCAGCGGTTTGGCCGGCGTTCCGGTCGAAATGGTGGACTTTTCCGGCAAGCATCCCACCGTTATGGCTCTGAACCGGATAACCGACTCGATATCCCCCGACGATCGTCCGCAGGTGCCTTCCGGTTATCAGCCGCAAGAGCTTACGCTTTGGCGGTAGCCCATTCGCATTCCGACCGAACGTTTCGGCTTCGACCACCGTGGTGGGAATCCGGGTTTGGAGCATTGACCCCGAACCCGGATACGCCTCAACCGCCGTCTGTGGCTAAGATCAATGCGCTTCGCGCATCTTCCAAACCGACGAACTCCTTGCCCGAGTTCACCGCTTTTTGAAGATGCTCCACAGCTGCCGCACGCTCGCCTTTCTTGAGGTAAATCATACCGAGGTGGTATTGGTAAATCGGCAAGTCCGGAGATTTCTCGGTGGCTTTCAACTGTAAAGGCAAAGCCTTTTCGTACGCACCCTTTTGGTAATAGATCCAAGCCAGCGTGTCCCAGAACACCGGCTCCTCGGTCTTATCGAACTCCTTCGCAAGCTCGAAAGCCCGATCGAGCTTGTCTTTCCGAGAATGGTCAAGGCTCAGCAAACTGGCAAGATTGTTCCGGGCGAGCATGTTGCCGGGGTTTAGCCTGAGAATGGTTTCGTACTGTTTGATCGCGTTTTCATAGTCCCCGGAAATTTCATAGACCCGCGCCAAGTTCATGAGGACGGCGGGTTCCCCAGGCAGTGCTTCGAGTGCCCGATGATAGGTTTTGAGCGCCAGGTCCCGTCTGCCCGTTTGTTCGTAATAAGCGCCGAGATTTGCATAAGGGAGCAACCAACGGGGGTTGGACTGAATGGCCATGTTCAGAAACTTGACGGCTTCCATTTCTTGCTTTTCGCCCAGGTAATACAATCCCAGCAATTGGTGGGCACCCGCATGTTTCGGATTGTTGCTGAGAACATTGGTGATTCGTTCCACGCCCTTTTCGGCCTGCCTTTTTTCGACATAACTTCCGAAAATCGCTTTCAGAATCTCATAATCGTTTTTGGATTTTCCAAGCGATTCCTCATATTCGGCCAACGCCAAGTCATATTTTTTCTGGCTCTGATAAAGCTTGCCCAAAAGGAAGCCTCCGGTTGGATTTTCCGGAAACTCCGCTTTGATCCGCTTCAAAACCGTCTCCTGCTCCGCAGTCCTCCCGGCTGCCGCCAAAATTTCCGACTTGAGCACCAGCGCATCCAGACTAGCCGAGTTCCGTTTTTGGAACTCGTCGATCTTTTCCAGCGCTAACGAGTAATTCTTTTGCCCCGCCAAAAAGTCGATCAGATTCTTGTATGCCTCGAATTTATCGGGATTCGCCGCCACGGCTTTCTCGAGACTTTCTTGCGCGAGCACCGGCTTACCGTCGAGCGTATGCGCAGCGGCCAACAGCTTGAGTATTTCCCACGAATCGGGCTGATCTTTGAGCAACGAACGAAAGGCCGCGACCGCCTTTTGGCCATCCTTGCGGAATAAGGCAATGCGCCCCCGTAGCAAGAGCCCTTGGCGGTCCCCCGGATTCGCCTCCAGAACTTCATTGATCCATGTAGCGGCCTTGTCGACTTGTCCTTCGGCCAAAGCGAGCAAGGCCAAACGGTTTTTCGCTTTCAAGGCATCCGGAGCATATTTTTTCAAGGCAATGATCTCTCGATAGAGCCGCTCTGCTCTATCGGTTTCCCTGCGTTGCTCGTGAAGCCTCGCCAAGGCGAAGCGCAGGTCCGGTTTTTCTGGATAAGCCTCGATCGCTTCGGCAAGCTCGGTGACCGCCTCGTCGGATTTGCCGGATTTTGCCAAGAATTCCGCAAGCAAGATGTAACGCTGACTGTCGTCGCGGCTGGCCTGAATGGCTTCGCGATAGACCCGCTCCGCGTCGCTCCAGCGTTTTTGTCGAATATAGAATTCGGACAATAGTTTCCGGTGCTCCAGGTTGGCGGGATCGCCGGATATCATCTCTTTATAGATATTTTCGGCCTTTTCGAGCTTTTTCATCTGAGCGGCGAGCTTGGCCAGCCCCGTTTGCAGCGAGGTATCGCCCGGATTTGCGCTTACTCCCTGCTCTAAAACTCTCTCGGCTTCATCGAGGTTGTTCTGTTGACTGTGAAGCATCGCCAAAACGAAAAACGCCTCGGCGCGGGACGGCTGCTCCGCCGTGATGCGGCTGAGTTCGTCGATAGCAGCGGCTTGATCGCCTTTGAGACTCGATAAACCCGCTTTCACCATTCTTGCATCGATATCCTCGGGCTTAACGCTCAAAACGGCACTCAACAGAGCGTCGGCTTTATCGAGCTGCTTGCCCAGCATATAAAGTTTCGCCAGCCTGACTTTGACGTCCAGGTCGTTCGGATCGAGCTCGCCGGCCTTTTGATAGAGGGCGAAGGAATCCCGCCAATTCTTCTGCGCTTCTTCTATTTGCCCCAAATAGAAGTAAGGCTTGGAGACCTTCGGATCGATCTGCAAGACGTTTTTGAACTCGATCTTGGCCTTATCGAAGTTCCGCTCTTCGAGGTATTTTTTGCCTCGCTCCAGATGCTCCGCCTTGCGCTCTTCGGCACCGCCGCACCCGGTCAGAACGTTGATTACACTCAGTGAGAGACCTAAGAAAGCTAATGTCCTGATCAGCATGGATATCGTCCCTAATGTATTTGCGGTTGAAATCAGCTCGATTTCTCGATCTCGAGCACGATACAGCGGACTTCCGGAAATTCGCCAGGTTTCCCCTGGGGCGTGCGGGCGCATCGCCGCTCCGAGAGTCCTGATGACAACAGCTTTGTAACGCGAAAGAGACCGCAGCCATCTCCTTGGCTCCATCTCCTTCCGCAATCTGGATTGTTACGGGCGTGAAAAATGTAATAAGCTGTAGTATTCTCCGACTATACCGTTACATACGGTCATGGTCCATGGGATACGGACCGATTCATCCGTCCGGTCTCTCGTAACATCGTGTAGATGCGCATATGAAAAATGGATTTTTGGCTTTTGCGCTAACCCTTCACTTCGCCTTCTCGGTATCCGCTGCTCAGGCTCCTGCCTCCTTATCGGCCGACTCATCGGCGTCCGTGCCTCCCGATTATATCGTCGGCGCCGGGGATGTTCTGGAGATCTCCGTCTGGAAAGAAGACGGGCTAACGAAGCAGACCTTGGTACGTCCCGATGGCGGAATTACCTTCCCTTTAATCGGTGAGTTGGCAGCGGGAGGTCTGACCGTCCGTCAAATCAAATCCGAAATCGCCAAAAGACTCTCCGATTTCTTTGCCGAGCCGGAAGTCAGTGTCGCTGTCATCAATTTGAACCACAAGATTTATGTGGTTGGCAGAGTCAACAAGCCTGGTGAATTCATTACCCCGAATCAGGTTTCGGTCATGCAGGCGTTGTCGATGGCTGGCGGCCTGACGCCTTTTGCCGACGATGACGATATCAAGATCATACGCCGGATAGGCGAAAAGGAGGTGGCGTTACCCTTCGACTACGATGAAGTCGCCAATGGAAACGCGTTGGAGCAAGACATCCTGCTGCAAAGAGGAGACGTTGTAGTGGTTCCGTGATGTCGCACGAGTTATCCCTGTATCGATCGACGAAATTCCTGACGCTGCCGACTCGTTTGATTGGCTCTGACAGCCATGCATAACGCAAAACCGGTCAACGCCATAAGCAATAAAGGACGAGGAAACCCTCCACTCTACATCACGTGGATCATCGGATTACTTATCGCAACGGACGTCAATGCAGTGGAATATACCTTCCAAGCGGATGCCAACGTGGAAGAGGAGTACAACACCAATATCTTTCTCACACCCGGCCCACATACCGATGTCTGGGGCACGAAACTCGGCCTGAACACACAATTCTCAGCCGCTGAAGAAATATGGAAGCTCGACGGAAGTATCCGTCTCGACAATTATTTTTACGATCAAAAGGGCTTGAATACCCTGAATCAATTCGTTTCCTTGACCGGCAGTTATTTCGTCACCGAGCGTAGCCAATTCGCTCTTCGAGGCGATTACATCAGGGATTCGAGCCGAACTTCGTTCATTGAAACCAACGATCTGGTATTCGAGCAAGTCAGGAGAAACAGGCAAACGATTAACCCGTCGTGGACATATTATTTGAGCGAAGACACCCGGCTTGGTCTGAACTATCAATATGACAACACCGAATATCGGAACAACGACAATACCGCCTTTCCTCATTATCAAATCCATTTCGGCTCGGTCGGTGTGGTTCATGAATACAGCGAATACTTAAAGATGAATGGTTCGTTCTCCTACACGAGCTATTCGGCACCGGAAAGCACGACTTTCATCCCAGGAACCTTGGATTTCCAAATATTCCGTGTTCCCGGAACATATGAAAATCGCACTGAAGAAATCATGATCGATTACGCCACGGCCATCGTCGGATTCTCCTATTCCATCGACGAAACATTCGACGTCAGCCTTGCCGCCGGCGGCCAATACAACAAGACCGAAGCCGGCTCCCGAACGATTTTCAGAACTGCGTTCGGTGATCCGATACTCGATGATGGTGAGCACATCAGCAGCAGCTCTTTGACTTATCTGATAGACGCGAGCGCAACCAAGCGCTTCGAAGTGGACGAACTGAACCTCGACTATGCGCACACGGTCAGCCCGAACATTTACGGGAACTTGATCGAGGCTGATACGGTCACGCTAACTGGAAAGCACAAATTTACGCCGACACTGACCGGCTCGGCTCAATTTTCTTACACGGACCGCAAGACAGCCGACCAGCGCAACGTAGAGCTCAATCGCCAACTTTTTCGTGCCAGGAGCGAACTGATCTGGAATTGGAGCGAAAATTGGTCAGCGATCGCGTCGTATCAGTACAGTCGACAGGAGATCGATGTCATCTCGAATATTCCCGAATCACACGCCGCTTATCTGACCATCCGCTATCGATGGGATAAGCTACAGTACTGACCGATAGCGAGGGAATCATGGAAGAAAAAGGACTTCACGACTACATGGCCGGGTTCAAGCGCAGCAAATCCCAATTTGCGGCAATTCTGACCGGCATCTTGTTTCTGACCCTCTTGCTCGCCGTCCTGCTTCCGCCGACTTACCGCTCCACCGCAACGATTCTGATCGAAGAACAGGAAATACCGCCCGAGTTGGTACGCTCGACCATCACGACCTATGCCACGCAGCGGCTGCAAATGATCAGCCAGCGGGTCATGACGCGCAGCAACCTGAACAAAATTATCGAGAAGTTCGACCTATACGCCGACGCGCGGCAACGGCTAACGGAAGAGGAAATCATCAAGCGAATGCGTGACGATATAGCACTGGACACGATCAGTGCCGACATTATCGACCCTCGTACCGGCAGGCCGTCTACCGCAACGATTGCCTTCACGCTGGCTTACGATAGCCGCAATCCGGATCTCGCCCAGCGCGTCGCCAACGAAATCACTTCGCTTTACCTGGAGGAAAACCTCAAGACTCGCACTCAAAGGACCGCTGAAACCTCGGATTTCCTCAAGGAAGAAACCAGGCAGATGGGGGATTATGTTTCGGTCTTGGAGAAAAAACTGGCCGACTTCAAGGAGCAGAACCTGAACAGCCTGCCCGAACAGAAACAAATCAATATCGAGCTCATGGATAGAACCGAGCGCGAATTAATGCAGATTGACAATGAAATTCTTTCCCTCGAAGATCGGAAATTCTATCTGGATGGCCAATTGGCCCAAATAAAACCCGATGTTCCGGTCATCTCTTCAACCGGAGAGCGCATTCTGAGCCCTCAGGACCGGTTGAAGAGTCTCAAGACGGAGTATTTGGCCATGGTAAGCCGCTATTCTGACAAACACCCCGACGTCGTCAAAGCTCGCTTGGAAATCGCTTCGCTCAAAATGGATGCAGGCGACTCGGACAGCGGGTTGGAAATGGCCAAGCATCTCGCCCAGCTGGACGGTCAGTTAGCGTCGCTCCGGGAAAAATATTCCGAAAATCACCCGGACATCGTCAATTTAAGAAAACAGATTTCCGCATTGGAGGCGGAACTGAGAAAGGCGCAAACGACCCGCGCAGTCCGGGACATTGCAGCCAGCCAGCCCGAAAATCCTGCCTACATTACGCTGCAAGCCCAGCGTGACGGCACTCTTCAGGATTTGCGGGTTCTGAGACAGCGGCGCGAGGAAGTCAAGGCAAAACTCGGCGCATACGAAAGCCGATTGCTGCAAAGCCCCAAAGTGGAACGGCAATACCTGGAGCTGGTCAGGGATTATGAAAATGCCACCGCCCGTTACCGCGAGCTGAGGGCCAAGGCGATGGAAGCCGAAGTGGCCGAGCAGCTCGAGAAAAAAAGCAAGGGTGAGCGGTTTTCCATTATCGAGCCTCCGCTGTTGCCCGAGAAACCGATCAAACCGAACCGGCCTGCGATTGCTTTTCTTGGCGTGATGCTGGCGATCGCGGGAGGATTCGGTTACGTGCTGCTGATTGAAAACATGGACAAGTCCATACGAGGAGCGAAATTGATAACGGGGCTGGCCGGCGGACCGCCGCTTGCCGTCATCCCCTACTTCGAAACCGATGAGGATATCTCACAGCAGCAGAAAATGAGGAGCGTCGGCATGTTGGCGGGCCTCGGTTTTATCCTGCTGATTTTGGCTCTGGTCCATTGGCTCTGGATACCGCTGGACGTCCTGTGGTTCAGGGGTTTACGCAAGATGGATTCGCTTTTAAGCTGAGCTTCTGAGATTCGGTTGCGCTGCAACCATCACCTGAATCGGCCGCTTTCGACACTGACGACGGATCGGCCGGTTCCCGAAACCAACCTAACCAGGGAAGGATATAACTATGGAAAGCATCGGTAGAGCATTCGGACAACAGCAGCACCAGGATTCCGCAGTGGCCAGCCCACAAATCCCCAAGGCGGATCTGGTTTCATTGGAAAACATCCAGTACACGCAAACCAGAACCGTAACGCTCTCGAGGGAGTTGCTGCGCCGCCAACGCGTTATCGCCGGCTATAGCCCCTGTGCCTTCGTGGACGCGTACAAAATCCTCCGTACCCGGGTCCTACATAAAATGCGCGAACAGGGCTGGAACACCCTGGCGATAACCAGCCCCGGGCCGGGCTGCGGAAAAAGTCTCACCGCCATCAACCTCGCGCTCAGCATCGCCCTCGAGGCTCACCAAACCGCACTGCTGGCCGATGCCAACCTCAGAGATCCCACCATTCATCGTTATCTGGGAATCGACCCGGTCGCGGGCTTAAGCGATCACTTGATGGACAACGTTCCCATATCGAAAATCCTGATCAATCCGAAAGGCATAGGCCGTTTTGTCATTCTGCCGGGGAAACGGCCGATATTTAATTCTTCGGAACTCGTTGCCTCGCCGAAAATGGCACAGCTGGTGAAAGAACTGAAGCAGCGCTATTCGTCGCGATTTGTCATATTCGACCTTCCCCACTTAGGAACGGCGGACGCGTTGTCTTTTACGCCTTATGTCGATGCCGTGGTATTAGTCGTTGAGGAAGGGAAAACGACGCAGGACGAACTCTCCCAAGCCATAGCGGCTCTTCAAGACACCGCGCTGGTCGGTCTGGTCTTGAATAAAGCGGAAAACGGCTCGGTGGAATAGTCGCCGAGACCAAAGCTTACGCCGGACTTTATATCCTTTGCCTTGGCTGGCGAGGGAGAGGAGTTTTTTGCCTAATGCTATTCAAGCAGTTTCTTGACGCTTACGGGTGCCAAAGTCGAATAGCTTCACGGGCCAATATCAACTTGACTTTTCCGGTTCCATTTTCCGGATCGTTAAACCGTTTCCGTCTCGGACGAGTTCGAAATGACTATTCGAATCGGCGGCTCTGTGCACATTATTTCCGACCAGTGCGCAGCGATCTTTAAACTCGTCGAGCGATTTTCTCGCGAATATCTCGGATTCATAAGGCCCCATTACGCCTTCCCGCGTCAGAAAGAACCATTCGGTTCTCCCGGTTGTACTATTACGTTCCCAGAAGACACGATCAGCTTTATACATGGCTTAATTTTTCTACTGTCTAGCGTTACCAACAGGTCCAACCACGCGGCAACACCTAATTAGTTAGCAACTGATTCCAGCAGATGCTCGAGACATGGGCTGAAAAAATATAACATAAGCTCTTAACGCTCGTCTTATTATAAAAACGTCCGCATAGACGTGTCGCGGCAGTATTCTGCCAACTCCGAAAGGGCTGGATAGGTGTCTTTCAATTCATATTCCCGCAAGTCATTTACTTCGCCGGAAGGTCAATCGTAGCTCTTTTTCCTGGCGGCTGCGAGGAGCAAGAATACGCTCCGAATTTCCCGCTGACGCCGGAAGAAGCTTCTCGCTTATCCTGGTCCAATATAACAATACCTTTTCGGAGGCAGGTGTTATCAAATCGAGACAAAGAGCTTGTCGGCGGCGGAAAATTAACGGCTTACATCCTTGATACTACACTTTAGCCGTCACGCTCCGCCAAACCTGAGCTAGGGAGTTTTAATCCGCATGAATCGGCTGGTCCGAATTGCTAGAAACCCGTGGATACTAACTGTCACGGCAGCGCTCATGCTTTATGCGCTTGCCGGGTTTTCACTCGTCCCCTATCTCGTGCAGCGTTATGTTCCCGAAATCGCCGCCACACAGCTTAAGCGCGATGCTTCCGTCGGCAAAGTCGCCTTCAATCCGTTCACATTCACTTTCGAAGCCCAGGATTTCAACCTGAATGACTCGAATGGCCAATCCGTCTTTCGATTTGCCCGATTGTTCGTCAACTTCGAATTGGAAAGCATATTTCGGCGTGCGTGGACGCTTGCCGATTTCCGCCTTGAAGCCCCTTCACTGAGGGCGATAGTCGAACAAGACGGAAAACTCAATCTGGCCAAAATCGCCGAAGCCGCGCCAAAGTCCGAAGAACCCGAAAAGCCCGACGAGCCCCTGCCCCGCCTTCTGGTCAAGCATCTCGCATTGACGAGCGGTTCGGTGGAATACGCCGATTACTCGAAGGACGCCGACCTAACGGAAACTGTGAGTCCGATCGATTTGGAGCTCAATACGCTCACGACCCTGCCGGAGAAAACCGGCACTTACGAACTCGCTTTCAAGCTTCCGGACGGCGGAACTCTCGAATGGCGGGGAAATCTTTCGCTGGAACCGATTCTTTCCGACGGCGACGTACGGCTCGACGCTTTCAACTTGGCGCTCCCCTGGAAATTCCTCCGGGACCGCCTCAATCTGGCCGAACCGTCCGGCCGGGCTGCGTTGTCGGCGCATTATCGGTATAGCCAGAGCCCCGAAAAGACCGATCTGTCGGTGACCAATCTGGGGCTGACGCTGTCAGGGCTCCGCTTCGCCATGCCCGATACGGCCGATCCGATCCTCGCTTTGGAGAAGATCGAAGCCGGTAATGCCAGTTTCGACCTGGCCAGCCGATCGCTTAACGTACCCTCCTTCATCATCCAGAACGGCCAGGTCAACGCATCGGTCGACGCAACCGGGTCGTTGAACTGGCAGAATCTGGTGAAAGAGGACGCGAACGGTACCGCTTCGAATCCGGCCGATCCGCCGCCCGACGCCGAGCCCGCCCCCCCCTGGAAGCTGGCGGTCGAAAATTTCAAGATCGCCGATGTCGGTCTCGCTTATGCCGATGCCAGCCGCCGGTCGCCTTATGTCGTTTCGGTCGACCGGTTCGGTCTCGATCTCAAGGCCACGGCCGAAGTCGGCGCGGGTACGCCCAAAGCAAATCTCGACGGGCTGACGGCCGTTCTGAACGGAATCGCCCTTACCGAACCTGATTCTTCCGATCCCTTGGCCGCTTGGGATCAGTTCGAACTGGCGGAAGGGCAAGTGGGCCTCGAAAAGCGCGAGGCAACCATTGGACGGGCCGCACTTAGAGGCGGCAAGGCTCAAGTCGTCCGCGACAAGACCGGTACCATTCATTTGGCCGAACTCTTCGCGCCTAAGTCGGGCGATACCGGCGCGGAAACGCCTGCTGCCGAAGCCCCTGCCGAATCCAAGGGACAGCCGTGGCACTTCGCGCTCAACACATTCACACTGGAGGGATTCGATCTCGGCGTCGTCGACCATAGCTTCTCTTCCGAAGTCGCCTACGATTTCGAGGACATCAATATCGGCCTCAAGAGCATCACCAACGATGGCGAGACACCGGTCGAGTTCGATACCAACCTCAAGGTCAAACAAGGTGGCGCGCTGAAGGCGACCGGCACCGCATCTCCCACGGGCGATCGGGCGGAAGCCAAGATTCAGGTCGACCGGGTAAACCTGAAGGCGCTGCACCCCGTGGTCGCCAAATTCGCTAAGCTCAAGCTCGAAAGCGGCGACTTGTCCACCGCCGTGGACGTGGATTTCACCCGAACTCCGAAAGGCCCGTCGGTCAAGAGCAAAGGCGTCCTCAGCGTCTTCGACCTTCTGTTGATCGAGACCGAAAGCCGAAAGCCTTTTCTGTCATGGAAGAAGCTTTCGGCAAACGAGATCGATTTTTCGCTCGAACCGAACCGTCTTTCGATCCAGGAAGTGCGAGTCGATCAGCCGGGATCGAAGATCACGATATTCGAGGACCGCTCGACGAATCTTGCCGCCATATTCAAGGAACAAAGTCCGAAGACTCCTGCGAAGAAAGCGCCCTCGCCCAAGACAACATCGAAGCAAGATTCGAAAAAACCGTTTCCGGTCACGGTGGAGCGCGTCCGCGTCAACGACGGTGTCGTCGACTTCAGCGATCTGAGCCTGGTCATTCCCTTTTCCACGCTCGTCCACGACTTCGACGGGACGATCACCGATATTTCGACGGCGGCTTCCGGCCGGACGCATCTGGCATTCACCGGGCGCGTCGATCAATTTGGATCGGTCAAGGTCGACGGTGCGCTGAATCCCATGCAGCAAAAAAAGTTCAGCGATATTACGGTGGTCTTCCGTAACGTCTCGATGACCTCTCTCTCGCCTTACAGCGCGACATTCGCCGGACGCAAAATACAATCCGGCAAGCTCGACCTCGATCTCGAGTACAAGATCGAAGACAGCATGCTGAAAAGCGAGAACAAGATCGTTTTGGACAATTTCACCTTGGGTGAACGCATCGAAAGCCCCAATGCCGTTTCCTTGCCGCTGGATCTCGCGGTAGCGGTACTTACCGACAGCCAAGGCCAAATCAACGTCTCGGTCCCCGTGGAAGGCGATGTGGACAGTCCCAAATTCCGCTACGGGAAAGTGGTTTGGGAGGCCTTCGTCACCGTACTGCAAAAAGCCGCAACCGCACCCTTTCGGATGATCGGTTCGGTGTTCGCGGGCGGCGAGGAACACCCCGACACGGTGCTGTTCGAGCCCGGCAGCGATGCCTTGCCGCCTCCGGAGCGGGAAAGGCTCAAAAAGGTCGCCGAAGCAATGGAAAAACGCCCCATGCTCAAGTTGACCATACACGGCCGGTTCGACCCCAAACGGGACGGCGAGGCGCTAAGATCGCTACACGTGCGGCAGGCCGTCGCGGAGAAACTGGATCTGGGTCTTAAACCTGGAGAAGATCCGGGACCTCTGGCGTTCACCAATGCCAAGACCCAGCGCGCTCTGGAAGACCTCATGATCGAGCGAGGAGGCCCCAAGGCGCTGGAAGAGCTTCAGGCCGCTTACGAAAAGAAGACCGGAAGGAAACCTCAGCGAGTCGGCAGAATATTGGCTCTTTTAGGCCGGGGTAGCGAGGACCAGGATTTCTATGAACGCCTGTTCGAGAATTTGGTGAATACCGCCGCCCCAATATCGACGTCCGAGCTCGAAGCTCTGGGAGATCGCCGGGCGAAAGCGATCCAACAAGAGCTGATCGGCCTCCCCGGAGTCGATCGCACTCGTATCGGCATCGGAAAAGCCGAATCCACGTCGGACAACATCGACGGAAAAGTTCCTGCGCGGCTCGAACTGGGCGCGGTGGGCGGCTAAACGAAAATCGGGTGGAGGCGAGACAAATGAAGATGGCCGACGCCGCGCCTCAGAGACTGTTATGAATCGTCGTAGACGCGATAGCCGCATGGCCCGTGGCGACGCTGATCTGGTTGAGGGCGCTTACCACGTCGCCTGCCGCATATAAGCCCGGCACCGAAGTGCGGAGATGATCGTCGACGATGAGATGGCCTTCCGGGTCGCACTCCGCGCCGACCTGAACGGCCAGATCCGACCGAATCGCCGCGCCCAATGCGGAATACAAGGTATCGAAATTATAGGTCCGGCCGCTCTCCATTCGTATCGCTCCGATTTTCCCCTGCTCGAAGCACACCTCCTCGATAGGTTCTTCGATTACCCGGATTCGAGCGTTTCGCAGAACTTCCCGATCTTCGTCGGTGAGCGCCATATCCTTTCCAAGCGTCAGCAGGGTCAGATCACCGGTGTAGCACTTCAGAAACAGCGCCTCCTTGAGCCCCCCTTTTCCGAACCCGATCACCGCAACTTTTTTGTCGATAACCTCGTAGCCGTCGCAGATCGGACAATGCCTTATGTATCCGCTGCGAATCGCGTCCTTCAGGTTCGGCAGAACCGGCTCGATATCGACCACGCCGGTCGCGAGCAATACCGTCCGCGTCGTGAACCGGTCGTCGCCACAGCTTGCCGCAAACCCGCCTTCGATCTTTTCGATCCGAGTGATCAGACCGGAATCGATGCTCGCGCCGTATCGTACGGCTTGGGCACGAAACCGCATCAGCAGGTCGTTCCCTGAAATTCCGTCCGGGAAGCCCGGATAATTGTGCGAGATCGGAATCAGCGATGCCCGGCTGAAACCGGCATCAACGGTCTTGATCCTGCGGCGGAAGCGCGCGAGATAAATCGACGCCGTGAGGCCCGCGGGCCCCGCTCCTACGATCAGACAATCGAGTGCCGCATCGTCCATATCCGCCTCACGTGTGGTATATCCGCCGGTAGTCCGCGCCTCCGAGAGTGAGACTACCAACCGAACTCGGCCGTTCCTTGAGGGCGATTAGAGCGTTTTCATCTCGCTCGTACGGCAAAACAGGCCTGGCAGGAGTCGTTGGCGCCTTCGGCGACGGTAAATTGATTCAAGCATTCGTAGGTCGGCAATCCTTTGCCGACGAAGACGCTCGGCCGGGACGTGGTGTCGGGAAGGGATTCCCGACCTACTCGCGAGTGCCCGTACAGTAGGTATGAAAATGCTCTAGTCGCTTTGTCCCGCCCAGTTCCTCAAACGCGCCGCATCCAGCACTTCGACTGTTTTACCGTGAACCTGGATCATTCCGGCCTGCACCAATTGCTGCAGGATGCGGGAAAAGGTCTCCGGGCGCACCGAAAGGCGCGAAGCCAGCACCTGCTTAGGCGTTTCCCACTGCACGCTGTAGCACGTGCAGTTTTGGTCGGGCGCGGACCTGAGTAGGTATTGTGCGACCCGCATCGTGGCGTTCTGCAGCGTCAGCTCGTCGATTTCTTGCAGCAGTTGGTGAAGGCGCTGGCTCATACGGCCTAGCAGTCGAAAGCAGACGGCGGGCGAAGTCTGCAACACGGTCCGGAAGACTTTCATGTCGAATCCCCAAAGCTCGCTGGGAACAATTGCGCGGGCGCTTACCGGATAAAGATTGCCCTCCATGAACATCACCGCCTCGGCGAAAGACTGGCGGGGCTGAATGAGTTCGATGACCTTCTCCTCGCCCGCCGCCGAAAGACGGTAAAGCTGAATCGTCCCCGTTTCCAAGATATAGAAACGGCTAGCCCGTTGGCCGTGGCTGAAAAGCTCCTCTCCCGCCTCTAGCCAAACCGGAAGCGCGGCGGCGATCACCTGGGTCAATTGAGGTTCTTCCAGCTCGGCGAACAGCAGGTGCTTGTACAGCCAGTCGGGTACGGATTTCTTCATGCAAATCTCCCACGAAAAACCGCTTGATCTAGGTCAAGGAGAAACGAATGGGCGGTCGTTATGTTGTTCACCGTCCGAATCGATTTGACCGTCTATTCAAAGGAAAAAAGCCATGTTTTGTTATCAATGCGAACAAACCACCCGCACCGATTCCGGCAACGGCTGCGCCAGCGCCAAAGGCGTCTGCGGCAAAGATCAAGTCACTGCCGATCTACAAGACCTCTTGATTTACGGGATAAAAGGCATCGCCCAGTATGCCCGCCGCGCGCGTGCTTTCGGCATCTCCGACCGCGAGGCGGACGGGTTCATACTCTATGCCATGTTCACGACGCTGACCAACGTCAACTTCAACCCTGCCCGGTTCATCGCCATGATTCAGGAGGCCGCACGCCTGCGCGACCGAATCAAGGCTCGCTACGAAGAAGCCGCTCGGGATCGAGGCACTGCGCCGGAAGTTCTGGCCGGCCCCGCCGCCTGGCAGCCGGTAGACGACATGGACGGCTTGTTGATGCTGGCAGCATCGGCCGCCGTAACCGCCGGCCGCGAACAAGTGGGCGACGATATTATTGGCCTCAGAGCAATGATTCTTTACGGGCTCAAAGGAGTCGCCGCCTACGCCCACCATGCCCATGTGCTCGGCTACGAAAGCGATGAACTCTATGCCCGCTTCGAGGAAATCCTGGATTTTCTAGCCGGCGAACCCATCGACGCGGAAGCGCTCGTAAACCAGGCGCTAGCCGTCGGCCAACTGAATCTGAAAGCGCTGGAACTCTTGGACGCCGCCAACACCGGCAGTTTCGGGCATCCCGAACCGGCCAGCGTGCGGATGACGCCGGTCAAAGGCAAGGCGATCCTGGTCAGCGGCCACGACTTGAAAGACCTGGCAGCGCTGCTGGAACAAACCAAGGGCATGGGCATCAACGTCTACACCCACGGCGAACTGCTGCCGGCCCATGCTTATCCCAAGCTGCGCGCTTATCCTCATCTGGTCGGCAATTACGGTGGGGCCTGGCAGGACCAAACCCGCGAATTCGCCGAATTCCCGGGTGCGATCCTGATGACGTCCAATTGCCTGGTCGAGCCCCAACCCCGCTACCGGCAACGCATCTTCACCGCAGGCCCCGTGGGCTGGCCCGGCGTACGTCACATCGCCAACGGCGACTTCTCGCCGGTCATTCAAGCGGCCCTGGCTTTCCCCGGTTTTCAGGAAGATGCCCCGGAACAAACCATTACCGTGGGATTCGCCCGCAACACGGTGCTAGGAGTCGCCGACAAAGTCGTGGATGCCGTCAAGACCGGCGCCATCCGCCACTTCTTCCTGATCGGCGGATGCGACGGCGCAGTGCCGGGACGCAATTACTACACCGATCTGGCGGACCACGTACCCGAGGACAGCGTCATTCTCACCTTGGGCTGCGGCAAGTACCGCTTCAACCGGCATGAATTCGGCGCTATCGGCGGCATTCCGCGCCTCCTGGACATCGGTCAGTGCAATGACGCCTATTCCGCCATTCAAATCGCGAGTGCCCTGGCCGGAGCGTTCAACTGCGGCGTGAACGATTTGCCGCTGTCCCTCATGGTGTCCTGGTTCGAACAAAAAGCCGTGGCAGTGCTGCTGACTCTGCTTTCGCTCGGCATTCGGGGCATCCGACTCGGACCGAGCCTGCCCGCATTTCTGACGCCTGCGCTCCTGGAGCAGCTATCGGCACGCTTCGACCTGAAACCGATCACTACTGCCGAAGCGGACATCGAGGCAGCGCTTCACCGGGCAGCCTGAACGTTTGAAGAAAGGGCTTATTCCATTCAGCATTCGAATGGACATTAATCGTAGGATGGGTAGAGCGAAGCGAAACCCATCGATGGTGGGTTAGCCCCTCGGCTCCGCGTAACCCACCGATTCGAGGTCGCTCGGTGGGTTACGCCCTCACGGCCTAACCCACCTACAGCCCGCTCCCATCGATTTGCTCTCAGGGCAATCACGACTTTCCATTGGAGAACCCATGACCAACCACGTCATAACGCTCACCACCCGCGACGGGCAGCAGGTTCGTTTCACCTGCGAAACCGAACAGAATCTTCTCGCCGCCGCCGAGGAGGAAGGCATCGTACTTCCATCCTTGTGCCGGGACGGCGGCTGCGGCGCCTGTCTCTGTACCCGCGTCGACGGCGATTACCATCTGGACAGCTATAATCCGCAGGCGCTGCCCCCGGACGCCGCGGCTCGCGGCGACCTGCTGCTGTGCCGGGCCCATCCGCAAAGCGACCTTTCGCTCGAAGCGCCTTACGATTTCGACCGCATCCGCTTCGAAGCGCTGGCGAGCCGCCCCGCCGAAATCGTCGAGTTGGCGCCCATTGCCGAAAACACCGTGCGCCTGCTGCTCCGGCTGCAACCGGACAGCAGCGGCGGACAGGCCGCGGAATTCGAACCGGGGCAGTACATGAGTCTGGAAATTCCCGATTCCGGCATCAGCCGCGCCTACTCCATCGCCAATACATCCAACTGGACCGGAGAGCTGGAGTTTCTGATCCGGCTGCAGCCGGGCGGAACATTCTCCACCTATCTGGAGCGGGAGGCGAAGACCGGCCAGCGCATCGACGTGCGCGGCCCCAGCGGCCATTTCGTGCTGCAGGCGCAGAGCCTACGGCCTCGCTATTTCGTCGGGGGCGGCACCGGCTTGGCGCCTTTGCTTTCCATGCTGCGCCATATGGCCGAGTTGCAGGAACCGCAACCGGCGCGGCTCTATTTCGGCGTCAATCGCGAAGCCGAATTGTTCTGCCTGGACACGCTTCGGGAACTCACCCAGGCCCTGCCTCAGCTTAAAATCGAGCTTTGCGTGTGGCATCCGGAGCCGTCATGGGCCGGATTTCGCGGCACCCCGGTCGATGCGTTACGGCGCGACCTCGAACAAGGCGGACCGGCGCCGGATCTTTATCTGTGCGGCCCGCCCGCGCTAATCGATGCTGCGGCGGAGACGGCGCGCGCTTTCGGAATCTCCGATGAACACATCTTCAGCGAGAGGTTCTTGCCTTCGAACTGAAGAGCCGGTCCACTCGCGGAATCGACCTTCCCATCGTTCGCGCGAGGCGATATCGATTACTCACTCCCCCAGGCCTAATCGAACAACCGAGCAATGAATCGTCAACGGGCCGATCTACCGCTATGCGCCTTCGCCCGCCGCAATAAAAGGCCTTCCCTGACCAGTGCGGTTTCGAAGTCCGGGAAATCGCGAGCAGACCCGCCGGCCCTCGCCCAAAGCGCCTGCAATCGCGCTGCCGCGAAGCGGCTGTCGCATTCCCCCTCCGGCAGAAAACCCAGCGCCTCGGCGGCATCTATAGCGAGATCGGATAGAGCCGGTGCCGCCTTGGCCCAGACTCCGCGCAGTTCGCGCAAGAAGATATTGACCGTCGTGGGTCCGATACCCTTCGCCAGAGCGATCAACCTTCGTTCGAGATCCTCCGCGGATTCCGCTTTCGCATGCAGCCTGTTGAGACTTCCCTGATAGTCCTCCAGCAAGGACCGCGACAGGTTTAGGAGCTTGGTGGCGGTCTTAAAGTCATAACGGGTATACCCGCCCGTATCCAATACCGCCACCAACCCGTTCCAGCCACATTCGATAATGGCTTCGGGAGTCGTCAGCTTCCTCTCCGCAAAAGCCCGGTAAGTGTGCGCCGCCAGCCGTTCGGAAATGCGTGCTCCGAATAAAACGGCCGCAAGAAGCCATTTGAAAAGTTCGCCGTCGTCCAACTCGGCGACATCGATCCCCAGTTCGGCGGAAAAGCGGCCGCGGCGAGCGGCAACTAAATCGGCGGGCGACAAATGTTCGGTTTCCGTTTGAGCCAATTCGGTCATGCCTTACCACCTCAGGATGCGCCATTCGCACAATCCAGCAGCGCCAGATACAAGCCTCGGACGACCGCTGCAAAGGACTCGTAATGAAGCCTATCCGGCCGGTCGCCGGCAGTGTGATACCAGGGATTTCGATAAAAGGCCGTGTCCGTCACCATGATCGCCGAATAGCCCTGCCTCCAGAAGGAAAAGTGGTCGCTGAGCGCAACGCCGGGCACGAAGAACGGAGCCGCGAGATGCTCGATCGGAAATTCCGAATTCCGGCGAAATGCACGCACGAGGCGTAGCAAACTGCTCCGAGAATGTCGGTTGGACACGAAGGCGATGAAATTGGCGCGGTCGGGATAAACGTACTTGAGCAGCACCGGATATCGCTGACTATTGGGTGTATCGTAATAGCATCCCAGCATCTCGAGCGAAACCATGAAGCGGATCCGATCGCCCCGCTCCTTGGCGGCTTTGGCGTAAATGAGGCTGCCCATATGGCGTCCCGCGAAAAACGGCGCTTCCTCGTTCACGAAGGCCACAAAGCGGACGGTCTTTTCCGGCTCGGAGCTCATGAACAAGCGCGACAGCTCCAGCAGCGCCGCGACGCCGCTGGCGTTGTCGTCCGCACCGGGACTTCCGAATACGGTGTCGTAATGGGCTCCGATCAAGACGATATCGAGCGGATAACGGGTTCCATGCCGCTCTGCCTCAAGATTGGCGCATTCGATCCCTTTCACCGTATAGGCGAGCCGGTTTACCGGATAACCCTGGGCTTCCCATTGCCCCGCGATGTAGCGCTCGGCGGCATGCAAGGCCTCCGGCAGCATCAGGTTTCGCTCGCCTATTTGATCGGCCAAAGTGTAAACGTGCATTTTCAATGCATCGGCCACCTTTTCCATCGCTTGCCGGTCCCTCATAAGGGTGTCTTATAACGGGTCCACGGGGCTCTTACGACACGAAAACCTGAAATCAGGCTTCCCTTATCTTCCAACGAATAAGGGCGTCACTTCCCCCGGCTGCATCGGCCGTTGCCGTTTGCGGCACCTTGTGGAGAAGGACATGTCGCTCGGGAGCTTCTCCAATTCGATTGAAGAGAATTCAAAAAAGTTGCGCACAAAAAAGGCCGCTCGAAGCAGCCTTTTTCGTCTGATTCAAATGCACTTACGGACGGTTATCAATCGCCCCTTCCTTCTCCGGCAACAGAAGATCCGCGCGGCTGATCCCCAACCGATAGGCCAATGCGCTGGCGACGTAGATGGACGAATAGGTCCCCACCACGATGCCGACAATCAAGGCCAGAGCGAAGTTCCGAAGCACTTCTCCACCCCATATGGCCATCGAAATACAGGCCAGTAAGGTTAGGAAGGAGGTCATCAGGGTACGGCTCAGCGTTTCGTTGATGGACAGGTTGATGACGTCCAAAACCTCGCCGCGCCTGATTTTCCGGAAGTTTTCGCGAATTCTGTCGAATACCACAATGGTGTCGTTGAGCGAATAGCCCAAGATGGCTAGGACGGCGGCCAGTACGCTCAGATCGAAGTCCAACTGCAGAATGGAAAACACGCCCAGGATTACGGTGATATCATGCATGGTGGCCAGAATCGCACCGAACGAAAAGCGATATTCGAAACGCCACGCGACATAGACCAGAATCCCGAGTATCGCCAATAGCAAGGCGACCACGGCGCTTTCGGCGAGGTCTTCGCCCACCTGGGGTCCGACGAATTCGATGCGATGGAGTTCGGCTTGAACCTCCGGATTCTTGCGGAGCGCCTCCATGACTCGCGTCCTCAGATCGGTGCTCGTGATTTCCGCTTGCGGGGCGAGACGGATCAGAACCTCCTTGGACGTTCCGAAATGTTGCACTATCGGATTGGCGAAACCGGCTTCTTTCAGCTGCTGACGCACCTCCTCGAGATTCGCCGGTTCCTGATAACCGACTTCGACAATGGTGCCGCCGGTAAAATCGATGGCGAAGTTCAAGCCTTGCCAGCCAAGTGCGATGATCGACGCGAGGCTGACCACGGCGGACAGGACAACCGCAGGCACGCGCCAGCGCATGAAGTCGATTGCGTAGCCGCGAGTATTAGTATCGGACACTGATCAAATCTCCTGAATTCTTTATATCGGACTCAGATCCACAGTTTGGCGACTCGCCGCTGGCCGTAGACGAAATTGACCAGCATCCGCGTACACATCACCGCGGTGAACATCGACGTCAAAATCCCGATCGTCAAGGTCACGGCGAACCCCTTCACGGGACCAGAGCCGATACTGAACAACATGATCGCCGCAAGAAGCGTCGTGATATTGGAGTCGAAAATGGTGCCGAACGCGCGCTCGAATCCGGCGTAAATACTGGACTGAATGGAATTGCCGTTACGCAGCTCCTCCTTGATGCGCTCGTAAATGAGCACGTTGGCGTCTACTGCCATACCTATGGTCAGGGTGATGCCTGCGATACCCGGCAAGGTCAATGTCGCTTGGAGCAACGACAGAATCGACAAAATCAAAGCGACATTAAAGAGCAAGGTGATATTGGCGATGATCCCGAACACCTTGTAATAGAGGATCATCACAGCAGCAATCAGGGCAAAACCGATGATGAACGAACGGGTACCCTGCTCGATATTTTCCTTACCCAAGCTGGGGCCGACGGTTCGTTCCTCGACGATGTCCACCGGCGCGGCCAAAGCTCCTGCACGCAGCAGCAAGGCCAGATTGCGCGCCTCTTCGGTACTATCCAGACCGGTAATTTGGAAGCGCTTGCTGAAGCGGTCCCGAATGGTCGCGACGTTGATGACCTCCTCGACCTTTTTCTTGGTGGCCACCTTCCGGCCTTCCACTTCTCTGGTTTCCGTCTTGGTTTCGATATAGACGACCGCCATCGGCTTGCCGATGTTCTCGCGCGTAACATCGGCCATTTTGCGCGCGCCTATGCCGTTCAGTGTCACGAACACGGCCGGAGAACCCGACTGAGAATCGAGCCCGGAGGAAGCATCCACGATCTGATCGCCGGTCACGATGATCTTACGCTGCAGCAAGATGGGCCTGCCGCTTCGATCCTGATAGAGCCTGGCGCCCAACGGCGTCTTGCCCTCTTCCAGGCCTTGGGCGCTGTGCTCGGTATCCACCAGGCGAAACTCCAGCGTCGCGGTGGCCCCCAGAATCTCCTTGGCGCGGGCGGTATCCTGGACGCCGGGGAGCTGTACCACGATGCGGTCTTCGCCCTGCTGCTGAATCACCGGCTCGGCGACGCCAAGTTCGTTAATGCGATTACGCAAGGTCGTGATGTTTTGCGCCACAGCCAGACGACGGATCTCCCGGCGTTCGGGTTCCGACAATCTGGCGCGCATCACGGTGCCGTCCTCGCCGAGCTCCAAACCGCGAAGTTCTCGCTGCATGACATCCCTGGCCTGGGCCAGCGTTTGGCCGTCCGGGAACTTCACTTCGATGGTCTGGTTACTTCTATCGACGGAGAGATAACGGATTTTGCTTTCGCGCAAAAGTGAACGAATGTCTTCCGCATAACGCTCTTCAGCCTGGCGGACGGCCGCGTCCATATCCACCTGCATCAAAAAGTGCACGCCGCCCCGAAGGTCCAATCCCAGATACATGGGTTGGGCGCTGATCGCTCTGAGCCAATCCGGAGTCGACGGCGCGAGGTTGAGTGCTACCGTATAGTTATTTCCCAGCGATCCGGTGAGCAAATCGGCCGCTTTGAGCTGGGTCTCGGTTTCGGTAAAACGCACCAGAAGCCGCTTCTCAGACAATTCCAACGACTTCGGTTGCATCCCGGCGTCGGTCAGCAGTTTTTCGACTTGAACACGAGTAGCTTCGTCCAGCTTAGCGCTCCGCAAAGGCGAAAGCTGAACGGACGGATCCTCGCCGAAAAAATTGGGCAGCGAGTAAATCGTCGCCAACACCAATACGGCGATAATCAGAAGGTTTTTCCAAAGTGGAAAGCGGTTTCGCATGATAGCTGCCTATGAGGCGTGATGCTCGGTATAGTGCATCCGCCGTTGAATTAACTTGCTTAGCCGTTTTATTTTTCGGCCTTTTTCTTAGCCTTGTAGGTACCCTTCGGCATCAGTGATGCTATGGCATGGCGCTGAACGTATACGTAGGTGTTATCAGCCACTTCCAACTGAACGAAGTTATCGTCCAAATCCGCTACTCTACCCAGCAGCCCGCCATTGGTCACGACTTCGCTCCCTTTGGTCAGCGACTGGATCATTCTTTTTTGCTCTTTCGCCCGTCTTTGCTGCGGGAGAACGAATAAGAAAAAGAAAATCAGCAATATAGCCAGCGGTAGAATAAGACCAGCCAACCCCGGCTCTTGCTGGGCCGGCGCGGCTTGAGCAAATGCGTCGGAAATGAAGAAACTCATATTTGGTCCTTGCTTATCTTTCTTTTAAAACGCGGCATTATTACACAAAACCTCGCCTTTTCCTCGTTGCTCATAAAACCGGGCAACGAATTCACTCAGCCTGTTGTCCTCGATCGCTTGCCTGAGGCCGGCCATAAGCTCCTGGTAATAGTAAAGATTGTGTATGGTATTCAACCGAGACCCTAGAATTTCGCCGCATTTGTCCAAATGGCGGAGATAGGACCGGCTGAAATTTCGGCAGGTGTAGCAACGGCATTCGTCATCCAGCGGGCGGGTATCGTTCTGATAGCAACTGTTGCGGATGCGGATTGCGCCATGACGCGTGAACAGATGACCGTTGCGGGCATTACGTGTCGGCAGAACGCAGTCGAACATATCGATGCCGAGCCGCACCGCCTCGACGATGTCCTCTGGAGTACCGACTCCCATCAAGTAACGGGGTCTATCGGATGGCATGTTCGGCAACAGCGAATTCAAAATGCGCGCCCGGTCTTCCTTGGGTTCGCCCACGGAAAGACCGCCGATGGCATACCCGTCGAATCCGATATTCTTCAAGCCCTCTACCGACTCGAACCGGAGTTCTTCGTAGACGCCGCCTTGAACGATACCGAACAAAGCCGACGGATTACCCTCATGCGCATCTTTGCTCCGTTCGGCCCAGCGGAGCGAAAGACGCATGGAATCGGCGGCTTGCTCGTAACTAGCGGGATAAGGAGTACACTCGTCGAAGATCATCACGATATCCGAACCCAAGTCCCGCTGAACCGCCATCGATTCCTCGGGGCCCAAAAACGTGACGCTGCCATCCACCGGCGAGCGAAACCGGACGCCGGCCTCGGTAATCTTGCGCATAGCACCTAAGCTGAACACCTGAAATCCACCGGAGTCGGTCAGGATCGGGCGATCCCAATGCATGAAATCATGCAGATCGCCGTGGCGGCGGATGACGTCGGTACCAGGGCGGAGCATCAGGTGAAAGGTATTTCCCAGCACGATCTCTGCGCCAAGCTCCTTGAGCTCTTCAGGCGTCATTGCCTTGACGGTGCCGTAGGTGCCGACGGGCATGAATGCCGGAGTCCGCACGTTTCCGCGCGAAAAGATAAGCTCGCCCCGTCGGGCCCTGCCGTCAGTGCTGCTTACGATAAACTCCATCGGATTTTTAGATGTGCAAAAACAAAAGAGGCCTGACTATCTGAAATAGGCAGGCCATCTCGAATCGACGTAATTGGTGCCGATGGTCGGACTTGAACCGACACGACTTGCGTCACCACCCCCTCAAGATGGCGTGTCTACCAATTCCACCACATCGGCTAAACATGGTCTAACAAGGTTGGCTATTTCTCTTGCTCTGCCGGCGGAAGCGTATCGGCGCTATCGGGCAAATCGGCCTTGTCAGTTGCTGGCGGCTCTTCCACTACCGGAGGAAGATCGCGTTGAGACGGGTCCAAACCAGGACCATCAATGATATCAACTTGTTTATTATCCTGTTTATCTGCCAAGTACGCAAGACTCAAACTGGTCACAAAAAACAGTGTAGCCAGCACCGCGGTCGTGCGAGACAAAAACGAAGCTGCGCCCCGTGCACCGAACAGGCTATTAGACGCTCCACCGCCAAAGCCCGCTCCGGCATCGGCGCCCCGGCCTTGCTGAAGAAGCACCAATCCGATGACCGCCAAGGCGACCACGACATGAATAATTGTCAATGCCTGATACATAAAAACTTCACCTAAACCGAATGGCATATCGAGAGAAAGGACTCGGCATCCAAGGACGCTTCGCCAATTAATCCACCGTCCACGTCGGGCATACCGAACAAGGTACGGGCATTTTCGGGCTTTACACTACCGCCATATAGAATCCGGACTGAAGCCGATACTTCGGGTTCCCGCTCCGAAATCTTTCGCCGCAAATATTCGTGTATCTCTTGCACTTGCTCGACTGTCGCGGTTCGCCCGGTCCCGACAGCCCAGACGGGTTCGTAAGCGATCACCGCATTTGCCAGCGATTCAACGCCAGCCATATCAAACACCGCCTCCAACTGCTCGTCTATGACAGTAAATGTATTACCCTGTTCACGCTGCTCCAGAGTCTCACCCACGCATAAGATTGGCGTAAGACCGTGATCGAGCGCTTTTTTATAACGCGCAGCCACCAGTTGATTGGACTCTCCGTACCGCAGTCGCCGCTCCGAATGCCCGACGATAGCCAGGTCACACCCGAACTCACGCAACATAGGCGCGGAGATTTCACCCGTATAGGCGCCTTCGTCCTCATCCGCTACATTTTGCGCGCCAAGCAAAATCGCTTTGTTTTCCAACAGTTCGGCTGCCTCGGGTATGAATACATAAGGCGCACATACACCGACCTCTGCCGGAGCGGTTTCCGAAATACCGGAAAGAATGTTCGTCAGCAATGTTTTTTTACTTTCTCGAGTGCCGTTCATCTTCCAGTTTCCGACGACCAGAGGACGACGAACCATTGAGCGCTCCTTGTTGTAAAACCGTAGAAGCTTAATGACTCAGAGCCTGTTTTTCAAGCTGAAAGGATCTATATTCGGTCTGCGTGCCTGCGCTTATCAAAAAGTTATAAGAATATTCTAGAGTCTTACTCAACATTCTCGGTCTATTGGATTAAGCTCCCACAACTTTTTACAACCAGCCCAGAATTTCGCTCATAGAAAATTGCTATTCACTGGATGAGACTCTCTGGTGGTTCAGTAAACCGAAAGCCTCAGGTAACATCCCCCGATATTGCCCAATGGACATGGGCAAGAGACGTTTCGCTATTTTTCTAAAGCCTTTTAGCGCGACATTACAGCTTTTTACCCCAACGCTTAATCTTTATGCTCGAAAAATGCGATTGGATGGAGCCGAGGCATGATCAAACTTGTTGAGCTACGATATTTCGCCTGCCTGCCTATACTTCACCGCCTAATCTGAGCGATCGTGCATCTGCATTTCCATAGCAGAGGTAGTCGTGCATGAACTGCGTTCAAGCGGAAAACGCCCCTCCCGAATGACGAAAGCTATTCTTTCTCTATTTGGCGAATTTGATTGCCGATGCTGAACCTGAGCCGACGCGCACGGGCGCATTCGCTAGTGCCCGCTCCCGCTCGAACACACCAGTTGCCTACCGGCAGCACACCGATAGCCTTTGGCCGTCTCATCTATGAAAGAAGGATCACGCACGAATTAGCGCAACCCGTATCGGAAGGTGTCCTAAACAAAGCACATGCTCTTTTCGCGTCGGCGACGGAGAAAATCTATGAATTCGGCAACCCTAGCCCCATCTCAATCGCGAGAACAAAAAAGTTTGGTGATCGCCGCGCTGGGCATCGTATTCGGCGATATCGGTACCAGCCCGCTTTATACACTTAAAGAGTGCTTCGGCGGCATTCTGGCGCTAGAACCAACGCCGGCAAATGTCCTCGGCATCTTGTCGCTTATTTTCTGGGCCATTCTGATCGTCATATCGTTGAAGTACGTCATCTTCATCATGCGAGCGGATAACAAAGGCGAAGGCGGTATCATGGCCCTGATATCCCTTGTCCAGCAGAAGGCGGAAATAAGTACCCGCTTCCGATTTTTACTGATCGGGCTCGGATTGATAGGCGCATCGCTATTTTACGGCGATGGGATGATCACGCCGGCCATCTCGGTCTTGAGTGCAGTCGAAGGACTCAAAGTCCTTCAGCCGGAGCTTCATTCCTATGTGGTTCCGATTTCTCTTGCAGTCCTAATAGGGCTTTTCACTTTTCAACGAAAAGGGACCGCGGGCGTCGGTGCACTATTCGGGCCGATTATGGCAATTTGGTTCTGTAGTCTCGCAGTTTTTGGCACGCTCAGTTTGATAAAAAGTCCAGCCGTTTTAGCTGCCGTGAATCCGGTACATGCCTTTCACTTCTTTGCAGCGCATGGCTGGCCTTCCGTTTTGATCTTGGGAGCGGTGGTGCTGGCCGTTACCGGCGGCGAAGCATTGTATGCGGATATGGGACATTTCGGCCGCGAACCGATTCGCAAGGCATGGTTTCTGTTCGTCCTTCCGTCACTGATGCTGAACTACTTCGGCCAGGGGGCTCTTCTCATCCAAAATCCGTCGGCGGTTCAAAATCCGTTCTATTTCCTTGTTCCTGGCGGGGCGCTGGTTTTCATGATCGGCCTAGCTACGATAGCCACAATTGTCGCTTCCCAAGCGGTAATTTCTGGAACCTTTTCCCTTACGTCTCAAGCGATTCAGTTGGGCTTCTGCCCTAGGCTCGGCATTCAATACACCTCTGAAGAGGAAAAGGGTCAGATCTACATTCCTTGGATCAACTGGGCATTGATGGTCGCTATCATCGGATTGGTTCTAGGGTTTCAGTCTTCATCCAACTTAGCGGCCGCTTACGGCATCGCCGTCACCGGCACGATGGCCATCGATACGATTTTGGCTTTCGTCGTGGTGTACAGCTTATGGAAGTGGAATCCGATCATTAGCGGCATGCTGGCTTTTGGATTCCTTACCGTCGACTTAGCCTTCTTGGTCGCTAATGCAGCGAAAATTTTTGAAGGCGGATGGTTCCCGTTAGTCATCGGGCTTATCGCCTTTACGCTCCTGACGACATGGAAACGCGGCCGCGATCTTCTCCGGGAGAGCCTACGCGAAGACTCGGTACAAGTTGATCAATTCTTAGCCGAAATCGTCAATAATCCTCCGTTGCGCGTCGCCGGCACGGCCGTATTCATGACGAGCAGCCGCGAAGGCATTCCACCCGCGTTGCTGCATAACCTAAAACACAACAAGGTACTGCACGAGACTGTCGTGCTTATGACTGTCACTACCGAAAACGTTCCCCGCGTAGCTCCCGAAAAACGCCGCGAAATCCGCCGCCTCGGCGCAGGCTTTTTTAGAATCAATCTACATTATGGATTCATGGAAGCGGCCAATATCCCACGAGTCCTTAAATCAAGCAGTCGAGATTTTGACATTGATATCTCGGATACGACCTTTTTCCTCAGCCGCGAAACCATTATTCCCAGCACGGTTCCGAAAATGCCGCTTTGGCGCCTGAAGCTGTTCATCGGCATGTCCCGCAATACGAGCAGTGCTGTAAGTTTTTTCCGGATTCCGCCCGATCGCGTCGTTGAACTGGGCGTACAACGCATGCTGTAATTGAGTTTTAAGCATTTTTACTTAAGGAAGTTTATGGACATTCCCCTTTATTTGAAGGCAATCGTGCTTGGTATTTTGGAGGGAGCCACCGAGTTTCTTCCGATCTCCAGTACCGGTCATTTAATCATTGCCAATGATCTATTGTCTTTCACCGGGGAACGGGCGAAAACGTTCGACATATTTATTCAGCTTGGGGCGATTTGTGCCATCGTTTGGCATTACCGGCAGCGCATTACTCGCGTGTCCGGGTCGCTATTCTCGGATCCAGCCGCATTCCGTTTCGCGCTTAATGTCTTGATCGGGTTTCTGCCGGCAGCTCTACTCGGTCTTTTTCTTCACAAAACCATCAAGACTCAGCTCTTCAACCCGATTACCGTAGCCGGGGCGCTGATACTCGGCGGCCTCGTGATTCTGTTGATCGAAAGCCGGCGCCGGACTCATCATGTCGAGCACGTCGACGAGTTGACCTGGCATGTGGCGCTCAAAGTGGGCTTAGCTCAAAGCCTTGCCTTGTTTCCGGGCGTATCTCGAGCGGGCGCGACGATCATGGGTGGGTTGCTGAGCGGCATGTCACGGTCAGTTGCGACGGAGTTCTCGTTCTTTCTCGCTATTCCGACGATGTTCGCCGCCACTTTCTACGACCTGTACAAGAATCTCGACATCATGAGACCTGAAGATCTGGAGATGTTGGCAGCCGGTTTCGTTGCGGCCTTTTTCAGCGCTTGGCTGGTTATTCGAGCGTTGCTAGCATTCGTCGCCCGACACAGTTTCAAAGCGTTTGCCTGGTATCGAATACTGTTCGGCTCATTGGTATTGGTCTATTTTCTGTCGACGACCGGACTCACTGTTTCGCTCTGATTCAACGATTTCATTGCCCGGTTTCCAACCAGATGCACCCCGAATTCCCATTGTCCCCGGACTTAATCTATTTGAATCATGCGGCCGTGGCACCGTGGCCTTTGCGGACGGCCCTGGCGGTAAGCCAGTTCGCAGAGGAAAACGCCCGATACGGTGCGTCCCGTTACTTGGAATGGGTGAAACAAGAAGATTTATTGCGGGAACAGTTGAGGGACTTGCTCAATGCGCCATCCACGGACGATATCGCTTTAGTCAAGAACACTTCCGAGGCCATCTCGCTCGTGGCTTTTGGTCTCGACTGGCAACCCGGCGACAATATCGTCTCCAGCAACGAGGAGTTCCCGTCAAATCGAATTCCGTGGCAAGCACTAAGCGATCGAGGAGTGGAGCTCAAAGAGGCAGATCTAAATGCCGCTCGCACGCCTGAAGATGCCTTGTTTGAGCTAGCCGACGAACACACAAAGCTTATCACCGTCAGTTCTGTTCAATACGCTTCGGGGTTACGCCTCGATATGGACAAAATCGGCCGGTTCTGCCGCGACCAAGGGATTTTATTTTGCATTGACGCCATTCAAAGCTTAGGGGCATTGCGTTTCGACGTACAAAGGTGCCACGCAGATTTTGTCATGGCTGATGGTCATAAGTGGATGTTCGGACCGGAAGGGCTAGGTGTTTTTTATACGTCGCCGCATGCGAGAGGCTTGCTGGGTCTAATGCAATACGGCTGGCACATGGTTGAGAACGCTGGGGATTACGATAACCGGTCTTGGCTTCCGGCACGGAACGCCCGTCGCTTCGAATGCGGCAGCCCCAATATGCTGGGAATACATGCGCTGTCCGCCAGCCTCTCGCTGATATCGGAAACCGGCATCGAAAGGATTGAAACCTTACTGTTGGAGCGAACCGCTTACTTGGTCGAAACGATCATGAATCACCCGGCACTGGAACTTCTCTCATCCAGCGTTTCCGAACGTCGTTCAGGCATCGTGCTGTTCCGCCACCGATCTATGGAAAACCAACGGCTTTATCAGCACCTGAATCAAAATAGCGTTGTCTGTGCATTACGGGGCGGCGGCATCCGTTTCTCGCCCCATTTCTATACGCCCCTAGATGCGCTCGAACGAGCGGTCGATATCGTGCTACGCGCTTAGGCTCAAGCTCCTGAAAACAACCGATAGAAGTTGTCCGAGCTGAGCTCTGCAACGCGCTCGATAGAAATTCCTTTCAGTTCTGCGACACACTGCGCCACGTGTCTTACATAAAAAGGATAATTCGGTTTTCCACGAAACGGGATCGGAGCAAGGTATGGCGAATCCGTTTCGATCAAGAAACGATCTTCCGGAATCATTCTGGCGACCTCTTGTATCGATTGAGCGTTCCGGAAAGTGACGATCCCCGAGAATGAGATAAAAAACCCCAGATCCAGGACCTGCCGCGCCGTCTCCCAATCCCCGGTAAAACAATGGAACACACCACTGACTTGATCTGCCCCCTCTTCCTTCAGCACCTTGATTGTGTCGTCCTTGGCTTCACGCGAGTGAATAATTAACGGCTTACCAACGATTTTGGCGGCTCGGATGTGTTGCCGAAACCGCTCACGCTGCCAATCCAGGCTGCCCGAACTCCGGTAGTAGTCCAATCCGGTCTCACCGATAGCGACCACCTTGTCATTTTCCGCGAGGACGACAAGCTCTTCGACACTCGGCTCTCTTGAAACCTGCTCGTTAGGATGGACACCAACCGATACTGAGACATCGTCGTATCCATCCACCAAACGGCGCATTTCGGAGTAGCTGTCAAGATCGATGGATACACACAGCATGTGTTCGATCTGCTGCGCTCGCGCTTCTCTCATAAACGAAGCGAACTCACCCTCAAAAGGCGTTAAATCCAGGCGATCAAGATGGCAATGAGAATCTATGAACATAAGGGAAATACTGCGCCCTCTTAAGAAATGGGCGAACGTCAACTAAATTAGCTATCTCTGTTTCTCTAGACAGCGCATGTTTGGTCTAGATCCGAGTCTATCTGATACCTGATCAATAGAAAAAAGCCCTCCTTCAGAGAAGGAGGGCTTTTCAGTGCCGACCGTCGGTCGTAAAGCCTCGAGGGCGCCGGGACCCGGCGCCCCCTTGGTCTTACATGAAGGACGGGATCAGCGGAGCGTCGATCTGGGTGACCTGACGGCCGCCCGCATCGTCAAAGAAGAACAACAGACCGGCAAAGCGGCTGTC